>Ga0247779_1000256_pt1 | contig 38489 bp, 32 predicted proteins | sample UWRJL221509R5_FD_179925 | JGI IMG/M metagenome (GOLD analysis project Ga0247779, IMG submission 179925) | Plant litter microbial communities from Arlington Agricultural Research Station in Wisconsin, United States - UWRJ-L221-509R-5 | ecosystem: Environmental > Terrestrial > Plant litter >...
GAGACTCATTTTATTACTTTCACGACCCTCAAAGACTCAGCCGAGACGAAGCAGTCACCTACCACTACCGCCACTACCACTACCACAAGCGCTACTGGATTTCTCACTTTCTCTTTTCCGGATCATTCTGTAATGCATCGGAATGGTCAACAGATGTTGGTGACTAAAACTGAACCCACATTCACAACAGAAGATTTCACTGCGTCGCTTCCCAATGTCGGTGCACAGCTGCCGCCGCCGCTAGTATGGGATTGGACAATAGAGCACGAAGATCGCAAGAGGGAGCGTAAAGCCGATGCTGCATTCCACCATTCTACACCGTTTGAAGTCGATAGAAAGATTCTAAAAGATGTGGTGCGCGAGAAGATGGGCGTCGAAGCAGGACGTATCCAATTTCTGAGTGCTGGTGAGCCGGAGTTTCAGTGTTCCTAGTAACCCAGTTGCTGATGATGTTACACCCACTGCAGGAACTTTCCACAAGGTGCATTGATTCGTCTACGCGACACATAAATTTCTTACCAATATTTCATTACCATTACAGGCATATCTCATTACCTTAGCCGACCACGCACAATTAGTTGCTAGAGTAGCGCGTCGTTTCATGCCGCGGCTGAAAACCGAGTCAGAAGTCGCCACTATCGATTACATTCGTCACAAAACAAACGTACCCGTGTCCGAGATTTATCATTACGACTCCAATCCTTACAACCGGCTCGGTGGGGAGTTCATCTTGATGTCAAAAGTGCGCATCATATCTTCCATCAAACACTTTCCCCATAATCTTTTGCTTCTCATACTAATTGGATCACGTGATACAGGCACCAGGAATTCCGCTCGCGCAGGTGTATCATGGATTACCATACAATGAGCTGGTCAAGTTATTGAAGAACATCGCGGTTTTGATCATACCACTTTTCGCGCATCGGTTCAACGCCATAGGTTCGTTGTATTTTGGAGCCGACCCTCGGGCGCTTAGCGTGACTTCTGGAGCTCCAACCCCCAGAGCGACAGCGACGTTGGACCACTATTCTGCGTTCCCGTTCTCGCCCACTCTAGAAATGGCCCAGTTTATACCTTCAATTACGCCCAGAGCATCCTCGACTCATCTCCCCAATCTTACATCAATAATTCGCGAACATCACGTCGGACCGATTATTTCTTGGCCATTTTTTGGATCGAATAGGGGAGAGTTGACGCATCCACGCGAGTTGAACCGGGGCCCGTGGCCGAGTACCGAGTCGTACTTGAAATCATGTGTCGAGCGCGAAATTCAGGGCGTGATTTTGGAGAATGAGGGCAAGACTGCACCCCATCGGCTGCACTTGGACCCGGACGAGGTTAACTCATCGAGGCATCATCGGTTACGCGCCGTCCCCGGAGACGAGAGTGATGATAGTGATGAGTGGAATTTAGAGGAGAGTGAGGATGAATGGGAGGGTCCTGGAGATGCTATGTATCGCGATTATAGAAGGATGCAGAGGAGTACGTTCCTTGTGGCGCATTTGGCGAGGCGAGAAGAAGTGGTGAAGAAGGAGATGACTAGGTGGATGGAGCTGATGGAGAAGCTTCGCGCATTAGTGAAGAAGCCTGAGGGTCCAGAAGAGTTTGGATTGGATTGCCATGATCTAAGTTTGGAGAATGTCTTTGTGGATGAGAAAGACAGCACGACAATCGTAAGCATGCACATTTTCTTTGCAAAACTATTTTTCCGATCCTTGAAAACGTCATATTGAACCTTTATATGCCTTTTTTTAAATAGACGGCTATTATTGATTGGGAATCAACGACCACCAGACCACTTTGGCAATGCGCACATGTACCGGCATTTCTTCAATCGAGTCCTTTCTTAACGAAACTTTTCCGAGAGGTGGTTGCGCAGCTACCGAACGATCCTGTCGCGAGCTCAGCGATTAAACTACCGAAGGGGTGTAAATCCGACTTGAGGACGCTGTGCGATGAGTGGCTGTATTATGAGGCCCACGGAACCCGCCTACGGCTAGCGCATAGGTGCGCAGAATGGGATGGGTGGGAAGAAGGGTTGGTAGATAGTATTCTGGGACCGGAGGAGTATGAGAGTGAGTGGTTTAAGGGGTTGTTGACGTCCTCGTGTGCGACGAAGGAGGGTGGTGCCGCTGGAAAAGATAGGGATTGTTCATCATCGTCACGGGCTATGGTCAGCTCGCCTGGTGTGGAGCATGACGATGATTGTGGGTTGCTCAGCGGGATAATATCCCCAGCGCCGGCTTCTAAGAGGCGCGGTGGTGTTCCGGGTTCGAACCGGGGGCTGTTAGGTGGTGGCGGTGGTGGTTTGGGAGTGGGCAGAGGCGGAGTCAAGCTCTCTTCGAAGCTTCCGATCTTGCAGGAGCAGGAGAAGGAACAGATGCTGAATACCACGGGCGATTTTTGTGGTGGACGAGGAGGCGAGCTGGGGCGGAGGTTGGAAGCGTGGTTGACGGTGTCAGGAAGCTTGAACGATAATTCGGAGAAAGCTTGGGACCATGTGGCGGCGGGAGATAGCCATGAAGGAGATGAGATTAGTGCTGGGTTGGTCAATTGATGACTACCGTTCCACTTTTCTTCCTTTTTCTTGCTCTTGGATCATCATCGACATTGGCCCTCCAGTTCATTCATCATCTCTTTCATTGACCCTATCTATTCTTCGGTTTTCATCCATACATCTCGCTTTTTTCATGTTTGTAGCTCTATTAGCATCAATCATTTTTCATGTGCATAGGTACTTATTGCAATTCTACATGGCATTTTTCATTTTCGAAATTTTGAATCTGAATTGGTTGAAACGTTGAATTGTCATGATTTTCCAAATAACCAATTTACGTAGGATGTCACAGCATTCGAACGAAAATGTACTACAAAGAAGCGTATCTAGCTAAGCAGAAAGAAATATTTACAAGTAGGCATAGTCAAAGCGCAGGGCATGGAACAAAAAGAAAGCTTTATACAAGAATGGTATCCAAAAGTAATTGATCTAAATTGAAAGTGTACTGTATGGCGAAGAATAAAGCAAGAGGCTAGCATATAGATGGGTAAGTGTACTAAAGAGAGAGAACAAGTTACATACGAAAACAACTACATAAATGACTCATAAGTCGTCGACGAGAAAAATGTACATAATAACTAAACAAGGGAAATTAAAGCAATGAAAGATAACAGACGCACGATGAGACTGGGAGGATCAGGAGAAAGAGTTAGTACCGGTGTAGAGAATCCAGGAATGGCAGAAACAATGTTCGTGTATGTTTGTTTATGAGTAGGGGTTGGATCGAAAGCGCTCAGCGCTTTTGGTCTTGATATTTTGTGTTGATGTGCAGTCGAAAGGGAGAATGATTTAGACCTGATACGTTCTGATGAGTTGTGTTCCAGCTGACGAATTATCTTTAAGGCACAACGGGAAGATTCTTGTGATCAAAGTGTCTCTTGATATGCTCAATACCCCGGTTGAGAGTTTTGGATATAAAGCGTGAGGCATATGCGGTTGAATCCTCTTTATCGACCGGGGTTTGGCTACGCGAACCGCCACTTATCGATGAAAGCGAAATTCTGGACGCAGAGGCAGAAGCAGGTGCAGGTGCAGCTGAAGGCTCAGCCTCCGGCTCTTGCAAGGTCAAGCGTGGTTTTGAGCCTGGCTTACGACGGGGAGCATGGGCAATAGAAGACGGAAGCAAGTTCGTGGGTGCAGTGAACTCTGCTTGCCTAGATGGTGGGCTAGGAAGGGAAGAGGATTGTGCATCCGTTGCAAAGGACGAAATATCGGGTTTGACGTCATTGTCTTCGCGAGACAAGATCCTGAACTGTGTGGTTCAGCGTTATTGGCCTGAGGGCCATCTTGAGTCGATAAACTTCTGGTATCACGACGAGACGACTCTGCAGCAGGGACATCTTGGCGAGAGCGCTTGCTTTGTCCGCCTTTCTGTTTAGGTGCCTTGCGTTTGCTATTGTTGGACTTGGTGGTTACGATAGGAGTGGCTGGTGGTGTTTCCGCATCGACATCCTCCAATTCGTCAGAAGATTCATAGCCAGAGCTTTCTTCTTCCGACGCTACAGCCATTCCTTTCCCTTTAGCCTTCCCCTTGCCTTTTCCTTTTATCCTCTCCTTGGCTCTTCGCTTGTCACTATTGGCATAGGAGTTCAAGGTGCGCGCAGCTAGTACGTCAGCTTTCCAATCGTTTTCGCAGAATCGAAGAAACGGGAACTTTTCATAGAGATTGCAAAAAAAGAATTGTCTTTGTGCGTATCCAAATTTTGAGAATTTGGTAGGAAGTTCATGCTTCCTCTCGTTAAGGAGAGAGCGAATGAATTTGCGCATGTGGCCCACAGTCTCATTGTCGACGGTGGTTCCATCGCAATATTCAAGGAAGTCGCTTGCTACGTTCTCACCCGATTCCTTCCTCGCTTTCCGCTCCGCCTTGTCCTGCTTTGCGAGGTAAGCCTTATGAGAAGCTCGGCTCCAAAATTTAATCCCCGGATAGTCTTCTTGTTTTAATGGAGGAAAGGATGGCGCATAACCAACGGAAGGTATCTCGCCAACAGATATTGGTGCAGGGGTCAATGGAACAGATACACGAGAGGCCGGAGCTGGGGTATCGACTTCGATTCTGATATCCTTGTGACGAAGTTTCTCGTGCGCCTTACTAGAGCGCGAAGGTTCAATGTGTTAGTTAACTACTTATGTCAAAAATTGTTTTCAGAGTTACCTGAGGTCCTTATATTTTTTGTCCAAGTCGGTATACAAGCCGAGAAGATTGTTGTATTCAGGATTTTTCATTAGTTGCTCATGAGTCAAGTCCCTGATATCCACAGAGTTATGACGTTCCTACAAGCAGGATGGAAGTGCTGCAAAATCAGCAAGGCTAACTCAAACAGTACAAGATATGGGAACGCACCTCAGGATATCGCTGCCTTTCCTGGACATGGAAGCCAGGAGCCATGTTGATATTACATGTACCATTGTGGAATGGTCCATCTCTGTAGTTTCTGGGATCCTAAGTCGATGTGCTTTCTCATAAGCGAAAAAGAGCAATCAATCGAAACCGAAGTGTAAAATACATACGTTCCCCATTTCCTGGCGCTGTTCGGCAATCTCTGGTACTTGCCTCTCATGCCCTTCAACTGGCGCCCGTTGACGAGCTCGCTTGTTCATTCGAGCAGGGGGCTGGCTCCTGTTCAATGCACCTTCTTCAAGAGCCTTATAAGAGTAGGAAGCGCGTTCTCCGCGTTCTCCAGACTGTCTATGAAAGTTCGACATGGAGAATGATGAACAAAAGCGTTGAGAAAGCTGTGCAGTGTTCACTTTGACGTGACAACTTTATAAGACGCGTTCGGTCACCGTCAGGTGGGTTAACGTAACACGTTTCCACAGATCTCACTGCTGCCACCCTTGCGCGACAAGGCGTTGTCGAGCTAGTTTATGAGACGACAAGCGGGGCCGAATCTCACAGTATAACCAGAGATTGTGGTTAAATGAGTCATTCGCGCGGGAAACTAGATAGGCACAAACATAAGCTGTCAACGATATCTTCGGATAACAATGTCAAACACCGACCACACAAACTTTACGAAACATGAAGCGAATTCGCAAAATGTTACGGCAAAGGGTGAGTCAAACTCTGATATGATAAACCGATTTACAACTGCGAAGAAAAGATGAAAATCGAAAAGAAATAAGCAAAGATCTTGGCATGTACCTCCAGTTAATCATTTCGTGGAACATTCTCGCTATGTGAGCAATGTGTTGGCTTGTAAATGGCAGTAAATATGTCTAGTAGAATGAGCCAAACAGGGTCGACTCATGTTCGAAACAAGTGATGGAATACAACAAAATCTAGCCAATCCTAGAAGATTTCATCCTGATGGTGAGAACTGATGATATGAAGCAATTAGTAGAAATGCTTGATGAAAAGCGAGAATTGGCTAACTTTTTGAAGCGAACAGTGCCATGAAATTTTGAGAAATGGACGACTATTCGCGAAGTTGATTGATTTAGGATGACAATTTGCATTTCCTGGATTTCAACGAATAAAACATGAGCGCCGCACTGTCCAAATTTTGCCACGTTCCAATCGGGTAAAATTTCTGGTCTCGTATGTAGCAAAGAAACCATACTGCTATTCATAGATGGCGAAACCAGTAGCCGCGCCTCCTAATAGAAGCGTAATCGTCGCGTCTTCCATACTTTGTTATTGAGGCGATAATTGATGGCTCTGCTTTCTGTTCTGTTTTGTTAATCCAAGACAAACTGTCGCTTCATGTAGGTAAATCGTTGTGTGGGCAAAATACCCGAATTGAAGAATGAGCCCTGCGGCAGCGGAATTCCCGTATCAAGGAGAGGGTCGAGGATTCTTGCAACCATGGTCCATACATGTCTTTGTCCGAAGTCATGCAAACAGAGTCTTGCTAGAACATTTATAGAGCCTTATCGAGCACCGTGTACAGCCACAGGCGACAACTTTTGTAAGTACGCAAACTTTGGCTTTATTTGTCTGCGCAAGGGTCGTACGGTGCTCACTGTGTATGTTTGCAACAATGACGATGATCATGGACACTCTAAAGTGCTCGCTATACATCCCTACTGTTTTCTTACGAGTTTACCAAAAAATGAAAAACAAAAAATGAAAGGGAAACTGTGGCCAAATTATGCCGTGTGATTTGTAGGCGTACTTGCATCTTTACTGATTTCCACCATGCATACATCCATAAAAATGCACAGAGCATGTCGGAATTCTCATTCTTCTTCCTCTCACTCTATGACTTCTTCATGAAATGTTGACCAGAAGACACCAATTTACAGTACTTCTCATTCTTTCGGCGGGGTTTTTGCTCTTGTTCAGCGCTAGTCGCTTGGGCGTTGTGGGACGAGCATACATGCATGCGCAATATGCACCTTGGACGAATCCTCCTCCAGTAGCAGCTGAGGCTGTCTTGACACTGCAAAACACCCGCATCACGGAGACCACTCTACCAGGAATCGTACCTGTAACTGGATTCACTATCTTTGACCGCCTTTATGTCAAGAATGGCACACTTTTCGTGGTCTCCTCAAAGCCCACAGCCTTTCCAGAGAAGAACCGCATTCTCGCCAGACCTCTAGACACGGGCCATGGGCATCCACTTGACCCAACACCCCAGGTATGTTATTTAAGCTCGATCGGTCCGCTGTCAATGCTGAGAAACTAGGATCACAGGAACTGCAAATAATAACCCCAGATCAAGCCAAATCTATACTAGATGAACGTGTGACAGTTATCGGAGGGATGTCATTTATTCTCTACGATACGTCTCAGTTTATGCCGGTGAGCTTTCTTCCCCATCTCAATGGTGGCATTATTTTAACAACAACCAGCATTACTACCACTGGTGGGGAGAGCTCATTCTTGGGGCAATTCGAGTATACTCGTCTCTCTCGCTTATACCAGGTATAAATAAGCCTCTGCCGGAACCTGCACGGTTTCTATTACCAGTAAGTTCCATTCTCAGTCCCACAACTCTATTATTAAAAGTTCCATAGAATATTATCGACCATGACTGGCGTGATCCTGCGGGGGTCAATGGCCCTCTTATGCGCGCTGCTTTTCCTGAGGCGTCAATAGAACGTATAGATCTTTGGCAAGATATCGTTAATTTGAATTCAACATTTGTATTCGAACGAGCCATGGTTGTAAGTAGACCGGCGGCGCATAAACAGTGAGTCAATAAATGCTTTTACGTATCTCATCTTGTTAATTTTGTAGTCCTCTATCAAGCGTGTGGTACAAGATGATCTCCAGCACGATGAACGTGACAGTACCCGATCATTTCTGGGAACCTCTCAGAAAACGTTTAATTACGAACACAATTGGCTACATACCTGTTATGAATAATGCCGGAATTATAGTGTCTCCCCAAAAATCGTCCGCGCCTATCGTTACTTACATTTCGCGACAAAACCATGGGCGCAGCTTGAAGCCGATTGACCATGCAAGGCTAGTAGACGCATTAAAGCAGCTAGAAGAAGAAGGAATTTGTGAAGTGAACGTGGTTGCAATGGAAACAATGACTTTCCCCCAACAAATAGAGACGGCTGCGAGGAGCACGGTTGGGCACTTCTTGTAAAAATGTTATCTTTTTTTACTGATGAAATCGACAGATAATGCTGGGAATACATGGTAACGGGCTTACAGTAAGCCAATCGGTCAGTCTGAGTAATGATTGCATAAATTCACGCATTTTCTCCAGCACCAATTATGGATGCCTTCGGGACCACGATCGACTGTGATCGAGATGTACTTTCCAAAAAGTATTGAAACTCTTCGTATGCTTTGGGATTGCAAACTTATTAGAATTAATTTTGCAGCCTACGCCCACGATTATGAAATTCTTGCCAGGAATATGGGCCATAAGGTATGAATAATTCGGTGTAAACTGTACATCGTTCGATTGCTTAATTTTTGGTGACCGATGTGTACACAGCACTACGCCATATGGAATGACACATATCTCACATACCGAGCTGGAGAATGGTACCATGGAGTAGAATTCGGCAATCGTACGGATTTTAATGGACGTATGTACTGATTGTTTTATTGTTTTGCACAGGTTTTGACGATTTTCTAGGCTCCATACCTGTTCATGGCCCCACAGTCGCCGCAATTATTCGCGAACGACTGACAGAACCTCTACCTTGAACTCCTGAGGAATATCGATGAAGGTATCTCGAAGAGTTACACAGTCTCCCAACAATGATATCGACCAGAATCAATCAATCTACAGGACACAATAATTTACCAATTTATCTAGTATACAATAAATCAATTCTTCACAATCCATAATTTGGCAGATTTCCCTTCTGCTTCATAAGACGCCTGCGGTCGTGCTCTGGAGAAGAATACCGTGTATCTAGCACGTCCATTTCTTCTTCAACAATTTGATGTGGCCTATCCTTTTTGATTGGCAATACGAGACAGAAACCATCAGCCATTCGCATACGGAGGGTTTTCAACGTAGGGTATGATTTAAGTTTCCTAATTCGGCGAAGGAGAAGTCCAACACAGACTACAAGTCTAAGAAGTCACGTTAGCTTGCTAACCAGATGAGAGGAATTAAGCGCGTACAAAAGGTAGAAGAGGAGCATTTGGCGACTGAATATGGTGTTTTGATTGGGTCCACTTGGTTCCGCGTCTTCTGGATCCTTCGGGGGCCTATCTGGTGGTTCGGGGTTTTCATCGGGAGTAGATGTAGGGGCTGGTACTGTAGGAGCGCGCGTTGCTTGTGCGGATGGACAGGCATGTTTCGAATTCCACGAAAAGACATGCGTTCCATTAAAATTCCAGAGAAAATGCGGTTCCCATTCCTGAATAAAAAGGGGTGTTCAATAACAATCTCGAGAGTGTTCAAACCAAGTTCAAACGAATGACTCACGGCAGCTGGTTGACAGTGGTACAGGAATATGGCCTTCTGCTTCTTCATCAAATATTTGCCTCCATGAAGAGCAACTTGAACCTGGTTGGTTTCGAGAGAAGTCGCTATCGGTTTGCTGTCTTCAAAATTGGCTACTGGCACTACTTGAAGTATTCTTGGTGGTTCGGAAGGATGATCGGGTCGCGTGTTGATTACTACGACGATGGAGTTCAGCATTTTGAACAAAATACCAGACATGTATTGCGCACTTGTCAGGCAAATCCAAGTTCCTTTCGGACACTAGATATTTTAAATTGTCGAGAAATTTGAGAACTCGATATCAAACATACTTGAAGGTTAGCAGGAAGAGTGTTATCCCAGAGACTCTCTCCAATCGCAGCAATGTCGTATATATTTCGAGTGTGGGTTGGGGGTGTATCTTCGTCTATTACGACTTGAAGTTTCTTCCTCTCAGGTTGGTTCCACAATGGGCAGAGATTGTAATTCAGTTTCGTATGAGCCTCGTCGAGAACGCTGAATGAACATAGCGAGTCTTCTTCAAGGTATGATTCTGTCGTTGTCGCAGCCATGCTATGGGAGGAGGCAGTCAAACCCCAGCTCCAAAGGTTCGAGAATGCCCATGGTCATTCATTTAGATGATAGTTCACACTCCTTCAACCACCGTCATAGACCATGTTTCTTCCCCGGCAAATAAAAACTACACGTCTTGCTTCGTTCAAAAGCGGACCGTCCTTCCCAATGATGGAATCTATTTGAAGAGATAGAGAGCAAGTCGGACAGGCCACTTGGATGTCATCTGACTGCCTGACAAGTACAATCCGGCTATGATTTATTCATAGCGCCTTGAAGATATTTTGAGAAGATAAATGCCATGCGCAATAGCCACGAAGACAAAACACTTCTGCTGCAATTGCACAACGGACACGCCAGGGCTCTCGAAGAATCGCATTTTCCATATGTCATCGCGTCCTTGTACAACCCAGACCAGAGCAACACATGACATTTTTTCAACAATGTCGGCCCGTCTTTATGCCCTGGTCTTGAAGTTAAATAACAGATCTTAAGGTGACTGGAACAGACGACAATCTTTTTGAGTATGCATTCTTCATCTATCCGTACGAAGCAAACAGGTATCGACGTCCACTGGTTAGACAATACTGCACCAGGCGTGCTCCCCACAGGAACAGCATTTGGACTTCCGTGGCAGCAAGGAGTAGTTGACCGAACAACACCGTTCTCTGCGACAGGGAAAGCTGGAGGAGTGCCTATACAGACATGGGCATTAGCTTAGTTCGTCTTTATTTTCATTCCAAGATAATTGAAAATATGACTGACATTATTTTTCAGTTGGCCAGACGGAAGCTTGAAATGGACTGGTCATGCAATTAGTGCAGATAGTCTGACCTCCGTTGGAAGTGGATTGACTATCACCCAAGGAACCCCGACAGAACCTGCATCTCCAGTCAAGGTAGTAACAGGAAGCGACGGAAGCGTCGCAATGTCAACAGGAAATTTTTCAGGTAAGATGAAGAAACTGAACCAAGAAAACTGATCGTTGATCATCGATGCAGTGACGTTCGCAGCTGCTGGAGGCACAACTGTGATATCTTCCATGGTACTTTCAAGCAATAAACTCGCTCAAAATGGCCAACTAGTTCTACGACTGCAAAATGCGCCTGATCCAGATTTTTCTTTAGCCTCATCGACGGTGGTGAATGGAGAAGTTGTGCAGCCACCGTCTGTGCAAACGATGCTGGGACGCGTTGATTCAATTGTGGCCGAGCAATCAGGCCCAGTTCGAGGAGTTGTCAAGGTAAGGATAAACATTCGTCGTCCCCAGACCATATGTCCCTGTTAACAATATTGCTAGATCACTGGTAAATACGCCTCAGGAAACTCTGGAGGCCGAGCGGACTTCCTGCCTTTTACTGTTCGTTTCTACCTTGCTGCGGGAGCAACAGCATTGAGAATTGTCCATTTCTTCATATTCGATGGTGATCAACAAAAAGACTTCATTAAGGGATTGGTAAGGCAGAAAAAACTTAGATAATTAACACACTAACCAGATGCTTAAGGGTTTCCAATTCTCGACACCCATGACCGATCTTTTACATGATAGGCATGTCCGATTCTTGAACACCGTTCCTGTTCCAACACAGACACCTGCTCCTCCCTCACAACCTGCCATTCCGGGTGTTTGGGGTGAACCTATTCGTGTAGTGTCTGGCCTAAGACGTGATGCGACAGCAGCTGTTCTTGACCCACAGTTTAATGGTCTTCCGACTCCTGATGTCAGTACATGGCCAACGACAGTGTCGAGCGAGCTTGATATGCTTGCAGTAAGTTCTTGAGCTTAACCTAATCGATGTCTGAGCTGACTGGAACGAAATAGGTGTGGAGTGACTACTCACTTGAGCAGCTCAGTTCAGAACATTTCCAGATATACAAACGAACAGACAAAGGGAATGCGGTTTCGTTCCTTCGAGCCACAGGCTCAGGCTCTGGAAAGCGAGCTTCTGGAATGGGCTATATCGGAGGCGCACGAGGTGGGGGTGTTGTCTTCGCCATAAAAGGTGGACAGTATGAATATTATATTCTATGATAATACGTTAACATACATCTTGCGGATAGATTTCTGGCAGGGCGCACCTAGATCTCTCGACATTCGAGGAGCTGGAACAGACATGGCGACGACAACTTTATGGGCATATAGCCCCAAGGCATGTTGAGAACAAGTCCACTAGAAACCATACTAACACGATTCCAGGCGGCTGCGATGGACATGCGACATTATGATACTGTTCCTCATGGCGTGAGTTTTCCTGTCTACTGTTGAGAAATTTGCCCAACAAAAGATTTCCACATGCATATAGCTCGACCTGGCATACGAGGACGTCGGAAATCCCGATCCAAATCCTATTGGTGTTGGACGTTCATACGAATTCTCGCTTCAATTGTTCAGTGCGACGCCATCCAGAGCAACACTGGCACAGTTGGCTGTGGTCCATGTAAGAAACTGTCCGTCTTAATTTGTACTGCTTCAAAAAGACTTAGATTATGTTATGCAGACCCAAATCCCTCAACTGGTATGCACACCTGAGTTTTATGCTTCCCAGAAGATTTTCGGAGGACGATGGTAGGTGTCAAGTTCATAAGCAATGCAAACTTTTTTGAGATATTGCGTAGGAATGTGCCAGACACATCGACAACAGGAGCTGCTGCATTGGAGAAGAGGAAGAGCGACCTATTAGACTTCTATGTCGCAGTATGTTGCAGAACATTTCTTACACGTCCAGATTCTCAATATCATCTAGGAGCCCGATCAGAGACAGTTCTATGGCTTCTGGCACTACGGAGATGTCATGCACACATACGACCAGACACGCCACAATTGGAGATATGACATAGGTGGTTATGCCTGGGATAACGGAGAACTATGTCAGTCCATTCACATGTATCTAGAAAATGAGACGTTGCTGACTGAAGTGATAGCTTCGGATTTATGGCTCTGGACATCTTTCTTGCGCACTGGTCGAGCTGACGTCTTCAGAATGGCGCATGCTATGACGCGTCATCTTTCCGAAGTCGATTTCCACCACATAGGTCCATTCGCAGGTCTTGGAAGCCGACATAATGTGTCGCACTGGGGGGATGGTGCCAAAGAAGCAAGGGTCGCCGGAAGTACACTCAAGAGACCATTCTACTATCTGACCAGTAAGTAGCTTTGTAGGGGCTCTTGGTGATGTCTTTCTCATGATATTCCAGCCGATGAATTGGTGGGCGACCTAATGGATTATTCATTGCAAGCAGATCAAACAATCATGACTTGGGATCCGTTGAGAAAGGTCCTTCCACCTCCACTTCCTCAGGGACCTGGCCGTCTCCGGATCGGCCCAGACTGGACGACATTGGCTGGCAATTGGTTCACAAAATGGGAACGAACTGTAAGTGGAGATATTAAACCGCCAAACTTTCTGGGCGACTGATCGTGCTCTAGAATGATACGACGTGGAGAGACAGGATTAAAACGGGCATGGTAAGAGTTTTGGTGCTATGGGTATTTCAAAAAGTTAAGAGAAGCATAGAGCGACATTGGAGGTTTCAAATACGGGTTGTTCACAGGAAATGGGACAGCTGTCGGATGGAATGCTGATACAGCACATATGGTAGATGAAGGAGGGGAAGGCGACGGCTCGTTAGTATATATTAGTTTGATGAACAGATGACGAGTACTAACATACCATGACAGTTACAGCCTCGTTATGATTTTCGGCGGCGGAGAACTTCTGATGGAAGCGATGGACCTAATCACTGACGAACCCGCGTTCGACGCTGCGTGGTTGGATTTCTGCAGGTTATACAATGGGTCGGACGCCGAGTAAGCGTAAAGTATTTTGTCGAATCAGCTGATTAATAGTGCGACAGTAAAATTGCCCGGTACGGCAAAACATTTGGAAGTAAAGATTTTCCTCAGTATTACGCAAAGCTACAGGCGTACGCCGGACAACGTCTTAACGACACTTCTTTGAAGCAAGCAGCCTGGGATATTATCACAAAGAATACAGTTGGTGTTTGGGCTCCGGTGCAAACAATTGGAGGCACTGACGTCTTAAACCAAATCAAAGAGGTAAGTTATTAGTATTACAGCGCAGAGATAACTAACACACCATATCCATACAGATACCAAATCTCGGCACAAACGATGCGGGCCAGCTTTCTCTGTCAGAATACGCTGTCCTCGCAATTGCTCCAGAGTTGGCGCCTAATAATACTTTGAGGACAGAGGATAGTTCCGTATGGGATGGTGTCAGTGATACCGACGTGGGTACTGACGCAGACTGGGGTAAAGATGAGATGTCAAGGAAATGGAAAAGGAGCTCTGTATCATGGAAATCCTTGCTTTGCCTGAAGTGACTTTCGCAGAATAGTAGTTTTCAATTTATCCGATTTTGTGCCATGAGCGCCATCGAGCTCGAAAGTTCCGTTTGAGTCTGAAGTTGCTGGCAATACCTCAGCGTTCTGAGTTATGAGAAAGGTTGTGAGCTACTGGTCTACTGCTGGTGTTACAGTTACGAGTACCAAACAGTAGAATATGGTTATCGAGCTGCCCAACTGGCAACTGGTCCGGTTACTGGAGTCTGGTAATGAATCGCGAATCCAAATTTACGCGACGATTAGGGTTGTTTGCGGCTGTTTGGTGATCCTTGCTTGTCGCGCACGCGTCGGACCTTTCTTCTTCCACTTTTAGTATTCTCTACAGTGCTGGTCTTAACCGGGAACACTTTTCACTGGAAACTTGAGGGAAAGCTATCAAGAAAACCATTGATTGACCTGATTTCAGGTAAAGTTATTTCAGTCAGTCATCTAATATAAATCTGATACTGAACACATCACTAAAGTTACAGCATTTACAGCTCTGTGAAATCAAGATGACGACATAATGTTTTTTGTCAACGGGGTTGACGGACATGCGAGACCAAGGCAAAAAATGGCTGTTCAGCAATTACCAGGAATTGCAAAGGCAGAGCAGTGATCATTATGCAAGTTGGTATCACAACCCTGTACATGTTGCCCCAACTGCACAGAAGGTGCTATGATAATGATCGTGGAACAAATTAGGATGCTATGAGCCGGACTTGAATTCAAATGCCCGCCTGTTAATGTCTATGTCTATTTCCACGGCCTTGAACCATTTATAACCGAAGAGCTAGGATGGTTTTTCTCAATGGCGATGGCCTTCATTTAGAAGACATGTTTCGTCCCTCCAACACACAACCTTCCTTTCATTATGGAATGTCTTCCGACTGGGATAGGTACTACTTGGAGCTTGATACCCTTGGACGCTACTTCCTTGCAAATTTACCGTATGGTGTGTACGTGGTTAAAACGCGTTGATAATCACTAATACTGTTTTTCTCTCAGACACTCTAGGGGAAACCTTATATAACGAATGGCCGAAACTTGCTCGAGCACTTCACCAGATGACACGAGAAACGTTTTTCGACTTCTGCGGTGATGTTGGCGAAGAGATTTGTAGAAGAAATAATAATCTTCGAGACGGAGGTGCCCCGTGTTTTCTCTTCGTTGTGTACCGCGTTTCGAAGAAACTTTCCAGTGCTATGCCTCCCTTCGTTCGACAATGTTCCCTTGGGAAGAAATTATACCCGGCAGAAGTTGTCATCATTGTCTTCGGAGAGTTTTCATAATCTTTGCTTGAGGACTTGCTTTGAAATTGGAAAGCGTTCTCCCAGAATCACAAGAATAAGGCAATCAAGAAAGGTGAATCAAATTTGTCTATTCAGGACTCGAGTTCTTATCCTGGAATCTCCTTCCCGCCAGAGCTCCCTTCATATAGATTCCTACATTGAGGCATATACCTCGTCGTTCTCTCCAGAACATTGCAAATCTCTGGATACTAGCCACGAAAATACAGCGAATTACTCAGCCAAAGAGTTATCGCGATTACTCGACAATCTTTATATTGAGGAACCATTACTCGATGGTTACTGCGATTTTCAAGATCCATATTACCGAGACATATCGCGAAATCAATTCAGCGCTACGATTTCCGCGATATACTCCGTCTTTGTCTCCATACTTCACGATAAAGAGCAGTCGACGGTGATACTCAGCTCTCGAGGCGACGCGGCCCAAAAGCTCCTTGACCTAATGCAAATGGTATGTACGACCTGTGATTCTTGTCGTGACACGCTAACCGAAGGCAATACAGCTTTTGGATTACCCGAAGGCTGATCCTGCTGCGAAAAGCAGTATCCTGTCTGCATTATTACGTCTCAGTGGGAACTCGGGCCTGCGTCCTCGGTGCTTCATTCTTACCGGTGTCAAGCTAGGAAAGTCTATGGTAGCTGCCGGGGCTTTTGGGGACATCTGGAAAGGCGAGCTGCAGGGTCAGCAAGTGTGCATGAAAATCATCAGAATATATCAAAGCACAGCCAAAGACAGTTGGCTAAAGGTTCGGCTTGTATTCAATCTGTTTAGTGGCCCTGAAGATACTGACATAAACACCTGTAGGCGTTCTCAAGAGAGGCGATAATCTGGGGCCAGATTTCGCACCCAAATATTTTGCCCTTCTATGGAGTGTATCATCTTGATGATGAACTCCAACGATTATGCCTCGTATCATCTTGGATGAACCGGGGCAACCTTAACGAATATTTACTTGAAGTTCCCAATGCGGATCGACTTCTTCTGGTGCGTTGCGCTTACATAACCCACTCCTCACACTTGTAAACTGTTTTTTTTTTCCTTTTTTATTTATTAAAAAAAAGACACTTGATATTGCATCTGGTTTGGCATACCTACACGAACAAGATATAGTCCACGGAGATCTTAAAGGAGTGAGGCGCTAATGTGCTGTGACTAGATATACAAGTAACTTACTGATATAACCAACTTGAAGGCCAACATTCTCGTTACCGACGCTGGTCGTGCCTGTTTATCGGACTTTGGCCTGTCAGCAATTCGTTCTCCTGACATGTTCTCGCATCTTACACCAAAAAGCTCCAGCAAACATGGGACGATTCGATGGCTAGCACCAGAGCTGCTCAGTCCAGAGGATGAACATTCACGAGTTACAACCGAGAGCGACGTGTACGCGTACGGATGCGTTATGTACGAGGTTGGTCGCACCTCAGTTTTGTTTTATCTTTATTTTCTACTTCTGACAAGGATAATTTTCAGGTATATACAGGAAATTACCCTTTCTATGAACTCGCCCGAGACTTCACAGTCATTCTTCGTATTCTCGAGGGCAAGAAGCCCACGCGTCCTCACCCCAGTAGTAGCGCTTTTTTGCAGTTCAAACTCACGGAGGCCATATGGTTAATCATGGAATGCTGCTGGGAGACACGTCCCAGTGAAAGACCTACCATTCATCATATCATCTCTAAAATTCACGAGCAAGGGATAATCGACACCCGATGCGTGAACAATTGGGAAAAGAGTTCGGCTTCTCGCTTTCGCAATGCTATTTATAGAAACGATAGCTTGTCGTTGAGCGTCTTGGAGACTGTTTTGTCTTGGGTAAGTTACTTGATACTGAGTCATTACTAGTCTCAAACTGACCTTGGATTTCATAGCTGTAAACTGTGGTTTGTAAATATTTATCAGAACAGTTTATCTCAAGATTGCGTGAATTGAATTCATAAATTTTCCAAAGCAAAATCCTAGAAGAGGCCGCGAAGGAATCAAGCGCAAATAATGCTCATAACTTTGCGATTTTTGAGCTTGTATAACTTCAGCCTTGGACCAAATTCTTGCCAAGTCGTGATCACTGTGTCAAGTCTGGCTTTATGTCGTTGGCATTCTTCGAGCTTCAAGCCTTTCACAAGGATTCCGAATATTTTGAGGTAAGATTGGCGTAACTCAAAAATACACGATTCTCACTCTCAGTATTCAAAATTAAAAACTAACTCTTATTCTGGGCACTGGGTCGATATGGCGTCGTGACTACGGAGCGGACAAAAGATGTTGAATCCCAATATAAATTCGTGCGATTCCCGCACCTAGTGTTATCTGATTTTCTCATCAACTCCAACCAACACTTGTAGAACTCTCTACCTACTAGTGCCTACAAACAAGCAGATATCATGTCTCATCTGAAGCCAGCTGATGCTCCGAAGTCTAATCTTGGGCGTTATAGGGTCTTAGGTCCGCTTGCAGGGGTCCATGTATCTCCTTTGCAACTCGGTGGAGGAAATATTGGCGACAAATGGGCCGATCGTGGCATGGGAGCCATGGACAAGGAGTCCAGCTTCAAACTACTGGATGCATACTTCGATAACGGCGGGAATTTCATAGACACTGCAAATGCCTAGTGAGTCGACTTCTACGTGAATAGTACCGCAGTGCAACTTAGTCATAAGCGACACAGTCAAGACGAATCTTCTGAAATGTTTATCGGAGAGTGGGCTGAACAGAGAGGGATCAGAGATCAGCTGTTCATTGCGACAAAGGTGCTGTAAATTGACCTAGAATCATTCTATGTAAGCCCTTAAGCAGATATCTAGTTCTCGTCCAACTACAAGAGTCACGACCCTAATATTACGCAAAAAATTATGTACGTTGGGAACAGTGTCAAGTCCTTACACATCTCGGTTGCCGCTTCTCTTCAGAAGCTCCGGACCACCTACGTTGATCTACTCTACATTCATTGGTGGGACTGGGACACTGGCGTGGAGGAGATTATGAGGGCACTTCACACTTTGGTCCTGCAAGGAAAAGTGCTGTACTTGGTAAGCGATAAGTTCTCTTTGCAAAAAAACGCCTTTGTTGATCGCTTGACTGAAACGACTAGGGAATTTCCGACACACCAGCATGGGTTGTTTCTAAAGCAAATCAGTATGCAAAAGATCACGGTTTGACTCCCTTTGCCGTTTACCAAGGTGCCTGGAATGTGATTGACCGTTCAATGGAGCGCGAAATCATTCCAATGGCCAGACACGAAGGTGTATATCGTATCTCTCTCAATTACCTGTGTAACGTGAGCACTAATGGGAACTTCGCTAGGTTTGGCCCTGGCCCCATTCAACGTTTTGGCAGCCGGAAAGATAAGGACCGACGAAGAAGAAGAGAGACGGCGCCAAACGGGCGAAAATGGTCGTACGTTTTTCCGCCCAAACTGGGAGCGCAATGAAAAGGAAAAGCTTGTATGCAAGGCTCTTGAAAAGGTTGCAAATGAGATAGGAGCAAGCCACATCACCTCAGGCAGGTGCTCCATAATAACAATCCAAGCACCGGTTATTGAATAATTTCATAGTTGCTATCGCATATGTTATGCAAAAAGCACCCTTCGTGTTCCCTATCATTGGAGGTCGTAAAGTCGAGCACCTGCTCGCCAATCTTGAGGCTCTCGAAATAAGCCTTACTGAAGATCAGATCAACTACCTGGAAAGTATTGTTGAATTCGATCCCGGATTCCCAAACATCTTTATTGTAAGAGTTTCTTACATCAAAATTTAATTTATTGACTTGTTGATGTGAATTAAACTAATCTTTAGGGAGACGGCACAACGACATCACGTTTCCTCACTGCTTCCGCAACGATCGATAAGCGCCCAATGGCCCAACCTATCCGACCGGCGTCCACTACAGCAAACACGAAATAATGATGGCACGGAGGTAATAACAACGCAATCTTTTAGTCGTTATATTTAACGGTACAGCGAGGATTACTTTGTGGGTGAGGTTTCAACACTTGAAATCGTAATGTAAGCATATGTTTTGGCAGTTTGCCAAGACATATTTTTCGGATTTTTTAGCGCCCATGCTTGTAAAAATATTTTACTCGACATAATTACTAGTCCAGTCAATGCTCGCTATCACAGGACTGGCTGAATATATCAAGGATATTTTATACCATTCAATGGGTCCTCCGTTTATGCTATGTGTTGGCTAACTGCTAGCAAGTTATCGGACGACTAAATGTTCTTTGATAGCAATTAAGGAAACTATAACTATACTCATAATTACCATTATTAGTGTCTGTGTTTCTCTTGTAAGAGTCTCTCAGTTCTCATTTGGATCCTTACATTTTATTTTAATAATGACTGGACATACCGTATAGATGTACTACTTATTCACGGCGCCGGATCGGCGGTCAGCTTTAATCATCGTAGTGGTGCTCCCCTGTAACCTGTCATTGGAATGCACTAGAACGAGTGATACCTTGCCCACTTTGCACTCATGCGGATATCCTGCTACAGGGCGGGGACTATTCGCAGCTTGAATGCTTTTTCTTCGTGTATTTCGTAAAGTACCTGACTATTTTGTTCGTAATTTTATGTTCGATGCAGGCCTATAGACCTATCATCGAGTTAACGCGGGTCCGTTTGACATGAACAATTTTCGGAGAATAGCGTCCATCAGTAATATTTTGTACAAAGTCTGACATTTATCCCTGTCGACTTCCTGGACTAGCCTTTGTCATGACCCCAGCCATTCTCCCGGTAATGCGCTGCGACTGGACGAAGGTGCGCTCGAAGTTGCAATGCCATAAGTGCCAATGTTCAACTGTCGAAGGAGGCTGGCGAGGGTTCTCTCCGAGCTTTTCTCGATCCTCTGCTCCAGATAATTGAGTCAGAATAGTAGAATTGGGTGTACCAAATTATTATATCCACCTGTAATGTGATCATCGTGTGCCCTAGTGTCTTGGGGGCTAATCAAAGTCGTTAGCTTCAAGTGAAAGACATACAGTTTTATAATACCTGGTTAGCAGCTGCAGAGCCTAGTATCATACTACTCACTTCATCTACTAAATGAAATTATGTAGTATACCTCTCCTCGAATAAGTCAGGCGCCATGAGGCACATGCACGTGTGCTATATTTGAGAGAACCCTCTGAAGTAATAGTAATTGCACTGCATCGTGAGAACAAGAAGCTTCGATTCAGAGTTGGCTCTTTCAATGTTCCTTTCATGAGCTTATTTCCATTGAGACCCCGATTTATTTTAGCGACAGCACTTCCTTAATCAATGATATGTTTCTTAGTACTTACGTTGACAACAAAAAGCCGGACACATGTAGCCCGGAGCAATCCTCCATCTGTGGAGACAGAAGTTCAGCTCATGTCGTGTCTCTTCATTTGCTGACTTCTTTATCTACTCTCTATCTACGATATCTAGTAATTATAAGCCCGCAATATTTCGAGAAGCGCAATGATGTCAAATGATCGTCCATTGCAGTACTAAGTCAACAACTTGAGGCACGTGTTATTCAGTCTCTGGACAGGTCTATCAGTCTGGGGCTTCAAAAGGGCTGTGGGATCTGGTCGGGTCGGAAGAAATAACTGTGTTTTCAGTGGCTTCTCATAGGTGCGACTCTATATGATCCTTAAAAAGCGACAAAGGGAATGCCAAATCAACCATTCAAGGTTACACGCACCTTCAGTTACGTTTCAGATATTTGCAGGCGTCAACGAGGTTTCAATTTTTCTGATTGGAACTGAAGCTGAAATTGACTATGCTAGTACCTATTTAACATAAACGGGATAAAGACACATATCACGAAGCTTGACAAAACTCAGAAAAGCGCGCCCCGTGTGGGAGTGAGAAAAATAAGAGAAAGATCAGGAACGCACGCTGTCAATGAAGTTTCGTCGAGCAATATCCAGCACATTGGAAACGACTGTAACTCAGCGCAACTCCTGTTAGCATTCTCAAGACTAGTTATTTCTTTCAATCCAGCTCACTAGGAAAGATGATAAATCCTTCTAATAAATTTCAATTAACGTATATACTATCTTCAAAATTACCAACTGCGCGTTGGAATAGAAGTGTATTGATCTAACTATGAACGCACCCCACAATAATTAAGGAATCAAGTAAGCCCTGTGGCGAATGCTGGCAGCTGTAATATCGAAGCATTGAGAAGTATCGCAAACTTCCAGCATTTAGATCTAGGGGACATCTGCCAACGTCTTACAGCAGAGCAAAGTTTGTCAGTGTGAATAAGCAGCAAAACCTCTATATTCGGTTGAACATCGACTTTGAAGTAAATAGTATCTAGCAAGTATCTTTTTAAGAAGCACAGTCAAGCAATCTAAATGGCAAAGAAAAGAGTAAATTTGAAAAGAGAAACGAGAAGTACAATTTGTTTGATGTCTGACTGAAAAAAAAGGAATGGCAGAAAAGATGTTCCTAGCTCTGGCAATGCTATTCGCGACCACGACGAGGATGAGTTGGGTATTGTGGATAATGGCAATGAATGTATATGAGTAATCCAAAAGAATGTGAATGATTGATTGTCCGAAAAATTAATAAGTTAAAAATGAGTGTGATGATGCAAATAACGATACATAAAATGAATGTGGTTGTCTATGACACGAGAGAGAAAGAGCGAGGAAGATGATGCTAAGGCTACACCCGATGAAGGACGGATAATAGAGGGTCGAAATGATGGAGGACATATGTGGACTTGATTGATACACGCAATTAGGTTGTGGTACATCAATTAAGCCGGTCGAGTATCGAGTATCGATCGGCGACGATTAGGTTGGTTGATTCGGATAAAGAGTGTGGTAAAAAGCGCATCCCCGGAGGACCGAAAGACGGCAGATTAGATATTAAAGAGTGTGATTGTTGTTGTGCCTCCACATACTGTAGGTGGTGCAGCGTCGGTGATTCGATAATGATGATGATTATAGGGGGTTGCAGTATTTGTGTATGGTGTATTTGATCCAGTATATGCGCAGTAGGCCACAGCAGACCATTCCAGAGTTCCGATGAAGGGTTCCGGTAAATGAGTGGTGTCTCCGTCCATTCGTGATAAAGAGGGTGGTGGTAGTGTATGGGCATCGCGCCGCGCCGCACGGGCATAGAGGTAGGATGGTAAGGGAAGAAGATAAAGGGGAAAAATGAAGTGAGTATATATGTACAACTTTGTCTTGATTTGATTTTCGTTCTAATAAAGAGATCAGGGAGGAAAAACAGAAGGGTGAAAAGAAAAGATGAAATAAAAGTGGGGAAATAGAGAAACCAATGAAAAAGAAAGAAAAAACATCGAAAACTCGATAGCAAGCAAACAACCAGCAGAAAACGAGATTAAAGTGAACAACAGCAAAAAACAAATAAACAAACGATCAAAAATGCACCAAAAGACCTAAGACCATGATGATAGTGAGAAGACGCAAGTGACGAACGGCCAAAGGCAGAATTTTGTTTCAAACGGCCGAGTGGTTTCTTCGAGAACGACACGGACTAATGGAAAGTTTGAGGAAGATCAAGAATATCGATGGCGAGTTCATCATCGAACTTGAAGGACTGGCTTTAGCAAAAATGCATGCCGATGACGAAGAACTAGTGTTCATGGTGCCTTCCTGCCGCTTTTTTCGCTCCGCGATGGGACCAGATTGGATAGATTTAGTGACATGAAGGTGGGTTTATATTGTAGGGTCGTTTTTGTTTGTGTGCCACGAGAGCAGAACACTGCCCACTCCCTTGATGAATACCTGTTTCTGCAGGCGACACACCTATATGTTCAAACAAAAAATTAGAATGGCCAAAACAAATTGACGATCGAAAACCTACAGTTTCAGCGACGTCGCGTTTCTTGAAATCAACGCTAACGGTGACTTTTCCATTCATATCCGTCTTATTCCCAATCTTCATCTCTTTGATCTCTCCGAATGCCTCACACCACCTCCTGACCGAATCGTAATCTTCTGGCATTACGCCACCAATCAAAAGCTTCCTTTTCTTGGGTTTGGAGATGTTCATGTTTAATCCTAATGTCTTGGTCTGGTTCAAAGAGGGGTTGAGCAAACTAGTTGGAATAGTAGTCGATACGGCTATAGTAGTCTCAAGCGTAGTGTTATACTCCTCCACGGGGCTGGATGACGTCGTCGTTGTAGAAGAATCAGGACTGAGAGGGCTCATCGGCCCGGGGCTGTTCAAATTGAAAGGGGGAGGAGTTGGGAGGCCACCTGCAGAAGAGGGAATAGAATGTGCAAAAGGAGGAGGCATCGGCATCGACAGCTTGCCAAGAAGCATATTCTTGCTCTGCGTTCTACTGAGGGTAGGGCTCAGTGGAATTTCGGTTGTACCAATGTTACCGATGGTGTTTATCGTGACAGAAGGAGAGGATCCGGAGGACCCTGTGCTCGACCTTGCTTCCTTCTCTTTGTCATCAATACTACTTGTTGACCCACTATGAGCAAACGTTGCTGTGAGAGGTGTAGATGGGCCACTGCTCCCAGTCCCATTGGCTGTTGATCGGCCAGCCATCCCGATCCGCTGAACAAAACCTCTGAACCCTTTGCTTTTCAGAGCTGAAGCGCCAGTAGACGTTGTGGGACTCATAGGCGTACCGGTTATCGAAGGTAGAGGAGGTACCACAGGTGCCGGCAATATCGAATTTCCGGCAGATACGGAGTTTGAATTCGAAGACGAGACCAAGGAAGAGGTAATGAGCGATAAGTTGACAATGCTCGTCTTGCTCTTGAGGCGCGGGCGCTGGGATGGCTGCTGTTGTTGGATAGACATAGAAGTATGTACAGGCGGTGACGGTTCCTTAGGGGGGACAGGCGGAGCGTCATCATCGTCAGCCCATGAATCTGAATAGACAGGAACAGGGGGGAAGGGAAAAGACATTCCTGGCTTGCTGGGTTGCGTATGATATGTCTCAATAAGAGCACTTATTTCTGCATCATTCCTTTCATCAGTCATTGCCATCCATCGCTCGTGCGTGCCTTCTTTTCCATTCATGACCACCCCATAATCTTCTTCTTCATCCTCGTCATCAAAATCACCAGCAGCAACTACCTCTTCTCCAAGCTCAGAATGGCCTCCATTTGTCGACCTATCAAGATATGCAAGCTGGAGTTCATGATCAGACTGCGACTCTCTTACGCTATCATTAGAAGAGCGCAGGACAGCTGCCGACTTGGATTTGACCAACGAAGGGCGAGAGCCTACCTCTGCATCCATTGTCGTGGGTGTAGAAGGTCTCGTAGGAGTTGTAGGAGAGGTAGGCATAGGCGACATACGAACATACGCGTTTCCGTTGCCATTGGTCTTGAAACTAGACCCTAGCTGTTGTTGCTGGTATTGGTGGTACTGATGCTGCTGATCCCGACTTGCCCGACTGCCACCACTGCTGACAGAGAGAAGATCAGCTGCAGAACTCGAGCGGCCCCTCATCGTTGGATGACGTTTCGGTGCATCACCATTCCCGGCGACATATATCGAGGGCGGCGCTTGCATTTGTGCAAAGAACGTCCCACTCAACATGCCTACCAAGCCTTCAGACGCGGACTTGAACGTAGAAAGTGGCTTCGCTTTTACCGACTTGGTGGCATTCGAGGGGATGGAAGGCGCGCTAGATTTTCCGAGAAGGATAGAGGGGGATTTCATATTGGACATTGAAGGCGATTTCAAAGAGGGAGCTTTGCTATTTCCACTGGTAGAAATCGAAGGCAACGAAGGCACAGAAGGCGGGGGTGGAGGTGGGTAAGCAGGTATAAACATTTTCGCGAGCGAAGGACGGCGTTGGTTGACGGGGGAAGACGGAACACTTTTGGAAGTTATTGAGGTCGTTGTACTGCGCATCGTATTTGTGGTAATCGATGTTAGAGAAGGCTTGAGATTGATACCGCTGCCGTTCGTAGAAGGGAAAGAAGTAGCAGACGGTGGAGGCGATCCAGCTTTCCCAGTTGCTTCCCAGATACCACGAACGACGGTATGGGGTGGTAACACGTCGGCAGGGGTGTAGGTATGCACGGGTGTATGAATTCCGGACGCAGACGCGGAGTTCATCCCAGAAGACAACAGCAAAGGGGTAGACGGAACAGGGGGTACATTTTCCCCTTCCTCAAATTGGAAATGCGAAGAGCTCGAGGAATTCGGGGGTGCTTGGAGACCTGTACCAGAGACAGAAGAGAGACGAGACATGAAAGATGCAAGACGGCCTCTTTTCTTCACTCCACCTTCCTTCCCACTGACAGACCCAGTTGGATTACCATTGGAAAGGTTGATGGGGAAAGATGATGTGAGGTCTTTCGATCCGGAGTCTTCTGAAGGAACCAAACTCTTTCTTGAATTCCGCTTTTTATCTTTCTTCTCTTTTTTGGTTTCCTTGGAGTTTCTCGATGACTCTGGCTCGGCGCCGTCATCAGAAGAGCCAAGGCTCCAGCGGGACATCGAGCGTTCCATTTGCGGTCTGCCATTGTCAAATTGTGGATGTCCATAGCCAGCAGGGCCAAACGCAAAGCTGTCCATGCTCAACCGCAATTTGCCACCACCACCAAGCATCGACGCGTTATCGTCTATTAGGCCCAAGGGATCTACGACTGAGAAGACAACCAATATTGGATGTGTCAGCAAAGCAGCATATGTATCAGGCAGAAAAATATAGGACTGACCACCAGCACCGTCCTTGATGGCATACGCTGCCTCTTCCTCATACCCAAATTCACGAATAGGAAACGCGATCCGTCCTTTCAGATCGAGACCGCGCAGAAGGGAAGCGCAGCCGTCGTCATCCGAAAGGTAGTCATCGTCGTCGACTTCTGCATTGCGTTCTTGTCCCTCAACAATAGGTGATGTACCAGCACTGACACCAACTGTAGTATAGCTCATATCCCCAGCACCACTACCCCCAGCACTGCCAACCCCGCGTAAGTGTAATCCCAGTCCGTCCAAATCATCGTCCGAGTCCGACAGCTCGGTACGCGCAAATGTCATCTTTTCTTCTACATCCAACATCATCGACATATCCGCACTAGTCATCATCCCCGTCTCCAACCCCAAGCCCGTACTACCGTTTCGCGCGTGGAGCGAATCCTGACGCGTATCCATCTCCTCCCCGGCTTCTCTAAGCAGCAGCTTTTCGTCGGCCCCGCGTACCGTCACAGGAGACGCGAGCCCCATCGCCGACGTGCTCGTGCTTGAACTACCGGTCAATGCCACCGCAGCGCCCAAGACAGGCGACAGCATAACCCCCGACGCGCCCAAGACAGGTGAGAGCGCGACGTCCATCGCGACCGCCACATCCTTCAAGTCAAGGGGCGGCGCTGGCGGAGGACGCGTCGGTGTCGTTGAAGATGTCAGTTTTTGTGATTGTGAGGATGAGGACCGTGACGATGATGCTGAGTGGATCCTGTTATGTGTTTGAGGAGGTGCGTATTGATATTGGTGTTGATTTTCACGAGGAGTCGACATCGATGCAGAAGGAGTATACACGACCATATTAGTAGGAACAGTGTTGGTTATAGTTGTAGAGATCGACGTGTTAGTTATGTTGTTTGAAGCAGGAGGTATGTCCGCTGCCATACGTATGGGAGAAGGTAAAGGAGAAGAAAGTATGGGACTGGAACAAGAATAGGACGCCTGCATCTTGTCGAAAAAAAATTCACCATTCGCCACGTTCCCGTTTCCGGGCATAATCGTATTCATCACCATCCCACAACCAGAAGCAGAACAAGAAGCGAAGCTTATGTTGTTTATTTTCGAAGCCGTGTCCGCCAGAATCAACCTGTCATGAATAATAATGTTAGTTGGTAGAAATAGTATTAATAAGATCAGATTCAGACTTCTTGTCAAACTCAAAGGGGTGTTGGGACGAGGGTGTGGGTAAACGGGAAGGGTCCAGGGCGCCGAGACCTAATTTGCCAGTTTGTGACTGTCCTGTGAATGCGGCTACGGCGGTTTTCCTTCCAGCCGAGGCCGAAACAGAGGTATCGTTCGAATCGGAATTATTACTAGTAGTCCCGTTGTTGTCATGATTAGTCCCATTGAAAATTAAATTATCAATGCTGGCGATGGATATTTGCGAGTGGAAATACTGCATATCCAAATGGGAATGATTGGAATTGGAATTATTATCCAGAAAATAAGACCCCAGAACGGATGACATGTCACTGCCACTATTTGCCGAGCTTGATGAGGAAAATGATGAGGATGAGTCCCGGTGAGAGGATTCTTTGCATGCGTTCGAATTCGTTTTTGCGCCCGCGGTAGTGTCAGCATAAGATATCGATGATGACGATAGTGACATTGGTGCAAAACCAGAAGCACGTTGAAGGTCATTGGCACTAACAGCTGAAATGGATTCATGCTCGTTCGTGGATGAAGTTGAACCTGACCTGAAACTTGGTTGTAGAGAGTTACCGTGGGACGTAAGAACGGACATAGAGGTTGAAGTCGACATTGTGGTGGCCGTCATTGTCATGGAAAATGTGTCTGTCGAGCACAATTGTACGTTCTCCTCAACGTTATCCAACAAGCATAAATTGCTTTGACTCTGCCTCATACACCCCCTCTCATTTTCGCTTTCGAACGAAGCATGAGCATAAGCATGAGTATGCAGGGTGTTGGCCGGTACGGAGGTATCGTTAGCGATGATGGCATTGGGCGCGACACCCTGAACGCTCGAACTCGTGCTTCCAGGGCCGATGTATACCTGGGAAGACGAACCATAAGGAGTTTGGTACATCGTGCTTATTTTCACCGCCGCCGCGGATGAGTGGACTTGCTCTTGCTCTTGCTCTTTCTCTTCTTGCTGGTGTTCATCTTCATCACACTTGGACCTCCTTGAGTAAAATTCTCCATGGACTTCCGCCCCGACTGCTGTTGAGCCAAACTCCAACTCGAGTTCCTCATCCAAATCCACCTCACTCCGCATAGCAAGCAGCTTATCCAGCCTCTCCCTCACCTCCTCCGAATCGATGTACACCGCGTTTCGCACCGACAACACGTCGTCTTCTAAGTTTTCGTCTTCGTCACTGTCTTCCCCCGCACTATGGGCACTATCCCTACTATCTTGATGAGCACTTAAACTATCGCCCAACGAGGTCATTGATCCCATCGAGCTCTTCGTGCCCAACGCGCGCATGCTCAGCGCAAGCGAAGAGAGAGTCATCGACCCGGCTCGAGATCTGCCTCTCGAATGTGTATGGGTCGTCGTCGAGGCCGAATATACAACGGACGAAACGGACGGCGTGTGTCCATGTTCATGTGCCTGAGTATGAGATATGGAAGTCACACGCGACTGCCTTCTTGTGGGGGGCAAGCTTGGCTGAAAGGGGGAAATTGCGACAGGAGTTAACAAGAGTGACTTAGATGTCGAAGGCTGCAGTTGTTGAAGTTGTGGTTGTTGTAACAATGAAAGCAACGACGCAGAAGATGTCTGACGCGGTCGCGACCGGAGGGTATTTGGAGGTGAAAGGGCGGGTGAAGACGTACTTGGAGACGAAGTCGTAGATGAGGCTGTAGTTGCTGGCGAGAGGACTAGTTCTAATCCTCCTATTTCTGCCTCTGAGGCAATTTTGGAGTGTGGAGATTGAGGTTCTGTGGCGGCGAGCACTATTGGCCAAAATAGAAATAAAGCAGATTTTTCTGTTAATAAATGGATGAATGATAAACAAAAATTAACATACCCGAAAGCTGATTCTGCGATCTGCTCTCCCTCATCTGCAACGCTTGTACTGAGGGCCTTGCTGAAAGTCCTTTTGGGTCTGGCAACACCATCGTCTGCTGCAGTTGCGAACTAGAAGTACGCCTTGAGGGCCCGCCCGACGAATATGAGTACGACCCCGATCGGCTTCTACTGCCACCACTCGGAGAGTGGGATTTTGAGTACGACTGTGAACTGGACGCCAAAGATGAAATTGACCCTGACGCCTGATGTACCTTCTGCTGCTGTTGCGCCTCCGACTTTCTCCGCGCAGCGACCAACGCCAATTGGGAAGGTGTCCTCGATACAGTAGCGAACGTCGGCGTTGTCAATGCAGGAGCAACTGACTGCTGTTGTGAGCCAACATTGATATTGTCATTTTTCCCTCCGATACCTCCAGCGACTCTACTAGCTCTTTTGGGCTTGGGCGAACCAGCGGCAGCAGTCGATACGGCAGACCCATGAGGAGGCGCAGGAAAGTGCATCAACGAAAGCTGCTGTGCTGAGCCCGAGCTCAGACTCGTTCGTCTTGATTGAGATGCAGACGATGAATTGCTCCGTGATATAGAGCTTGACTTTCCTTGCGAATGAGACGAATACGACTGGTGATGTTGTTGGGCCACACCGAGAGGTAACAAACCCCTACTCATACTACTAGCCGAGGAAGAAGCGGCCACCGACGACGAGCGTGAATGTGTAGCTGAATTCATGTTCGCTCCAAGCATCGTTGGGGCGAAAGCGTACGGGTACGGGGTGTATGAATAAGAGTGTGAATGTGAACGCGTATATGTTTGCGGATTCGTCTTGCTTCCACCAGCGTAAATCTCGCTGTGCAGAGCAGCGGCGAATTTCTTCCTATTTGTAATAGTTGCTTCCTTGTCGTCTTTCCGGCCCATGTCGTCCAGCTCCAACTGCGATCCTATTTCTTCTTCACCTAGCATTTGAACGTCGCTACTTTCGTCTAGCCCAAACCCAAGGACATATCCTGCGCACGCATCGGGCGTACGTAGCGGGGTATCATTCACCGAGGAATTAGAAAATGAAGGGACGGTGTAACTTGTCTCAGGTGTCGATGCCGTCGTTGTCGAATTATCTGATTCTCTTGCGACGACGCCATGTTCAGGGTATTGTCCTCCGATTAAGATAGCAGAAATTCTGTTGTTGCAGATGTCATGTTCATGTTGGGAAAGCGACGAAGGCAAAGGAGAATGTGATATGCATGGAGAGTCAGAAGGAACAAGTGGAAGAGGCTAATAAGAAAACAATCAATCAGTGATTAAATATCATTATTAGCGTAGTGAGAATCAGAAATAAACATACCTTATCTCTTCCAGCATCCACACTCACAAATTTATCGATTCTCCTCGTCGTCATCGGCACTGTCAACTCGGCCAAACACTTGCTCGTCGTCAATGATGTTGCTGGCACCTCTTCCCCCTTCCCCTCTTCTCTTGCCACCGCCGCCGGTTCATCAAACCCAAAACCAAGCACCGGCGAATCCGCTCTCGCCGCACCTTCCTCCTCCCTTGGTATACCCTTAGGGTCCAACCGCTCATGCCGCAGATCCCTCTCATCCTCCATTCCTGTTTCTATTTGTCCAGTCTGTTGCTCCAACCACCTCCGTATCCTCTGTTCTCCACGTTGCTCATCTTCCTCTCCGATCCTTCGTTGTACCGGTATCCCAAAGCCTGATTCCTTCTTATCCTCCGCACAGACATAATCATAATCAAAGACGTCTTCGTACACGTAGGGTCTCCCATCCCCTTCTCCCTCTCTTTCCTCCCCTTCCACCTCCGCGACGTCCATCATCTGCTCCATCGTATTCACAATAGGCCCAGTCATCATTGTGGTAGTTGTTGCATTCGTAGCAGTGTTTGTAGCTGCGATTGTGGTCGGAAACGTCGTAATAGGAAGCGTCGTAGTAGTAGGTGTAGGTGTTATAGGATGAGGCGCTGTAGGCGTAGCGACACCAACAAACGATGTAGATGTAGACCCAGCGGAATCAGGCGCGGCACCGATAAGCGAAGCAGTAGGCTGAAAATGTGAGTTCGAACGCGCTAATCCTGTCGAATGTGCAGTCGTCGGCGTATGCAGTCTAGTATCATTTACTAGCTTTGGTTTGGGCACCACTGGACTTTGTCGTTCTGGCGTCGGCGTCAGGCTCCGTCGCCCCTCTTCTAATAGCCCAAGACCCAATTGTGGTATAGTCGGGGACGCTGATAATAATGAAAGCAATGACGGTGGTTGTGGCGATGAATAAACGTTAACACCATTCGAAGAATCCGAATCCTTCGCGTCCGTTTTTGTACGATCCTCGGTCTCACTCCCACTCTTCTGCTTCCTCCCACTCCATGCACCCGCCTTCCCACTTCCTCCCTCAGCCTCAGGAGGAGGCGGCGCAAGTTCGGATTTCGGGGGCATAACATGCCCACGTTGCACCACGAACGCGTCTAAACCTCGAGGAAAGGGGTTCTCAAAGTGATTTTCCCGAACCATCTCACCTTCCTCTCCTTGTACCTCTTCCAACTTAACTCCTCCATCTGTTGCCAAAGAACCCATCATGGACCTCCCAGTCCAGGCACAGGCGCGGTGTTAACGCGTTAGCGATGCCAGAGCCCGTCCTTGAAATTCAAATGCGCACGAAATTACGATTCCAGTCTCGTTGTATGGAAACAATGGTGGACTGCGCAGGTGTCGAAATTGAAGTGAAGGAATATACTGTGGTGTAAAATGACCGATTTTTTTCTGGGACGGGAGCGGGAGCGCAAATGAATTTGAGAATCGAGAAGCAGGACGGAACTTGTCTAGGCGGCGGTAGTTTTTTTCTGATGAATCCTCTAGTATCCAGTACCCTTGAAAATGCGAGATTATTTGTGTTACTTTTGCCGGCACCAAATCAAAGGAATTATGTTTATTCTGCAGTGGAAATGTATGTGAAGGCTCCAAGCTGTAAGCGCAGAAGAATAGGACGCGGTATCAGTAAAAACCATTCTATACGAGATAATGGATATTTTGCTCACCTCCTGCACGCGAATCTTCTTTTTTCAAAAAAGGAGCTTATGTGGTTGTAATCGGAGCTTCACTTAAAAAAAGGGGAGATAGGTCCACGGGCACGAAAAAAAGAAGAGAAAGAAGTCGAATTTGTCTACAGGGTTCGCAAAAAATAATGGACAAAGGGGCGATGGAACACCTTGAAACAAAAAAGAAACTCGTTTGGACGCGACGTGCCACAGGCGTAGACGTGGGTCACCGTGGAACGTGGGGTTTTTTCTGTCACCACCGAAAATAGTTTATATGTATAATGAATAGGTGTGGAGTGGGATGGATGGGGGTGGAGTATGAGGGAAAAAGAAATGAGCATGAATATTCGTTTCACTCCGTATAAACCGTATCCGCACTCACCGCGTACGTATGGCGCAAGAATATATGCGCGCACGTACCTCCGTCCGGGGTTCAAATCTATCAAATTTGATGTGTTTGACTGTCCTTTTGGCTCGAGTCTTAAATTTGAGAACCTCGGGATATTGGTTTGGGTTAATTTTTGAAGCTTGAAGTACTGAAAAAAAGAGAGAGAAGAAAAGGAACGAATCAGTGACTTTTCTCTCAACAACAACGACGACAAGATTAAAGGGCCCGTCCGTACTTCGCTTCTCGAGGCCCGGAAGTCGTGACCACTGTCGTCGTCTTGGTTGAGTCCTTCGACCTTCAGTGCGATACTTCGCTCACGCCGCGTCACCGCGTCGTTGCGCCACTGATGTTGATTCGCGTCAAGTAGTAAGAAATCTCCGTATGTACGGCGTACTTTTCGAGTCGTTCCTCGTGGCGGACTCGATGGAAGTGGTACTTTCGAGAGAGCCTGTACGACTTCGAGGTCGTGTGCTGTCGAAGAGTTATGTATGTATGCAGTATAGGTATATGCGTTCTATGTATGCTCGTCGGCCACGGTACCTTAAAACGACTTGCACCGATCCCACAATTCTAGATCCACAAATTCCATTCCAGGATCTCATAATGACCCAAATCAAGGAAACGGATAGAATTCAAGTTTGAACATTTTGACTAACAAATGTATACTTAAAAACTAAGAAAGGAAAGAAAAAGGGAATTGTTCTTTGGCTGCAGAAAGCTATAGACCTGCCAAAAGAACTCGAGTCTTACATACGATACTTATACATAGTTAGAAGTTCTCCAAACTAGTAACAGGTTCAGCTCACCAATACATCCAGTACGTCAAATCTAATTTGCCGGCGGGCTGGAGGCTGAAGAGTCTATTTTTTCTTGATATGGACTTAGCTGTCACTCAATGATTTAGATAATCGGTTACTTAAGTGGATAATTATATTTGTCAGATGTAAACAGAAGGTTGCCCAATGGGGAATATTGACTATGCGTAACCCGGGTGCGTATTTGTACATCTTTGTTCTCGCAATTTGTTTGCTGCGCATTTTTTTTTCTTGACCACCATTCATTCAAACCTTCAGCAGAGGGCATAAAATGTGAGTAAATAAAACTTGTCAGTGTAAGCTGAGGCGTAAACAAAGGTAAGATAATACATATTTCTTGAGCGTTGTTTTCAGTTTAAATAAAATTTCAAACCTAATTTCGATTCCTTTCAGTGGAATCAGTACTCAGCATTTTTTCAATATGTCATCACAGCCTCGCGGTCTTCCCCCTCCTCCTTGCGCATATAACAGAATGACATTCGTTGCCAAGGCGCCGCCGATTAATCGTCTATATAATCCTAGTAGGTAATCCCCCACAATACTTCACCTTCCTCGTGAAGCATTTTACAGGGTATTTGCGAGTCCCCTTTTATCGATCTACCCCATGATTTATTCATCCATGCGCTCGGTGGTTAACCATCGTTGCATGAATACAAACATAACACCATATGTTTTATTTATAGTTACACGGAAAACATGTCGCCGTGTACAATTTAAGACTGACAACACAGCTTTTCAATTTTTCTTCAAGGAAAACAAGACGACTCGTGTATGCCATACACATGGGTAACAAAGTATAACAATAATTTGGCCTCATCTCATATTTGAGTCTGGTTTGTATAATATGCGACCTTTTTTTCCCTCCAAACTATTCGCATTCACTTAGGCGGACGACTCACCTAAAAATCTATGTATGTCCCTACCCTGCATGAGTTACGTACAGTCCTCTTTTCCATGGTGTCTTTCAATCTTGACATAAAGTTCGACTTCAGACAGGGTGTGTACAGTATGCATTGGCAGATATCGAGCATAAGGTAACTTGTAAGCAAGTCCGGACATATACCATACTTACGTATATGTACTTAGGGTTAGGTATCCAAAGAAAAATATATACGATCAATTACAGACTGCTCCGCTTCGTAGTAAACTCCATCTTAATTAAAAACAACCTAATCCGCAATTCGGCACGTCTTGTCTAGTAAACCCATAAAGATAGAATGCCCTCCAAAATTCCATCACCACTGTGAATTTTAATTGATTTTAGGATTCGGAGTTGGAAGAGGATGAATATTGTCTACTGGTCTTTGAGGCTAAGTGTGGAGTGAGCATAAGCCCGAGTCTAAGCCTGAGCATGGTATATGTTGAGTTCTCAGGTTGACATTGGCAGATGCTCCAGAGCGCTGAGTCCAATATTGTATATGATTTGCATATACAATTAAATACCTAGCGCTAGCCGGATGGTGACGATCCTCAGAATAAGCTATTTACAAGCCCACGCTCAAAATAAGCTATGTCACTACATCTGACTCCTGCTAACTACATTTATCATGGAGGAATCACGAGCAAAATCGTGGAGGTGGAAGCCGTGGAACAACCGCTTCCACTGCACACGCCGTGATAAAGCATTGGAAGTGAGCGAGTAAGAAGAGGCAGAGATATTAGGGAGTCGACCCTAGGAACGTCGGGTCTGCGCCGGGACCATTACTATATCATACTTATTCTGTTGGAGAGATCTAAATCCACTTATTTTTTATTTTAATACGCCAAACCTCAGAATGGTTCAATCTGTGCCTTGTAAAATCTTCTAAGACCTATCATTCATTCCATCGCTTTCGGCCCCATAAATCCTCCCTACGGCCCTTAAAGAACTCGACAAATTTTTCCTCCGCATCGATGACAGTTACAGCCATGCTTTATTGTATGCCTATGGAAATACAGATGTCTACATACATATCTGAGAGTGGGTAAATGAATATATCCATATAAAGTAGGTTCAAGCAAACAGGAAATACTCGTCCCGTTCTCCAACCCCTTCTTTCTTATGATTTATGCGGGCCTCCGGGGTTCTCGAAAGACACAAAAAGGCTTGGCACTGTTTACATCCACATGTACGCCCGTCAGCACAATCCATTTCTTCGTAATATAACAATCCTGCTCGAGGAATTTCGTTTTCACCGTCATGGCCATATTTCTCTCCCACCTTCATATCCGTCGGATATATCGGCGAGATACGGAGAATGACGGACGTTTAAGACTGAACGAGCATTTAGGGGTGGCATAGGAAATATAACACGGTATATGACTGCGCTATGTTTGCCGTGGTAAGTGCCAACGATAGACCAACTGCTTTAATATTACTGTTATATTCAATTATAGAGCTCTTGGTGGTCCGTTGGGCGTTATAAGTGGATATCAATAGTTAACCACATCCCCTATCAGTAAATAAGTATCTTAAACTGACGACCATGAACTGATAGACAGATTGATTTAACCAATCAAGTAGCTGAGCTCCATAGATGTAGGGTATGTTTAAATGACTCGAGACGATAGATCAACTTCAACAATACCCGCGGTGTATGTTTTGAAGTGCAATATGCAGCTAAGAGAAAATATGGCGCGCTCTCCTTGGTTGGGACGGAAGAGAAAAATGGTATCTCTCACAGTTAAATCGACGTGCCAATTGAGCAAAGCTCATATGAGTGCCTGTACTTGGAGCAGGAGTACAAAACTTACCACACATGTACCATATATACAACTGTATACGGATACTGATTTTACAGGAGGGAACGGTAAGTACTGTACATGTACGTATATCCTTTTATGGATACTCGTTTTCCTATTACGGATATTCCTTCCAGGTCATGCATCATGCGTCGTGCACACGTCCATTCTTTTGAAGTTCACTTTGCCGATCATTCGCGTTGCACGTCAAAATGCAAGGTCTTCACAACACTTAGTCAAGCTACACAGTATCTGTAGCTGAGCTAAGTCATATTCATACTGGTCACATAAAACGGGCCCGAGCTAAAGCTAAGACTAGGCTACGAGTTGGACGTCACAGTTGAATGTTGAATGTTGAATATAGATATTCATATTAGGATAGTTCATTTGTTCACCCCGTGGAATCAAGAAATTAATATTGATGCTGTCAACTATTACCTAGAAAGTTAACATATTTCGGATCTCTTATTTAGTATGGACTTCCGATTTCTATCGCATTAATAACTTATTGTATTCGAAAAATCATCTTATTTTTACAATCAATATCGATCTACATGGTAGACGCATAGCGAGATGTTACATGTAGACTACTCACTAGTATTGTTAAATATACATCCACTGGTACTATTCAATCTAATATGAACGTTCGGTATGTGACATTCGGGACACACTCGGCAGAAGCGATTTGCGAATTTCAAAATTATCATCGGCCCGGGACACATGATGACATGTACTTATCATCCGTCAACTATTTAACCATCGTGACCCAAACTTCATTGTTCCAAGATCGTAGGATAAAGGCTGACTATGATATGCGTTGATGTCGTTATTGCGTACTCACGTATCTCGTACGGCGTGTTTTAATGTGAACCATCTAGAACGTCGGCTGGTGGATGCGTCCGAACATGCGCCCACGTTCATTGCGTCCAGTACGCATCCAACGGATTAACAAGTACCACGGTCCGCTTGTAGTAGGTAAGTTAGTAGCCTCAGTCGCTACTAAAAAGGAATAGTACTTAAATCATCTCGCGTAGATAACAGTACCAATTAAGTAAACGTGTGAGATCGTTTGCGGTTAACTTCCTGAACTTTCGGCAAAGGAAAAAAGGGAGAAACTCGTTTGTCAATGTCTTTGAAGATTATGAACCTGCCGAAACATCCATCCATCCGTGCTATGGTCCAAATTCTCAAGTGCGTTTTATAACCGACTTTGTCTCTGTCAGAAACCAACTTCCGTGTTGGTTACAGGGAAAAACACAATTTAATATTAGGCAATCAGCGCTATGGATCCGCTTCAGCACCGGAGGATATTACGTAGGCCCACCGTTGGCATGAGAGATCAAATTACATACGTAGCTCAACGGTCCTTTCTATTTGAGTAGGTACTCTCGGCCTAATGGGACTCGGAGAAAATGGCCAACGAGCGTTATGTCCATCCATTGAAGTAGTGCGGGAGTGATAAGTCCGGTATCAAAGCACAAGTTATACTCCGGTCTTATATAACATGAATCTGGTTCTTCATCCAAGTTACTAGCTGGACTGAAGGCTGAGAAAATTAATGAGGAATATACGTATCTCGTGCGTGTTCAAGTTGAAGTCCGGTCAATTTAGTACCTTGGGAGTGGCCGTAATACCATGGTAAATACTCACTCATCGATGTCAATATGGGTAGTATAACTGACATTTATTGACGAAGTGTTCTACGAAATAAGCCTGGTTCTCACCACGAAACCTTTAAAGGAACTTTGAAAGGGCCAGTAAGACGACTCTTGGCATGCCGATGTGTAAAATAGAACTTCTTACCAATGCCGTTGCAGGTTAAGTGATATAAGTACGTATGAACAAAAAACAGTTCATCCAACAAGTACCACGTTCCATTGATACAAGAGGACGGATTCCCATCGGCAACTGTGATAATGTAATTTTACAGCTTCATCACATTAATTATCTTACAGATTTGGCGCCCACATCGAATTTGAACGCGGCTTCTCGATGACGCGAAAGTGCTCAATTCATCCTGTCTATAATGTCACTGCTTAGTCTGAGCAGATGTTCATAAACTGGCATAGACTTTCGAAGTGAAGAGCTGGGCCGGCTTCTTAAATAGCTACGCCGAGCAGAAGGACTCAGAATCTCACTTGTTACGGCAATGTTTTTCGGGGAACTAGCACCAGAAATTATTTTACTCGTAAGAAGCCGCCTATGATGTGCCTCGATGATCGGAGA
>Ga0247779_1000257_pt1 | contig 38472 bp, 49 predicted proteins | sample UWRJL221509R5_FD_179925 | JGI IMG/M metagenome (GOLD analysis project Ga0247779, IMG submission 179925) | Plant litter microbial communities from Arlington Agricultural Research Station in Wisconsin, United States - UWRJ-L221-509R-5 | ecosystem: Environmental > Terrestrial > Plant litter >...
ACTGAGTTCGTATTCAAGTTACATCCCCAACGGGAAACGGTGTACTCTGGACTCCTCATATTCCCGCCTCCCAAATTGGTACAAATTATCGAAGCCACGAACGAATGGTTGAAGACCGAACGGAAAAGTCAAGCTATGTTTCAGGTTAGCACGCCTACTCCCGATGGAAATGTGAGTGTCATTTGCAATTCCTGATTCTGAAATTCTCGTTGATATTAGGACTCAGCCGGCCTTTGGCATTATTCCTTTCTATAACGGATCAGAATCGGAAGGGAGGGAGAAATTTAAATTCCTTTTTGACATAGGTTAGTTATGACAAGAAAAGACCAACGATCAGCTAATATGGCATTAATACAGGACCTGTTGCCGATATGACAAAAGAGATTCCATTCGAAGAGCTCAATGCACTTCAGAATCCTATGACGATGCATGGCCGAGGAGTGTATCAAAAAGGAGTTGCCCACATACGGCCTCATCCTGAAGCAGTCCTACAGGCTCATAACAGGCTCATGGAAACTGTCAAAGAAGGAAACATTATTGGCCAAATCATCTATGAATACGTTCCTTTGGACAAGATAAACGCTGTGCCCACACACGCGACTGCCTTCCGTCGGGAAATTACCTCCAATATCTTGGTAAACCTGACATGGGATCAAACAATCCAAGATCGCACAGAAGAAGGGAGGAAGCTTGCTAAAGAACTCACTAGCATCCTTGCTGGAAGTGCGCCTGATTTAACCATCTCTCAGAGTCTTGGATACAGTAATTACGGTATGTATCACCTATGATTGTTATGCACCTTAACTGATATTCAATTCTGCGTCACTGCCAGATCCTGACTACGCAGTCAGCGCTGGGAAGTCGGAAGATAGCGTTGTCGACAAAGCTCAACTTACATTTGGTGTGAACTATCCCAAGCTTCAAGGTATTAAGAAGAAATACGACCCCGACAATATTTTCAACAAATGGTTTCCAATTGTTCCGACATAGCGGGGTCGCTCAATTTATAATGACTGTTTTGATGAATTTCAAATATAGGTACTCTTTGATTAAATGATCCTCCTCATATTTGGTGTCATTAAAAGTCGCTCAAAAGACCGCGCCTTTAGCTCAAGTCCGCAAATCACATATTTCACCTTGCAATGACTGATCACCATCAGTGGGAATATGATTTTTACCATCTGAGAGTATCATAAAGAGCAAGCTTTATATAGCTCATTCATTTGATTCTTTTCATTTCTCGTTCATTTTATCAGCCTTTCATTTTTAACTTATTAATTTGTGACCGGAGGACGATTCTGGATGATTCCTTCAAGGAACGGAACGGTGGCTCATGGCTTTCATATGCCAGAGGAACTTAACCGCCTACGTGGACGAGTAAGTCAAATGGATTCATATCCCCTCGAAACATTTGATAAACTATTTCAGTGGGTCGGCACATCGAAATGAATGTTATTCTGAGCACCTGGTGCTAAATCGAGCTCGCCTCTACGCATCTTATTGAACACAGTGCCTGCGGATATCTCTGGAAGGACACCAACGCAGTCGTTAAGGGGGTGTTTCGAGTCCTCATTGAATAACGCCACATTTATATGAAACACACGAGTTTGAATGGTTGGAAGAGCTTTTCTTAGTCAAAAAGGGCAGTGGCATGTTGAACGAAGAGGATGAAATGCATGCTTCGATCGTTCGAGAACTTGAGGTTTAGGGCACACATGCAAGTTCCAACGAGAACATGCATAAAAATTACGAACGATTTATCTGGGTTTGCTTCAGGCTTGTTTAGCCGACGAGTTACTTCAAAGGCAACGAGGCATTTACCATTGGTTAACATGTACGGGTTTGACTAGAACTCTTGAATAGGACTGGCACGCAAACATGACTTGACCAATGACGTCATGGGCTTGCCGACTCGAGAAACTAACTGTTGTCTCTTACTTACCAAGTTGTCTCCATCATGTCGCCTTCAAGAAAGCAACTTTACCAAGCTGCCGAGGAATTCTGTACCGCTTTTGCTAGTAAAAAAAGCGTGGACGACATTCTTTCTTACTTTTCCACCACATACGAGGTGTCGGCCATAGAGTATGGAGAACCTATTCTAGCGCCATTCTTAGGAGAGTCGTTCGTAGGACCTTCCGGCCTTCGCCAATATTTCGAGCTTATCGGGTCCCTCCTCTCGTACGATGATGCCACATTCTCTGAATACGTGGTAGATTGTGAAGCACTAAAGGTATCGGTTAAAGGAAGGGCGAAGTTTACATGGCTCAGCACCAAACAATCATGGGATGAAACTTTTACCTATACACTTGACTTCGATGAAGTAATGAAGGTTGTGCGGTATCAAGTGTGGGCTGACTCCGGAGCAGCGTACTTGGCTAGGAAAGGCAAACTTGTCTAGAGAACATATCATTGAAGTAGGCTTGCCAAAGTGCATTGATTTATGAATTACGCACTGATATTATGTATTTAAAATTCCAGCAGAAGAGAATGTCAGGAGAGAAATGTTATCAATCAACGTTTTTTTAGTAAAAGGATCACAGTGAAAAGTACAATTAATGAAAGAAGGACCACGTGGTATCGCGTTTTCGGTAGTGGCACGCGCTTAATTGGCGCGTTGATTTGTTTATTATTGCTTGTGCGCGCTATAAACGCGAACGGTCACGATTGTAACGGGTAGACTGTTCAGTGCTGTGTCACACCGGCAACGTCCTGACCATCCCAAACGACGAGTCGGAGTATTTTGACGACTCAGTCCATCTTTTCGTTCCCCTTTTCTCTTCAATATGCCTTTAGGAAAAGAATTTTCATTGGTGGCGGACTCAACCGCGTCTTCGTCACCTTCCAAAGTTCTTGACGCGTCCGAAACCTCAGAGGTCACCAAGCGTCCAATGAGGACGTACGGCCGACGCCAGCAGGAACCTCATATTGAAGACGAAGGAAAAGACACATCTTTGTCACTTCCAGAGCCATATATTTTGACGCGCAAAAGTGTACACAACACTGCGCCTCCAAACTTGTCTGAAGAAATTCCTGCGACTTCACCACACGACTTGGATACCGCGACTCGCGACGAAGATGGCGACGAATCTTTCTCAAATCTACCCAAATTTGAATTTGTATGGAGAAAGATGCTTAGAGACGATGAATTTGACGTCGAAGACGTGAATATGCCAGATGCACACAAACCTGATGATGTGCCAAGACCCGCATTGTCATTCGGCGAACCCTCTTTGTTAATGCGCGACACGAAGGCCACACTTTCATCCCTAAGTCTGGGTGATGGCCTGGATCTTCGCCCCGTGCCTCCTGCTGTGGAAGATGATGTTTTCAGTGGCACCATTTCTCAAAGAGTTCCTTCTTCACCCGCACTCCCGCCTGACGACTCTTACATACTTTCATCCCCTCCTGAAACCGCGCGGTCGCGTAAACGTGCCCGCAAAGGTATAATCCACGACTCTGACTCTGAACCTGAAGCCCGCAGTAAATCGTCTCCTGCTACAGGCTCAAGCTCCAGTAGACCAATCCTTTTCACTCCTAAATCAGGATCCTCATCCACACAACTGACTTCCGATGACGAAGACATGAGTTCTAAATCTCTGAAGAAGCAACGCTCAACAGGCAAGAAGCAGGCTTCAACGTCTCGGTCTAGTGTTGCACCACTTGACCTTGAAGAGGTCCGATCAAGCGAAACAAAGACGGGCAAGAAGACGAAGGTGCGAATGATGGGTTGGCTATTTGGAAAATCAATCTGACACGTTACTAATATAGGCCCTTTCGCGACAAGAACAGACGGAGATGGTCAAGGAGAGGAGTCGCCTGATTGCCCAAGCTGATGTGTCGATATCTAGGACTGAGCAATCATCCAAACACTCTTTGAATGAATTCTTCCTAAGATTGTGAGTGCGCGTTATACTTATGATTAACAATTGAACTTACTTTTAATACCACCATACAAAAGGCAAGCAAACGGAATGCGTCAGCCAGAAGAAAAATCCGTGCCCAACATGTCATCGGACCCCATTGTGTCATATTCGTCACCTGCAAAGGCACAGACTCCAGAACGCGTTCAGCGACCTTCTATCCCTCTCCGAAGAGTCACTTCACCGCATTTACAAAACTTGCAATCCAAAGATGGCGACTCTGACAGTGATTTTGAGCCACCTGAAATTGGGATTGTTTTAGCAAAGGACCTCGCAGAACAAAAGAGGAATAAAGAACTAATGGAGCTAAAAAGACGTGCCCTAGCTCAGAAGCAGGCCGTAGCAGCGACCCAGGACTCTGAAGATGACCTAGAGATCGTGCAGTCAAACCCCAAAGTCACAGTGAAGGAAGAAGAAGAGCATCGTCGGTCAGCCGGTAAACGATCATCAGAAGGACGAAAACGACAGCTTAATCTGGCAAAAATCAACCCTACGAAAGTAGCAACCCGGACGGCAGTTGTTCTGTCACCGATAAAGAAGGCGGAAGGAAGTGCCAGTACCATTTTGAAGCAAAGAGCGGGCTATATTAATCAGAAACAACTTAATCAACTTCTTACGGCGGATGCTCAGAAACGAGCGCAACAGCTGACAAAAATGAAAGAACAAGAATGGCAGAACCACGGAGGTCGCATTCATGCTAAGTCAGAGGTACCACTTGCAGGCCTGGATACTGTGCTACAGAGCATAGCTGAGAAGGGCTTGAAGACCGCAGAGATGTCTAATGGTCATGATATGAGCATGGATGATGACGACAACCCGAGTGACGAAGATTGGAATCCAGAGAACCAGGATGGACAAGATTCCGCCTCTCCAGAACCTGTAGAGGGAGATGAAGATGAAGATGAGGATGAAAATGATGAAAATAACATCGACCAGAATATGGCAATGGAATCTGAAATATTCGAAGAAGGATCCAAGGTTCGCCCGTCCCGTAGACTGGTTGTCACGTCGGATGACGACGAGGAGAACGATGAAAACGCAAAACCACGAGAAAGATGCAGGTCATCTTCCGGGATTATGACGGAGGAAGAAGACGACAAAGAAAATAATACGAGACTGATGTATGACCAAAGTGAAGATAAAGAAAATACTGCTGTTGTGCGACATACACCTTTTACACTTCCTTCTCGATCGCTGTTCGACGACGATTCTTTGAGCCCACCGTTGTCGCCAGTTCTTGCAGCGGGCAAATGGGGTGCTGCCAGGCTCCTCGGCGGTGACGATCAACTGTCTGCAGAACATCGACGACCTTTCAAGGAGCTGGTCTCCGAAGATAGCTTGCTATCCACACCGCTTGGTATCAACCTCACACAATCCTTTGCAGATAAACTTCAACAGGCGTCTCCATCGTCGTCTAGCACACTCGCACCAGCACCCACACTCAAACCCTTATTCTCCTCAGCAGCTGGACCCAAGGCTTTCAGCCAGTTTTCAGACAGCGGGCCCGACGTGCTCACACCTGCACCACTGCTGGAATCTGGTTTCTCTGAATTATTTGAGTCGACGACTCAGACCCAGAAACCCATGAGGTTGGATGATAAAGAGGTGTGTTGAATATCCTTATTTGGACTACAGTTACTAAATCAAATTCTTTTCGCTTTTAATCTGCAGTCTTTTTCTAATGGTCTTGAATCAAATAAATTGAAGCGCACTGAGAGTCTGCATTTGACTCAAGACGTCACTGATTTACAACCTGCATTCAATGCGGGTGAGAGTTTGCTCAGGAAGGCGAACGACATCTTCGAAAAGGAACAGGCGTACGTCGTTGAAGCCGCTAGAGAAATACCCAAGAAGAAAAGTCGAGAGCTTTATGTAAATGAAATTGGGTAAGTTACATTCTATAAAGATGTTTTATTAGTACTGAATTACTCGTTTATTATAGATTTCTCACCCAAACCAAGCCTGCAGATGGTAGCCCAGAATTGTATCGTCATTCACCATCCCAGCGCCTTCTTGTTAGCAGCAGTCGCAGTGTTGGTCGTACACCACTTCGGACGTTGTCCATGTCTTCGACCTATCCCGAATCTCCAGAAGGTGGCCTTCGTCGTCTGAGGAAGCGCAGTAGCACACCTCCACCAGCAGGCGAGCCCTTAGCACTGGGCAAGCCTTTCCAAACGTTGAATGCGTATAATGCTCTCAACAAAGGAGCTCAGAATGTCAAAAAGCGTGAAACGCTCAAGGATCGTAAAGATCTCGCTGAATTCTTCGAACATGAGGCAGCAGAATCTGACGAGGAGGACAACTTTGGTTTTAGGAAGATTAAGACAGCGGATGACGAGGAGGAAGGCGAAGACCTTGATCAGTCACTTCCGGAGTTGATGGACGATAAAGAAATGGACGAAACTGTTGTCGCTCCGGAACGCGTCCATGAGAAATATATGTATGTTTTGAGTTTTCTTTGACCAATTTTTTTAAAAAAAAATCCCTTTCAGGGAGCAATTGGAAGAGCAGGATAAAGAAAATGAAGCTTTCCACCAAGGTCTTGTTCAAGGCCAACAACGTATGAAACGACGTCACGGTGTTGGCATTGATGACAGCGACGACGGCAGCGAAGATGAACGCAATGAACGCGTGCGTCGCGCCATGAAGAAATCCAGAAAATCAGATCGTGGCGATATCAAAGAACTCGGTCAGTATCTGTGTTCGCATTCTGGAATCTATTAATTAACAAACACTATAGAGGCTAACGAGGCAACACGGGCTTTTGCGGATATCTATAACGTCGCGCTTAAGGATGATGAAGACGAATTTGCATATCTGAACAAAGATACTGCACCACAGGATATCATGACGGAGCAGAATCGGATGGATGAAGATGACGATTCAGACGGTGACGACGATCAGGAGAATGTTCCAGAAACGTTCACCCGGGATGAGCTTATTCACAAACTGCGGGAAAAGAAGGAACAGGGCGTAAGTTATTTTTACATCCAAAACTAACTCATTTCTAAATTTAATATTTCTAGGTTGAAGATATAGAAATGGATCCCACAGACGTATCTTGGGTTGATAAAGACGAGGAAGAAGAGACACCCCGCGTAAAGACTGTCAATACACGACAACGACGCGCAGGCCAACAACAAGACACCGAACAGATGGAGATGGTGAGCACTTGTCATCATAGATTGACTGTTTGAGACACTTATGAAACTTTAGGGTGCCGCCTTCCGTAAACCCGCGAACCTACTGGGTCAATCAAGCAAACAGTGGTTCGCACAGGAGAACAAATCCCGAAATGCGGGAACATCGCGGTCTGTAGGAGGCTCTGCCATTACTGGGCACGCTAAAGCCAAATCAAAGACCAATACCGGTAGTCTTCGTAAAAGCTCCCTAGCCGCTACTACTTCTTCCGTATCAGTGGGAAAACCTGTCAAGGCAGCGGCGAGCGCGATTTCCATTATTTCAGACAAGAGTCGACATTTCGGTTGAAATATTATTGAGTAGTTACTTCGATCGTGGTGTAATATAGTACATGTAATTGTTTAATGTTTATAATCATTGCCTAGTGGACGACATAGCAAGAGATTATAGAATGGAAACGACGGCGACAAAGCTAATGAAGATAGTGGTACAGATCCATAAAAAATCAAAAATATGGGGGTATAACAAGTATTAAAACAAAGCCCAAACAAGAACGCCGAGGGTGGGTGGTAGAGGATTGGTAGGTGAGTGTCGGGTTGAGTGTTCGTGTGCTCATACATCAATATCAATGATACTGCTTTCCGCCGAATGGCCTCCCAAAACGCATCCATGAGGCTTTTGTAGTTCTAGTGGAGGGGATACTGTATGTTCGTGAAGCCTGTCGCGAATGAGATGAACTGCGTCGTTTCCTGTTACTCGTTTGAATCTGCAGAATGATGAGTCATACAACAAACATGCTTGCTCAGCGGGTAGGACTGACTTTGTGTCGCAGCAAGATAAGCTTTGCCATGTTGGCTGGAGGCCCTGTCTCGCGGAAAGGGTTGCCTGCAACGGTGTCAGAGACATTTGAGATAAGAAACGGGAGAAATAAAACACACGCGAAGCGACGAGGGCCAAACCAGCTTCGTGAGCGGCGAGAGTCTCGTCCGAAGACATGATAGACAGCCAAAGAGCTGGCATAAAGATGTAGACGAAGAGCAGAGCGGCCACAGAGCTCAAAGTCATTAGAGCCAACATCTTCGCAGGCGCAGGAGCGCTGCCCTCGGGAATGAGAGAGGGAAAGGAGTCGATGAGCAATAAAATAGAGCAAATAAAAGAAATTCAAACAAACCCCCCGGTTGTCGTTCCATTTTCCGTTGGGGAATTGATCGTCGGCTTCTTCCGGTGACAAATGCCGGCTGCCGACGCGTCTCTCTCTTCCAATATCTCTCATGTCAGCAGTCTTATCTGCTGCCACTGTCTCCACTGTTGCTCTTACATGCAAAGCTTTTCTTAATTCTGGGCTGTGCTCCATACAAGTAAATGGGCTGCGAAATCTGAGAAATGCTCTCGAGTCTCCTAGGAATCATGGCGTGGTCACTGGTACGACGGCTTGCTCTGCTCTGTGTGCTGTGAAATGACGCGATATCGTCCTAGTCTGTAACCACATTTCGACGTGCGTTCTAAATCCCACTACAGGAAGAGATATGAAAGGTTAAATGTGGCCCAGTCTCGATGATCCTCTCGTCTGGGGTGTCCTTCCAGCGCATTATTACCTGAATTCCAAGACCACTCGTTGGGCCCTCGGCGCGTCGGACATAATATTCACCAACTCGTAAGTTTATCACAAAAATGCAGAATCAGGATAATAAATTTGAGGCGCTAGCTAGTGTATTCTCTACCTTCTTCAAGCTTGGTCAGACTCTCGAAACTTTCCGTGGTCGGGGAATATACCAGGAAGCAGTGGATACTGCCATCCACAAGCTTAACCAAGGTCACTGGGTGCGTTTTTAATTTCATAAGCGCTATGTTCCTTGACCATGAGTTGCTTGCAGGTCCATTTGTACGGCGAAGGCAAAGTCAATCAACCAAATATATATTTACGAGACGAAGACGGTCGTGCACATTTGCCCAGATTCAAATGGGGCGTGTAGGTGGCATATTTTCCTCGCTATTTATTATTAACTACATCTTTATCAGTGGCCGCATTATCATGGAGGCTGATACACCTCCAGTAGTCATTCCAATGTGGCTTACAGGTTTCGACCAGCTCATGCCAGAGGGCAGGCCTTTTCCGCACAAATACTTGCCTCGGATCGGCATTAAGCTTAGTGTAACTTTTGGAGAGCCGGTACCCCCTGAGGAGCTGCGCGAAGCTCTGGTTGTCAAAAATAGTGATGGAGATCCTACAGCTATCGCAGATCACGACGGACTGCGCGGTTGGATGGGAGATGCTGCCAGACGAACTGGCAATGATACCATTGACGCTTCAAAAGGGAGATATTATGAGCCCGTATACACTACTCTAATCCGACAAAAAATTACATCAATCCTTCACCGAGATGTCGAGGCTCTTGGTAGATCTATTTCTGGGAATGGGCTTGATGGGGTATCTTTAAAGTCGTAGTCGAGGCACATTGGATTATCATTTACTGCATAGACATAAACTACGATTATCTACAACAAACCGGTCATTAACATATTTGTCATTATAGGTCAATTGCAACTACAGGCACAATTATCATAAAAACCCGGATAAAAAACATATACCAGAAATCGTGATTAAAAAAAAAATTAAACGTCGTGGACCTGATTTATTCTTGCAATGTATGATTCAAAGCTTGCGCAACTGTATCTGACACCAGTCCACAGTGAGACAGTAAGCGGACTTCTTCTTGGCCTGGGTAGAACCAAGAGCAAAGCGCCTGAAACGTTGTGAAGTTTAGTCAGTAAATAAACCCACAACACATCCGATAAAAGGCGCACAATCATAACGTAGAAGGCCACCATTGTCATGCCTTCAGCCCAATTCGTTTTGGAATCAGCAGTGACATAGTTAACCAAAAAACAAGCCCCAATCAAGATCGCTACTTCGAACGTTTCTGGGAGTAAGAACATAAATTGCTTTAATCAGAAATTTTCCCTTTTCGCAAGACTTTTAGAACGCACCAAAGAGCAAATTCAGAGGCCTATCTTTCCACCAACCAATAAGCACGAGCAGAGGCATCCAGAAGAGAGTAAACTGGATACTAAGGTCGATAGCCTCTCCCTTGGCTAGAGTTGCTGGTGGAGCCGGCTCGCGGAAGAAATGCCTGAACATGTATCGAATGAAATACACAACAGCCACCACACCATCCGCCGCGAAGGAAACGAAAGGTAGCAGAATTAATCCAAACCACCTGAGTAACGAGGAGTTGAAGATTATTGCCGACTCTAAATGTTGGCGTTAGGGGTAAACACTCACTCTATCTGTATCCCTCCTTTTTCGCGGACGAACTCAATGCTCTCGACTAACTATAAGACAAAAATGCGTCGAGTTGATTGGGTCGTTCTTTTTTTGCAAAGAGTAAGTCTAAATGTAGTACGCACAAATTCAGCCGTAGCCGCCATCAACGCTATGCAAATGCATAACATCACAATGCACACCCATTGGTTCACATCTGGGTCTCTGTCTTTTAGCTCCTGGACATGCTCTTTAAATGCTTCGGGGGCAAGAGGGGCAGAAGCGAGATCAAGAGAGTGCTCTTCGCCGGGCGGGTTGTGCAGATAAACCCTAGAACCGATGTACCTGTAAACATCAGGTCAACAGATAGCAATTAATCGAGGCTGTATGTTTTCCTCGGAAGTGAATTCAATCACTTACACGATGAGTAAAATTATGGCAAGGCCTCTGCTCATTTGCAAAAATTGGCCGCGCATGGCGTCTGTGATGACACTAGGTGCCGGGTCTTCGGGCGATAGGCTGAATTGTGTGTCAATAGCAGCGAAGAAGGCAGCCGGGATAAGAAGAGTCAAAACGCTAGAGCCCCAAATATCATACATTAGGTCCAGAAGTATCAATTCCAAAAATATATGCGACTAACCCGAGCGTTAGAAGGGAGTGGTTTAGTTGTGTCAAGTGTGGATGGAGATCTTGTTGGATCACTCGGGCTCCACCGATAACAAAGGCCGTACCGGGGACGAGTAATAAGTGCAATATCACAACACCTACTCGACGAAAGGTTGCAAAGTGAGATACGAATGAATACGATGCAAAAACATTCGTATACTGACCTACGATCGTAGATTTGAGCAAAACTAGCCTGGACACTTCGTGAGGCCTATGCTTTTATGGAAGAGTGTAGCGATGACTTACTCGCATTTCAGTACGAGGATAATTGCGAGGGTTGCTTCAACAGCACTGTGGAGCCGTTAGGGGAGACAAAGACAGAGAATAATGTTCTGGAACTGACTTGTTCAGTGTAACAACGACCAGATCTCCGAGGTCATTCCCGAGATAGAAAGACATTTGCTCGCCTCCATAGTCGAATAATCGCTCGAGAGGAACGATTGCAAAAAAGCAAACTATAAGCGCAAATGGAGTTGGATCAGTTGCTAATTATTTTTTTAGAGTTCTAAAAAGCAACTCACGGACGAACGTAAGTATGTCGTTCCATCCTCTGAAATGGGAAACCCAGGCTATAGGTATAACAACCAGGAAGATATTGAGCCCTATTGGTGGAGATGGTGCGGTCAGATACTCTGTCCAAGGATAACAAAACAAATTATGCCGCGTACAAGATGACCATAGTAGAGCATTCAGGCTCTGTAGAACGCCGACTTTTGATTTCCCTTTGCGGGTGAACTGATCCCAGAATTTGACAAAGTCTTCCTTGTTGTCCTGGAAGCCCTGGTCAAGGGAGAATGTGAGTTCTTGGATGCCTTCCTTTAGACGAATGCGACGGCTCTGAGACGATTCTACACCCGCTGAGCGAGGCATGGGACTGAGGCGCTCTTCGCTTCTGTTTTTTAAATCGCGCTCCATCCCACCTTCTTCTTCGTCTGGCACCTTAAGATTTCTGTTTCGTTGTCGTGGTGCTGCTGAGGTGGCACTGGAGTCCACGATTTTGACCGACATGGTGAATTGGTTTTCTGTGGTCGAAGGAGCTTGATGTAGCTATGTCGCCACGACAAGACCTGAGGTAGCTTGGAAACGAGGCCGAACTTGGTGGGGAACACGGAAAAGTTGCTTTACAAGACAAGGCTTCCTGGCCTATATACCTAGGTAGGAGAAGAACGAAGACCGACCTACTGTAAGCTTTTCAAACTTATTGTGACAGCTCCTTGATGGAGAGGGGCTGTCCCCATGATATTAAATGTGTTGGGCGCCGCCAAGGCAGATCATGTCCTGACACGAGTAAGTTCACCACTAGTCTATTTTTAGTAAATTTCCAAGCAGTGACGAGACTCTATTTGCGCGAAATCCTTGCCTCGACCTGAAGCACACATGCAACCTCTTTACAGGTCTCCTCAGAAAATTATGCGCAATCTGTATAGCTTCAGTGTCTGCAGAAAAATATGTGTTTGATTCGGGAAATTTGGAATGCCGGAGGCAAAGGAAGAAGTCTCGTTATTATTTACTTAGTCTTCTGTCTAAATAGAATGTCACCCAGAAATAAATTGCCCACCAGGACTTCATTAAAAGCCGGAGAAAACATTGCATAACATGGATAAGTTACAAGAACCCTGTCATTGTCGAAATCCGAGTGGTGGGTATTTACTATTCTTCACTGAATCATGAGGCACACCTCCCTGTTTTCTTTATCCACTAATTCCCGGCCGAGCGGAGACAACGAAATGAGTGGAAATGCACCTACTTGAAAGACGCTGGTTCCAATTAGAAGTTTGATACTTGTCAGAAATAGTCTGGAGTGCGGAAGCGAAACGGGCCAAACAGCAATGATGGTGACTGATCAACCTTCCAAATGTTTGATATGTACAAGTCCGAATCCGAGCTCTCCCATTGACCAACTCTCAGCTAAAGAGATTCAACAATGACAAACGTCGACACACCAGATAATATATACAACAGAGCAAGATGCTATCGACGCCTCGAGTAACATTTAAGTGGCCGACATCCATTCACTCACGGTGAACGTTCAATCTTTAACACATCCTTCACGTCGGACTAAGTGATATTGGTTTCGTCAGCACAAGGAGTTTCCTGGGATCGAGATATGGGAATAAACAGTTTAAAAGCAAGAGTGGAAGAAATGTCACTGTCAGTGACCACTGGCGCTAAATGTAATTTATTCACGTGACATACTGTAACGCAATTGTTGTTTCTGGATGGCACAAGCACTCAGAGACAAATAAGGCGATCCAAATTCATCTCAGGCTGGCAACTCAGTCTCCGGATGCCTGCCCACATTACTGAGTAGTGGCGTGCAGCATACTTTAGCTTGAATTTGCACACAACCACATCCTCTGGGACGGACATGGACGTCGTTAACAATGTTCGCGAATGTCTGAAGAATTGGAACAAAGGAGGAGATGCAGAATGGTAAGTATATTTCATTGAACCGCGACTTAAGCTACTGTGCGCTAATATTGTCTTGTCTGTCTGCATGGAAAGCCGTAACCTTCTCACCTCACCTCATTGTAATCCAACGGACCCAGCCTGTCTGGATGTCCTCACGACAGCTTATCATACCCTTCTATGCGCCACGTTGCTTACATGGTCGCCTCCCCACCCTTTAACGCCCACAACATTTGCCGACTTTATCCTTTCGGTTCTAAATGGTTTACCGTCCACCTCGAACGACTCGGACAAGCTACCCTCTCGGAAATCAATATTTGGGGATTACCTTGTCGATATGATTTGGACGATAGACACCGAACTGGACGAGTTGCTGAATGAAGCTCGAGCGTCTGTTGCGTCCCTAGGAGAAGCAAAAGTAACTTCTAAGGACGTAGCTAACCTGGTTAATAAAGCTCGAAAAGCTCAGCAAAATGTGGAGACTGATAAGCAGCGGATTCCTGCCATAGTCATGAAGCTTTTGGTAAGTGTTCCTAGTGTATGTCTCGAGCTTGTATGAACAACTTCTGCAGGAGTATCGCATCATTAGTCCTCATCATTGTCGAGAGCGATTAGAAACTGCGGTTCTGGCTAGCGTGGGGCTGATTGCAGATAAGGGTATTCAAGACAAGACGGAAATTCGAAAAAGAACAGGTTTATTGTGAGTGACTCCAATTTGGCAGTTGTATTCCTTACTGACGATAAATTACGAAAGCTATAAGCAGAACAAATTCAATCTTCTTCGAGAACAATCCGAGGGCTATAGTAAACTTGTCATTGAACTTACGAGCAGCCTGGGACCGCCACATTCTCATCAGACTGGTCGGCCTACTGAGTCATATTCTGTTATCGAAGACAGAGCGCGGCCTGTTTGGGAGAAAGTCATCAGCCTGATAGGCTACTTCGACCTGGATCCTAACAGAGCATTAGATATCATTCTCGATGTCCTATCTCAGCACTTGACAACACACTACTCCTTTTTCCTTGCCCTGTTATCATTCTCACCTTGGTGCGGCTCTTACCGGCGCCCTGTTCCGGAAGATGAGGCGATGGACACCAAAGGCGAGATTCCACAAGGAGCATATAAGGGCAAAACATTGGATGAAGTTTTGACTTTGGCTGAAGACCATGCCATACCGGCGAAGAAAGATTCTGCCAAAGTTGGAGGGGCGAGGGTCCTTGCCCAAGTTTTAGGGTTTAAGTTTAGTTATTATCAGGTATGCAATGATTTATAGCGAACTTTTTTGTGGGTACTGACCTTGGTTAGTCTCCGGACGTCCAAGAATCCACTCCTCGAAACCTTTATTTCACTGCTGCCATATTAATTCGAGAAGGTTTCATCACATTGGAAGACTTATATCCTCATGTGAGTACTACTTCGCTATCATCTTTTCAAGGATGTTGACCATGTTTAGCTCTCACCAAATGACGATGATATGGAAAAATTCCGTCAAGATTATATAGCTGATGTTCAAGTCAGATTGGCAGGAGCAAAGAATAGTCAGCTCGCAATGGCGGCTCCCCTCGAGTCTTCAGGCCAGCCATCTTCGCAACCAAAACCGACATCCAATACGACACCCATCGATCGCAAGAAGGCAGACACGAAGAACAGTAATCAAAAAGTCGGCTTAGTGACAAGCTTGCTCTCAGTGGGCGCCATCAAACCTGCAATAGCGATTTTATCAAAATTTCGCTGGTTGGTAGACGCCAATACCGAAATCGCCGACCTGATGCTCAGGATAATGAAAGTCTCTATCTCTCCGCTTTACGAGAGTCTCACCGTTACAAAGAGGCCCAGCTCGGGATTTACTCGACCTCGCGCACGATTCGGTTCCTCCGGAGTAGTGCAACCTAGCCCTCTCAAATCAATGTTGACCCTGTGGGCTCCGAACCCTCCGAGCACAAGCACTACAGAGTTTGTATTCTTCTTTCCAGATTGGTTGGACAGAGTGCCACTTTGCTCTTCTCTGGATGATTTAGGTGATGTCATTGAGCCGCTTTTGCACTTCATTGGCTTGCACATCTACCGCGATCCTCTTTTCGCAACCAAATTCTTGCGCCTAGGCAAATTGCATCTCTTGTCGACTCTGCCGGTTGACGGGTCAGGGAAGAAGCCAGCAGGTGAACCTGATCCAGAAGACCCTGTGCGGCGCCTGTGGTTGGCGATCTTAAGGCGATATATATTGCCTGCGTTGTCCATGACCCGAGGTAATGCGGTACTCACCGTAGAAGCTTGGAACCTCGCGCGTCAGTATTCCACTAGCGTGCGCTGGAGCTTGTACGGAGAGTGGAAGAATAACCGCTCACATCCCGAACTCCGGATACGTGATGTACAGGCAAATCGAGAATCGAAGGGAATCCTTCGTCGATTGTCCCACAATACCATCGACGCACTCGTTGGACCTGTTGCAAAAATGGTGCACTCAAACCCTTGCATATTCTTCGGTAATGCTATCACCCAAGTGATGGCTTATGACAACCTTGCAACGGTTGTCATTCAATCCTTGCGCTATTCAACGAGTATGGGATTCGATGTATTGGTATTCATTGCGCTTGATGCACTGGCGAATCCTAATAAACAGAGAGTTAAGGACGACGGCGTTAATTCATCTGATTGGCTTCAAAGTGCGTCGCATACAACCCCTATGATCTTGCTCCGCTCATCTGCGTCCTTATAGGTCTTGCATCCTTCATTGGGCAACTTTTCAGAAGATACAGTGCAGATCTCACCTCAGTGCTGAAGTATATCGTGCATCAATTGTATAACGGGCAGACGACAGAAATTATCGTCCTGCGAGAACTGATCTGGAAAATGGCAGGGATTGAACCTTTGCCAAGTATGTCGGAATCCCAGCTCGCGGCTATGGCAGGTGGTCCAATTCTGCGCGTAGAAGCTATTGCCTCTGCAGCCCGTGGTGCACGCCTGGACCCATCCGAGGCCGGTTACAAAGGCCCCACTCGCCTTGGGAGATTTTTGGTTGAAACCAACATGGCCCTTCCACTGCTAATTCAAGTTGCGCAACAACGCCAAGCCTGTGTTTATAAAGCCCCGAATGCGCATTTGAAGTCGCTAGCAGGACTTTATGATGCAGTAAGCGTAGAACATATTCTATCGTACATCATAATACTCAACCATATTTTCTTAGACCCATGGTGTTTTATTGCAATACTTGGAACTATTGACATCACCGAATGTTATTCCAGCCGCTGATTATGCGTCTAAGGTGTTGCCTCCCCTGAAAGAACTAGGCAAAGATTACGGGATATGCGCCCCTATATGCATGCAGATTTACCGACCTGTGCTTAACGCGTCACTTCTTGTACGGTGTTCTTTGACTTGGTATTCTGGACGACGCTCAAGCCTCACTATTACAGACAGCGGCACTTAAGATGCAAGAACAAGAACGAATTGCTAATGAAGAAGCAGAGAAACGACTGAAAGCTGCTCTCACAGCGAAGCGTGAACCAAACGTGACAGCGTCGCGCACAGCATCCCCTGCAGCCGGTAATGTTCCTCCTCAAACAGGAGACGCAAAGCCAGCAGCGTCGGAGGAGGCAGAGACCCAGATGGAAGTGGATACAGTAGCAACTGTTGTCACTCCACAGAAAGAAGATGTTTGTATTCATTGCTTGAACTTAAATGCATTTCTGATCGAAAAAAACTTGTAGAGTCCTTGGGTTCCAGAATTGGCTGCACTTTTCGAAGATGTACGCGAAATAGCACCAGGAAATGCTTATGAAGTAATTGGGTAGGTCTATCATATACATCTTTAGAACGAGCTTTCTAAACGTTGGGCCCCTTGTGTAGCCCTGGGTTCTATCTCACCTTTTGGCAACTTTCTACGTATGATCTTGCCCCCCCGGGGGCGAAGTACGACGAAGAAGGGTCTAAACTGAGGCAACTTTCCCGTTCAGAAGATCAGAAGTACTCGCATGCAGACAGGTCAGCGGACAGAGCTAAGCGCGCAGCCTCTACTGGCCACCGTACTCGCCGAGACCGATACAACCAGTTCATCGAAGATCTCGCCAAAGAGTTCAAAGAGCAAACAGCGTCGCGGGCTTTCACAATCAAACGACTGGCTAAAGAAAAGCAGCACTGGTTTGCCCATGGTACTTTTTCTCCTCTTTGCTATTTTGATTATACATTCTTAACTCCATTTTAGCAAACAAGTCAAGTCACTTGATCAATTCAATCATTGAGCATTGCATTCAACCCCGGTGCCTGCTTACTCCAATGGACGCAGATTTCTGTGCCCAATTCATCAAGGTCTTACATCTTCAGGGTACACCCAACTTCCACACTCTGGGCTGTTATGACAAAGTACGCTATCTTTGACCTTGATTTATTAATCTTTCAATGAACCAACGCAACAACAGCTGCTCGGGGACCATGTCAAGGTTGTTTTGTTCTCGTGCAGTGAATATGAAGCGAGAAACTACGGTACTTTTTAACCTTTTCCCATGATGTCATTTACCTAATCCACCCTCAGGTCGTTTCCTTCTTGGAATTTTGCGCGATTTGCTCAGTTGGTATCAGGACGAAGCAACATTCCTCCAAGACAACAGGACCAAAGTTGGTGGCAAGGCAGTGGTTCTCCCTGGAATGCAAAGGGTATTCCTCGTCAAGGACAAGTTTACCCCTAGTAATGTCATCAAGTGGCCAGATTTTCAAAAAGTCCTGCGAAAGTGGTACCGGAAACTTGCGAATGTACGTTTTTTCAACCATTTTTGTCAGCATTTCTGGATATTTATGTTACTAACTTGTCTCGTAGTCATTTATTGAGTGCATTCAAACAGGCGAATTCATGCACGTTTACAATGCAATTATCGTCATGAAAGAGATCCTTGATGTTTTCCCGCTTTCTTCCGTTAACGAGTCAGGTCCTGCCATCAGCGCGGCCATGGAGCGCTTTGCAGAAAACGAGGAACGCGGTGATCTGAAGATCCTTGCTCGCTCGTAAGCTCTTTTATCTGTCCTTTAACATGTGTGCTCATATCTTCTAGTTATTTCGCTGGCCTGAAAAAAAAGGAAGCAGACTGGTTACCTTCAAAAATATCTGGCATGGTTCGTGCATGAATACAGATTTCCCTTCAGTACATTTAACGCGCGTTATATCAGATCAACGGTACAGCCTCTCCCCGGCCTCCTACTAATGCAACAAACAGCCCCATTCCAGAGAAGCCTAGGAATCTCCCTACCGGCCCTAGTGCCGCAGCAAATGAAACCAGGCGGAATGCGGCGCAACCACCCGCGTCGGCCCCCTCCGCCCCTCGCTCCCAATTGCCGAATCAACCCCCTGCAGCTGAGAAAGGAAACAACGTCAACCCAACAAAATTATCTATGGAAAGGTAGTTTTAATTCGTTCATTTTTGTGGACAACTCTCTAATCCAGACGCTCACAGCATTCCTCGTCCCGAGGTTGTTAAACGGGTGCGGCCTGATACTAAGCCCTCGGAACCGTCTCCCGGTCCCCCAGATGTCATAGTGACATCTAGGACCGACTCCACCCAGCCTCCTGATAGAAGGAACCATCCAGTTGTGCAACGTGATGAATTGCGTCCTCATAATCGTGCTGGTCTTCCAGAGAATCCCACGCGATATACGAAGGATCTTTCGCCACTTTCGCAACAGAACGGCCTCCTTCAAAGAGATCAACAAGACGCATCTCGCTCTTTCCGCGCACCGGACCAAACACAACCATCTGTCGATAATACTCCTGTAATGCCTCCACCTGCTGTCCCGAGCCAAACAGCATCGGCACAAGAATTACGAGAGACTGCCAGGCAAACAATTGGTAGGTCAGACAGACCAGAAGGAAGGAGTCAGAATGGTTCAGCTGCTCCATCTCCTCGTGTTCGATCACCCTCTCCTCTGAGTCGTCCTGGGACCAGAAATCCTAGCAATGAGAGTAGAACAAGTGGGGGCAAATCTAGATCAGATTCTGGACGAGACAGCCGTGCAGAAAACAAAGAAACATCAGGAACTCTTAGTCGTCGCGATAGTCTAACTCACAATAGGTCGGAACGCAGTGGACGCGATAGGGGACGCGATGGAGACAAAGACAGAGATGGCGAACGAGACAGAGAGCGCGGCCGGGATAGACATGCTGAAAGGGATCGTGAAAAGGACCGTGATCGTGATAGGGACAGAGACCGTGACAGGGAACGCGACCGGGAACGCGACCGCGACAGAGATCGTCATCGTCGTGACGACAAGGACCGAGAAAGAGACACTCGGAAGGAGCGGGAGAGCGCACCCAGTCGCACTCAAGTCCCCCCCTCACCCGTAGCTACTGCCACTGACGAACGTGGTCTTCCATCACGTCCCGACGTTTCTAGGCATCGAAATCCTCCCCAAACTCCTGACGATGGGCTAGGGAAGAGGAGACGACCAGCCGATGATGATGTAAGTTACTTTGCAAATATTCTGCGTGCAACATCTAATGCTTTTCGCAGTCTGATAGAGGATCCAAACGGAGCTCCCGAAAAGAAAGTCATCGTGATGATCGCAGTCGCAGACCTACGGACAAGGACGACAGAAATCGAGAGTTCGAGAGTAGACGGAGAAAGGATCGGGAAACACTGGATATGGACGCCCGGGGTGTATCTAGTGCATCTGTTGAGAAGGTATGTTTGTGAGGAGTATGAACAATTGGTTGGCCGCTAAGACAAGACATCATCCACTCAGCTCTCGGAAAGACGTCACCCTTCTGAACTTCAGAAAGCATCTCTGCCTGCCAGTACGCCTTCAGGTCCTAGGGCCATGGGGTTGGATACAGGAAAGAAATCCGAAGTGGCAGCCAACCGAGAAACTGCGACAGGACGGGAGCGTTATCGTGACAATGCCCCGCCAAAAGATGCCACTGCTGCCTCCGATAGTGGGCCCTCCCTCAGGTCTCGGATCAGCCCTAACGAGACGCGGATCACCACGAACGAACCTATCTCTTTCAGGGAGGCAGGTGAACGTGAACGCGAACGTGAACGAGAGAACCAACGCAAACGAACTGCTTCAGGTGTGTACATATTATCTATGTCCTTATGCAAACTACTGTGACTCAACGCCTCAATCTCAGATCGGGAAATGGACACAGATTTTGCAAATAGCGTACTGGGCGATAATGGGCCCGTACCTCCCAAGAAACCTCGACCAAGCAGTAGCAATTCCAACCGTCGATTCCAGTTAGCAAAGCGATCCTTACCCATAGATCCGTTTGCGCAGAGGAGATGATTGCATTCAATTTGTAGCATTTTATCAATTGTATATATCGCAGACCCTACGCACCTTTTACAAATGTTATTTTCCGGGCTCGTTTTTCTTTTCATCTTCATGAATACGATACAAGTTGAGTTTGCTGAGGTTTCAATCCTTTTTCCAAGGAAAATCTCAAGACAGCAAGTCCTCTATAAATTGCGCGATAAAATACATTTCCCTTCCTCCTAGATATATCTATCTTGAAGATCCAAAAGTAACTATGTTGTACAATCTAACCTGAGAGTGGGAATCAGTTTGATATGAAGTGGTATCGGTGTTCAACGTTTGATAAGGGTGAGGAATTCCTCGCGTGTTTTTTGTTGTGTTCGGAAACATCCCAACATGCAGGATGTTACTGTGATTGCTCCTGGTTTTTGAACGCCACGCATTGTCATGCAAAGGTGCGTCGCCTCCATAACCACCGCAACACCGCGAGGTTTTATGGCCTCTTGTACGGCGATTGCAATTTGCTTTGTAAGGCGCTCTTGGACTTGAAGACGACGGCTGAATGTTTCTGCTATACGAGCAAGTTTTGATATTCCGAGGACGAGCTGATTAGGTATATACGCGATCGCAATCTTGAATAGTGATCAGTTACGTCTCAGATGCTTTAAACCTTCCGCTTGCATACCTTGCCGGTGAACGGGACCAAATGATGTTCACATAAACTTGAAATATCGATATCCCGGACTATGACCATTTCATCGTGATCTTCAAAGAACACGGCGTCGTTTATAACATCTAGGAAACGCTATGAGGTTGAGTAAACTGTTCACTGTGAACAGGACGCACCTGCTAATCGCTCTTCGTAGCCCCTGGTCATCCACATTAACGCCTGTGCGTACCGATCCGGAGTTCGGAGAAGGCCCTCACGAGTGGGGTCTTCACCTATGCACTCGAGAATAGTCCGTACGGCTTCTGCCATCTTCGTCTCGCGAGCAAGCTTTTCTTCTGGTGTTGCATTCAGTCGAGATACAGTGGATTTGGCTAAAGAACATGCAGAAAAAATGTTAGATCTCTCCGCCGGAGTTTGATAGTAAGAGTAACGCACCAGGCCACCCAAGTCCGTTAGGGTCGGCAACCAGTAGCTCTGGTGCCAAATGCAAAGATGGTGATGAGGAAGACTCTGCTGGCATTGCGACTTGAGAGAGGGGAGTTGAGACGCCAGATCTTCGGAAGCCGTAGCCATCCTTTGATATATTTCTGGTAGGAACTGGCCTCTGGCAGTGACATTCCCGAATAAGACTGTCTTCCCCTGATTGGGCATCAGAAATATGTTGTTGTTCCGTTTGCTGAACGTGTAACTGCTGGAGGCTGTCTGAAAGCAAGGCAACATGGGAAGCATCGACGGGGGTAGTCATGGCGGTTATTTTGAATCGTCTAAGAAGAAAGTTAAGGAGAGAGTTGCTGGAAAAACCTTGAACTCTTGAGAAATTTTGAAATCCGAGCACGTGGGCCCCTATATATGCAGATCCCCCGACTCTCCGGGCCGCCCCATCCCTTTTCCGACCATTGTGGGCGCTCTCCCCTCTTTCAGCTCCGCAAGCGCCCAGAGCTGTCTTGAAGGAGACCTCGTGGTTGTCCGAGAAGAGAATATTCCAAGGGCTGGGAATCTTTTCCACTTTAATGACTCACTCTGGTAATTCTGCGAATTGTGGCTGTGTCTGATGTCGGGTTTCGGCAGGCTTCGGCCTTTTACTTGCCTAATTTGGATATTTGAAGGGTCCTTATAAATCGCAGGTCCGACCTTCAACGTCGTTTCCTTCCTCTGGGTCACTTCTACCAAATGCGCACAGTTGGGTACAGCCTGGAGCAATTTTATGTCGCACCGCAATCATACGGTCATGAAATACATCCGGATCTCATACTCATATATATGAACTTGAACAGACAATTCATCTTCATTTACTTCTGGTAGTTTTGGAGCTAAACGTCGGCTTTGCTGCCTTAACCCTTTTTCTCATATAATTCCTGTTCATTATATAATGAAGTCGCCGTCCTCCTATCGCAACTCTATGCGCCGCAGAATAATGTCTCGCAAGCTGCAATTTCCTGCAGACTTTCATATTCCACCTCGCAATGCCTCGTCACCGAAAACCTCTCTGGCAGAACCGGCGTCCTTGTATGATGCTTGGTTGGCTTCTAGGGAAATTCCAGGAGAAACTGGAATGTATCTTGTTCCAGGCGCGCAACGTCCTTTGACCGCCAAAAACGCTAGGTTGGCGTACTACATTACTCGGGCTTGTAGTCTTGACTTTGTAAGTCTTCATTTACTCTAATGTTTCTCTTTTACCAAACCCCCTTTGTTATAGTTTCGGACACTTTGGCTACTGAACCCACTTCAAACAACTCTGATGATGGCGTTGGACATTGTCCGAAGCCTTTTCCCAGCATTTAGAGGTTACTCCCAGGTTCGTCAATGACAAGTCCTTTTGTCTCTCCTCAAACTCACAAATCCTCCCACCAGGCTCTCATAATTGATGAAGTAAGACATACCCCGAATTTTTAAAGGTGTCCTTTACGAACTTTGTCCTTTCACAGCTTCAGTCTTTGATTGCATCAGAAAGCTTCACGTGGAGTAGACTGATATATCTCATATCAACAGAAGTCGCTCGAAGAGTAGCAGAAGGCTATCTCGATTCTCTAGCGTACGTTATTTTTGAACCGTTGCGACGACCCACATGTGTTGATCTGGAAATTAGTGCTTCCAATGAACGCAATGTATTGAATTCTGCACGGCTTTACATTGAGCATGCTCAGTTGAAACTAAGAGTGCATCTTGACGTTCCAACATTGGCAGACCCCACTGTCCGCGTCTTACTCCAAGAATCCGACCTTTTCGCCAACTCCTTTGGCAGCGGCGGGTTTGGCATGCTATCACCCCTGGATTTCATCCGTATCTTCTCCCATCTAACGGAAATCGTTTCTCATCTCATCCTAATTATCTCCCTGACCAAAGGCGCATCACATCTTGGGATACTTGCTCTGTCGCTCTTCTCGACTTTATTACCTGTGATCTTGTCCTGGTTTAGTTGCGCAAAAGATGAAGCAGAACCGACCACTAGTGTCAAGGAAGCTCGGGCATATAATCGACAAGAACGCATGCGCAACTTTGTTTACAGTGAAGTACACCGTCCTGAAATCGCTCTTTTTGGGCTGGGCGACTGGATATTGAAAACCTGGTTACATGCGAGGAAGACAGTCCTCTCCTTTGAACAGCCTGCTTATGCTAGGACGCCTTCGATTATGGAGCAATTCAACCTTATGGAGCTTGTATGGGCCGTTCAAAATGCATGTCTCTCTTTCCATGCCTTGCATTTGCATGTCTATAACCAGAGTTCTTAATTCCACAGATTCCGGTCCTTCTGGCCCTCCAGAGCGCTTCAACGTCACTTGGTTCATTGACGGTTTATAGGAGCTCCATACAGAGCCTTATATTCACATTCAAAAACCTGATAATGACAACCAAGATGGCATTCCACGGTATATTCCTAATGTCCGCCTTTACGGCGAGCATGAAATTAAAACCAAGGCTAAATCCCAGGCGCGATGAATTAGTACATTATACCTCTGTTCCGGGAGGTGTGAGCATAACTGCTAGGTTATTAAAATTTTCATTTTGCATTCATACAATCTATAAACCACGCTTTCTTTCTAGAGGACTTTATTACACATATCCCGGAAGCAAGGAACCCGCCCTTCGGGACATTAACTTCTCCTTGAATGCAGGGGAAACTTTGGCCATAGTTGGATATAATGGATCAGGTTTGTCATTGTCCTTTAATTTCAACATGTTTTAGCCGGGCTTACACAAGCACTCGAGGTAAATCAACGTTAGCCAATATCTTACTCCGCATAATCGATTACGACAGAGGCTCTCTCCTTGTGAATGGCGTTGAAGCAAGGCGCTATAACCCCGCAGAATATCACAGTCACCTGAGCGGCCTCTTTCAAAGTTTCTCCAAGTTTAGCGGTACAGTGAAGGAAAACGTCGGCCTGGGAAACGTTGACAAGATGAAGGACGAGAAAGCCATAAAACAGGCAATAACGTTAGCTGAAGCAGATGGCGTAGTGAACGACTTGCCATTTGGGCTCAAAACTCAGCTCGAGACCCCAGGATTCGAAATGATGTCAATAAATAATTATTCGGAATCATTTCAACGTCATGGCCTCTCCGGTGGCGAGGTAAGATAAAGACATGCCATTTACGTTTCTGAAGCCTCATATACTTTTTTAGTGGCAGCGGATTGCGCTTGCTCGCGCATTTATGCGAGCAGAAGAACCAGGTGTTGATTTGTTACTGTTCGACGAGCCGGTAAATTGTGTGCTTTATTCCTCTCTTGCGGGCTTTCTAACACTGTGCATAGACGTCGGCTTTAGATGCGAAAGCCCAGAATCAAATATTCCAAACCTTAGAGAAGATATCACGACCAGATTCTGGGAGCCGGAAAACAGTCATATTTATTACGCACCGACTTTCAACTGCTAGACGTGCCGATAAGATAGCCATGATGGATGCAGGGGTAGGTGCAATAGCAATCGACATTTCATAAAGTTGCTAATTCTTCTCTGACTTTCTAGACTATTATCGAGTTCGGCACTCATGAAGAACTCCTAGAAAATAATGGGAAATACGCCTCTTTGTACATGGACTCGGTCTAGGACAATTAATAGAATAGAGTATCTTTATTAGTATATTAAAAAGTAGGTCTTATCGTAAATTGACATATTGTAACGTATAGTTGTTCTATAGCATAATATTGCAGAAGTTCAGTTCATTAATGATTCATCATGCGATTTCGCGCATAGAATTATCAATGAATGATACAACGCCGTCGGAGATGAATACGTCGGCAGTGCTATCTGCCTCTATTAATGGGCCTGACGAGATGTCAGAACGATTATCAGCCCCGTACACTCCGACCAGCAATTCCGCATTGCGTATGCCGTCCACCAGGGACGGAACGGCGGCCTTTTTATTCATGTTAGAAAAGCGGCAAAATTTCTTTTATGAACTCACTAGAAGCTGCGACTCGACAAATATTCCAAGTAGATTATTTGTCTTTGCAAACTCCACGGCCGCACCAACGCTTGTTACCCGTTTGTCGTTCTTACCTGAGCCAAAAGCTGTTACACTAGGCAGTTTTGATTCTTCTTTACCACACATAGAGCCAAAAAACACAGGATCTGCCGGAATAAGGCCGATCAGTAACAACAGAATACCTAGAGCTATTTTTCAGTACGGACAGTTTGGTTGTTTCCAATTGAGAGCTGAGCATATATCAGGAGAAAAGGACAAAAATGTGATCTTCCTTCGAGTTGTTTGCGTTTCATGCGACTGAGACACCTCGAATATTGCCTGGAGGACTGAGTCCACGAATTTATTGAGGTTGAGCGGGTGGAGATGCAGTGACTGCGCAGTGGTTTCTGAGGGATAAGCTAGTTCAAACAATACATTTATGTCAGGCGGAAGAAGCTAACAAGCACCATAAGCTAAACCAGATACGAAGAAATGTTGTTATAGACCTACTCTAAGGAAATTCTCCAACGAAACCATGACGCGCGGCAAATTTTTTGTTAGTTCGGTTGGAGTCGCCTTTGAAGAAATGCTATCTCTTCCTAGAGCTTTGCTTATGCTCTCAAATTGAGCTAATGTGACATCTGCGACGCCAAGTTCGAAATCGGTACCGGGCAATAACCACTCAGGCAAGACTACCGGGTACAAATCTCGAGTGACTTGAATAACAATATAGATATAGCGTCCATGGAGGGAGGAGATTGTCAATGTTTGGCCAGCTCCACGATTACTTGCTCCATAAGCTGGAGAAACCTGAACTGATACCATCCGGCTGGGCCCGCGGGGTGTACGGGGAATAGGCAAGGCATTCGTGGGACCGGCGCTTACGGCGGTTGATTTCCAATACGTTTCCAAATCGCCGCCAACTTCGAGTGTAACGCCTTTGAAAGAAGTAATGATATTGATTTCAAAATCAATCTTAATGATAGTTAGTAAGTCGGACGGTGGTAAAACAACGGAAAGGTACCTCGCCAATCATGTGCAATCTGTTGTCCAGAATCGGAAGAGTAAAGGTTTGATTATTCTCCATGGTTTGAAACATCGAAGATAATGCAATGGCCCTGCCAATAGTTTTTGTGCCGAAGTTGGGATACACAGAAAATTCTAGTGCTAAATGTTCGAGGGATGTTATCTGGAAGGAAAAAGACCCCTCATCGTTTCGCTGAGGAAGAGAAATTGTATATGGGGCAGAATTGACGTAAGGCCCTGGAGTCATAACGAGTTTCAGAGGGGTTGTGGTGATAAGATGTTCATCCTTGAAAAATGGGCTTATAAGCCTGTGGTGAATGCGTACACCTCCTTCCTGCCCATTCTTCATTGAACGACCTATGGATATTTGTACGAGATGCGTGTTCACAAGATAATTATGGCCATAAACTCGATGCGGCATGATAGGAGGCGGTAGAGACAGAGAAGGAATATGGTCGATCTCGAACTCCGCTGTAGAAGCCCTTTCTGACATAGGGGATCGGCTGAAGGCAGATGGTGCATTCGACTGAGCTGGGAGGTCCTTCGCACCATCCAAAAGCAAGTCTAAACATGATTGATGCCCATACCAAGCAGCATAATGAGCAGCGTTATGGCCAAATTCATCCTTTATAAACAAGCGAGCACCTCCTTCAATTAAGACATTCACGCATTCTGCGTGTCCGTATCTAGAAGCATGGAATAATGGCGTCCAGTCGTGATATTTATCAGGCGTATCCCATCCTTCAAGATGTAACAGTAGCGAGCAGATAGCAGGGTGACCTTCTCGAGCTGCTAGATGGATAGGATATTCCCCATTACTATTCGGGAGTGATGTTGCCCCATGCTCCAAAAGCAGGACAACAACATCTACATGACCTGCTTGGGCAGCGAGGGATAATGGGCTATGGTCTCCGGATGTAGTTTGAGGTTGGGCGAGGACTTTCCCTTTCTCAAAGAGAACTCGAACACAGCCAACATCACCTTTTAGCGTGGCATATATCAGAGGGCTACAATTATCTCTGTCAAGGAGGTTTGCAACTGCGCCTTTATCTAGTAGTTGCTCACACACAGACGCATGACCCTTCATGGCAGCATAATGAAGAGCGGTGCGACCGTAAACATCGCATCTGTCCACAGAGACATTGTTTTCGAAACATAGAGAAACCATTCTCGGAGCACCCGCTATTGCAGCCTCGTGCAAGCAGGTACGTCCATTGATATCATCCACGAAGTTAAAATCGAAAGGCGTAGTAAGCGATGCGAGGATGAGGTCGGCCAAGTCAGGCGACGCTTCTATAACGACATTCCACAGGATCCGAGTGACGTTCCCCTTGCCGCCAGATTCCAGGGCCAACAAATCAGCATAATGAACACAATCCTTGATCGCATATGTGTCCATCGAAGCGAGGGCTTTGTGAAAGTTATTTTCGAGATCTCTGAACGGACCTGAAGGCGGAGTAGCTTCCGTCAGAATCTGTTGAGCCAATATGTCATTTGCACCAGGGCCTTCAAACTTGAGTCCAGAAGAAAGGTCAGTGATGTGCAACAAGCATGTAGCCACCGTATCAGCAAGTTCCGATATGAGCTGATAAACTAACGTCAGCGACGTGACTTAGATGTAGCGAAAAACTTTAGAGACCTGTCGATTGAACACGGGTTGAACGTCAACTTGTCGAGCAAGATACAATTCCTTCGTTGTGGAAGTCGATCGCTTGTCGAACTTTTTCAGGATCTTGCGGAATCCTGTAGCATTTATTTCTACGAATTGCTGCAAAATGAAGACAATGTGATAAACGGTACAATGAACGACGAACTCAAGAAGAACTTACCTGGAGTTTGCCCAAATCTCGTTCCAAAAGTCGAAACCCTTCCTCAACTGCACTCCATTCAACATGACTCGCAGTAATGTCTCCTGTTGTGTCAGGTATACCTCTCATTGCAGCAGCTCTACGTTTGGACAACAGCGTTTCCATTCGAAGCGTAACCTCTGCCTCTTTCTGCAGATAGAAGGCATTTATCTTCGCAGGGATGAGTATGTCAGTGAATAATTGCAATCAGGGCAGACTTTATACAACATACCTTCTCTAACTCCCGCTCTAACTTGAAGAAAAATGCTGCTTTGTGAGCTCGGAAGTCTGGACCTCTCACAAGATCGTTTCCGGACGCCGCAAAAAACGGTGGCTGGCCAGGGCTCCCAGCCGGTGAGTTTGCAGGACTTCGCGGGGTAGTCTGTGATATTGGATGTGGCGATGAAGGTAATAAAGCATCGGTAGGACGAACCCCCAAAGCCAACGCTGCTGCCTCCGACGCCGGACGATTGGCAGCGAGCGAAGAGATAATCTTTTTCAGAAATTTGTAGTCGAGATAGTAGCTCGACCATCCCGGCACTTGCTGAGCCTGTATCTGCTTGCCAAACTGTGGCAAAAACAAGTTGAAAAAAGTGAATCAAGATTCCAGGATAACCAAAAATGTACCTTCATGGTGGATAACTAACAGCTGTAAGATAAAGATGTAAGAGGGGCAGGAGTGGTGTGGTGCAAACAATTTTCCACCTCAAGGCTCGGTATATCTAGTCCAAGAATCAAAAGCCATAGAAGAGACGGCGATGGGAGAACGCGTCCTTTGAGAAAGATAATTCATCACAACGCGGACGATCTTCGACTTCCAAGGTCTAATTTCCTACACACGTGCTCAAATATGAAGACGGCCCTTTGGATTAAACATATTTTCTGAGCTGGTACTACAAATAATCTATACAACTGAAGGGTGCCTGACGATCGATAATCATCGATGATCCATAGGCACTAAAACCTCGACGAACGTGCGCGAGCCATCAAACCAGCACTTTCCTCAATTGCCATGTTCGAGCTGGCAAAAGGGTCACTGGGCATTTCTCGTGCCTTTCTACTTGATCATAGGCACAACGATAACAAAAAACATATCCTGAAGGAAGTGCAGTCGCGTTATTCATACTTTTCTTGCAAATTGGACATACGCCGAAAGCCTCTTTATTAAATGGAATTCCGTTCGGATGAGGAGGTAGAATACTTGGGGGAGGTATTGCCGGACCCTGAGGTGAGGAAGTCAACGAGCGGGCAGGTGATCCTGGTGAGTACCACCATTCTAAAAACTTTATGAAAAATATTGCGGTGGGCAACAGCAACCGAAGCGAATCCAATAGCAAACGGGGCGATTTTAGAAGAAGGACACGAAGACGCGACAATAAACTGCGCGTCTTGTCCGAAGAAATTGCTTTCTGTGCCGCTAGATTTGCCGCTCTCTATATAAAAAAGGAGTTGAATATATGCTCGTGGAGTCAAAAAAGCACCCACATAGTCCTCGATACCAAGCCGTCTCACATCTACACCTATCCAACTCAGCCATGGTCGATACGTTGGTTTTTTGTCGAATAGATATGCAATATTCCACAGTAGCAGCCAAACTTCCAACCCTGTGTTTAGGTATGGATACACTGTCTTGAACATTCGTCGAAAGCGACCACGAAAACTCTACGTGGACATTAGCTTGAATATATTCAATATCTTGTAAACACACATACCTGATCTGTAAGAGCCATTATTTGTCTATGATCGAGACCCTCATCAACACCTTCCAGATTCGCGCCTCCGCCAAGTTCTTCGAAATAATCATGCGCCTTAGCCCTTATGTACGGAACTCCAACCTAGATGATAGAATTTTGAGCGGGATAGTAAAGTAAGACATATAACCTACTGACCAGGAACAAGAGGGAGTGCCATATCTCTTGCTTCCTAAGTGCTTCCCCACGGGGTATGCCGCCAACAGCAGCCTTTGCTCGTTCAGTTTCTATGTAGGGCCTTCTTCTGCGCTTCAATCCATAAAAGTTCTCAGAGAATGAGGCATCTGGAGGGCTCCATTAGTCGCGTTACGCGAGGTATGACTGTACCTGAGACTTACTATGTTTGGTCAAATAATGATGCTCGACGAGGAGCATGATGAAAGCGTAGAATTCCTCATGACGGTTTACAATGCGCAAGAGGTAACGAGGATAGTGTTGTGCAAAAACCTACTAACAGTAAGCTGTGCTACTCATATATCGAAGAAGCATTGCACTTTACCGCCAAAACATACTTCAAAGCAGGTTGCAGGAGGTCCTTCAACTGCTCCTGAGCGAGGAGCTCGAACAAAGAAGGCTTAAGAGGATCCACGCCATTATCGTTGAAAAATTCCATTTCTGTGCTTTGTTGTCTTTCAGCCTATAAGATAGCTGATGTATGTCTTCAATCTTTGGCCATCGAGGAAGTATCCGCAAGAATAGTCGAGTTCTAAACGCCGTTGAAGGGTTTAGCGGCTCTCATTCAGGAGTCCGGCCAAAGACTAGCCGACTATGACCGCGGTCACGTGATAGATGACTTCTCATGCGGCGTCTATCCCGGATTCCCACCGCCGGGTCCGAGGGTGGCCTGGCAGTGCTGCAAGCGCATGCTGCTATAGATATTTGCTTGCGACATATCCCATTAACAATAGCAAGAGAGAAATAAATCTCACCGGGCATCCAAAACACGGCATGACATGAATATATAAAGAATCTCATGAATGCTCATCAAACCAAGTCGAAGCGCACAAACCTTCTGTCACCCCTTCACGCGACAGATAGCAAAAGAACGCCATGTATCTTGCGTTTAAGGATGGTCAGGACAAGGTCATGTATGGCCTCATTGCATCACAAATCGATTGAGCATCGTTAGGCTGGACACATGTCGGAACTTCTGATTAACACGTTCTAGTACACGCACGTCGCCGCGTACCTAATAATCCAGAAATCGAAACAAAGAAAATGGTACCGGTTTGAAACCATCTCATTCGAAGACGTCGATTATCCAATCACAAACTGTACTCGTAAACAACTCTAGGACTTTCCTCCAGATGTTTAGCGGATTACAGAACATGCCACCTACTGACGCCGATCTCGCTGCTCAAACGCTGTCAGAAGAAGGGAGTTATCGATTTCAGTCATTCTCCTCATCAGATGCAGTGACTCTGGTGAGGATTGCTGTACTATCTTAGATGATTTACATTCTATAATCAAGATATCGCACAGGGCCTGTCCCTGAGGAAAAGGTTTCGTGGTACTTCGCGTCATATCAAGGGGAAGGGCCTTGTTTTGTCCATACAAACTATTGCTGGTCACACACTTTTTGCGTGTACAGTAGGAGACCTTGGAAGCATCAGTGGAATCGGTGATGTCAGCTTAGATAGTTGGACGTGTCTCGAATCGATGATCGACACAGTGAAAAGGACGGGACATTCAAGTTATTACGTGGAGAAGGCAATGAGCGCGATGGGCAAGTCAGCAAGACAGATGGGTTTGCAGAGCGACTCCTCGTTCGTAAATGGGGGAGGTATGTGGGCAGTATGAACTAACAATATCCTATTAATTTACTTTCAATATAGCTTTTCCTATATGGCTGGAGGTTTGGCCAGCTTAGTCGTTATGGAGAAAGATCATTGACAAACCCATGCACAGAATGCACCATGTTGCCCAATTGCCGTCGTTGCTTGTTATTCAGGATCCTCCCATGACGATCACACTGTAGGCCTTCCATATGATATGAATCGACATATGGAAGGAAGATTGACTCAAAATCACGTTTAGCTGGTATCCACCACTGTTCGAGACTATTTAACCAAGTTGAGAAGAAACAGTCAAACTCCGGCCCCGAGTGCTGTGCCCGAGCCTGTCCTAATGCCCCATCGACAACCCAGTCGTGTAATTATTCGAATATATTGTGTAGAAAGAAGCTCACTGAAGATACAGGAATGGTTACCCGATCCGCCTTTCGAATCAACCGGGTTTGAACAACCACAAGGATCTCCTTTCGAGCATGATGAAGAAGGTAGACCGCAAGCAAATTAGATGAAAGACGAGGAAACCTCTCCATCCTCCTTCTCCTCAGTGGGCGGCTTGGGGTAGTTTATCACGCGAATATTTTCTGTTACAGGCAGAAATATTGAAGTACTGTCAAAAGGTCATAAATAAAAATGCTTACCATGTCTGAGAAAAATCTGGCGCTGTCCTTGAGGAGTAGATGGATCAGAGCCGGGCTCGGGATCACGTATCTCGAAGGTTGCCTCTGCATAAACTTGGGACCCTTTCTTCAAGGTCGATAGGTATTTGTTGCTATATTCTGAGAAAGACATAATATTATGGAAAGTTGATGTGGCTGGGTGGCGCTCTGTAAGACGAGAATCAGTCTGAAGTTACAGGCATCTGTAATGTGTAATTCGTAAGCACCTCCATTTGCATCAGGAGGAGGTGGGGCATTCCTAGTGGCAATTGTATACCTTTACAAAAGAAACCCTTCAGGAAGTAGAAACGAGTATATAGAGTAAAACATACATAACAAATTCCTTCTGATTCCTTGTCAAGCGAACTTCTGGGTCTTTCGTCAAGCGGCCGACGAGCACAAGTTTCGACAGGTCAGCTGCCCGGGGACGAGTGGTGGAAAAAGCCTGAAGAATATTCATATAAGTCCCTTCACGTAGCAGAGTCAAGTTTGACGCATACACGGCTCGACACATGATGCGAGGATAAGCGAAGAGCAGACAACATATTCTAGGATGGATGTAGAGGTGCAAAATCAAATAGTATGAACAGGTAGTACAGTACGAACTTGAATTTCAAGTTGCCTCTGCCGCGTCGCGCTAAGCCATTATGTAATCATGCCCGCCAGACCTTTTCTGGGAGAACGGTCCAGCTCGATAAGATCAACCGTCATTGACGATTTATTGGCCCCCGCTTGAGTTACAGTATTTCTCACGACAACGAAGGTTATAGGTAACTTTGAACTTATTGCTACATCTGGACTGACTCATAAGGTTGTTGTAGATTGCATCCTTTCCGCTTGAAGCTGTTTGCCAACTTGTTCGAGACTTAAACGATCATGTCGAGACACAGAGATATCCGCAATATGAATATAGCTGGTGCGCACAACTCACTCAAGCTGGACAGGCTCTTCTCACCTGTACATAGACGAGCTAGATGACGATGCTTTGTACGATGCCGAAGAGGAGGATATAACGCCCGATCAACAAGGTCTGCATGCAAGTGACATCCTTGCCTCGGTCGAAGCTGAATTCCACCAAGCGCAAATGAGCGACGGTCTTGACCAAGTAAGGCTGATAATCGGCACAGAAAATGATTCAGGCATATCCGATAAATCGATTAAAGATGTTCTCTGGGACTCGTACTTCAATCTTGAAGAGACTGTTCGATGGGCACTTGGTTGGGCAAAGTCTCTCATACATGTTTCAGTGATTGATTATATCATTAGATGAGCGAGATAGACTGCAGAAAGCAAAAGAGCGTAAAGGTGAGCATTTCATGCATTTATTTTCCTTCATTTCTTCGGCGACCTCCGCGCCTGTCGAAACCATTGATCTTATCATGAGAGACAATCGAATGAGAAGGTGCATTTTCACATCTTCTTAAACCACATTGCTTTCCAAGAATTATTCTCATAACAAAAACTAGGATCTTGGAATGAGGAGGTTGGAACTGGGCCGGAGCAGTCGTATCGCGGCGAACAAGATGAAAATGTGGACTATCAAGATTACAACCAGCAATACTCCGAAGCGCATACTAGATCACGCCTTCCATCTATATTTCTTGCGCAACAACAGCCAGGGTTTGATAACCAAGCCTACTTGAATGTTCCAAATTCCCCGTATGCACCCGTTCGACGTCTCAGCAAGATATCGGAGAAGACGGAAAAAACAGAGCCTTCTATGTTGTGGCAACCTCACCAGAATTATGATGTTCCTCCCACCCCACGTTCCGTGGCTTCCAGTGATGGTACGTCATACGGTCAAGAACTAGGCAGGTGTTAATATGTGACATATATACATGCTAATTTAGCTGACAATGGTCTGTTCCTGCGATAGAAAACTATCATCTCTATCATGATCCCAACGCAACCAGGATATCTCCCTCTGGATCTGCGATTCAAAGACTCTCTACATACGACCGTGCACCTTCAAATGCTTCAACTATCACACCCAACGATCACCTTCCTCCCACATCAAGCGAATCGCTCAATAATCTACCCTCAATACCTGACCTTGACTCCAAGTCTGATCTCCACCCTCCGAGCCATGCTTCCAGTACTGGTGATGTGCCCCAAGCAAAAACTCAATCTAAGCTCTCCAAATTAGCAAGTTCGAGGGCCAGCAGTATAAGCACGAGGAGCGAAAGTTCTAGGTCATCCGGCACAGCTCTGACCGGCTCGATTAAAACGTATCCAGCTTTGCGCCCCTCCGCACATTCTGAACGGCCACCAAGTTCAGCGGCCTCCTCTGTGTCCTCTAAAGAGCTGCCTCCCATTCCGTCCCGCGTAGCCTCAAACTATCAATCGTCAACGTCGTCAATTGTTCGACGAGCTATTCAGACTGCAATGGAGCTTGAAGCAGGTGACGAGGGATTTGTCTCTGAACGCTCTGAATCTCAAGCACCGGTCAAGAGCGAGCAGTCGGATCGAGCAAAGACCCCGACACCTAGAGAAACCTTGACCAAGGATAGCGCTTCCCCAGTGAGTGCATCAGAGTTGAAACCACTTCCGAATGCTCGACCCTTGTCCAAGTTGGCTGCACTTGCTCAGCAAAAGGCAGGAGTAGGGAATAAACCTTCAGGCTCTCTCTCCTTTGATATACCTTCGGCTTCCCAAACCTCTGTACCTTCACGTCCCCTCTCCAAACTTGCATTGTTAGCGCAACAAAAGGTTGATGCAAGTCGGGTACCTAAACTCCCTAAAACTACCACGGAGTATCTTACGCCTATAGCCAATGGCTCATCTGTGACGACTGCAATCACAACTTCATACCAGTCTTTGTATAGCCTGACAGATCCTTCCCGCTCAAGTGTCATCCCAAAACTCGACGTTGTTCCTTTGCAATTCAATGCTCCTGAGACGACAACTTCTCCGTCTGATAAGAAGCCGTCCAAGCTGGCTATGAAAATTAAGAGGGCCACAGAAAAAGCTCCTCAAAGTCCAGGATTTCCTTCAGAGGAGGAATTGGCATCATCGATATCGCCAATATTCCAACCCAAAGCAAGTCACGCTCGTGCGTCGCCTTCCGCATTTGCGTCTGTGCTGATGAATGATAATTCAACCTTGTCTGAAGATAAGAGAAGGGAAAAAGATGTGAAGCTCAAGAAAAAGGAGAAGAAAGAAAAGAAAGAAAATCCAACGAAGAACCCGTCAAAGCAAAGCTCCGACAATGCCTCTACCCAAGTTTTCACATTTGATCGTCCTAGTCCTGATGACATCGTCTTGAATGCCCGCAAAAAGCCCAAGATCAACTCCAAGGCCATGACCGCATCTTCTCCTGCTACTGGATCAGGAAGAATCTGATATCTTTATCATTGACATCCATTTTCTAACTTATTTTCTACATGGGTTTGTTTATTGTGTAACATTATTTTTTCACAGCTGCAAAGGAACGCGAGAAGGCACAGAAACTGGCGGCGCAAAGATCGGTTAACAGCTCCCGCGTTGGAACTCCGGTGGGCACTCCTACGAAGACAAAGAAAGCAATATCGAGTGGTTTTTCCACCCCGGTCAAAAAGGTGTCCATAGACCAACAGCAGATAGACATTTCGGGCTTAAATCTCGAGGACAAAAGAGCGAACGTTAACGAGGTTGCAGAGGAACCTCCAAAGATGACCATAGCGCGGGAAAAGATTTTGGAAGAAGCAAAACGCGCTCTAGACGCAGAGGACAAGCATACCAAAAAGGGTATCAGTATTGTCGTCATTGGTATGGATTGAGCTCCTTGTTCACCTTTTCGTGGAAAACTGATATCCTTCCATCTCCACCCCAGGTCACGTCGATGCGGGCAAATCGACACTCATGGGAAGACTTCTTTATGAACTTGGCCGATTGGATGAAAAGACGCGAAAAGCAAATGAAAGAGCAAGCGACAAAATTGGTAAAAGTAGTTTTAGTTGGGCATGGGGTATGGATGGAACGATTGAAGAAAGGGAGAGGTCAGGACATTTAAAATTAAGCAGCATCTTTTCTAAATGTCTTGATAGGGGTATAACGATGGATATTGCACTGGAGACTTTAGAAACACCTCATAGACATATCACCGTGCTGGATGCCCCAGGCCATAAGGATTTCATTCCCAACATGATATCAGGGGCATCTCAAGCTGACTGTGCTCTTCTTGTGGTCGATTCTACAACAGGCGAATTTGAATCTGGCTTTCAAAAAGGGGGTCAGACTCGGGAACATTTACTTCTTGTTAGAAGTCTTGGTGTCTCCCAAGTCATAGTAGCCATTAATAAGCTGGACCAAGTTTGTACAAGACTTATTTCGAGCATGCAGCTGTTGATATCATTTTCTTCAGGTTAATTGGAGTAGGAGTCGATACGAAGAAATAAGCTCAGAACTGAGTCCGTTCTTGGTCCAGTCTGGATTCCAACCTTCCAAAACCAAGTTTGTACCGGTGGGAGCCATGCAAGGCGTAAATCTTGTCTCTAGAGAAGGGGAACCTTCTGCTGAACTTTCTAAATGGTACAAGGGTCCAACATTGGTCGATTTACTCGGTATGTAAGGTTCTCAGCGACGGAGCGACTACTAATGGTATCAAACCCAGATAAACTTGTGCCCCCGATACGAGATATTATGGCGCCATTGCGAGTCCCTATATCCAACGTTCTCAGGCGGCAAGGCTCTGGAGCTTCTGTGTCTGGACGGCTTTGCGGCGGTATCGTTCAGGTTGGCGAAAAACTAAGAGTGCTCCCGGGAGACGAGACAGCCATCGTCAAAGGTGTGTCATAAACTTCAAAACGATCAATTTTATTTATTTAATGTTTGCAATCAGCCATTGAGATAGAAGATGCATCTGTACCATGGGCTGCTTCGGGTTCAAATGTGGTCCTTACTTTAACATCTGTTGACCCTGTGAATCTCAACATCGGCAGCGTACTTTGTTCGCTATCAGAGGTTGTACCTCTTGCAAAACAATTCACAGCAAGAATTATTGTTTTTGATATCGAAGTTCCCATAACCGCAGGAACCTCGGTAATTTTCCGAGTTTTCATCTACTGTAGTTCCTATCTGATATATCCTTAATACAAAAGGTCGAACTTTTCCACCACTCGCGCGATGTTCCCGCTACGACAGTGAAGCTCATCTCGACATTGGATCGGGCAAGTGGTAAAGTTTTAAAATCAAATCCTAGGTATCTACTTTTATGACGAATTGGAGATAAGTTTAAGCGCTGACATTTTCACAGGGTTCTCACGAAAGGAAGCTCTGCCGAAGTACAAATTGCATTGCGTAGTACACAAGTAGCCGGTGGCATGGTAAATCCACGAGGTATAGCGCTGGAACCATTTTCCAAGAATAAGGATATGGGGAGAATTTTAATTCGGCGAGGAGGAGAAACAATTGCGGCAGGTATATATATGCATCATCTTCTTTAAGGAATGTATCGCTGATCATGTGCGTAGGTGTCGTGCTAGAGATAAATGGTTAGGGAGGAGGAAGGATCCAGAACGACGAGCCAACATAAAAGACAAACAGACATTACATGTTAAATATAGAAGCATTGATAATAAAAACAAACTAATGTACACGTATCATGGTAACGCAACATGTCGTTGAAGAATATGCTCGTAATTTGAGGCCGATGCATGATTGAAAAAGCAGATAGACTATCCAACCAGGAAAAAAAAATCAAAAATCAAAAA
>Ga0247779_1000258_pt1 | contig 38447 bp, 29 predicted proteins | sample UWRJL221509R5_FD_179925 | JGI IMG/M metagenome (GOLD analysis project Ga0247779, IMG submission 179925) | Plant litter microbial communities from Arlington Agricultural Research Station in Wisconsin, United States - UWRJ-L221-509R-5 | ecosystem: Environmental > Terrestrial > Plant litter >...
CCGATCGAGTGGACGAAGCCGTCGAATTCGGGCCAGACCGCGCCGAGGTCGGCGAACAGCTTCTCCATCTGGGCGTCGTCACTGACGTCGCAGTCGTAAACGAGGCTGGAGCCGAATTCGGCGGCGAACTCGGTGATGCGGTCCTTGAAGCGCTCGCCTTGGTAGCTGAAGGCCAGTTCGGCCCCTTCACGGTGGCAGGCCCGTGCGATGCCGTAGGCGATCGAACGGTTGGACAGCACGCCTGTAATCAGCAGTCGCTTGCCGGCGAGAAAACCCATGGTGGCTCCTTGTATCGAAATCAGCCGGAGATTCTGTCATGCCAATGCGTCGGCCGGACCGGTCGGCTTGCCGGCATGGTGCTTGCATAGTACAATCCCTGTTTTGCGGCAGACCCCACCAACTACTCTGGAGGATGGTCGATAGTCGCAAAGCTGGACCAGGGCAGGTGAATGGGCTCTGGTCGCAGTGCGTAAGTTGGGCGGATTCATCCAGCCCATTTTTTTTGCTTGATCGATTTTCGCTTTTGACGACCACCCTCGATACACCGCCGATGAACCAGAGCTGGCAAGCCGCTGTGGAAACAACCGTGACCGGTCTCGGTTACGAGCTCGTGGACTGCGAACGCAGTGCCGGGGGCTTGCTGCGTGTGTCCATCGACAAGCTGCCCGAACAGGTGGCGGCCGAAGAGGTGATCACCGTCGACGACTGCGAGCGCGTGACGCGTCAGCTGCAGTATGTGCTCGAGGTGGAAGCGGTCGACTACCAGCGCCTGGAAGTCTCCTCGCCCGGCATGGACCGCCCGCTGAAGAAGGCGTCCGACTATGCCCGCTTTGTCGGCCAGGAAGTCGCGCTGACGCTGAAGCTGCCCTTCCAGGGCCGCAAGCGCTACCAGGGCGTTCTCGCTGCGGAAGGCGAGGGCTGGCGCATCGTATTTAGCGACCAAACCAGCGACGGCAAGGTCGATCAGGCCATGGATTTTTCCCTTGATGAAGTGCGCGAGGCCCGGCTGGTGCCGATCACGCCGTTCAAGGGGCGCAACAGCGCTGGCCAAAAGCCGGCCGCTGGCAACAAGAAGCCCGCGGGCGCCGCTTCGAAGACGAAGAAGCAAGAAGGCGCCGTCGCAACGGGGCGCAAGACGGGTCACAAGGTACACGGAGGTCTGGATCAATGAACCGCGAACTGTTGATGTTGGTGGATGCGATTTCGCGCGAGAAGAGCGTGGAGCGCGATGTCGTGTTCGGCGCGGTGGAAGCCGCGTTGGCGTCGGCCACCAAGAAGTTGTATGGCGGCGAAGCCGATATCCGCGTTTCAGTTGATCGCGACTCCGGTGAGTACGAAACCTTCCGCCGCTGGCACGTCGTGCCGAACGAAGCCGGCCTGCAGGTGCCCGACGCCGAGATCCTGCTGTTCGAAGCGCAGGAACAGATCCCCGACATCGAGGTGGAGGACCACATCGAGGAGCCGGTCGAGTCCGTGCCGATTGGCCGCATCGGCGCGCAGGCCGCCAAGCAGGTGATCCTGCAGAAGATCCGTGACGCCGAGCGCGAACAGCTGCTGAACGACTTCCTCTCGCGCGGCGAGAAGATCTTCGTCGGCACCGTCAAGCGCCTGGACAAGGGCGACATCATTGCCGAGTCCGGCCGCGTCGAAGGCCGCCTGAAGCGCAACGAGATGATCCCGAAGGAAAACCTGCGCACCGGCGACCGCGTCCGCGCGGTGATCCTGGGCATCGACCCGACGCAGCGCGGCCCGCAGATCATGCTGTCGCGCTCCAGCGGCGAATTCATGAAGGAACTGTTCGCGCAGGAAGTGCCCGAGATCGAACAGGGCCTGCTCGAGATCAAGAGCGCCGCCCGCGATGCCGGCAGCCGCGCCAAGATCGCCGTGCTGAGCCACGACAAGCGTGTCGACCCGATCGGCACCTGCGTCGGCGTGCGCGGTTCGCGCGTCAACGGCGTGACGAACGAGCTCGCTGGCGAGCGCGTGGACATCGTGCTGTGGTCGGAAGACCCGGCGCAGTTCGTCATCGGCGCGCTGGCGCCGGCGAACGTGCAATCGATCGTCGTGGACGAAGAGCGCCACGCGATGGACGTCGTGGTGGACGAGGAGAACCTCGCCATCGCGATCGGCCGAGGCGGCCAGAACGTGAGGCTCGCCTCCGAGCTGACCGGCTGGCGCATCAACATCATGTCGGCCGAGGAATCCGCGGCCAAGCATGAACTGGAAACGGAGACCGTCCGCAAGCTCTTCGTCGACAAGCTCGACGTGGACAGCGAGGTCGCCGACATCCTCATCGCCGAGGGATTCACCAGCCTTGAAGAAGTGGCCTATGTGCCGATGCAGGAAATGCTGGAGATCGAGGCCTTCGACGAAGACACGGTCAACGAGTTGCGCACCCGGGCCAAGGATGCGCTGTTGACGATGGAAATCGCCCGCGAGGAAAAGGTCGAGGAGGTCTCGCAAGACCTGCGCGATCTGGAAGGCGTGTCGCCCGAGCTGATCGCCAAGCTCGCGGCCGGCGATATCCATACCCGTGACGATCTGGCCGACCTGGCCGTCGACGAACTCGTCGAAATGGCCGGCCTGGAAGAGGTGGCTGCCCGCACGCTGATCATGAAGGCGCGCGAGCATTGGTTCACGGCCTGAATCTGAACATCAACAACAGGCCCCGACCGCCACTCGCTCCAGCAGCACCGAACGCAAAAAGTATTCAAGGAAAACCCACAATGGCTGTGACCACCGTCGCCCAGTTTGCCGCAGAGCTTCAACGGCCTGCGAGCACGCTGCTTGAGCAGCTTCAAGCAGCAGGCGTCAAGAAGGCGTCGTCCGATGACGCCCTCAACGAGGCCGATAAAGAGCGCCTGCTCGACTACCTGCGCGTTGCGCATGGCACCGTGCAGGGCGATCGCAAGAAGATCACCCTGACTCGCAAGTCCACCAGCGAGATCAAGCAGGCCGACGCTTCTGGCAAGGCCCGCACGATCCAGGTCGAGGTCCGCAAGAAGCGCACCTTCGTCAAGCGCGACGAGGCTGGCGGCGGTGACGATCCGGCCGCTGCCGCGGCCGAGGAAGCCGACCTGCAGCGCCGCGAGGATGAAGCCAAGGCCCAGGCCGAGGCGCTGCGCCAGCAGGAAGAAGAACTCGCCGCCCGCGTCCGCGAGCGCGAGGCTGCCGAGCGCGCCGCCAAGGAAGCCGAGGAACAGCGTCGCCAGGAGCGCCTGGCTGCCGAAGCGCGTGCCGCCGAGGAAGCCGCGGCCGCCGCCAAGGCTGCCGAGGAAGCCGCGAAGGCCGCCCCCAAGTCCGCTCCGCGCCAGACCGCCGAAGCTGCCGCCGCCGAAGTCGCCGCGATCAATCGCGCTGCGGCCGCCAGACGCGCCCCGCCGGCCGCTGCGCCTGTTACGCCGCCGCCTGCGCCGGCCCCGGTGGCTGTCGCTGCGCCGGTTGCCGAGGCTCCTGCCCCGGCTGCGCCCGTCGAAGCGCCGAAGCCCGCACTGCGCGTGGTGAAGGCCGTCGATGTCGGCGTCGAGGAGAAGCAGAAGCAGGTCGACCTGGAGCGCCGCCGCAAGGCCGCCGAGGCCGAGGCCGCTGCCATCCGCGCGATGATGAACGCGCCGAAGAAGGTGATGGTCGCCAAGAAGGAAGAGCCGGCCAAGCCGCCCGAGGCGGCCGCCCCCGGCATCAAGGGCACGATCCACAAGAAGGCCGGCGCACCCGCCGCGCCGGGTACGGCTGCGCCTGGTGCAGCCAAGCCGGGCGACAAGAAGTCCGTCAAGTCCGAGAAGCTGTCGTCCAGCTGGGCCGATGACAAGAAGCGCGGTCCGAGCAAGCCTGGCGCACCGGCCGGCGCAGCCCGTCCGGGCCCCGGAGGCTGGCGTGCGCCGGCCCGTGGTGGCGCGGGTGGCCGTCGCGGTGGTCGCGGTGACGATCGCGGCGCATCCTCGTCCAACTTCCAGGCCGCGGCCGAACAGCAGGTGCAGGAAGTGCACGTGCCCGAAACCATCTCGGTGGCCGACCTGGCGCACAAGATGTCGGTCAAGGCTTCCGAGGTCATCAAGCAGCTGATGAAGCTGGGCCAGATGGTCACCATCAACCAGCAGCTGGACCAGGAAACGGCCATGATCCTGGTCGAGGAAATGGGCCACAAGGCCTTCCCTGCCAAGCTGGACGATCCCGATGCCTTCCTGGAAGAAGAGGGCACCGCCGCCGAGCAGCAGCACGAATCGCTGTCGCGCGCGCCGGTCGTCACCGTCATGGGTCACGTCGACCACGGCAAGACCTCGCTGCTGGACTACATCCGCCGAGCTCGCGTCGCGGCCGGCGAAGCTGGGGGAATTACGCAGCACATCGGCGCGTATCACGTCGAGACGCCGCGCGGCATGGTCACCTTCCTGGACACCCCGGGTCATGCGGCCTTCACGGCCATGCGTGCCCGTGGCGCTACCGCCACCGACATCGTCATCCTCGTGGTGGCGGCGGACGACGGCGTGATGCCCCAGACCAAGGAAGCCATCCACCACGCGAAGGCGGCTGGTGTGCCGATCGTGGTCGCGATGACCAAGAGCGACAAGCCCGATGCCAACCCCGAGCGTGTCAAGAGCGAGCTCGTGGCCGAGCAGGTCGTGCCGGAAGAGTTCGGTGGTGAGTCGCCGTTCATCGCCGTGTCGTCCAAGACCGGCCAGGGCATCGACGAACTGCTGGAACAGGTGCTGCTGCAGGCCGAAGTGCTGGAACTGAAGGCACCGGTCGAGTCGATGGCCAAGGGCCTCGTCATCGAAGCCAAGCTGGACAAGGGCCGCGGCCCGGTCGCCACGGTGCTGGTGCAGAGCGGTACGCTCAAGCGCGGCGACGTCGTGCTGGCCGGTTCCACCTTCGGCCGTGTCCGCGCGATGCTGGACGAGGACGGCAAGTCCACCGCCGAGGCCGGCCCGTCGATCCCGGTCGAGATCCAGGGCCTGACCGAAGTGCCGCAGGCCGGCGACGAGTTCATGGTGCTCGGCGACGAGCGCCGTGCCCGCGAAATCGCCACCTTCCGTTCGGGCAAGTACCGCGACGTGAAGCTGGCTCGCCAGCAGGCCGCCAAGCTGGAGAACATGTTCTCCGACATGGCTGCCGGCGACGTGCAGACGCTGCCGCTGATCATCAAGGCCGACGTGCAGGGTTCGCAGGAGGCGCTGGCCACCTCGCTGCTCAAGCTGTCGACTGACGAGGTCAAGGTGCAGATCGTGCACGCGGCGGTGGGCGGCATCAGCGAGTCGGACGTCAACCTGGCGATCGCCTCCAAGGCCATCATCATCGGCTTCAATGTGCGGGCCGATGCCGGCGCGCGCAAGCTGGCCGAAGGCAATGGCGTGGACCTGCGCTACTACAACATCATCTACGACGCCGTCGATGAGGTGAAGGCGGCGATGGGCGGCATGCTGGCGCCGGAGCAGCGCGAAGAGGCGCTGGGCACGGCCGAGATCCGCACGGTGTTCGTTGCAACGAAGATCGGCACGGTGGCCGGCTCGATGGTCACCTCGGGCCTGGTCCGTCGCGGCGCGCGCTTCCGCCTGCTGCGCGAGAACGTCGTGCGCTACACCGGCGAGGTCGAATCGGTCCGCCGGATGAAGGACGACGTCAAGGAAGTCAAGGAAGGCTTCGAGTGCGGTATCAAGCTGAAGAACTACAACGACATCGCCGAGGGCGATGTGCTGGAAATCTTCGAAATCAAGGAAGTCGCCCGCACGCTGTAAGCGTACGCTTCGCCTAGGTGCTAACCCCGCCCCTGGGCGGGGTTCGCCACTTCAGGAGCTCATCGACATGCGACATAAACGAGCCATCCCGAACCGCGGTTTCCGCATCGCCGACCAGATCCAGCGCGATCTGGCCGAGCTGATCCGCGAGCTGAAAGACCCGCGCATCAAGATGCCGACGATCTCGGCCATCGAGGTGACGCCGGACTACGCGCACGCCAAGGTCTTCTTCTCCGTGCTGGTCGGCGATCCGCAGGAAACACAGGAGGCGCTGAACGAGGCCGCCGGCTATCTGCGCAACGGCCTGTTCAAGCGCCTGCAGATCCACACGGTGCCGAGCCTGCACTTCCACTTCGACCGCACGACCGAACGCGCCGCCGAGATGGGCGCGCTGATCTCCCAGGCCAATGCCACGCGCGCGCTGGACCACGACGAACCCAATGACTGAAGCAAAGAAGCAACGCATCCAGCGCCGCCCGGTTCACGGGGTGCTGCTGCTCGACAAGCCGCTGGGCCTGTCGAGCAACGATGCATTGCAGAAAGCCAAGTGGCTGCTGCGCGCGGAGAAGGGCGGCCACACCGGCACGCTGGACCCGCTCGCCACCGGCCTGCTGCCGCTGTGCTTCGGCGCCGGCACCAAGTTCAGCCAGGTCAGCCTCGATGCCGACAAGGCTTATCTGGCGACGCTGAATCTTGGCGTCACCACGACGACCGGCGACGCCGAGGGCGAGGTGCTGGAGCGCCGCGACGTCACGGCCACGCGCGCCCAGATCGACGCCGTCGTCGCGAAATTCGTCGGCGAGATCGACCAGGTGCCGCCGATGTACTCGGCGCTGAAGCACGAGGGCCGGCCGCTGTACGAATACGCCCGCGCCGGCATCCACATCGAGCGCCCGTCGCGCCGCGTGACGATTCATCGCGCCGACATCGTCGGCTTCGACAATGGCCTGCTGCTGACCTTGGACATCTCCTGCAGCAAGGGCACCTACATCCGCACGCTGGCCGAGGACATCGGCCGCGAACTCGGCTGCGGCGCGTCCCTCGCAGCGCTGCGGCGTACGAAATCAGGCCCGTTGACGGTGGATAGGGCGGTCTCGCTCGATGCGCTGGCGGCCATGAACGAAGTGGAGCGTGAAGCCTTGCTTCACCCCCCCGACTCGCTGCTGGCCGACTGGCCCGCGCTGTCGCTGGACGGTGACGAGGCCGCGCGCTTCCTCACGGGCCTTCGCCGGCGCGTGAAGGCGCAGGACGCCGAGAACGTCCGCGTCTATGGACCGCAACCGAAGGCGTTTCTCGGCAGCGCCCACATCAAGTCCGGCGAACTGATCGCCGACCGTTTACTGAGCCCGCAGGAAGTCGAGAGCCTCCTGAGCGCCGCCTGAGTTTCATGAAAGAAAGAGTCGTATGAGCAACCGACAGATCCGCAACATCGCCATCATCGCCCACGTTGACCATGGCAAGACCACGATGGTCGACCAGCTGCTGCGCCAGAGCGGCACCTTCGCCGAACACGAGAAGGTCGTCGACACCGTGATGGACAGCAATGCCATCGAACGCGAGCGCGGCATCACCATCCTGGCCAAGAACTGCGCGGTCAGCTGGGAAGGCACGCACATCAACATCGTCGATACGCCGGGACACGCGGACTTCGGCGGCGAGGTCGAGCGCGCGCTGTCGATGGTCGACGGCGTCGTGCTGCTGATCGACGCGCAGGAAGGCCCGATGCCGCAGACCCGCTTCGTCACGAAGAAGGCGCTGGCCCTCGGCCTGAAGCCCATCGTCGTGGTCAACAAGGTGGACAAGCCGGGCGCCAAGCCCGACGCCGTCATCAACGCTGCTTTCGACCTGTTCGACAAGCTCGGCGCCACCGACGAGCAACTGGACTTCCCGGTCGTCTACGCCTCCGGCATCAACGGCTGGACCTCGCTGGAAGAAGGCGCGCCGGGCGAGCAGTGGGGTCCCGACATGTCGGCCCTGTTCAACACCGTGCTGAAGCACGTGCCGGCGCACGCCGGTGACCCGGCCGCCTCGCTGCAGCTGCAGATCTCGGCGCTTGATTTCTCTACCTTCGTCGGACGCATCGGCGTGGGCCGTATCAACCAGGGCACCCTGAAGCCGGGCATGGACGTGCTCGTGATGGAAGGCCCGGACGGCAAGTCCGTCAAGGGGCGCGTCAACCAGGTACTGACCTTCCAGGGCCTGGACCGCGTGCAGACGCCCGAAGCCGAGCCGGGCGACATCGTGCTGATCAACGGCCTGGAAGACATCGGCATCGGCGTCACCGTGACCAGCGTTGCCGATCCGGCACCGCTGCCGATGCTGAAGGTGGACGAGCCGACGCTGACGATGAACTTCTGCGTCAACACCTCGCCGCTGGCCGGTCGCGAAGGCAAGTACGTCACCAGCCGCCAGATCTGGGACCGACTGCAGAAGGAACTGCAGAGCAACGTCGCGCTGCGCGTCAGCGAGACCGATGAAGACGGCATCTTCGAAGTGATGGGCCGCGGCGAACTGCACCTGACCATCCTGCTGGAGAACATGCGCCGCGAAGGCTACGAGCTGGCCGTGTCGAAGCCGCGTGTCGTGTTCCAGACCATCAACGGCGAGAAGCACGAGCCGATCGAGCTGGTCACCACCGACGTCGAAGAGAACCACCAGGGCGGCGTGATGCAGGCGCTGGGCGAGCGCAAGGGCGAGCTGGTGAACATGGAGCCGGACGGCCGTGGCCGTGTGCGCCTGGAGTACCGCATCCCGGCCCGTGGCCTCATCGGTTTCACCAACGAGTTCCTGAACCTGACCCGCGGCTCGGGCCTGATCTCCAACATCTTCGACGGCTACGAGCCGCACAAGGGCGAGATCGCCGGCCGCAAGAACGGCGTGCTGATCTCGATGGATGCCGGCGAGATCTTCACCTACGCGCTGGGCAAGCTGGACGACCGCGGCCGCATGTTCGTGAAGCCCAACGATCCGGTCTACGAAGGCATGATCGTCGGCATCCACAGCCGCGAGAACGACCTGATCGTCAACGCCACGCGCACCAAGCAGCTGACCAACTTCCGCGTCAGCGGCAAGGAAGACGCGATCAAGATCACGCCCCCGATCGACTGCACGCTGGAATACGGCGTCGAGTTCATCGAGGACGACGAGCTGGTCGAGATCACGCCGAAGAGCGTGCGTCTGCGCAAGCGCTTCCTGACCGAAAATGAACGCAAGCGAGCCTCGCGCGCTTGAGCGCGTGAGGCTCGCTGCGCGAGGACACTGAGCTCCCTCCAGCCTCCCTCCGAGAGGGAGGCTCCAGCAAGAAGATTGCCCGCGGCCCCTTTGGGGCCGCTCTTCCATGAGTCACCGTCGCGCCGTATTGCTGATGATTGTTGTCACCCTGCTGTGGAGCTCGGCGGGCGTCGTCACGCGTCAGCTCGAGGAGGCGCGCAGCTTCGAGGTGACCTTCTGGCGCAGCGGTTTCAACACGCTGTTCCTCGCGGCGATCCTGGCCTTCCAGCGAGGCGCCGCGCTGCTGGGCCAGTTGCGGAGCGCGCCGCGCGCCGTCTGGGTGTCAGGTCTTGCCTGGAGCGTGATGTTCACCGCCTTCATGGTGGCGCTGACCTTGACCAGCATTGCCAACGTGCTGGTGACGATGGCGCTCGGGCCGCTGCTGACGGCGCTGTTCTCGCGCGTGTTCCTGCGTCACCGGCTGCCGCTGCGGACCTGGGTGGCGATCCTCGTCGGCTCGGCGGGCATCGCCTGGATGTTCGGCCACGAGTTCCGTGGCGGTGAGGGGATGTTGGGCATCCTCGTCGCGCTGGGCGTGCCGATCGCCGCGGCAACGAACTGGACGGTGCTGCAGCACGCGGCCGGCCAGGACGATGCGGAGCCCGACGAGCCGACGCCGACGAGCGACATGCCGCTGGCCGTGCTGATCGGCGCGGCGATCTCGGCTTTGTTCGCGCTGCCGCTGGCCTGGCCCACCCATGCCGGCCCGCATGACCTGACCCTGCTGGCCGGCCTCGGCCTGTTCCAGCTGGCCGTGCCCTGCCTGCTGGTCGTGCGAGTGACACGGGTGCTGGCCGGGCCCGAGGTGGCGCTGCTGGGCCTGCTGGAGGTGATCTTCGGCGTGCTGTGGGCCTGGCTGCTCGCGGGCGAGAATCCCTCGTCCGCGACAATCGTCGGCGGTGCGCTGGTGCTGGCGGCGCTCGTCGGCAACGAGCTGCTGGCCTGGCGGCACAACATCAAGAATTGACGGAGCTACAAAGGCATGACGATTCCCGCATTGCAGTCAGAAGGCCAGATCACGGCCGAAGTGAACGGCTGCCTGGGCCTGATCACGCTGAACCGACCGCAGGCGCTGAACGCGCTCTCGCTGGCGATGATTCGCGACCTGACGACCCTGCTGCGCCACTGGGCCGCAGAGCCCTCGATCCAGGCCGTGGCCATCCTCGGCGCGGCCCGCCCGGGCAAGGCGCCGGCCTTCTGCGCTGGCGGTGACATCCGCTTCTTCCACGCGGCGGTGCTGGCCGGCGACGCTTCGATCGAGGATTTCTTCACCGAGGAATACCGGCTTAACCACCTGATCCACCACTACGCCAAGCCCTTCATCGCGCTGATGGACGGCATCGTGATGGGCGGCGGCATGGGCATCAGCCAGGGCTCGAAGATGCGCGTGCTGACCGAGCACTCCAAGCTCGCGATGCCGGAGACGAACATCGGCCTGTTCCCCGACGTGGGCGGCGGCCACTTCCTGGCCAACTGTCCCGGCCACAGCGGCGAGTGGCTGGCGCTGACGGGCGACGCGATCGGCGCGGCCGACGCGATCGAGCTGGGCCTGGGCGACGTGTTCGTGCCGGCTCAACAGATGGCCGGCCTGGTCGATGCGCTGCGCAGCGGCGAGATGCCGACGGCCGAGCACGTCGTGGCCGCGGTGATGCAGTGTGTCGACGTCGCGCCGCCGGCCCCGCACTTCGAGCGGCTGGCGCAGATCGACCGGCATTTCGGCCAGGCGGACGTGCCGGCGATCCTGGCCTCGCTGGCGGACGATCCCGACGCCTGGGCGCAGCAGACCTGCGCGACCTTGCTCAAGCGCTCGCCGCTGATGCTGGCCGTCACCCTGGAGCAGGTGCGCCGCGCCCGCTCGATGAGCCTGGCCGACGACCTGCGCATGGAGCGCGACATCGTCTACCGCTGCTTCCACCTGCGCCCCGGCCCTGCCAGCGAGACGATGGAAGGCATCCGTGCGCTGGCGGTGGACAAGGACCACAGGCCGCGCTGGAACCCGGCGAGCCTCGATGGCGTCACGCGCGAGCAGGTGCTGGCCTTCTTCGACAGCCCGTGGTCGGCCGACAAGCATCCGCTGAAGGACCTGGCATGAAGCATCAAGTCATTTACGACACCGACCCCGGCATCGACGACGCGATGGCCCTGTGGCTGCTCGCGCGCAACCCGGCCATCGAGCTGCGTGCGATCACCACGGTATTCGGCAACGCCTCGGTCGCGACGACCACGCGCAACGCCCTGTCGCTCAGCACGCTGTACGGCCTGAAGCTGCCGGTGGCCGCGGGCGCCGCCAAGGCGCTGGCTGCGGCAGAGGAGGGCAACTACCCGGCCCACGTCCACGGCGAGGATGGGCTGGGCGGCCTGGCCGCCAGCGCCGCGCCGGCGGATGAACTGCTGGACCCGCGCCCTGCGCACGAGCTGATCTGCGACATGGTCAACGCCGAGCCCGGCGCGATCACGCTGATCGCCGTCGGCCCCTTCACCAACCTCGCGCTGGCGCTGCAGCACGATCCGTCGATCGTCGGCAAGGTCAAGCAGGTGATCCTGATGGGCGGCGCCTTCGGCACGCTGGGCCACGCCGGCAACGTGACGCCGGTGGCCGAGGCCAATGTGATCAACGACCCCGAGGCGGCGGACCTTGTGCTGACGGCGGCCTGGCCCATCGTCGTCGTCGGCCTCGACGTCACGCAGCAGGTGGTGATGGATGAGGACTACCTGTCGAGCCTGCAGGGCAGGGGCGGCAATGTCGGCGACTTCCTCTGGCGGGCCACCCGCCACTACCAGGACTTCTACAGCGAGGTCGCCGGCATCCGCGGCATCTACTCGCACGATGCCAGTGCGGTGGCCTACGCGATCGATCCGTCCGCCTTCACATTGCGCCGCGGCCCGATCCGCGTCGTCTGCGAAGGCATGGCGCGCGGCCAGACGATCCAGGACCATCGCAACCTGGGCCTGCCCGGCGGCCATCCCGGCCGCGCCGCCTGGACCGGCCGGCCGGTGCAGCAGGTCTGCATCGGCGTCGATGCGCAGCGCGTGATCGACATCTTCGACAGCGCGTTCAACTGAAGGAACAGAACATCATGAAGATCCTCAAGCCCAAGTGGATGGTGACGCTGGCCCCCGGCAGCGCCGACGTGCTGAGCGACCACGCCCTGGTCATCGACGGCGAACGCATCGCCGACGTGCTGCCGCGCGCCGAGGCCGAGGCGAAGTACCCGAACGCCGAGCCCGTCGAGCTGGGCAGTCACGTGCTGATCCCCGGCCTGATCAACGGCCACACGCACTCGGCCATGTCGCTGCTGCGCGGCGTCGCCGACGACCTGCCGCTGATGGACTGGCTGAACCACCACATCTGGCCGCTCGAGAAGAAGTGGGTCACCGAGGACTGGACCTACCAGGGCTCGCTGCTGTCCGCCGCCGAGGCGCTGCGCGGTGGCGTGACCTACCTGAACGACATGTACTTCTTCCCGACCGCGATGGCCCGCGCGGCGGTGGACGCGGGCATTCGCGCCGGCGTGTCGATCAACGTGATCGACTTCCCGACCGGCTATGCCGCCAACGCGCAGGACTACATCGCCAAGGGCCTGGCCGCCTACGAGCAGTTCAAGGGCGAGAAGCTGCTCGACTGGACCAGCGCGCCGCACGCCCCGTACACGGTCTCCGACGAGACCTTCATCGCGCTGCGCGAACTGGCCGAGAAGCACGGCCTGCAGATGCACTGCCACATCCACGAGACGCAGTTCGAGGTGGACGAAAGCGTCAAGCAGCACGGCATGCGTCCGCTCGAGCGCCTGAACAAGCTGGGCCTGCTGAACGAACGGATGATGGCTGTCCACATGGTCCATCTGAACGAGGATGAGATCGCCATGCTGGCGCGCCAGAAGGTTCATCTGGTCCACAACCCGAACTCCAACCTGAAACTCGCCTCGGGCATCTGCCCGGTGACGGCGCTGGAGACGGCCGGCGTCAACACCATCCTCGGCACCGATGGCGCCGCCTCCAACAACCGCCAGGACATGTTCGGCGAGATCCGCGCCGCCGCGCTGCTGGCCAAGGGCTCGACGCAGAACCCCACCACCGTCTCGGCCCGCACCGCGCTGGAGATGGCGACGATCCGCGCCGCCAAGGCCATGGGCCGCGGCGACGACCTCGGCTCGCTGGAAGCCGGCAAGCTGGCCGACTGCGTGGCCGTCTCGCTCGACGCCGTCGAATGCCGCCCGGTCTACAACGCGCTGGCGCAGTTGGTCTACGTTGCCGGCCGCGAGCATGTGTCCGACGTGTGGGTCGGCGGTCGCCAGGTGCTGAAGGAGCGTGAGCTGACGACGATCGACGTCGGTTCGCTGCTCGACCGCACCGAGGCGATCGTGCATCGAATGCAGACGGAGCGCTGACCTGCGCTTTTGCAGCGATCGCAGGGCCGCCCCGCCGGCCATCGAGCTCGGCTGCGCAAGCCGGGCCTGAACGGCCCGGCTTCCCATCGGTGCTCGTTCCTCGGGGCCGCACGCAACTCGTTCCGCTACGCTTCACTCAAACAAGGCGTGCGAAGCCAGTGCACGAAGCGCGCTGCGCGCGCGGCGCCAAGGCCCTGCGCGCCTCGGTTGCGCAGAAGTCGCCCGACGGCCGGCGGGGCGACCCTGCTAGTGCCGAGCCTCGCCGTAGCGCGCTCAACATACGCCGCAGAAAGCCGGCGGGCCGGGGTGATGCCCAGGGCAATCAGGGATCGCCGGCGGAAGCGCCGTCCAGGCGCTCCGACCCGATTCCGCCCTGGGCACCGCCCCGGCCCGCCGGCTTTCCCGCCCTCACTCCACGCTCGGCCCCGCGATCGAACGAAGCCCTGCTAGGCTGCCAACTTGTCCCAGGCCCTAACGCAGGAGTTCGACGCCATGCCCCCGTTCCACCTCGCCTTCCCGGTCCGCGACCTGGCCGAAGCTCGCGCCTTCTACGGCGACCTGCTCGGCTGCCCCGAAGGCCGCAGTTCGCCCGAGTGGATCGACTTCAATTTCCACGGCCACCAGATCGTCGCCCACCTGGCGCCCGACGAATGCGGCCACAAGGCGACCAACGCCGTCGATTCGCACAACGTGCCGGTCCGCCACTTCGGCCTCGTGCTGTCCATGGAGCAGTGGGAGGCCTTGGCCAACAAGCTGCGCGCCGCCGGCACGCAGTTCGTCATCGAGCCCTACATCCGCTTCAAGGGCGAGGTCGGCGAGCAGGCGACGATGTTCTTCCTCGACCCGTCCGGCAACGCGATCGAGTTCAAGGCGTTCAAGAACATCGAGTCGCTGTTCGCGAAGTAGTCGCCTTATAAATCGTTTCATGAATCGTTTCATGAAATGGGTCGTCTGATGTCGATTTACCTATATATTCTCCATAAAGAATTGTACGGAGAATCGTTTCATGGTCGACGCGGTCGATGAGCTGTTGGGCTTGCTGCGCCAGCGTCATCTGCTCGCTGCGCAAGCCCTGCGCGAGGCGCTGGGGATCAGTCCGCCGACGTTGATGCGGGCCGTTCGCCACGCGGGCGAACAGGTGCTGACCATTGGCCGTGCGCGCCGCACGGCCTACGCGCTGCGGCGCCCAGTGCGCGGGAGCCTCGCGCCGCTACCGTTGTACCGTGTCAGCCCCGATGGCCGGGCCGAGGCCGTGGCGCAACTGCACCTGGGACACCCGGACGGCACGCTGGTCGAAATCGCCAGCCCGAACAGTTTCGAATGGCCCTTGGCCCAGGCCGGCACGCGGATGCGGGACGGCTGGTTCGAAGGCCTGCCTTACTTCCTCCAGGACATGCGCCCGCAGGGCTTCCTCGGCCGCCGTTTTGCCCGCGACCATGCCACGCTGCTGCAACTGGCCGAGAACCCGCAGGATTGGTCCGACGACGACGCGCTGTACGCGCTCTCGCTGCTCGGCTCGGACCAGAGTGGCAACTTCATCGTTGGCGACGCGGCCTTCCACCACTGGCAGGCCCAGTCCGAGTCCCCGATCGCCGCTGGCGACGAACTGCGTGCCTATGCCGAGCTGGCGCAGCTCGCGATGGCCTTCGGGCCGGCCGGCTCCTCGGTGGCCGGCGAGTTCCCCAAGTTCACCGCGCTGCGCGATGACGAAGGCACACCCCGGCATGTGCTGGTCAAATTCTCCGGGTCGGACGACTCGCCCGGCACGCAGCGCTGGTCTGACCTGTTGGTGTGCGAGCAACTGGCCTCGGCGCTGGTCGGCACGCTGCCCGGCCTGCGGGGCGCGGCCAGCCGCATCCTGCGCGGCGAGGGGCGGACCTTCCTCGAAGTCCACCGCTTCGACCGGCATGGCCTGCTGGGCCGCTCGGGGCTGTGCTCCTGGGCCGCCATCAATGCGGACTGGTTCGGACTGCCCGGACGCTCCTGGGCCGAGGGTGCTGCGGCGCTGGCGGCGGCAGGACTGATCGATGCGCAAGCGCAGGCCGCCGTGCAGCGGCTCGCCTTCTTCGGCCAGTTGATCGCCAACACGGACATGCACGACGGCAACCTGTCCTTCGAGCCCGGTCCTGCGGCCACCCTGAGTGTGGCGCCGGTCTACGACATGCTGCCGATGGCCTACCGCCCGCAGGTCGGCGTGGAACTGCCCGCGGTCGACTTCACGCCGCGCCTGCCGCTGCCGCCCCAGCGCGAGGCCTGGGTGCAGGCGGCTGAGGCGGCGCAACGCTTCTGGGCGCAGTCGGCGGACGATGCGCGCATCTCTGCCGGCTTCCGCGCGATCTGCGCCGAAAACCAGCAGCGCGTCGCCGCCGCATACCGTCGAGTCTGAGTGTTCGGACCCGGCGCCCTCGGTAGAATCCCGGGTTTCGCCGTCGCTCCTTCCTCACCCGGACTCTCATGGCTTCTTCCCCCAAGCATCTGCTCTCCTTCGAGGGCGGCAACGCCTTGTCGGCGTTCCGCGCCCAGGCCCTGCTGCCGAAGCTGCAAGCGGTCAATGACCGCATCACCGGCCTGTCGGCCCGTCATGTGCATTGGGTGTGGAGCGGCGAAGCGCTGGCGGCAACTGACAAGGACAAGCTGGCCGCGCTGCTGAACTACGGCGATGCGTACGAAGGTGCTGGCGAAGGTTCGCTGGTCGTGGTCGCGCCGCGCCTGGGCACGGTGAGCCCCTGGGCCTCGAAGGCCACGGACATCGCGCACAACTGCGGCCTGGACAAGATCCACCGCGTCGAGCGCGTCACTGAGTACCGCATCACACTGAAGCCGGGCCTGCTGGGCGGGGTGAAGACGCTCACGCAGCAAGAACTCGTCGCCTGCGCCGAGTTGTTGCACGACCGCATGACCGAGAGCGTGCTGCTGGCCCGCGAGGAAGCCTCCCATCTGTTCGACGAGAAGACCGCGCAGCCGCTGGAGCATGTGGACGTGCTGGGCCAGGGCCGCGCGGCGCTGGTCAAGGCAAATGCCGAGTTCGGCCTCGCGCTGTCCGACGACGAGATCGACTACCTCGACGCCGCCTTCGGCCAGCAGCTGAAGCGCAACCCCAGCGACGTCGAGCTGATGATGTTCGCGCAGGCGAATTCCGAGCATTGCCGCCACAAGATCTTCAACGCCAAGTTCACGGTGGACGGCGAGGAGCAGCCGCTGAGCCTGTTCGGCATGATCCGCAACACCGAGAAGCTCGCACCGCAGCACACGGTGGTCGCCTACTCGGACAACGCTGCGATTATGGAAGGCCACCGGATCGAGCGCTGGATGCAGGCGGGCGATGCCCGCGCGCCGAAGTACGAGGCCCGCGCCGAGACCGCGCACGTGCTGATGAAGGTCGAGACGCACAACCACCCGACGGCGATCTCGCCGTTCCCGGGCGCATCGACCGGCGCCGGCGGCGAGATCCGTGACGAAGGCGCCACCGGCCGGGGCGCCAAGCCCAAGGCCGGCCTGACCGGCTTCTCGGTCTCGAACCTGCGCCTGCCGGGCCTGGTCGAGCCCTGGGAGCGCGACAACGTCGGCAAGCCCGAGCACATCGCCAGCCCCTTGCAGATCATGATCGACGGCCCGATCGGCGGCGCCGCGTTCAACAACGAGTTCGGCCGGCCCAACCTGGGCGGCTACTTCCGCGTCTACGAGCAGCAGGTCGACGGCGTCCACCGCGGCTATCACAAGCCCATCATGATCGCCGGCGGCATCGGCGCGATCCGCGCGGACCTGACGCACAAGATCGAGTTCCCGGCCGGCAGCCTGCTGGTGCAGTTGGGCGGCCCGGGCATGCGCATCGGCATGGGCGGCAGCGCCGCTTCGTCGATGGCGGCGGGCACCAACACGGCCGACCTCGACTTCGACTCGGTCCAGCGCGGCAACCCCGAGATCGAGCGGCGCGTGCAGGAGGTCATCAACCACTGCTGGAACCTGGGCGCCGAGAAGAACCCGATCCTGGCCATCCACGACGTAGGCGCCGGCGGCATCTCCAACGCCTTCCCCGAGCTGGTCAACGACGCCGGTCGCGGCGCCACCTTCGACCTGAGCAAGGTGCCGCTGGAGGAATCGGGCCTGGCCCCGAAGGAAATCTGGTGCAACGAGAGCCAGGAGCGCTACGTGCTGGCCATCGCGCCGGAATCGCTGCCGCTGTTCACGCAGATGTGCGAGCGCGAGCGCTGCCCCTTCGGCGTCGTCGGCGTGACGACCGAGAACCGCGAGCTGGTGCTGGAAGACGGCACCGGCGGCGAGCGCGCGATCGACATGCCGATGGACGTGCTGCTCGGCAAGCCGCCCAAGATGCACCGCGACGTCAAGCGCGTCGAGCGCTCCGGCGGCGTGCTGGAGCTGACCGGTGTGGACCTGGCGACAGTTGCTTTCGACGTGCTGCGCCACCCGACCGTGGCCTCCAAGCGCTTCCTGATCACCATCGGCGACCGCACGGTGGGCGGCCTGAATTCGCGCGACCAGATGGTTGGCCCCTGGCAGGTGCCGGTGGCGGACTGCGCGGTCACCTTGGCCGACTTCAAGGGCTTTGCCGGCGAGGCGATGAGCATGGGCGAGCGCACGCCGTTGGCCGCCGTCAACGCGCCGGCCTCGGGCCGCATGGCCGTGGCCGAGGCGATCACGAACCTGCTGGCCGCACCGATCGAGTTGCCGCGCGTGAAGCTCAGCGCCAACTGGATGGCCGCCTGCGGCGAGGCCGGCGAAGACGCCGCGCTGTTCGACACGGTCAAGGCGGTGGGTATGGAGCTGTGCCCCGAGCTGGGCATCTCCATCCCGGTCGGCAAGGATTCGCTGTCGATGCGCACCAAGTGGGACGGCAATCAAGTTACCGCCCCGGTCTCGCTGATCATCACCGCCTTCGCCTCGATCGACGACGTGCGTCCGACGCTGACGCCGGAGCTGAAGGCAGGGGATACATCGCTGATCCTGGTCGACCTCGGCAATGGCAAGAACCGCATGGGCGGCTCGATCCTGGCGCAGGCGCTGAACCAGTTCGGCCCCACGGTGCCGGACCTGGACGACGCGAGCCAGCTGAAGTCGCTGGTCAGCGCCGTCAACGAGCTGCGCCAGCAAGGCAAGCTGCTGGCCTATCACGACCGCGGCGACGGCGGCCTCTGGGCCAGCGCTTGCGAGATGGCCTTCGCCGGCCACATCGGCGTGAGCCTCAACGTGGACATGCTGGTGCAGGAGGTCGAGGACGGCGACGTCAAGAACTGGACCCAGCAAGTCGATGCCCGCCGCAACGAGCTGACCTTGAAGGCTCTGTTCAACGAGGAACTGGGCGTGGTGCTGCAGGTCGCCACCGCTGACCGCGATGCGGCGATCCAAGTGCTGCGCGCCCATGGCCTCAGCAAGCACAGCCACGTGATCGGCAAGCCGAACACGAACGGCCAGGTCGAGGTCTGGCGCGATGCGAAGAAGATCTTCACCGCGCCGCTGGCGCAGCTGCAGGAGGCCTGGGACCAAGTCAGCTGGCGCATCGCCCAGCTGCGCGACAACCCGGCCTGCGCGGACAGCGAGCATGCGCTCACCGGCGTGGCGACTGACCCGGGCCGCCATGTTCACCTGACGTTCGATCCGAAGGACGACGTCGCCGCCCCGTTTATCAACAGTGGTGCGCGCCCGAAGCTGGCGATCCTGCGCGAGCAGGGCGTCAACTCGCACATCGAGATGAGCTATGCGATGTCGCTCGCGGGCTTCGATACCTACGACGTCCACATGAGCGACCTGCAGTCGGGCGCCGCCGGCTTGACCGACTTCAAGGGCTTCGTCGCCTGCGGCGGCTTCAGCTACGGCGACACTCTGGGCGCTGGCGAGGGCTGGGCCCGCTCGGTAATGTTCAACCCGGTGCTGGCCGCGCAGTTCGAGGCCTTCTTCGCCCGCGGCGACAGCTTCGCCCTGGGCGTGTGCAACGGCTGCCAGATGATGGCGGCGCTGTCGCCGATCATCCCCGGCGCGCAGGACTGGCCGAAGTTCACCCGCAACAAGAGCGAGCAGTTCGAGGCGCGCCTGGCGATGGTTGAAGTGCTGAAGTCGCCGAGCCTCTTCTTCACCGGCATGGAAGGCTCGCGCCTGCCGATCGCCGTGGCTCACGGCGAGGGCTTCGCCGACTTCTCTCAGCGCGGCGATGCTGCCAAGGTCCATCGCGCAATGCGCTTCGTGGACAACACCGGCGCGCCGACCGAGGCCTATCCGCTGAACCCGAACGGCAGCCCCGACGGCCTCACCTCGGTGACCACGGCTGACGGCCGCTTCACCGTGCTGATGCCGCACCCGGAGCGCGTGTTCCGCAACGTGCAGATGAGCTGGACCTCGGGCGACAAGAGCGAGCTGAGCCCCTGGATGCGGATGTTCCGCAACGCGCGCAAGTCCCTGGGCTGAACCCTCGCGGTTGCATGTCCGATTCCGGCGCGACGGGCGCGGCAGCCGTCGCGAAGATGCGTCCTCATCGCCACCGAGGACGCATCGATCATGGACTTCCGCATCGTCGGGCTCGACGCCCGCCCCTTCATTCCGCTCTACGGTCTTTCGGACGCCGCGCTGCGCGACATGGGCGCACAGCGCGTCCGCGTCGACGCGCCGTACAGCGCGCCCGACCGCATCGAGCTGCGCGATGCCGAGCCCGGCGAGACCGTTCTGCTGCTCAATCACGACTACCTGGACATGCCGGCCAGCCCCTACCGCGGTCGGCACGCGATCTACGTCCGCGAGGGCGCCGAGCAGGCCTTCGACCGCGTCAACGAGGTGCCCGACTGCATCCGTCGCCGGCTGATGTCGCTGCGCGCCTTCGATGCCGCGGGAATGATGGTCGATGCCGACGTGGCCGAGGGCGCGGTGCTGGAGCCCTTGATCGAACGAATGCTGGCGCGGCCAGAGGTAACTTTCGTCCATGCGCACCATGCCCGCCGCGGCTGCTACGCCGCGCGGATCGAGCGGGCCTGATCAGCGTTTCGGCCTGAAAAGCACGCCGGGCAAGCTCTCGAAATGTGCGTCGCAGGTCAGCAGTGCCGCCTGCTGATGGCGCGCCGTGGCATAGACGATTGCATCGGCGGTCGCGAGCCGGTGCTCGCGATGCAGCTCGGCGGCGGATAGCGCGATGACCGTGTCCAAGGGCACAACCACGCATTTCTGCGTATAGGCGATGACCTGGTCTGCCTCCTCTTCGCCGACCTCACGCGCCAGCCATTTGGCCAGCTCGAGCTGAACGATCGTCGGCACGATGCAGCTCGTCTTGTCGGGGAACTGCCGGCCCAGCGTCTTGCCAAGCGGGCTGCCCACGAGCCATTCGATCCAGGCCGAGGTATCGACGACCACGGGCCCCGAGGTAGCCATCAGAAGCGGTCCTTGCGATCGCGGTAGCCATCCTTGCTCTTCGCACCCTTGGCGATGCCCGCCAGGTGGTCGAGCTCCGGCACCGGCATCACCAGCACGCCCTTGCCCTTCGGAATGAAGACGAATTCCTGGCCGGCCTGCCATCGCTGCTCATCGCGGACGGCTTTCGGAATGGAAATCTGGAACTTGCTTGACAGTGTGGCGGTGCTGCTCATCTTCCTACCCTTTGGCGATCGATGGGAATCAGGTAAGAATACCCCAATCGACCAGCCCCCGCAGGTTCCATGGCCACCGAAATCCTTCTCGTCATGCTGGCCGCCATCGGCCTGGCGATCTTCGCGGAGCGCTTCAAGCTCCAGCCGCCGCTGCTGCTGGTGGCGGTGGGTCTCGGCCTGTCCTTCGTGCCAGGAATCGAGCCGCCGGCGCTGGAGCCGGAGACGATTCTTGCCATCGTCGTGCCGCCGCTGCTGTATTCGGCGGCGCTGGACTTCTCCTTCTTCAGCTTCGTCAAGCGGATCGCGGCGATCCTGAACCTCAGCGTCGCGCTGGTGTTCGCCAGCGCAGCGGCCGTCGCCTTCGCGGCGGTGGCGCTGATGCCGGCCTTGCCGCTGGCCGTGGCCTTCATCCTCGGCGCGGCGCTGGCACCGCCGGATGCCGTTAGTGCCGTGGCGATCGGCCGCGAGCTGGGCCTGCCGAGCCGGCTGATGACGATCTTGAAGGGCGAAAGCCTCGTCAACGACGCGGCGGCGCTAGCGCTGTTCGGCGTGGCCACCGCCTGGGCGCTCAGCGGGGCCGAGCATCCGGGCAGCGTGACCCTGGCCTTCCTGTACGCGGCCGTCGTCGGTGCGCTGATCGGCATGCTGATCGGCCGCTTCGTCGACCGAATCCGCCGCCGGCTGGAGAACCCGAGCCTGGTGACGACGCTGTCGGTGCTGGTGCCCTTCAGCGCCTATGCGTTGGCCGAACGGGTGCATGCCTCGGGCGTCGTCGCCGTCGTGTTCGCCGGCTTCACCTTGAGCCACCGCGCGGCGGACCTGGGCTTCGCCGGCCGCATCCAGGAGCGCGAGGTCTGGGGCGTTGTCGACAAGCTGCTGGAGACCTTCGCCTTCGCCTACATGGGCCTGCAACTGCGCTCGCTGATGCTGGAGGCGCAGGCGGACGGCTACGCGCTGAGGCAGCTGGCCGGCGTGGCCATCGTCCTGCTGCTGGTGGTGATTGGCGTGCGCGTGGCCTGGATCGTCGCGAGCGAACTGCTGGCACGCATGCGCCGGCGCTGGAGCCCACGCGCCCAGCCGCTGAGCTGGGCCGAGGACGCGGTGCTGGGCTGGTCCGGCATGCGCGGCGTTGTGACGCTGGCGGCCGCCGCGGCCACGCCGGTGCACACCTGGGCGGGCGAGCCGCTGGCCGGCCGCAGCGCGATCGTGCTGCTGGCCTATGTCGTGGCAGTGGGCACCCTGCTGCTGCACGGGCTGACCTTGCCGCTGCTGGTGCGGTGGCTGAGGCTGCCTCCCGACGACGCGGAGGCGCTGCACGGCCAGAAGAAGCACGCCAAATCGGTGATGCACGGCGCCGCCCGCGCAACGCTGACCGGGCTGGCGCACGAGCAGTTCAGCGCGGCCGAACTGGCGCTGGCGGAGAAGCTGATGAACCGCCAGGCCGCAGCCGTGCAGGCGGCCCAGGAACTGGCCGGGGAGGGTGGCTCGCCCACCGTCCCGCGCCTGCGGCTGCTGACGATCGGCCGCGCGGTGCTGGCCGCCCAGCGCCAGGCGCTGATCGCCGAACGCGACGCGCAGCGGCTCGATGATGAAGTGCTGCGCGAACTGCTCGAAGGGCTGGACCTGGAGCAGGCGCTATTGGCGCAGAAGGCCCAACACCTCGGCTGAGTTCAGCCTTGATTCAGTTGCGCCAGCAGCTCGTAGGAATGCAGCCGCGCGTCGAAGTCGTACGCCGCGCAGGCGACGATGAACTCGTCCGCCCCGGTGCGCTCCTGCGTGGCACGCAGGCCGGCGCGCACCGTCGCCGGCGAGCCGACGATCGATTCGCGCAGCATCCGCTCGACGCCCATCTTCTCGGCCGAGTTCCACAGCGGCTCCATGCTGTCCACCGGTGGCGGCAGCAGGCCGCGCTGGCCGCGCTGCATGCCGAGGAAGCGCTGCTGGATCGAGGTGAACATCCGTGCCGCCTCGGCATCGGTGTCGGCCACGACCACGTTCAGGCCCACCATTGCATGCGGCTTCGGGTGCTTCTCGCTCGGCCGGTATTGGGCGCGGTAGATGTCCAGCGCCTGCTGCAGCATGTCGGGCGCGAAGTGCGAGGCGAAGGCGAAGGGCAGGCCCAGGTAGGCCGCCAGCTGGGCACTATAGAGGCTGGAGCCGAGCAGCCAGATCGGTACCTCGGTGCCCTGGCCGGGCACGGCGCGCACGACCTGACCCTCGCGAACCGGGCCGAGGAATGCCTGCAGCTCCACCACGTCGTCCGGGAAGCGGTCGATCTCGGCGCCGGAGAGATGCCGGCGCAGCGCGCGCATCGTCGGCTGGTCGGTGCCGGGCGCGCGGCCCAGGCCCAGGTCGATGCGGCCGGGGAACAGCGTGGCCAGGGTGCCGAACTGCTCGGCAATCGTCAGCGGCGCGTGGTTGGGCAGCATGATGCCGCCGGAGCCGACGCGGATCGTCTTGGTCGCCCCGGCGAGCTGGCCGATCAACACGGCCGTGGCCGAGCTGGCGACGCCTTCCATGTTGTGGTGCTCGGCGACCCAGAAGCGGACATAACCGAGAGATTCAGCGTGCTGGGCGAGCGCGATGCTCTGGCGCAGCGCGGCGGCGACGTTGCTGCCCTCGGTGACGAAGGCGAGGTCCAGAAGGGAAAGGGGTGCGATGCTCATTCGCGCAGTCTAGGAACTGGCGCCCGGCCTTGCCCGAGCAGGGTCAATCAGTCCGTGCTGCTGCCGAGCACCGCCGTCGCCACCCGCGTGCGCCCGGCGCGCCAGACGCTCAGCGACACCTTCTCGCCGATCTGCCGGCGCTCCAGCAGGGTCAGCATGTCGTCCAGCGTCGCGACGGCCTCGCCGTTGACAGCCACGATCACGTCGCCCTGCACCAGTCGGCCGAGGCGGTCACGGGCGAAGGGGATCAGACCCGCGCGGTCTGCGGCGCTGCCGGGCGCCACGCGCACCAGGGCCACGCCCTTGGGCAGGCGCAGCGCCTGGTTCAGGTTCGTGCCGCCGCCGCTGACGCCCAGCGAGGGACGGATGTAGCGCCCGTCCTTGATCAGCCGCGGCACGATGCGGTTTACCTCGTCCACGGGAATAGCGAAGCCGATGCCGGCGCTGGCGCCGCTGGGGCTGAAGATCGAGGTGTTCACGCCGATCAGGCGGCCGGCCGAGTCGAGCAGCGGGCCACCGGAGTTGCCGGGGTTGATGGCCGCGTCTGTCTGGATCACGCCGCGGATCGTGCGGCGGTTCATCGACTCGATCTCGCGGTTCAAGGCGGAGACGATGCCGGTCGTGAGCGTCTGATCCAGGCCGAAGGGGTTGCCGATTGCGTAGACCTGCTGGCCCACGAGCAGTTCGCGGCTGCTGCCCACCGGGATCGGCGGCAGCTTCTCGCGCGACGCCTTGATGCGCAGCACGGCCAGGTCGCGGTCCTCGAACACGCCGACCAGCTCGGCATCGAGCGTGCTCTGGTCGGCCAAGGTGACGCGCGCGGCCGAGGCACCCTGGATCACGTGGAAGTTGGTGACGATGTGGCCGTTGGCATCCCAGATGAAGCCGCTGCCGGTGCCGCGCGGCACTTCGCTGACGTTCATCGAGAAGATGTCGCGCTCCAGACCCAGGGTGGTGATGTGGACCACCGAGGGCGAGACCGTCTTGAACACCTTGATGTGATTTAGCTCGGCCGGCTCCAGCGGGCCGCGTGGCGTTATCGGGCGGGGCTCCTGGGCGAGGGCCAGCATGGGAAGGAGGGCGAGGGCGGCGAAGCTGCGGCGGTACATGGAGAGATCGCTGGGTAGACTGCGGCGCAAATGATAAGAGCCGATGTTCTCCCCGCCGTTTCTGCCCGTGTTTCCGCCCGGTACGCGCGCCTGGATGCGCTGCGCGGCCTTGCCGTCGTCTGGATGGCGATCTTCCATTTCTGCTTCGACCTGAACCACTTCGGCTGGCTGCGCGCGGATTTCTATCGCGACCCGTTCTGGACCGGCCAGCGCACCCTGATCGTCAGCAGCTTCCTGCTGTGCGCCGGCATGGGCCAGGCGCTGGCGGCGGCGCAGCGCCAGTCCTGGCCGCGCTTCTGGAAACGCTGGATGCAGATCGCCGGCTGCGCGCTGCTGGTGACGATGGGTTCGTGGTGGATGTTCCCGCGCAGCTTCATCAGCTTCGGCGTGCTGCACGGGATGGCGCTGATGCTGCTGCTGATGCGCTGCGTGGGCACGCGGCTGAACGCGCCTGCAGCGGCGGTGCTGGGCCTGGTGCTGGTGCTGCTGCCGCAGTTCGTCGCCCACTCGTTCTTCGACACGCGCTGGACCGACTGGGTCGGCCTCGTCACCCACAAGCCGATCACCGAGGACTACGTGCCCGTGCTGCCCTGGCTGGGCGTGATGCTGTGGGGCTTCGCGCTGCTGCGCTGGCGGCCGGCGCTGGTGGAGGGCTCGCTGCCGCGTGCGCTGCATCCGCTGGCCGTGCTGGGCCAGTGGAGCCTGAGCTTCTACATGGTCCACCAGCCCGTGCTGATCGGCCTGCTGACGCTAACGGCGACAATGCGCGGATGAGCTCCAACAAGATCCTGTTCGGCTTTCACGCCGTCACCGTGCGGCTGAAGACGCACCCGAAGTCCATCAGCGAGATCCACGTCGACACGACGCGGCGCGACCAGCGAATGAAGAGTTTCGTCGAGCGCGCCAAGGAAGCCGGCGCCAAGCTGATCGACAGCGACGACGAGCGCCTCTCCAAGCTGGCCGGCAGCCCGCGCCACCAGGGCGTGGTGGCGCGCGTGCAGCCGATCGCGATGCAGCACTCGCTGGACGGCGTGATGGAAGACCTGGAAGCCGCCGGCGCCGTGCCGCTGCTGCTGGTGCTCGACGGCGTGACCGATCCGCACAACCTCGGCGCCTGCCTGCGCGTGGCCGACGGCGCCGGCGCCCATGCGGTGATCGCGCCGAAGGACCACGCGGTGGGCCTGAACGCGACGGTGGCCAAGGTCGCCAGCGGCGCCGCCGAGACCGTGCCCTACCTGATGGTGACGAACCTGGCCCGCGCGCTGAACGAGCTGAAGGAGCGCGACGTCTGGATCGTCGGCACCTCCGATCGTGCAACCAAGTCCATCTACGACGTCGACCTGAACCGCCCCGTCGCCCTGGTGCTCGGCGCCGAAGGCGACGGCATGCGCCAGCTGACCGCCAAGACCTGCGACGATCTCGTCAGCATCCCGATGCTTGGCGCGGTGGAAAGCCTCAACGTCTCCGTGGCCTCCGGCGTCTGCCTGTACGAAGCCCTGCGGCAGCGCAAGTGAAGTGGAGCCCCTCGCCCAGGCACGCCTCGCTTAACGCGGGCATGCCTGGTCGGTCCCCCGAGGGGACAGCGACGCTCACGGCATCGAGACGCAAGCGCCGCCAGGTGGGTCGGCTTGGGAGTGGCCCGGCGCTCGGCCCGAAATACGTCCATCAGCTGGGCTGAGGCCTCGCCGATAATTTCGCACTTCCCACCAGACAAGCAGCAAACCATGCCCGTCATCGAAGTCCGCCATCCCCTGGTCAAGCACAAGATCGGCCTGATGCGCGAGGCCGACATCTCGACGAAGAAGTTCCGTGAGCTGACCGGCGAGGTGGCACGGCTGCTGGCCTACGAGGCGACGGCCGACTTCCCGCTGGAGAAGACGACGATCCAGTGCTGGAGCGGTCCGACCGAGGTGGACCAGATCGCCGGCCGAAAGGTCACCGTCGTGCCTATCCTGCGCGCGGGCCTGGGCATGCTGGACGGCGTGCTGGACATGGTGCCCAACGCCAAGATCAGCGTCGTGGGCCTGGCCCGCGACCATGAGACGCTGCAGCCGGTCCACTACTTCGAGCGCTTCGTCGGCCAGCTCGACGAGCGCACCGCGCTGATCGTCGACCCAATGCTCGCCACCGCCGGCTCGATGATCGCGACGATCGACCTGCTGAAGCGCCGCGGCTGCAAGGACATCCGCGCGCTGGTGCTGGTGGCCGCGCCGGAAGGCGTGGCGGCGCTGGACAAGGCGCACCCGGACGTGCGCTGCTGGACCGCGGCCATCGACAGCCACCTGGACCAGAACGGCTACATCATCCCGGGCCTCGGCGACGCGGGCGACAAGATCTTCGGCACCAAGGATTCCTGAGCTTGCGCAGGCTGCTGGTCGCACTGCTGGCACTGTTTTGCTTGATGGCGGGTTTGGCGGCTCAGGCCCAGATCCTGCGCCTGGATCAATTGGCACCCGGCCCGCTGGGTACCCGGGCGCTGTACCTGCAGGAGCAGCGCGGCACGCCGCCGCTGACGCTCGCGCAGGCGCGGGCGTCACTGGCGCGTGGCGAGTTCCATCGCGACGAACGCCCGATCGCCAGCTACGGCCTCAGCGCGCGGCCGGTCTGGATCTACCTGGAACTGCAGAACCCGCTGGACGACGACGTCGCCGTGCGCCTGCTGGCCGGCATGGCCTGGGTCGACCACTTGGACGTGGCCCAGATCAAGGGCGGGCAGGTACTGGCCAGCTGGAACAGCGGCGACGAGGGCGGCCGGGTGGACGGCGCCGGCAACCTGCTGCCCGGCCTGGGCTATGCGTTCCCGCTCTCGGTGCCGGCCGGGCGCAGCGAGATCTTCATCCGCGCGCAGACGCCCGATCCGCTCGTCGTGCCGGTGAGCCTGGAGCTGGCGAGCGAGGCCGGCGCGGAAGAGCGCATCGTCCACTACGGCTACGGCCTGCTGTACGGCTTTCTGCTGGCGCTGATCGCCTACAACGCGATGGTGTTCGCCGGCCTGCGCACCGGCAGCTACCTGCATTACGCCTTCTACCTGCTGAGCTTCATCGCGCTGAACCTCGCCTACACCGGCCACGGCTTTGCCTGGTGGTGGCCGGGTGACGCTTACTTCCAGCGCTATGTGATCTTCGTGATGATGGTGGTGTTCGGCGCCAGCGGCTTCATCTTCGCCGAGCATTTCCTCGACCTGCGGCTGCATGCACGGCGGCTGCGCCTCGCGTTGATCGGGGTGTCGCTGGCCGCGCTGCTGGCGGTGGCGGCCTGTGCGCTGGCAGATTGGCAGGCGGCCGCGGGCTGGATCGCCTTCGTGTTCGTGTTCGCCTTCGGACTGGTGATGGTGCTGCTGGGCATCTGGGCCTGGCGGCGCCAGCAGTCGGCCGCGCCTTACTTCCTGGCGGCCGTGCTGTGCGGCATGGGCGGTACGCTGGTGACGACCTTGGCCGTCTGGGGCCTGCTGCCGATGTCCGGCCCGACCTTCCACGGCATCGAGATCGGCGTGACCCTGGAGGCGGTGCTGCTGGCGCTGGCGCTGGCCAATCACCTGCGCAGCCAGGAGCGCGCGCGTCACCAGGCCGAGTTGCAGGCGCGCACCGATGCGCTGACCGGCCTGTCCAACCGCCGCGCCTTCTACGAGCTCGCCCGCGGTCTGTGGGCCACCGCCGTGCGGCGCGGCCGGCCGCTGTGCATCGTGATGCTGGACATCGACCACTTCAAGGACTTCAACGACCGCCACGGCCACGAGGGCGGCGACCGCGTGCTGGTGATGCTGGCCGAGGTGTTGCGCAGCAGTTGCCGTGCTGGCGACATCGCCGTGCGCTGGGGCGGCGAAGAGTTCCTGTTGCTGCTGCCCGAGACCGACCTGAGCGCGGGCCTGGCCTTCGCGGAGCGGCTGCGTGCGGCGGTGGAGGCCAGCGCGATCACGTTGGGCGCCGAGCAGCGCGTGTTCCTGACGGTGAGCCTGGGCGTGGCGCCGCTGCTGCAGCCGGTCGCGGTCGACGCCACGCTGGAGACCTTGATCGCCGCGGCCGACCAGTACCTGTACCGCGCGAAGAACGAGGGCCGCAACCGGGTGGCAGGGCCAAGACCTTAGGCCAGATTCACTGCAAAACAAGTGACACGGTCTGCCCACCCGGCGCCTCATCCCGGACCACCCACATCCAGCACCAGCCGCTCCTGATCCGGCCGCATTGCCGTGGGTTTGTCCGGCCCTAAACTGTCGACTGGAAGAGCCGTGTCTCGTCGCAGGGCGGGAAGCGCTTCTTGCGCGGAATGCCGCGTCGCCCCTACGACGGCGGCCAATCCCTTGATCAAGTAACCGAAGGCCCGAGACTCCTGATGGACATCGCCACGCTCCTCGCCCCCGTTAGCGCCGACAACCCGGGAGGTGCCGATCTGTCGTTCTCGCCCGAGATCGACGCGATCCAGGAAATGCGGCGCGAGGACGACCCCACCCTGGACCAGGGCGAGTGGGTGTCAACGCTCAAGACGGCCGATTGGGCCGGCGTCGTGCGCACCTGCGAGGGCTTGCTGGTTCACAAATCAAAGGACCTGCGCGTGGCCGGCTGGCTGGCCGATGCCTGGGCGCGCCTGCGCGGCTTCGAGGGCATGGCCGATGGGCTCGAGCTGACCGCAGGCCTGATGGACATCTACTGGGACAGCCTGCATCCGCTGCCCGAGGACGGCGACCAGGAACAGCGCATCGGCAACCTGCGCTGGCTGGCGTCGAGGGTCGAGCAACTGGCCTCGTCGATCCCGCTGGTGCTGTATGGCGCGCGCAAGTACACCCTGGCCGACATCGCCGGCGCGCGCGCCAGGCGCCTGTCCGGCAACGCGCTGCAGAACGCGGCGCCGCCGGCCGATCCGAACGCGCCGCCTGCCGAGCCGGTGCTGACGCTGGAGGCGGTCTGGCGCGACGTGAGTTCGAGCGGGCGCGAGGCGGCCCGCGCGCGGCGGGCCCACGTCACCCGCGCCCGGTCCGCGCTGGCGCGACTGCAGGCCGATGTGGACGCACGCCTGAGCGAGCACGCCCCGTCGTTCGTGGCGCCGCGGGCGGCGCTCGACAAGGTCCTCGACGAACTGGCACGCCTCGAGCGCGACTGCAACTTCAGCGAGCTGCCGGTCGGCCAGGACATGGCGGTCATCGCCGAGTCGGTCAGCCTGGCACCGACGGAGTCCGGCGCGCCTACCCCGGCCGCGGCGCCCCGCGTGCCCGGCCGCATCGAGACGCGCACCCAGGCGCTCGAACAGCTGCGCCTCGTGGCGGCGTTCTTCCGCAGCACCGAGCCGCACAGCCCGGTCGCCTACCTCGCGGACAAGGCGGTGCGTTGGTCGGAGATGCCGCTGCACGAGTGGCTGCGGGCGGTCGTCAAGGATGGCGGTTCGCTGGCGCACCTCGAAGAGATGCTCGGCGTCGACCGGCCAGAAGGCGTCTGATCCAGCGCTTGTCAGGCGCCAGGCGGTGTCGTCAGGCCAGCACGCGGAACTCGATGCGCCGATTGCGCGCCCGGCCGTCCGGCGTGGTGTTCGGTGCGATGGGCCGGTCCGGCCCCGCACCGGAGGTGCCGATGGCGGCGGGGGGGATTCCTTTCGAGGCCAGGTAGGCTTTCACCGCCTCGGCCCGGGCCGCCGACAGGGCCAGGTTCGATTCGCGCTGGCCGCTGTCGTCGGTGTGGCCGACGATCTCGAAGCGCCGTCCCGAGAACCGCTGCAATACCGGCACCAGGTCGTCCAGCACCTTGGTGCCTGCCGCCGTTAGCGTGGCATTGCCGACCTCGAAGGCGATCGTGCGCTGCGCCAGCGCAGCATCCAGCAATTGCTGGCTCGGCGCCCCCACGCGCAGGCCGTCGCGCACGGTGTAGGTCGGGTTGTTCAGACGGGTCGCGATCTGGCTCAGCACCTGCGTGCGGATGGCCTCGCTGTCCACGCTGCCGCTCACCTCGACGACGTTGCCGCTGATGCGCAACTGGCCCTGGGTGACCTGCTTCAGATCGGGGTCGAGCACGTTGCGCACCTGCTGCGCCCAGTTCGGCGGCGCGGCCAGCTTGTCCACGCCGAGCTGGTCGACGACTCGGTCGGCGCCGTACAGCTCGCGCACGCGGGCGAGGATGGTGGCGCGTGTGGCTTCGTCGGGCACGACGCCGCCGACGACCACCTTGCCGGAGGCGGTGGCGGCCGCCGCCGAGGCCGCCGCGGCCGGGCTGCCGTCCTGCGCCGCGACCGTGGTGGACAGGGCCGACAGCGCCAGCACGCCGGCCAGGCGACGCAGGGTCAGGTCAGTTGATCGCATCGCTCATTCCCCGAGGAAACATTCCTTGAAAGTCTGCATGGCCTGGCTCATTGAGAGCTGGGGCTGCATCAGGTAGCTGGACAGTTTCTTGATGGCGTAGTCGTCGTCCACATGATCGTCGACCCAGTCGGGCGCCACCACCTCGACGAAGGCCTCCTCGCGCTTGTCGGCGTCGAAGATGGCCTGCAGGGTGGCCGGTGAGCCGCCGGCGAAGCCGATGCACAGTTCGGCCCCGCCTGCGGGCTGACGGCGCAGCACGAACAGCCCGAGTTCGAAATCACCGCGGGCGAGGAAGGGCCCGATCAGGCTCATCCAGAATGCGCCCACGAACGGCGCGTACAAGGGATCCTCGGGCAGCGGCAACGCCAGGCCCTTGTCCAGCCGCGAGACCCCGCTGGCCGGCACCGGCTGCAGCAGCAGGCCGATGGCCAGCAGAGTGCGGCGCAGCTCCAGGCGTGGGTGCGCGGCGCGAAGCAGTTCCTCCAGCGAGCCCACGGTCTGCATCTCGAGGAAGTCGTTGAAGGTGGTCGCGTAGGCGCCCGGGTTGGTGTCGATCTCCAGGCGCGTCTGCGTGGCCTTGCCGAGCGGCACCGTCACGTCCTCCGCGGCGCAGACCTCGCGGCCGATCGCCTCCAGCCGCGACCACAGCCGGCTGATCGCCATCGGCGCGTGAGCCATGAAGGGCAGCGGCAGGTCGACGTCGAACGACCCGGCGGTGACGAAAGGGAAGCGCCGGCCCGAGGCGTCGACGCTGGGGATCAAGTGGCCGGCCAGCGCAACCTTGCTCCGCACGCCCAGGAAGGCGAAGCGGCAGGCGCCGACCTGGTCGTAGCGCTGCTTCCAGCGCGGGTCCGCCGACACGAGCTCGAGGCCCTGCGACAGCCACTGGTCGAGCATCTGGGTCAGCGACCCCTGCTGTGTGCTGCGCACGAAATCGCCGCGCGAGGCGACCTTGCCGAAATAGGCGAGCGACACCGAGGACATCTGGCTCATTTTGCGGCTCCGGAAGCGGCGTCGGCCGTGGCATTGACAGCGGAGACGGGCGCGTCGGCACCTGCCACGAGATCGGGCAGCTTCAGCCCGCGCAGGCCCGAGCTCGTGGCCGTGGCCGTGGCACCGCCCCCGGCCGCAGCCGGCGGCGCCGCGGCCGGGCCCGGACTGGTGACCGCTCGGTAGTGCAGGACGACGGTCTGCGCCCCCGTGCCCCAGGTCAGTTCGCGGATGCCGTTGGGCAGCTTCTTCACCTGTGCGGCGTCGATCAGGCGGTCGAAGCCGTAGCTGCCCGGTGCCGAGAACACTTCGACATTGCGGCCGTCCGCCGTCACGCCGCTGATGCGAACGCCGGGCGTGCCGGCGGAGTTGGGCCAGACGAAGTTCTGCCAGCTTGCTGCGCCGTTGCGGTAGATCAGTTGCTGGCCATCGATCTCGACGGTGTACTGGACGAAGCCGGCTGCGCCCTGGGGCAGCAGCTGGAAGCTCGACACCGCCGCCGCGCCGGCCGCCTGCGCACCGCCGGTGGCGGCCTGAGGCGCCGCGGCCGCACCCTCGAGCACCGAGACCCAGGACGGCAGGCCATCGACGAAGGCGGGGCGCAGGCGCAGGCCGAGGTTGGCCCACAGGCGCGGGGTGACGATCTCGCCGCGGCGGGTGACGAGCGAGCCGAGCGAGTCGGTCGAGAACTTGGCGATCGCGCCCGCAGGACCGAACACCCGGGCGATCTCGGCCGGTGCGGCCTCGATCTTCGACGCCGGGTCGAACGGGTACTTGCCGGCCAGGTTCTGCTGGAACGGCTGCAGCACCTGCGCCGACCACAGCCGGTTGACCTCCGCCTCGGCGGGCACCACCAGCACGGTGAAGGACTGGATCAGCGGACGCACCAGCAGGGGCTTGAGCGTGCTCTTGGCGATGTCGCCGGCGCCGGTGAGCATCTGCTCGTCGACGAACTTCAGCGCCTCGGCCAGCTCGGAGCTGCTGCCCTCGAAGGTGCTCGCCATCAGCGCCCGCGCCGCCGGGCCGGTGTCGCCCTGGTTCTTCATCTGGTTGAAGCGCGAGCGCACCTTGGCCAGGCTCTGCAGGTAGCCGTCGAGCAGGGACGCGCTGCCGTCGCGGGCCAGCATGATGCGCGGCAGCGCCGCGAACTCGCGGCCGATCGGGCCCATGGGCACCGGCTGCGCGCCGTTGTCGCCGGGCATGCCGACCTTGATCTCGAGCTTGGACGGGGCCATGCGCAGCACCGACTGCTTGAACCATTCGACGAAGCCGCGTTTGGTCTTGGCCAGGCGCTCGTCGATCAGCGAGGGGTTGTCCCAGGCGGTCTGGTCGTAGAGCGTGGTGAAGAGCTTGCGCACCGGCGACTCGGTGCTGTCGCCCAGGGTGTTCATCTTGTCGACGGCCGCATCGAAGCTGCCGAAATCGGCGATCGACACGCCCTGCATGAAGCGCTGCCACTCGCGCACGTAGTCGGCCTTGTAGAGGTCGGTCAGCGTCTTGCGGATCTGCTCGGGGCTGCCCTGCAGCGAGAGGTCGTCGCGGCTCGAGGTCTTGAGCACCCAGTCGGAGCTCTGCAGTTCGTTGCTCGCGGCATCCTTGAAGGCCTTGTCGATATAGCCGGACCAGGCTTCCTGGGTGTAGGTGCCCGACACGACATAACTGCCCGCCACGACGTTCTTGGCCTTGTCGCCGACGATGCGCGCGACCGTCATCGAGCCGAAGCGGGTCGACGAGCGGGCCTTGATGTCGTTATAGACCCGTTCGATGGCTGGCGTGCCTTGCACCACGCGACGCAAGTTGTCGCGCGTCTGGTCGACCAGGCCGAAGTTGTTGTTGAGCACCGGAAACGCGGGGTCCTGCAGGTTGGCCATGCTGAACGAGATCATGCGCTCGGCGCTGCGCATCAGCTGCTCGCGCGGCATGGTCCCACGGTTCGACTCGAGCCAGCCGCGCCAGAAGCGCGTGATCTGGTCGGTCAGGTGACCCGGGTCCATGCGCTGGCGTTCGGCGAGCATCAGGTAGGTCTTGAGCGCCTTGTAGGCCTCCTCGACATTGGTGGCCGAGGCCTCCGCGTAGCGCGACGGCACGGCCACGCTGCCGGCCGGCGCGGGCACCGCGCTGGCCGCGGCGGCCGGGGCGCTGGCGGCGGTGGCGGTCAGCGAGGCCGCGGCCACGGTCGTGCCGGCCAACGCCTTGCTGGACAGGGGCTTGAGGTTGCCGGCTTGCTGGTTCACTTCGCCGAGGTAGCCTTCGAGCGCCTGCGCCACCGGCTCCAGCATCACGCGCCGCACGCCCTGGAAGTACTCCTGGCGCAGCTTGCGTTCGATCGCCTCGCCCTGGTAGAGGCCCAGGCCCACGGCGAACGGCCGGTTCTCGCGCCAGGCCGCCAGCTCGCCGATGCGGTTCTGCATCAGTTCGAGCGCTTCCATGCGCGAGGCCAGGTCGACGCGGTTGTCCTGGATGCGAACGGCTTTTTCAAGATCGGCCTGCACACTCGCCACCAACTGGCGATTGCCGACATAGGACCAGGTCCACAGCGACAGCAGGACGGCCAGTGCGACCACGCCACCGGCGAAGCCGAAGGTTCGGGCGCGCACCTTGGCGCGGCTCGAGTGCTGGCGCACGAGGTCGCGGTCGGCGAACACCACGCGCAGGAACAGGTCCTTCAGGAAGAAGCCGTTCTCGGCCATCACCATGCCGGTCGTGTGTTCGGCGCGCGGAGTCAGCGCGAACTGCTCGGCCACGCCATTGCGCGTGCGGCTGCTCGATTCGCCGACCTGCACGGCGCTCGTGAAGTAGAAGCCGCGGAACACCGGCCGGTACTGGTATGGGTTGTCCTCGAACAGCGTGGCGATGAAGGTGCGCAGCATGGTCTTCGTGCCTGCGAACTCCAGCGGGAACGCCAGCACCGCCGGCGATATCGCCTTGCCGCGATGCAGGGACATCTGCGCCAGCGCCAGCTCCTTCAGGCCGTCCTGCAGCGCGTCGAAGTGGCGGTCGAACTGCTCGACCGCGTCGTTGGGCTGGTCCGGCTTGTAGGGCAGGGTGGCGCCCCAGACCTTTTCGCGTTCCTTCTGGTCCTGGTCCTCGAAGAACTCGACAAAGCCGGCGATCAGGTCGGCCTTCGTGAACATTACGTAGACCGGCGCGAACACCTCCAGCGCCTCGGTGAGCTCCTGCACGCGCTGGCGCAGGCTCTTGGCGAGGCGGATCGTGGCGTCCGGGCGGGCGTCGTTCAGCTCGGCGATGCTGGCGGCGATGAGGATGCCGTTGATCGGCGCCTTCGGCCGGTTCTTCTTCAGCAGCGCCAGGAAGCCCAGCCATTCGACGCGGTCTTCCTCCTGCACGGAATACCGGCCGGCGGTATCGATCAGGATGCCATCGCTGGTGAAGAACCAGTCGCAATTGCGGGTGCCGCCGATGCCCTGGATGATGTTCTCGGTGCCACGGGCGAACGGGAAGCGCAGGCCCGACTGCACGATCGCCGTGCTCTTGCCCGCGGCCGGGTTGCCGATCACCATGTACCAGGGCAGCTCGTAAAGCGCGGCGCGGCCGGTGCGCTCGCCGAGCTTGGAGGTCTTGATGGTCTTGATCGCCTCCTGCAGCCGCTCCTGCAGCGCGGCCGTCTGCGCGCGGTCCTTGCCGGCGCCGCCCTTTCGGGAATCGCTGAGGTTGCTGTCGAGGTCATGTTCGAGGCGGGCCGCGGCGCGGTAGGCGCGGTAGCGGCGCACGCCCCAGACCACCGCCCAGAGGAGCAGGCCGATTGCCAGAGCGACGGCCGCGTAGATCAGCCCGACCTGCATCACCTCGGCGCCCAAGAACAGGAACGCGGCCAGTGCGGCCAGCCCCAGCACGCCCAACACGCGCGCATCAAGCAGGAGTCGGAAGAAAAGATTCATGGGTGAGGGAGCTCTGGAATGTCGTTGGCGACGCGCTCGTCAGGCCTGCGCGGCGTCGGGGGTGTTCGAAAAGGACGCGGGCCGCAGCACCGCGGCCATGCGCCAGTGCGGGTCCGACAGCGACAAGGCCACGGCCGGCTTGCCGGATTCGCGGGCCTGCGCGGCGGCCATCGCCAGCGTCAGCAGCGGGGCCACCGACTCGACCCGGCCGGTCAGCGTGCCCGCGAGTCGGAAGTCTTCGTTGGCATCGAGGTCGGGCGTCAGCGCCAGCGTCACAGCGAACAGCTCGGTGGCGCGCGCCGTGTGCTGGTCCGCGTCGCTGGCGAGCTTGGCCACGCTCGCGCCATCGAGTCCGGCGCTGGTCAGGCCGTGCTCGACCAGGCGCACGGCGTCGTCGGCCGACACGCGGCCGGGGGCCTCGACCGACTGCGCGCGGCGCACCAGCGCCGGGCTGACGAAGCGTACGCGCTCGTTCTCGATCGGCGCATCGGCCGGCCACGCGACGGCAGAAACGACGAGCACCGCGGCGCCTTCGCCGGCCATCGCCGCCTTCGGCCGCCGCGTGGCATGAAACAGGCGCTGCCGGGACTCGAGCGCGCGAATGGCCCCGGCATCGAGGTCGCTGTGGCAAGCCATCAGCACGACCGGATCATCGCGGCCCTGGGCCTGCAGCGCGTCCAGCGTGCGCTCGGCGGCCGACAGCAGCTCGGTGCCGGACATGCGCTGACTGCGGATCGACCAGCGTTCAGGCGGCAGCACGGCCGTCAGCGGATCGCACAGGCGTTGGGTCAGCCAGGCCTGGGCCGTGGCGCAGCAGTCGTCGTCCCAGTCGGCCGGCCAACTGGCGAGCACGCGCACGAGGCGTTCCTCATCGGCGGGCGCGGCACTGCCCTGCGGTCTTGCGCTCGGGGATTCGGCATCGCTCCAGGCCTCGGCCCAGTTCAGCAGCGAGCCGGAAAATTCGTCGATCAGCGGCGACAGGCCGGCCAGCGCACGCAGCGCGCGTTCGGGCATGGGGTGCTCGAGGTCGGCGGGCAGCGCGGCCTCGATGTCGGTCGTGTCCAGGTCCGCCATGCGCGCGCTCATCAAGGGCAGGCCCTCGTCGTCGTGCAGCGCCGGGTCGGGCGCCGGGCGCGGCGAACCGGCTTCCAGCGCGGCCAGCAGTTCGTCGACGCTGGCGCCCGCGGCCGTGTTGATCCAGGCGCCGAGCACATGCCAGTGCAAGGGCGGCTTGCCCTGAGCAGCGGCGCCCGAGCTGGCGGGACTGGCGCCGGCCGTGGCCGCCGCCGTTGCCGCGGCGGCCTGCCTGGCCATGGCGCTGCGCACGGCCCAGCGCACCGCCAGCGCCAGCGCGAACAGCACGATCGGCAGCAGGCCCAGATAGAGCACGATGTCGCCTTCGTCCATGTCGCGCTGGGTGGCGCGCCATCGCCACAGCACCGCGATCCAGACCAGGCACGCAAGGGCCACGAACAGCGCAACGCCCTTCAGGAACGCCTTCATCGGCACGAGCTTTCGTGCGGCGATGTGCTCCGCCGGCGTCGGCCAGGCGACGGCGGGCAGGGGAAGTGCGAACCGGGACGAAGCAAGGGCCGGCCGTCAGTCGGTGGAAACGGCCTGCGACGAGATCAGCGTGGCACCGCACGCCGTCTTGTCGCCATGGCGCGCCGCCGGCTTGCCGTCGATGAGGCAGGTCGGATCGCCGCTGGCGATCACGGTGGTGTCGCCGTGGCCGCGCTTCGGGCAGCTCACCTTGTCGCCCACGCGTGCAATGGCCTTGCCCGCCGCGTCGGTGACGGGCGAGCCTTCGATGACGGTGCCGCCGTGGTCGGTCTTGTCGCCCACGACGATGAAGGGTTTGGACATCCTGCTCCCTGATTGTTCGTTCGATCCTTCGCCGGGCTCACGCGCCCGACGCGGATTCAGCCGCGCGATTATCACCACCGGCACCGGCCTCGCGCGGGCGGCGAAGTTCGATATGGCCGAGGTCGCGCAGACCCCGCCAGTCTCCGCCCCAGACCAGTCCCAATGATTTTGCCACCTGGCCGTAGCGCTCATAGCCGGCCATCGCCCAGGGATCCTTTTCGGAGATCACGATGCGGCCGTCGCGCAGGAAAGCGCAATCGGCGGCCAGGCCGTACTGGTGGTAGCTCTCGAACGGCCCGGCCCGCGTCACCGCGGGCCCCAGCGCTGCCAGCGCGGCCTGGCGCTGCGGGCTGCGGTAGCCCTCGAGCAGCACCATCTCGTAACCGTATTGCTCGCGCAAGAGCTTGAAGCTGAGCAGCAGCCGCTGGCGGAAGGTCTCGTCGAGCAGGTTCCACTGCCGGCTGGCGCTGCGCGCCATGGGTTGCCACTGTTCGACCTCGCTGGTCATGAAGAACTCCGGCGGCAGCGGCGGCGGGGGCACGAGTTCCTCGCCCTTGAGCAGGGCGGCCACGTGCTCGTCGACCGCCTGGGTGGCGCTGGGGTCGAAGCTGTCGACCCGAAACGCGCCGCGTAACAGCCCTGCGCCGAGCGGCAGCATGATGAT
>Ga0247779_1000259_pt1 | contig 38389 bp, 28 predicted proteins | sample UWRJL221509R5_FD_179925 | JGI IMG/M metagenome (GOLD analysis project Ga0247779, IMG submission 179925) | Plant litter microbial communities from Arlington Agricultural Research Station in Wisconsin, United States - UWRJ-L221-509R-5 | ecosystem: Environmental > Terrestrial > Plant litter >...
GGTCATCGTGTTTTCTCCTAGGGTCAAGTTGCTTGGGTCGCACCTCAACCATATCCAGGTCATTCACGATGGCCACCTCCATCGGTGGCCCGCCTCAGTTTCTTACACCACCTCCCGGGACATCACCTAAAAGTGAGCCGGCCCAGTGGGCGTCGTCTCGCCGTTTCCTTCGATGAGGACAGTACCCAGCCTATCGAACATCGCTTCGTGGTCGAGACGAATGCGCTGCAGTACCTTGGGAAGTTCAACGTCGTCGCACGGCGGTCCCGGTGGAAGCGACCTTCCTCTGAACGGCAAGACTATGTGCAACCCAAAGCCCGTCGAGGCACCTTCTCAACAGGGTGGCGGCAGGGGCGCAGCTCTCCAACTGTGCATAACTGCGTCCTGTGCATAACGCTGCTTATGGAGAGCTTTCCATAAGCAGCGGTTGCCGCCGTTCGCATCTGCACGACCGGAGGACGGCTTTCGCTGCGAAGGGGCCGGTCAGATTTGAGAACCAAGGCCGCAAGAGGCTGGCTCTGCGAACGCGGAGCGCCGAGATCGAAGTCAAGCGCATCGTCAATCACAGTAAATCGGCGGTCTCACCGCCGAAGTCGTCCTCCAATCTCGCTCGGCCAGTTCAACAAATGGGCCGAACTGAAACGGTCGATTCGCCATGCGCTACGCTCCTCGCCTAAAGGGGAGTGAGCGATGAGAAGAACGACGAAGGCCGGCTTGATCGCCATCGCGATGAGCTTTTCAGCGGCCAGTTCGGGTGAGCCCGAGCCCGGACTGTGCCAGCGCTTGGCAAGCGAAGCCGAGCAGATCCCTGCCGGCGAATGGGTGGCCTCGATCAACGACCCGATGAACAAGCTTGTTGGCGCGCGCACCCTGAACCGGGCCGAGCACAAGCTGTCGCCAATCGAGGAGGAACTGGCCAACGATCCGGGCTTGCACGAAAAGCTCTCCGTTGGCCCCACGGAGACGCTCGGCGTCGAGCGCCTGGAGGGACCGGATGTCTACCGTGTCGACTCCTTCCAGGGGACGGCGAATTGCCAGTACATGGCCTTCGTCGAAGCGTCGCCAGGGAAGCCGCTACATCACTTGCCCGCGCCCTTCGATGCGGATACCTGCACCACGCAATACGGGCACTTCGGCCACGCCTTCGGGCAGCCCATCTTCATGGTCGGCGGCGTGGTTGAGATGACGGGCCTTGCGCGCAGCTACACGGTCTCGGCGTGGCAGGGGCACGGCAAGGGTTGGGCACCGGCGTGCGAGCTGAAGCTGGAGTTCAAGCAGACGCTGAAGCTCTCGGGCAGCTACTGCTCGCCGGACACCGCGCTCTGCAAGGCAGCCGCTCGCGTGGCGCCGGCCATTGCCGACGCCTATGGGCAAGGTGTGCCGCTTGATCCCCTGGCCTTTGCGCACGGCCACAAGCCGCCGGAAGCCCTGGCGAAACTGCTCGGCGACCAGCCGAACGCCGGGCAGCAGCTGCCGACCTTCGGTGCGAAGACGGCCGCCACGGTCAATCCTTTCTTCACCATCTTCTCGAATTCCCGACCGCCCGCAGGCCTGGCGCTGTGGCTCGATGGCCGCTGGTGGCTGGGCGTCGTCGGCATCGCGGGGGTCGGCTGGCGTGCATCGACGACCTCGCTGCTGGCGGTATACGCCGTGACGGATGCCGGCCCGGTTCCGGCGGCCGGTTTCCAGCTGCAGAAGTTGCCCGCCACGCCTGCACAAGCCACATGGAAATGAGGCCGGCTACGAATCCACATGGCTGGCGCGCTTCTCCCTCTCGCGCCGCCAGTCCAGGAACTCCGACGCCGGCATCGGCCGGGCGATGAAGTAGCCCTGCGCCACGTCGCAGCCCCAGGCCATCAGTTGCTCCCAGTGCCGCCGGGTCTCGATGCCTTCGGCGACGATCTGCCGGTCGAGGTCGTGCACGAGATCGATCGTCGAGCGGACGATCGTGGCGCTGTCGCGGCTGTCGAGCATGTTGCGCACGAAGGACTGATCGATCTTGATGTAGGCCACCGGCAGCCGCTGCAGGTAGCTCAGCGACGAATAGCCTGTGCCGAAGTCGTCGACGTACAGCGGGATGCCCATTTCCCGCAGTCCCTGCAGCACGCCCAGCGCGAACTCGGCGTCCTCCATCACCGTGCTCTCGGTGATCTCCAGTTCGAGCAGGCCCGGCGCGAGCGCCGCTTCTTGCAGCATCCGGCGTATCTGCTCCAGCAACTCGTTGTCCCGCAGGTTGCGGGCCGACAGGTTGACGGCGATCGGCAAGGCCTGGCCTTCGCTCGCCCAGGTCTGGTTCTGCGCCAGCACCGCGCCCAGCATCCATTCCGTCAGCGGCTTGATGAGCCCGGTGTGCTCGGCCAGTTCGATGAATTCGACCGGCGGCAACAGACCACGCTCCGGGTGCTGCCAGCGGACCAGCGCCTCGGCGCCGCTGACGCGATCGGAGGACATGTCGACCTTGGGTTGCAGATACAGCCGCAGCTCGCCGCCTTCGATGGCACGCCGCAGTTCGGAGGCCATGCTGAGCCGGTCCGGCCGGTCCGCATTCCTCACCGGATCGAAGACGGCCTCCCGCAGGCCGCGCCGGCGCGCCTCGTGGACCGCGATGTCCATCCGCCGGAAGAAGTCGTGCGGCGTGCTGCCGTGTTCAGGGAACAGTGCGACGCCGGTCTTGGAGGAGACGTCCAGCGGGATGTCCGCCACGAGGAAGGGCGCGGCCAGCACGTCCGCCACCTGGCGCGAGAAGGCCTGGGCGGCCGAGCGGTCGCTGTGCGGCGCCAGGATCGCGAACTCGTCGCCGCGAAGCCGCGCCACCATCGCACGCTCGGGCGCGATGGCGCGCAGCCGGGCGCCGAAGTCGCGCAGTACCTGGTCGCCCTGGCTGAAGCCCAGCGCGTCGTTGACCTCGCGCAGCCGGTCGACGTTGACCTGCAGGGCGGCGAAGGGCGTGCCGGTCTGCTGCCCGTGCTCGATGGCCTCGCCCAGCGCCTCGGCGAAGCGCGCTTCGTTGGGCAGGCCGGTCAGCGCGTCGAAGTGGGTCAGGCGGTACAGGTCCTCGCGCGCGCGCTCCTGCTCCTCCTTGGCCCGCAGCGTGGCGATGCCGAACGCGAGGTCGTCCGCCGACTCGGTCAGCAGCGTCACCTCGTCCGCATCGAAGACGTCGGGCTCGACGTCGTAGATCGCCAGCGCCCCGATCACCGCAGCTCCGACGCGCAGGGGGCAGGCCAGCACCGAGCGCTGCCCCGCCAGGTGCTGACGCCAGGGTCGGTACTCCGGGCTGATGGCCATGTCGGCCACCACCGTGATCTCGCCGCTGCGCACCGCGCTGGCAGCCGCGCCGCCGCTGAACTCTCCGTTGGCCCAGCTCACCTTCAGGAGCCGTAGCGCCGCGAGGCCGCCGGGGTAGCGCCGCTCAGCCACCGGCGAGAGCGTGCGGAACTCGTCATCGTGCCTGTACCAGACGATGGCCATGCCGTAGCGGCCGTTCGTGACGATGGCTTCGCACATCCCGTCGATCAGCTCCGCCTCGGTGGTGGCCCGCAGCATCGTGCGGTTGCCCGCGCTGAGCGTGCGCAGCGCGCGGCCGGTGCGCTCCAGGTCGTGGATCCGTTGCGCCAGCTCGCCGTTCAGGGACTGGATGCGTTCCTCGGAACGTTTGCGCTCGGTGATGTCGGAGCCCAGCACGTAGTAGCCGGACACGGTGCCGGCCGCATCGCGCTGCGGGACGTAGCTGATGGCTTGCCAGATGCCCGGGAAGGGTTGCCAGTCGTAGTTCTGCGCCTCGCCCTTCAGCACCCGCGCGATCACCGGCGCCGCGAGGGCATACCGGGCCTCTCCGAGGATCTCGCCGACCGTGCAGCCGACGATGTCGCCGCGCTCCGGAGCGAAGCGATCGTGGTACTGCTGGTTGACGTAGACATAGCGCTGCTCCGCGTCGACGTAGGCGATCATCGCCGGGACGTTGCTGGTGACGCTGCGCAGATGAGCCTCGCTCTGGCGCAGCTGGGCTGTGCGCTGCTCCACGCGCTCGGCCAGCTGGCGGTTCTGCGCCTCGATGGAGAGCCGGGCCTGCCGTTCGAACGTGACGTCACGGAACACCAGCACCATGCCGCGCATCTCGCCCTGCAGGTCGCGCTTGGGAGAGGCGGTCAGCGCGATCGGACATTCGTCCCCGCCGCGGCAGCGCAGCAGAAGGCCCAGCTCGTAGGACTGCGGCTCGCCGGTGGCCAGCACCGCCGGCAGCGGACCGGGCAGAGGCACCCGGATCGATTCGGCCTCCAGCCGCAGCACGGCATCGATGTGCTGCCCGAGGGCATCGGCCAGCGGCCAGCGCGTGATTCGCTCGGCGGCCGGGTTCATGCGGGTGATCAGGCCATCGACGTCGGTGGTCATCACGCCGTCGGCGATGCAGCGCAGCGTAATCGCCAGCCGGGTCTCGCTGTCCGCCAGCCGCAGGCGCGCGGATTCCGTGCGGACCAGCTGGCGGCGCATCAGTCCGTAGGTCCCGGCCATCATGCCGAGCCACAGCAGCACCGCGCAGGCACCGGCCACGCGCAGCAGCTGGAACTTGCGCTGCTGCTCGGAGAGCCGGCCCTCCAGCCGTTGGCGCTCGTCCTCCTCCATGCCCCTCATCAGGCGCTGCGCCCGGGCGCGGGTCTCCTGCAAGGGCGCAGTCGCGACGAACGCGTCTGCGGCCGCCGGGCCCTGCGACTTGCGCAAGGCCTCGATCTGGCGCGCCATCGCCAGCCGCTGCGCCGTCACTTCGCGCAGTTCCAGCCAGCGCGCCCGCTGCGCCGGTTCGGCGGCCGTCTGAGCCCCGATCATCTGCAGCAGCACCTCCCGGCGTTGGATGGCCGCGTCGCGCATCGCCAGGTGTGGCGGGTCGCCGGTGATTCGGTAGCTCTGGGTGCTCAGCTCGATCTGCAGCGTGGCGGCACGCGCATCGGCCAGCCCATGCAGGATCTCCTGCGCTCGCCTCACATGCTGCGCGGCGCCGACGGCGTCGTTGACGATCTCCCAGCTGACGGCGGACAGGCCCACCACCATCGCCATGGCGGCGCCGAACCCGATCAGGACCTTGGTCTCGAAGCCCTTGTTGGCTTGCACGGAGCGCCCCCTCCTCGCTGCGTTGGAACGAGCGGTCGCTGCCGCCCTGCCCCTCGCGGCCATTATTCGCCGGGGGCACGCGATTCATCAAATGCCCCTTTCAGGACAAAGGCGCGACCTGCGTGTCCGCCTGGGTTCGCAGCGGCAGGTAGATGTGGAAGTTGGCTCCGCCGCCCGCACGGTTTTCGGCTCGAATGCGCCCGCCATGGATCTCGAGGATCTTGCGGCAAATGGCGAGCCCCAGGCCGGTGCCGCCCGAGCCGTCCTTCGTCTTGCTGGACTGGATGAAGGCGTCGAAGATCTTCTCGAGCTCGCCCGGCGGAATGCCGGGGCCGCGGTCGGCCACGACGACGTGGATCTCCTGCTCGTCGCCGAGCCCGGCGCGCAGCTCGATCGCACCGCCCTCGGGCGAGAACTTGATCGCGTTGGCGAGCACGTTGCGCAAGACCTGCTGGATCCGCTGAGGATCCACCTTGGCCGTCAACGGCACCTCCGGCAGCCGGCACGCCATGCCCAGCCCACGCCGCGCGAGCAGCGGATCCAGTTCCTTGATGACCGGCGCGATCAACTGGCGCAGGTCGCAACGCTCCAGGTGAAAAGTACCGACGGCGCTCTCGATCTTGGACACGTCGAGCAGATCGTTGACCAGCGCCAGCATCCGCTCGCCCGAGGCGTGGATGTCGCCGAACATCGCGGCCAGCTTCGGGATCGCCTGGCCACGCGCCACGCCGAGCTCCGAAAACCCGAGGATCGACTGCAGAGGCGTGCGCAGCTCGTGGCTGATGTTGGCGATGAACTCGGACTTGGCACGCGAGGCTTCCTCGGCCGCATCCCGGGCCAGACGCGTGGCGCGCTCGGCGGCGCGGAACTCGGTCACGTCGGTCAGCGTGCACAGCACGCCCGAGACGCCGCCCTGCTCGACCGGCACGGCGACCTTGATCAGGTGCACGTCCCGCGGCTCGCCGTCGCGATGCAGCAGCTGTGTCTCGTCGGCCATGCGCCCGCCGCTCGTGATCAGTTCCGCATCCTGCGCCTGCTGCTTGTCGCGTTCGTCGGCCGGCATGAAGAAGCCCATGGGCCGTCCGATCACCTGCTCGCGGCGCCTGCCGGTGAAGTCCTCCCAGGCCCGGTTGACGATCGCGTAGCGCCCCTGCGCGTCGCCCATCGAGATCGGCTGCGGGCTGAGCTCCAGCAGCAGGCCGCTGAAGGCCAGTTGCTCGCGCAGGCGCTGCTCGGCGACGACCCGCTCCGTCACGTCGACCGCGCTGCCGGCAAAGCCGAGCAGTTGACCCTGGCCATGCAGCGGGACCACGGCGATCTGGAAATGCCGCAACTGTCCGTCGCCGGTGCGCAGCCGCGCCGCGGCGTTGCGCGCGCCGGAGCGGTCGTCGCGGGCGAACAGCGCTGCGACGCGGGCGCGATCCTCGGGTTCCACCAGTTCGGGCACGGCGCGGCCGATGGCTTGTTCGACACCCTCGCGGTTCAGCGCGTCCCAATGCGCATTGACGAAGCTCAGCCGGCTGTCGACATCGGTGCGGAAGATCAGCTCCTGGACGCTCTTGAACAGCACGCTGAGTTCGCGCTCGCGCAGCGCCACCTGCTCGTGCGCGCGGTCGAGTTCGCGGCGGGTGGCCTGGCGCGCCTTCAGGTTGTTGAGCAGCATCGCGGCGGCGCCGAGGATCAATGCCAGCACGGCCGCGCCGACCGCCGCCAGCCCCCACAGCCCCTCGCGCCAGTCCTTCAGGGCAGTGCCCAGCCGCTCCTCGACGAGCACGACCAGGGGCCGGCTGCGCGAGGCGCGGTAGGCGACGATCTGCGGGCCTGGCTCCAGGCCGTCGCCGATATAGCTGCCGTGCTCGCGCTTGGCCAGTTGCTCGCGGAAGACCGGGTGGTCGACGAGCGAGATCCCGAGCGCCGCACCGACCTGAGAGGTGGCCGCCAGCAACTGGCCGCCATAGCTGAGCAGAGCGCCGCGGTCGCCCGGGTCGTCGCCGATCGCGGTCTGTTGGTAGTTGGCCAGCGCGTCGGGATTGATCAGTGCCAGCAGTAGCAGCTCGCGCCCCTCGGGCGTGCGCACGCGGCGGACCAGCGGCAGCATCTGGACCGTCTGCCGCGCGTCCGCCGGTGCCGCGAGGTTGCGCAGGCTGCGGCCGGGGCGCATGGTCAGCAGCGCGTCGCGGCCCGCCGCCGGCAACGGGCCCAGTCGCGCGAGATCGACGCTCAAGCCGCGGTCGCGCGGCTCGGAACTGAACAGCACGGTGCCGCGCTCGTCGATCACCGCCAGGCCGCGCAAGGTCGGCTGGCCGGCCAGCGCCTGCACCAGCAGCGGCTGGATCCGCGCCACCTCCGTGCCCGGCAGCAGGGCCAGGTCCTCCGAGACGGTCCGCAGCGCCAGCGCCGCAGACTCGACGCCACGGGTGGCCTGGTCTTCCAGCACCCGGGCCAGCAACTCGAGTCGGGCGCCGCTGTCCCTGAGCGCGTCCTGCCGTTCGCTCCAGGCGACCGCGGCCAGCGCCGCCAGGCTCGCGAGCACCAGCGCCGCGGCGGCCAGGCGGACGCTGCGCGCCAGGCGCCGGCTCTGCTTCAGTGTCAGGGGCATATCCGCCGCCTCAGTTGACGACGATCGCCGTCAAGCCGTTGCGCGCCGCCGCCGCCTTGAGCCGGCCGTCGCGCTTGATCGCCGCAACGAACTCGTCCAGCCGCGCCAGCCAGGCCGGGTCTCCCTGATGCGTGGCGTAGGCGTAGGGCAGTACGTGGAACGGCTGCGGCGGCGTCACCAGCTGCGCCCAGTCGGCGTTGTCGAGCAGGCGGCGGCTGTAGGGGTAGTCGGTCATGAACACGTCGATGCGCCCCGCTTCCAGCTCGCGCTCGCGCGTGGCCGGCGGCTTGACGACGACCATCTCCGCCCGCTTGAGCGCATCGCGCATCACCGACTCCATGAAGGTGCCCGCCTGCACGCCGACGGCCACGCCAGGCCGGTCGATGTCGGCCCATTGCCGCACGACGCGGTTCGAGCGGGTGGTGACGGCATAGACGTCGCTCTGCAGATAGGGCTGGGTGAAGGCGAGCCGCGCCTGGCGCTGGGGCAGCACCCCGACGGCGAACATCGCCACGTCGCAGCGCTGGCCGGCCACGTCGTCGATCAGCTGCGTGAAGGAAGACTCGACGTATTCGAGCCTGGCGTTCAGGTCGCGCGCGAGCGAAGCGGACAACTCGATGTCGATGCCACCGAGCCGGCCGGTGTTCGGATGGCGGTAGGTGATGCCGTAGTAGTCGGGCCAGATACAGACGCGAAGCTCGCCGCGCTCGCGGATGCGCCGCAGGGTCGGGCTGTCGGCATCGGCGGCAAAGGCGGCCGGCGCGATGGCTGTCCAGGCGAAGGCCAGCAACGCGACTGATCGGGCGAGGTGCGGTCTCATTGCGGCTTCCTCCATTGGCCGTTCGGCGCATCATCCTCCGACAACTCTTCGAAGCTGGGCGGCTTCGCATTGACGCGGTCGCGCAGCGCCAGCAGCGCCGGGGCGTGAGCCAGGAACAGGTCGACCAGGCGGGGGTCGAACGCCACGCCGCGCTGCTCGGCCAGCATCCGCAGCGCGTTCTCGTCGGAGAAGGCCTTGCGGTAGCAGCGGTCCATCGTCAGCGCGTCCATGTAGTCGACCACCGCCACGATGCGCGCCGACAGCGGAATGTCCTGCCCCGCCAGACGGGCAGGATAGCCGCTGCCGTCCCAGCGTTCGTGATGGCCCAGCGCCACTTCGGCGGCAAGCCGGAACAAGGGCACGCGCGAGCGGCCGAGGATCTCGGCCCCCATGCGCGGATGCTCGTTCATCACCGCCCGCTCCTGCGGCGTGTAGGCGCCCGGCTTCTTCAGCACGCCGTCGGGGATGCCGATCTTGCCGATGTCGTGCATCGGCGCGGCACGGCGCAGCATGCGGCAGAAGGCCTCGGGCTCGCCGAGCAGCCGCGCCAGGGCCTCGGCCAGGTAGCCGATGCGCACGATGTGCACGCCGGTATCGTCGTCCTTGAAGTCCGCCGCCAGCGACAGGCGCAGCAGCGCCTCGTGGTGCGCCCGGGCCACTTCGCGCAGCGCCTCGTTGCGCTCGTGGTACATGCGGCCCAGGTCCTGCACCAGGCGCTCCATCTGGGCGGCGGCCGCGTCGCTGAACATCAGCTCTTCCGTGCTTGCATCGGTCGAAAGCATGGCGGTTCCTCAGGCCAGGGCCGGCAGTTCGGCCAGGCAGTCGATCAGCTGCAGCGGGCTGAAGGGCTTGACCAGATAGACATCCGCGCCGGCCTGGAGCCCGGCCTCGCGGTCGCTGGCCTGGCCACGCGCGCTGAGCAGGAGCACATGCGTGCCTTGCTGCAGGCCGCCCGCACGGATGTGGCGGCAGACGTCCAGGCCGTTCAGTGCCCCCGGCATCATCACGTCGAGCAGCACCACGTCGGCATGCCGCTCGGCCAGGAAACGCAGCGCCGCCTCGCCATCGGCCACCTCGAAGATCTCGTAGTCCTCGAATTCGAGGGTCATGCGGAGCAGGCGCCGGATGTCGGCGTGGTCGTCCACGATCAGGATGGTCTTGGGCACGGGGAGGCTCCTCGCTCACTTGTTGATGTACGCATTATCGAAAATATCATTTTTATCATCCACACTGGATTGCGGGGATGAGATGCCAAAACCGGCAAAATTGCGCAATGCCAAGAACCGCAAAGCCCCTCACGCCGTCCGCCGACGCCACCGACTACAGCACCCTCGACGCCGCACGCCTGCTCGGTCTGGCCGTCCGCTCCGTCCAATTGATGGTGGACCGCGGCGAGCTTGAAGCCTGGAAGACGCCGGGCGGCCACCGCCGCATCTCCCGCGCTTCGGTCGAAGCCGCGCTGACCCGGCGCGGGCAACCCGCAAGCGCCACTCAGGACACGCCCCCATTCGCACAGCCCCAGGACCGCCTGCGGGTGCTGCTGATCGAGGATTCCGTTCACTTCCAGAACTTGATCACCCTGCTGCTGGGCCAGACCTTCCCGCAGCTGGAGCTGCACACCGCGTCCGACGGCATCGCCGGCCTGGCGATGTACGGCCGGTTGCAGCCCGCGCTGCTGCTGGTGGACATCCTGCTGCCGGGGATCGACGGCGCCAGCCTGATCACCAGCCTGCGTTCGCAGCCCGCCTTCGCGGGCAGCCGGCTGATCGTCGTGACCTCGCTGGACGAAGCGCAGCGCGAGCCCTATGCCTTCGCGCTGCAGGGCGTGACGGTCGTGCACAAGCCGCGCATCGTGACCGACCTGCCTCCGCTGATTCGCGAGGCGCTGGGGATCGAAACATGACCGGCACAGCCCCGCTGCCGCGCCTGCTACTGGTGGAGGACGATGCCTCGCTGCAGCGCTTCGTCGCCCTGGCGCTGGACGATCTCGGCATCGAGCTGGTGGTCGCCGGCTCAGTGGACGAAGCCCTGGCGCAGCTGCGGGCCGGGCCCTTCGTCCTCGTCATCAGCGACCTGATGATGCCCGGCCGGTCGGGCTTCGAGCTCATCGACACGCTGGCGGCCGAGCCGCCGCTGCTGGGCACCGGGCGGCTGGCCATCTTCAGCGCCGGTATCAACCCCGAAACGAGCCTGCGCCTGCAGCGGCCCGAGGTCTGGCGCCTGCTGCCCAAGCCCTGCAGCGTGGGCGACCTGATCGCCTGCGTGCAGGACGCCCTGGCCGCGACCGCCACCGCGCCCACGACGCCTGCGGTTCATACGGAGGCCGCCGACGACGCGACCGCGATCGCACGCTACTTCGGCGGCAACGCGCCGCTGTTCCAGGCCTTCCGAGACAGCTGCCTGCGGCAGTTCCCCGCCGACCTGGCAGCCGGCGAGCAGGCCTGCGCCGCCGGCGACCTCGCCACCCTGCGCCATCTGGCGCACAGCCTGAAATCGGTGCTGCTGACGCTCGGCCGCGACGAGGACTCGGCGCTGGCGAAATCGCTGGAGGATGCCTGCGCCGCCGGGGATGCGGGACAGGCACGCGAGCTGTGGCCCAGGCTCGGGCACGTCCTTCACCGCCTGCGCTGAAGTCGGCAGATTGATCGGTTCTTCGTGATCTTGTTCTCATCACATATATCACTATTATCATTTTAATCATTTAATATCGCTGCCATCGACGACTAAACACGCCCCCACCGGGCCACGCGATGGACACGATCTCGACCGCCCTCTGCTTCCCGACCTTGGACAGCCTCGCCGCGGCGCCGCCAACCTTCCCAGGCGGCGCCGGCGCCGATCCCGACGCTGTCATTCCCCCCGAAGGTCCTTTCGAGCTGCTGAGCGTGCGCGTCGGCGGCCAGGAATACGGCCTGCCCTTGCCCTCCATCCAGGAGATCCGCCGCTACCAGACGGCCACGCCGCTGCCGGGCCAGGCCGCGGCCGTGCTCGGCGTGATGGACTTGCGAGGCCAGGTGATCGCACTGCTGGACCTGCGCCGCCTGCTGAACCTGCCGGATGTCGCGGAAGACGACGGGCGGCGTGCCGTGGTCGTGCTGGTACGGGACGAACGCCGCCTGGGCCTGGTCGTTGACGAGGTGCTGGACGTGCTGCGTGCCGAGCCCGGGCAGTTCCGCCCGCTACCGGCGCTGCCCGGCCCCTTCGCCCGCCGCCACCTGGCCGGCCTGATCTCCGCGGACGCTCGCCGCGTGCTGCTGCTGCGCGCCGACGACTGGCTGGCCGCCCACGCCAACCGCGCCGCCTGACGCCCCCGACCTTTCAAGGAATCCATCATGCTCACGACGAACCTGAACCTGCGTTCCCGACTGCTGCTGGCCTTCGGGTCGGTGCTGGCACTGACCCTCGCGCTGGCGCTGTGGTCGGCCTGGCAACTGCGTGCGATCAAGCACAACGCCGACGAACTATCGAAAGACTGGTTGCCCAGCGTGGTCGCGGGGGCCGAGATCAAGTCAGCACTGGACACCTTGCGGGTCAGCAACATACGCATGGTCACGGCCCACGACGAGCAGGAGCGCGGGCAGTACCTCGGCTCACGCGACGAGAGCCTCGGCCAGCTCGATCACGCGATCCAGACCTACCTGCCCCTCGTCAGCAGCGATGAGGAGCGCGAGCGTGCCGACCGGATGCAGGCGCAAGCCCAGAAGTACCGCGCACAGTCCGACGAGCTGTTCCGCCTCGTGCAGGCCGGGCAGTTCACCCAGGCCTACCAGTACAACGTCGGGACCATGCGCGACCAGGGCGCGAAATTCCGCACTGCCGTGCAGGAGCTGATCGACTTCAACAAGCGATGCGCGGACGCCGAGATCGCACGCGCCGACGAGACCTATCGCCTGTCGCTGATCAGCGTTGCCGTCGCGACGGTGATCGCGATCGGCATCGGCCTGGTGATGGCCTGGAGCATTGCCGCCGACATGCGCCGCCGTGTCGGCCAGGCGGCCACCGCCGCCGAGCGCTTCGCCGCCGGCGACCTGACCCATCGATTCGAGCTGAGCGGCAGCGACGAGGTGACGCAGATGCTGCAGGCCATGTCCGCGATGCGCAACCAGCTGGCCGGCCTGGTCCACGGCGTGCGCCAGAACGCCGAGAGCGTGGCCACCGCCAGCGCAGAGATCAGCCAGGGCAACACCGACCTGAGTTCACGCACCGAGCAGCAGGCATCGTCGCTGCAGCAGACCGCCGCCTCGATGGAGCAGATCAACAGTGCGGCGCAGAACAACGCGGACAACGCCGCGCAGGCCAGCCAGTTGGCGCAGCAGGCCTCCGGCGTGGCCGATCGCGGCACGCGCGTCGTCGGCGACATGGTGCAGACGATGCGCCAGATCGAGCAGGCGTCGCGCCAGGTCGAGGACATCATCGCCGTGATCGACGGCATCGCCTTCCAGACCAATATCCTGGCCCTCAACGCCGCCGTCGAGGCGGCCCGCGCCGGCGAGCAGGGCCGCGGCTTCGCGGTCGTCGCCAGCGAGGTGCGCACGCTGGCCCAGCGCTCGGCCGAGGCGGCGCGGCAGGTCAAGCAGCTCATTGCCACCAGCGTCGATCGCGTCGCCACCGGTACGACGCTGGTGGATCAGGCCGGCCACACGATGGTGGAGGTCAAGGCGGCGGTGCAGCGCGTCAACGACATCGTCGGCGAGATCGCAGCCGGCAGCCGCGAACAGATGCTGGGCGTCGGCCAGGTCAGCGAGGCCGTCTCGAACATGGACCAGGCCACCCAGCAGAACGCGGCCCTGGTCGAGGAAAGCGCGGCAGCGGCCGAGAGCCTGCGCCAGCAGGCCGAAGCACTGGTCCAGGCCGTGACGGTCTTCCGCACCGAGGCGCTTGCAGATCCGGCCACCACCCCGGCATCACGGCCGGTCCATACGGCAAGCCGGCAGGCGCAGCCGGCCGCCCGGCGTACCGCCGCCATCCGCGAGCCCGCCACCGCCGGCCAGTCGCCGGCCGATGGGCAGTGGGCGTCCTTCTGAGGCGAGGATCTGCAACTGGCGCACAGTGGCTGCGCCAACGCGGCCTGCGGCAAGGCCCTCATCGGGCACGCCGATTGCCTGATCCATGCCCCGGTTCTCTCGATGAAATGCAGGTAAAAACGCGCACATGACAAGTACGCCGCCCGAGGCCCTGTTGGCCGAATTGCGCAGCTCCACGCGCCCCCTGCATGACGACATCGAGCGACTGCTGGCATTGGAGGAACCGATGGAACTCGGCCGCTACCAGGCCATCATCGGCGGCTTCCACGGCTTCCTCAGCCAATGGGAAAAGGACCTGTTCGCGGCGCTGCCGCCGTCGCTGCAGGGCTGGTTCGCGGAGCGCCGCCGGGCGCGCTTCGCAGCAGACGATCTGAGCTACCTCGCCTCGCTGGGCCTGCCGGCCCGCCGCCCCGCCCAGCCGGCGCAGCCGGCGTTGCCCGACACCGGCCTCGCCTCGGTCTTCGGCTCCATGTACGTGATCGAAGGCTCGGCCCTGGGGGGCCAGGTCATCACGCCGAAGCTGCAGCGCGAGATGGGCCTGGAGCCGGGTCGCGGCGCCAGCTACTTCCACGGCTACGGCAGCCGTACCGGGGCGATGTGGCGCGAGTTCCGCCAGAAGGCCGTCGCCGAGGTCGGCAGCGAGCCGGCACACCTGCGTGCCGCGAGCGCGGCGGCGCGGGCCACCTTCAGCGCGCTGATCGCCACCTTTCGTCCGCTATTGGCATGAGCACCGCCCCCCGCGCCCTGACCGATTGCGCGAGCGAACCGATCCGGGTACCCGGGGCGATACAACCCCATGGCTGGCTGCTGACGATCTCCGCCGCCAGCGGCGAACCGCTCGCGTGGAGCGACAACTGGGCGGCCCTGGCCGAAACCGGCGCGGCGCTGCCCACGGCCCTGGCCGCGTATGCCGCCGGCCTGAGGAAGCAGGCCGGCTCCCTGGTGGACGGCGAGGGCCCGATCTCGCTCGGCGTGCGCGCCTTCGGCGGCCACGCCTTGCATGTTTCGGCCCATCGGGCGGGCGACACGATCCATATCGAAGCCGAGGCCCAGGGCGACGGCGGCGAGGGCGGCGAGCCCGGTGCGCAGGCGCCGATCTACCGCCTGGCCCGCCACATGGTCCCGCAGATGCAGCGCACGGCCTCGGTCGGCGAGGTCTGCCGCGCGGTGGCGCAGGAGATGAAGCGGCTGACCGGCTTCGGACGCTGCTTGATCTACCGCTTCGACGCGGACGGTCACGGCGAGGTGCTGGCCGAATCGCTGGACGCCGGCTACGCGAGCTACCTCGGCCACCGCTTCCCGGCGGCCGACATTCCCGCCCAGGCGCGCGCGCTGTACAAGCTCAACCACCTGCGCCTGATTCCCGACGCCAACTACGCGCCGGTGCCGGTGCGCTTCGCCGACGGCACGAGCGCGGCGCTCACTCTCGACCTCTCCCAGGTGCAGCTGCGCAGCGTCTCGCCGGTCCACCTCGAGTACATGCGCAACATGGGCACGCTGGCGTCGATGTCGGTATCGATCATCGTGCGCGGCGAGCTCTGGGGGCTGATCTCCTGTCACAACCATGAGCCGGCGGGCCTGCGCTACCCCACCCGCATGGCCTGCGAGCACCTCGGGCAGTTGCTGTCGCTGCAGATCGAGGCCAAGGAGGAGAACGAGCAGGTCAGCGAGCAGCTGCGGCTGCGCCAGTTGACGCTGGCCATGGTGGCCCATCTGGCCGACAGCGACGCGACGCTGCAGCGCCTGGTCGACGAATCGGGCCCGCTGCTGCGCATGGGCCTGGCCAGCGGCGCCGCGGTGATCCTGAACGACCGCTGCTGGACCGTCGGCGAAACGCCCGACGAGGCGACACTGCTGCGGCTGGGCGAATGGCTGGCGCCGCGCATCGACGAAACGCTGAACACCGACCGCCTCCCCGAAGACGCGCCCGAACTGGGCATCGATCCCGCCGTTGCCGCCGGCCTGCTGGCCATCTCGATCTCCAAGCTGCACCGCCACTACCTCGTCTGGTTCCGGCCGGAGATCGTGCTGACGATCACCTGGGCGGGCGATCCGCGCAAGGTCGAGGGGCCGGGTGACGGCATGCTGCATCCGCGGCGCAGCTTCGCCGGCTGGGTGGAGCACGTGCGCGGACGCTCGGCGCCGTGGAGCCAGGCGACGGCCCATGCGGCGCTCGAACTGCGCCATGCGCTGATCGGCGTGGTGCTGCGGCGCGCGGAGGAAATGGCCGAGGTCGCCGCCGAGCTGGGCCGGGTCAACAAGGAGCTGGAGGCATTCAGCTACACCGTCTCCCATGACCTGCGCGCGCCGATGCGACACATCTCCGGCTTCGTGGAACTGGTGCTCGAGACGGAGGGCGGCAGCCTCAGCGATCGGGCACGCCGCTACCTGAGCCATGTCAAGGAAGCGTCGGCGCACGCCGGCCTGCTGGTCGACGCGCTGCTGGACTTTTCCCGCATGGGTCGCTCCGCGCTGAAGTGCGCGGACCTCGACATGGACCCGCTGATCGCCGCGCTGGTCGCAGAGCACGACGGCCCGCGCCGCGAGGGCCGCATCGAATGGACGATCGGCCGGCCGCTGCCCCGGCTCTACGCCGATCCGGTACTGATCCAGGTCGCCCTGCGCAACCTGATCGGCAATGCCGTCAAGTACAGCCGCACGCGGCCCGTGGCGCGCATCGGCATTGAGCCGATCGAAGACCCGCGCGGTGTCGGCCTGTCCGTCACCGACAACGGCGTGGGCTTCCAGATGAAGTACGCGAACAAGCTGTTCGGCGTCTTCCAGCGCCTGCATCGCAGCGAGGCCTTCGAGGGCGCGGGCATCGGCCTGGCCAGCGTGCGCCGCATCGTCGAGCGCCACGGCGGCGTCGTGGAGGCCTTCGGCGAACTCGACAAGGGCGCAAAATTCAGCTTCCTGCTGCCGCGCCGCCACAGCAACCCCGACCTTCCCGCGCAACCTGCCCCCTGATGCCATGCTCAAGCCCATCCTGCTCGTCGAAGACGATGCCCGCGACCTCGAACTGACGCTGGTCGCACTGGAACGCAGCCAGCTCGCCAATGAGGTGATCATCGTGCGGGACGGCGCCGAAGCGCTGGACTACCTCAATCGCGAGGGCAATCACGCCGGACGCAGCGAAGGCAATCCCTGCGTGGTGCTGCTGGACCTGAAGCTGCCCAAGGTCAACGGCCTCGAAGTCCTGCGCGCCGTGCGCAGCACCGAGAAGCTCAAGAGCCTGCCCGTCGTGATGCTGACCTCGTCGCAGGCCGAATCGGACGTCGTGCAGAGCTACGAGCTGGGCGTCAACGCCTACGTGGTCAAGCCGGTGGAATTCAAGCAGTTCGTCGCCGCGATCGCCGACCTGGGCGTCTTCTGGGCCGTGCTCAACGAGCCGCCGCCGGGCTCGCTGCGCACGCACCGCCGCTATGAGTGAGGCGATGGCCCCACGGGCAATCCAGCCGGCATCGCAGCCGCCGCCGCTGGACATGCTGCTGCTGGAGGACTCGGCCTTCGACGCCGAACTGTTGCGTGCGCACCTGGCGCTGAGCGTCCCGAGGGCGCAGCTGACCTGGGTGACCGACGCCGCCGGCTTCAGCGCCGAGCTGGCGGCACGCCGTTTCGACCTGATCCTGTCGGACTTCCAGCTGCCCGACTACAACGGCGGCGAAGCGCTCGACCATGCGCGCGCGGTTGCGCCGCAGACCCCGTTCATCTTCCTGTCCGGCGTGATCGGCGAGGAGAACGCGGTGGAACTGCTCAAGCGCGGCGCCACCGACTACGTCATGAAGGGCCGTCTGGCCCGCCTGCCCCTGGTGATCGAGCGGGCGCTCCGCGAGGTGGAACAGCGCGCCGCCGAACAGAGGTCACAGGAAGCGCTGCGCCAGGCCAAGCAGGAAGCCGAGCGCATCAACGCGCTGAAGGACCAGTTCCTCGCCATCGTGTCGCACGAGCTGCGCTCGCCGCTGAGCGCCATCCAGGGCTGGGCCGAACTGCTGGCGCTGCGCGCCAACGGCGATGGGCTGATGGAGAAGGCCTCCGCGGTCATCAAGCGCAACGCGCTGCTGCAGACGCGGATGATCGACGACCTGCTCGACATGAGTGCCGTGGTGGCCGGCAAGCTGGCGCTGCAATGCGAAGTACTGGATCTGTCGGCGCTGGCCGAGGCGGAGGTCGCCGCCCATCAGCAGGCGGCGCAGGCCCGCGAGATCCGCCTCAGCGGCGAGTACCCGGCGGCGGCCTGGGTCAATGGCGACGGCCAGCGCCTGGCCCAGGTGGTCGGCAAGCTGGTCGGCAATGCACTGAAGTTCAGCCACGCGCAGGGCCAGGTCCAGATCCGGATCCGGCATGAGGGCAGCGAGGTGGCCCTCGTCGTCGAGGACTTCGGCCGCGGCATCTCCGCGGACTTCCTGCCCCATGTCTTCGACCGGCTGCGCCAGGAGGACAGCTCGCGCACGCGCAGCGCCGGCGGCCTGGGCCTGGGGCTGGCCATCGCGGATGCCGTCGCCCGGCTGCACGGCGGGCGCATCGGCGCCAGCAGCGAGGGCCCGGACCGCGGCGCCCGCTTCGAGCTGAGGCTGCCGGCCGTGGCGGCGCCGGCGGCGTCGCCGGACGGGCAAGGCGCACCGCCCGAGGCGGGCATCGCCGACCTGAGCGGCCTGCATGTGCTGCTGGTCGACGACGAGCCGGATGCCCGAGACGTCGGCCGTGCCACGCTGGAATCGCTGGGCGCGACGGTGACCGTGGCGGCCAGCGCGCAGGACGCGCTGGCCGAGTTGTCGACGCAGGCCTTCGACGTGCTGGTCTCGGACCTCGGCATGCCCGGCCAAGACGGCCTCAGCCTGATCCGCGCGCTGCGCAGCAGCAGCCAGGCCGCCCTGCCGGCCGTCGCCCTGACCGCCTTCGCGATGCTGCCGGCCCGTCTCGCCGCGCTGGAGGCCGGATTCGATGGCTACGTCGCCAAGCCGATCGATCGCAAGGCCCTCGGCGACGCCGTGCGGGCCGCCCTGCGCAGCGCTCACACCGCCCGTGCGGAATCGAGATGAGCGCTGACGACAGGAACAGGATGGCCATGTCCCAAGAAGAACAACTACAACCGGTGACGCTGGACAACTGCGCAAGCGAGCCGATCCACATCCCGGGTTCGATCCAGCCGCACGGCGCGCTGCTCGCCTTCGACCGGCTCGGCCGGCTCGTCTGCATGAGCGCCAATGCGGCGGAGATGCTGGGGCTGCCGCTGGTCCTGGGCCGTGTGCTGCGGCCGGAGGAGATCAGCCAGGAGCCCGAGGTCCGGCGCATCATCGGCCAGGCCGTGGCGGGGCTCGGTGCCGGCGAGGCGATGCCGGAGGCCTGCGAGCTGCGCCTGAATGGCCAGCGCTTCGATCTGGTCGTCCATGCGAGCCAGTCGCTGTGCCTGTGCGAGTTCGAGCAGCGCGACATCGAGGCGGACCGCCTGAGCAGCTTCGCGCTGCTGGCCTACCGCTCGATGGACAAGCTCAAGCGGCAGACCGCGATCGACCGGCTGCTGGAGGTGGCGGTGGCCGAGGTGCGCGCAATGAGCGGATTCGATCGCGTCATGGCCTATCGCTTCCGCCACGACGACAGCGGCGACGTCGTCGCCGAAGCGCTGCGCGAGGACCTGGAGCCCTACCTCGGCCGGCGCTACCCGGCCAGCGACATCCCGGCACAGGCACGGCGCCTGTATGTTCTCAACACGCTCCGTGCGATCGCCAAGGTCGCCTACCGGCCGGTGCCCTTGCTCGCCGACGTGGGCCGGACCGAACCGGTGGACCTCAGCCACAGCGTGCTGCGCAGCGTGTCGCCGATCCACATCGAATACCTGACCAACTTGGGCGTCGGCGCGTCGATGAGCGTCTCCATCGTCGTCGGCGGCCGGCTCTGGGGCATGCTCGCCTGCCACCACATGGAGCCGCTGCTGGTGCCCTATTCGATCCGCATGGCGATGGACGTGATGGCCCAGCTGATCGCCGCGTCGGTGCAGTCGATCACGGCGCGCGCGCAGGAGGCGGCGATGGGCCGCGCGGCGCTGCTGCGCACCGACATCGCGGCCCAGGTCGCTCAGGGCCACGAGGCCGCCGACGTGCTCATCCGCGAGGCGGCGGCCTTGAGCGCCAGCCTGGAGGCGGATGCGCTGTTCGTCGGCATCGACGGCCGCGTGCGCTGCTACGGCAGCGTCGACGAACACTGGGCCGCGGCGCTGGTCGCGCAGTTGCAGGCAGGGCGGGATTCGCTGGTGCACCTCAATCGCGTGCAGGATCTGCCCGCCGCCAGCGGCGACCGCCATTGCGGCGCGCTGGGCCTGCGCTTCGACGAGCCGCGCGGCGGCTGGCTCGTGCTGCTGCGGCGCGAGCAGATCGAGACCATCCGCTGGGGCGGCAAGCCCGAGAAGGAGATCGCCCACGGACCGCTGGGACCACGCCTGACGCCACGGGGCTCGTTCGCCGAGTGGAAGGAAACCGTCCGCGACACCGCGATCCCCTGGGCCGCGCATCAACTGGAAAGCGCATCGCTGCTGCTCGACGCGGTGAGCCGCGCGCACGCCGGCCGTGTGCTGGAGGTCGACCGCCTGCGCTCGCAGCTGTGGGCCGTGCTCGGACACGACCTGCGCGACCCGCTGAACACGCTGAGCGTGGCCTCCTACGCGCTGGACCAGCAGAAGTCGCCGACGCGGCTCAACACCATCATCCGCAACTCGACCAACCGGATGGCGCGCCTGCTGCGGGATCTTCAGGACATCACCCGCATCCAGAACGGCCTCGGCCTGGCGATGGACACCGAAGAGACCGACCTTGCCGCGCTGCTGACGCAGTTGCTCAACGAGCAGCGCCTGACCTACCCGGACGTGCGGATGGAGGCCGCCATCCCCGCCGCCCTGCCCGCCCGGCTGGATCCGATGCGCTTCACGCAGGTCGCCACCAATCTGCTGAGCAACGCGCGCCATCACGGCACGGGGCTCGTGACGATCGAGCTGGAGGCCGCGGACGGCCACGCCCGGCTGCGCGTCGGCAATCCGGCCGAGCCCATCGCGGAAGAACTGGTGGCCGGGCTCTTCGACCCGTTCAAGCGCAGTTCGATAAGCAACGCGCGCAACCCCGGCAGCATGGGCCTGGGCCTCTACATCGTCCACCAGATCGCCCATGCGCAGGGCGGCTCCATCACCTACGATGCCCGCGACGGCATCGTCGTCTTCGAATTGCAGCTTCCCTTGATCCAGGCCTCGCCTCCCGATGAACACAATGAAATCTGACGACGCAAGAATCGTCGTCGTCGACGACGTGGCGGACACCGCGGAGGTGCTGGCGATGATTCTGGAAACCGCCGGATACGAGGTGCGGACCGCGCTGAGCGGCGAGGCGGCGCTGGAACTCGTGGCCGAGTTCCAGCCGCTGTGCGTGCTGATGGACATCAACATGCCCGGCCTCGGCGGTCACGAACTCTGCCAGTGCTTGCGCGACCGCTACGGTGACGATCTCGTGCTGATTGCCGTGACCGGTGCCGGCCACGTCGACGATCGCGTCGGCGCCAGCTTCGCCCGCTTCGACCACTACCTGCGCAAGCCGGTCGACATCAAGCTGCTGAGGCAGTTGCTCCCGCCGTTGCACTGAGGAGAGGGCTCCTCAGCCGGACACCATCGCCTCGATCTGCGTCCGCTGCGCCGCCACGCGCGCGGCCTCGTCCAGCGCGCGCTGGACGCGGGCGTCCAGATGCGGCACCGCCGCCAGCGCCGGCGCAGCGATGCGGCCGGCCGCCGCGTCGAGGCCGGCGAGCGACGCATCGAGCGCCTTCGACGCGTCCTCCATCGCCGCGACGAAGCCCGGCACCCCCTGCTCGCTCGCATGCAAGGTCAGGCTCAGCCGCAGGTTCGACAGCTGCGACATCAGCCCATAGGCGGCGGACAGCCACAGCGTCAGTTGCGGCACCGGCACGCGCACGTCCTCCGGCTCCGAGAGGCTGCGCGTGCGGATGGCGCTCACGGCGCGCAGCGCGTCATAGGCCCGCTGGCGCGCGAAGCGTGGTGCGCCGGGCGCGCCGGGCCCGTCGGCCTGGTGCAGCGCCGTCGCCTCCGCCGCATAGGCGCGCAGCGCGGCCGTCGCCTGCTGCAGCACGCCCGGCAGGTTCTTGCGTTCCCAGATCGGCAGCACGTAGGTGGCGGCCCAGCCCAGCAGCGCGCCGGCGATGGTGTCGCCGAAGCGCTCCAGCGTGCTGAAGCCGGCGTCCGGCACGGCCAGGTGCGCCTGCAACACGGCCATCACCGCGGCGGCGCCGGCCGTCACCGCATAGCGCACCGGGAAGAACGCATGCGCGATGCCGGAGGCGATGAGGAAGCTGCCGGAGAGGAACAGCGCCGACGGCGACGCCGCCGTCAGCAGCAGCACCACCACGCAGCCGGCCAAGGTGCCGAGCACCCGCGCGTTGCGCCGCAGCAAGGTCTGCGCGAGGCTGCCCTGCATCACGGCGACGATCGTCAGCACGATCCATTGCGGATGCGGTGTCCACGCGACGGTCTGGGCGAGGGCATAGCCCAGCGCCGCCGTCACCGCCGTGCGCAGCGCATGGCGGAACACCGGCGTGTCGGAATGCAGGTTGGCCGCCACCGAGGACCACAGCCATTCGTCGGGCGAGATATAGCGGCGCAGGTCGGCGCGCCTGCAGCTCAGATGCACGGCCTCGGCCGGATCGAGCAGGCGCTCGATCGAGCGCAGCAGTTCGAGCTGGCTGCGCAGCAGCGCGGTACAGCGCTCGGCCCCGGTGCTCTGCGCGAGTTCATCCAGCAGCTGTTGCAGCGCGGCTTCGGCGGCCGGATCGGGCTTCAACGGCGAGCCGGTGTGCAGCGCCGTGGCGACCGCGCGTAGCGCGGCGGCAATGCCGTCCAGCACGTCGGCGCTCAGTTCGGCCTCGCGCTCGGTGGCGAGCTGGGCCGGCGCTTCCTTGCTGGCCATCGCCAGGTCGCGCAGGTCGATCAGCTGCAGCAGCAGCGCGGTCTCGCGCCGGGCGTTCGGCCCGCGGTCGTTGGCGAAGACGAGGTCGCGCGCGACCTGGAAGCGATCGGCCAGCGCGGTCTCCTCGTCGAGCACGCCCGACTGCCAGATCGGCTCGCTCGGCCGGCGCAGCTGCGCCGCGATCGCGGCGACCAGCCGCGCCTCGCCCTCGGCCGTCGCGGCCAGAGAGGCGTTGCGCCAGGTCGGCTGCAGCAGCCAGGCCGTCACCACGGCCCAGAGCCAGTAGCCCGCCGAGCCGACAAGCCCCCAGGCAAGGTGATCCCAGCGCAGCGGCTCCGAGGCCGGCAGCGACATCGCGAACACCAGCGACAGCGCGGCGGCGAAGGCGCCGGTGCCCGCCTTCGGCCCCCAGGACAGCATCAGCATCGCGGAGAAGACGATCAGCGCCGCCGCGGGAATCTGCAGCGCATCGAAGGGCCGCACGGCCAGGAACAGCACGCTCGCCAAGGTGCTCGCGACGCTGGCGACGAACACGCGCCGGGCGACGCGGGCGGTGGTCGTCACCACGTCGGCGAGGCTGGCGCAGACGGCCGTCGCGATCGCCGTCTGCGCGGCCGACGCACCGGCGACGAAGCCGATCGAGAGCTGGACCAGCGCCAAGCCCAGCGTCACGGTGATCCCGTTGACGATCCAGGCCGGCACACGGCGCACAACGATGGTCGGTGTCATGTCGTCCCTCTTCGTCTTGTATCGCGGATGGTAGAGGCTCTCAAACGCGCAGCAACTCGACTTGCCGGCTCGTCAGCAGCGGCACGATCCGCGCCGCCACCAGTTCCCGGTAATGCAGCGACTGGCGGTGCGCCTCGACCGCCGCCTCGTCGCGGTAGCGCTCCAGCAGCAACAGCGAACCCGGCTCCTCGACGCTGTGGAACACCTCGTAGCCGAGGCAGCCCGTCTCCGCCAACGAATGCTGGCGCGTGGTGGACACCAGCTTCAGCACCTCGGCCACGGCGGCCTCGGGCATCTGCCAGCGGGCCAGCACGGTGATGGCACCGGCGGCGCTCATTGCCGGACCTCGTTCAGCGCAGCCAGCACCGCTTCGGCCAGCGGGCCGCCGGAGGCGGGGTTCTGGCCGGTGATCAGGCAGCCGTCGACGACCACCTTGGCCTGCCACACGTCGGTCGACGAGTACTCGGCGCCGGCGGCACGCAGCGCATCTTCCAGCAGGAAGGGCACGTCGGCCTTGGCATAGCCCTCTTCCTCGGCGTTCGAGAAGCAGGTCAGCCTGCGGCCCTGGATCAGCGGCGTGCCGTCGTCGAGGTTCACGCCCAGCAGCGCAGCCGGGCCATGGCAGACGGCCGAGACGATCTTGCCGCCGTTCCAGGCGCGCAGCACGGCGGCCTTGACGTCCGGGTCGGTCGCGATGTCCACCATCGGGCCGAGGCCGCCGGGGAAGAAGATCGCGTCGTAGTCCAGCACGTCCACCTCGGACAGCTTGCGGCTGTGGGCCATGCGGCGGATCGCGGCGCTCTGGCTGAAGGCCACCTGCGACGGGTCGTTCGCGTCGTAGCCGTCGAACGGCGGGTTGCCGCCCAGCGGCGATGCGAATTCGACGGCAATGCCGGCCTCGTCGAACACCTCGAACGGGTGGGCGACCTCGGGGTAGAAGTAGCCGGTGGCGCGGTGGTTCGGGCCGATCTCGGCAGCGTTTGTCAAAACGAACAGCACATGCTTGACGCTCATGATGAAAGCTCCTTCGGGTTGGGTTGCGATCCGCCTATCGAGGTTCCCTATGAATTGATCTGCGGTGAAGTGAACTTTAGGGAGTGGAGCCCTGCCCCGGTAGCCAGCGGGAGCTTGACGCATTGGCTCGCAGGATTTGACAATCGAGCGCATGGACACCGCCAGCAACATCCTCGACGACCTGCGCGCGATGGCGATCTTTGCCGCCGTCGTGCGGCAAGGCAGCTTCGCCGCCGCGGCCCGTTCGCTGGGGCTGACGCGCGCCGTGGTCAGCCATCACATCCGCGCGCTGGAGACCAAGCTGGGCGTGCCGCTGGCCCAGCGCAGCACGCGCAGCTTCAGCCTCACGCCGGCCGGCCAGGCCTTCCGCGTCCACTGCGAGCGGCTGCTGGACGAGGCGGTGGACGGCATCCGCAGCATGGAGCTGATCCGCGCGGAGCCGCGCGGTGAGGTGCGGCTGACCTGCTCGCATCACTTCGGCACCAAGCGCATCCTGCCGGCGCTGGTGGCCTTCCGGCGGCGCTACCCGGCCGTGCGGCTGCACGTGGCCATGTCCGATTCGAACGTGGACATCGTCCAGCACGGCGTCGAGCTGGCCGTGCGGGCCGGCCCGCTGGCCGATTCATCGCTGGTGGCGCGGCGCCTGCTGCTGGAGCCGACCTTGCTCTGCGCCGCGCCGGCCTACCTGCGCCAGCGCGGGGCGCCCGCTTCGGTCGGCGAACTGGCCGAGCACCGCTGGGTCGTCTACCCGCCGAGCCAGAAGTCGGCCACGGTCCTGGCCAACGGTGCGAAGGTGGAGATCCCGGTGCAGGGCGACATCGTCACCGACAGCGCCGCCTCGCGCCTGGCCTTCGTGCTGGCCGGCGACGGCATCGCGCGACTGCCCGCCTATGACGCGGCCGCGCTGGTCGCCTCGGGCGAACTGGTGCGCGTGCTGCCGGAGGTAGAGACGGCGCCGCTGGAGATCTTCCTCGTGCACTCGAAGCGCATCGGGCCGAGCGCGCGGCTGCTGCGCGACTACCTGCTGGACGACGTGGCCAGCGAGGACGTCACCGCCGCCTGATCCGCCCGGAACTCCTGCACCGCCCACTCCAGGAAGGCCCGCACCCGCGGCGCCAGCTGCCGGCCGCGAGCGTACAGCAGCGACACCGGCGCGGACGGCGGCGGCGTGTCCTTCAGGATCTCCACCAGCGTGCCCTCGCGCAGGTCCTGCTCCACATGGAAGCGCGGCACCTGCGCCAAGCCGAGGCCCAGGCGGATACCGGCCAGGTAGCTCTCGGTGCCAGTCACCGTCAGCACGCCGGGCAAGGAGAGCGTGCGCAGCTCCTTGCCGAGCTGGAACTCCAGCGGCGTCACCTGCCCCTGGGTGATGGCGCGCAGGCCGACGACGCGATGGCCACCCGCCTCCAGCTCATCGATGCCGGCCGGCGTGCCGAAGCGCTGCAGGTAGCCAGGCGTCGCGCAGGTCATCCGCGGCAGCAGGGTCACCTGCCGCGCCACCAGGTCGCTGTCCGGCAGGCTGCCGTAGCGCAGCACACAGTCCACGCCCTCCTGCACGAGGTCCACCCAGCGGTCGCTCTCGCTCATCGAGAGCTGGATGTCCGGATAGCGCTCGAAGAAGGCCGGCAGCCCCGGCATCAGAAAGTGGCGGGCCAGCGTGCCCTGCACCTCGACACGCAGTTGCCCGCGCGCCTGCACGCCGCGGAAGGCGCCCTCCGCGTCCTCAACGTCGTCCAGGATGCGCAGGCAGCGCTGGTGGAAGGCCTCGCCGTCCAAGGTCGGCCGCACCACCCGCGTCGTCCGCTGCAGCAGGCGCACGCCCAGGCGCAGTTCCAGGTCGGCGATCACCTTGGTGGCGGTGGAGCGGGGAATCTGCATGTCGTGGGCGGCCAGCGTGAAGCTGCGCCGCTCGACGATGCGCACGAACAGCTGCATCGCGTCGAGCCGGTCCATCGGCCATCTCCTTTGTTCGCCCTGGAGAAACAGTCATTCCAGTTCTCGGGAGATTATCTTCTCCCAGCGAATTGCGACAGTTGCTCCACGCCGCGAATCACACGGCGCCCAACCCGCAACTTCCAGGAGATTCCGATATGAGCACCTCGCAAAAAGTCGCCATCGTTACCGGCGCATCCCGCGGCATCGGCGCCGCCATCGCCGAACGGCTGGCCCAGGACGGCTTCACCGTCGCCATCAACTTCGCCGGCAAGGCCGCCGAGGCCAACCAACTGGTCGGCAAGATCGAGGCGGCCGGCGGCCGCGCCATTGCGGCGCAGGCCGACGTCAGCGATCCCGCCGCCGTGGCGCGCCTGTTCGACGCCGCGGAAGCGGCCTTCGGCGGCGTGGACGTGCTGGTCAACAACGCCGGCATCATGAAGCTGGCCTCGCTGGCCGACAGCGACGACGCTCTGTTCGACAGCCAGATCGCCATCAACCTGAAGGGCACGTTCAACACGCTGCGCCAGGCGGCCCGCCGCCTGCGCGACGGCGGCCGGATCATCAACCTGTCGACCAGCGTCGTCGGCCTGAAGCTGGAGAATTACGGCGTCTACGCGGCCACCAAGGCGGCGGTGGAGACGATGACCGCGATCCTCTCGAAGGAGCTGCGCGGCCGCTCGATCACGGTGAATGCCGTCGCCCCCGGCCCCACCGCCACCGACCTGTTCCTCAACGGCAAATCCGCCGAGCTGATCGAACGCCTGGCCAAGATGAACCCGCTGGAGCGCCTGGGCACGCCGGCGGACATCGCCGGCGCGGTCGCCTTCCTCGCCGGCCCGGACGGCGGCTGGATCAACGGCCAGGTGCTGCGCGCCAACGGCGGCATGGTCTGACCCCCACGACATTCAACTCAATCCAGGAGCACCACGATGAGCAAGAAGATCATCCTCGTCACCGGCGCCTCCAGCGGCTTCGGCCGCCTCGCCGCCGAAGCCCTCGCCCGCGCCGGCCATACCGTCTACGCCTCGATGCGCGCCACCACCGGCCGCAACGCGCCGACGTTGGCCCAGATGGCCGACTACTCGAAGACGCAGGGCGTCGACCTGCGCACCGTCGAGCTCGACGTGCAGTCGCAGGACTCCGCCGACGCCGCCATCGAGACCATCGTCGGCCAGGCGGGCCGCATCGACGTGGTCATCCACAACGCCGGCCACATGGTGTTCGGCCCGGCCGAGGCCTTCACGCCGGAGCAGTACGCGCAGGTCTACGACGTCAACGTGCTGGGCACGCAGCGGGTGAACCGCGCCGTGCTGCCGCAGCTGCGGCGCCAGCGCCAGGGCCTGCTGGTGTGGGTGTCGAGCAGCAGCGTGGCCGGCGGCACGCCGCCCTACCTGGCGCCCTACTTCGGCGCCAAGGCGGCGATGGATGCGATCGCCGTGCAGTACGCCCGCGAGCTGGCGCGCTGGGGCATCGAGACCTCGATCGTCGTGCCCGGTGCCTTCACCAGCGGCACCAATCACTTCGCCCACGCCGGCCATCCGGCCGACGCGCAGCGCGCGGCCGAGTACGAGCTGAGCGGTCCCTACGCCGGCTTCGGCGAGCAGGTGCAGCAGGCCTTCGCGGAGATCGTGCCGGCCGACGCCGACGCGGGCCTGGTGGCCGATGCGATCGTCGACGTGATCGGCACGCCGGACGGCCAGCGGCCCTTCCGCGTCCACATCGACCCCTCGCAGGACGGTGCGGACATCGGCTTCGCCGTGACCGACCGCCTGCGCGCGGAGATGCTGCACCGCACCGGCCTGTCCGACCTGCTCAGGCCGGCGGTGGCGTGAACCTCAATGCACCTGGGCGGCCATCGTGCAGACGAAGTTGCCGAGCGCCGTGTCCGAGGCGGTCGGCGTGAAGCCGGTCGTCAGCACGTTGGAGGACGAGGCGCTGCTGACCAGCGAGGTCTTGGCCGAGGCACGCAGGAAGCGCTGGTTCACGGCCTTGGTGGCCGCGGCCGTGACGGCGCAGACGAAGCCCGCATGCGTGCCGTAGCGCTCCTCCAGCGAGGGCCGCGGATCAGCATTGGCCACCCGGGTCGCCTTGGTCGCCGCGAACGGCCAGTAGGAGCCCGAGAGCGTGCACTGCTGGCCCGCGTAGATGCCGGACTTCGTGATGTTCCAGCCCGAGTAGGTGCCCAGCGGCGCCTGCAGGTTGACCGAAGGCACGCCCACCTGCTCGTTGCCGTCCGTGTTCACGCGGGGCACCAGCGTCGGCAAGACGGCCTTCACCGTGGGCGGCTGGATGCTCATGATGCCGGACTGGTTCGCGTAGTCGACGCCGGGCCCGAAGTCATAGGACAGCGCCGGCCAGAGCTTGTCGCCGCCATACGGATAGCCCGGGATGTTCGGGAAGCCGACGCTGGCCTGCGTCGCCTCCACCAGTTGCCCCTGGCTGAGCTTCGGATAGACGCTGGGCGGCATCGCCGTGCCGTTCATGATGAAGTCGATGAAGTCGTCCTGCAGCGCGTTGTAGGTGTCCGACGACGGGTTCGGGTTGGATGGGTAGATGCAGCTGCCCGACACGCTCGGGGCGGCGTTGTAGGTGAAGCCGCCGCCGCCGCCGCCGTGGGTCACGCCGGGGCTGTAGTAGCGGTAGACGTTCGGCGGCAGCGGGATGTCTTCCTGGGCCGTGTAGCCGACCAGGTCGGGCGACATCTTCTCGGCATACATCTCCAGCGAGCCGAAGGTCTCCATCACGGCCGGGCAGGTGTTGGTCGCGTTGCAGCGGGTGAGGATGCCCTTGGCCGGGAGGTTGCGCGCGCGGTCCGGATAGTCCGCCCACCAGACCGGCGCTTCGTCACCCATCATGTAGAGGTTGGTGATGACGTCCGGCAGCGCGAAGCGCGTGTTCATGAACAGCATCCGGCCGTCGATCTGCGCCCAGGCGCCGTCCACCACCTTCCGGCCCGATTCATCCTGGTTGAAGCCGTAGAAGATCGAGCCGCGGATGAAGGAGGCGGACTGCGACGAGCCGACGCTGATCGCCTTGGTGATGCGGTTGGCCACCGGGTTGGCGGTGCCGCTCGAATCGGCCGCGCTGTGGCGGAAGAACGAGATCGCATCGCGCGCCGCCGCATAGCCCACGCCCAGTACCAGCGGGTTCACCGCGGTGAAGACCATCTCGTAGAGCAGGTTGGGATTGAAGCCGTTCCGCAGGCACACGCGGGTCGGGTCCGGCGTGCCGGGAAAGGCACGGTGCGGCAATCGGCCCAGGCCCAGTCGACGCCCAGGGTCAGCGGCGTCTTCGGCCCGTCCACGCCGGTCGTCGTCTGCGAGGCCAGGCTCCAGAGCGTGGACTGCGTCGGGTCCGTCATGCTGTTCGGCTTGTAGGGCACAGCGGTGTTGTAGATGACCATCTGGGCCGTGGAGCCGGTGGCGTTGGCGATGTGGCCATAGACCTGGCCGGTGATCGCCGAGCCGTCCTTGTTGACGGCCACCGGCACCTGGATGACCTGGTTGCTGCCGGTGTAGGGCGCGTTGAGCTGGGTGCAGGGATAGGCCGTCGTGCAGTTCGACAGCAGGTCGCCCTGCCAGCCGGACTGCAGGTAGACCGCGCCGGCGACGATCGAGGCACCGCCGGGGATCGCATTGCCGCCGCGGTTGGACACCTCGTAGAACATCAGGCCGCTGGCCTGCGCCACGTCGGTCGGCGCCGTGAGCTGGAAGGTCGAGACGTAGAGCACCTTGCCGTGCGCGTTGAGCGGCGCCAGCTGGAGGTCCTGGATGATCGTGTTGTGCACGTCGGCCGGATCCAGCTCACCGAAGATCCGACCCTTGTAGGCGGTGTAGGGGATCGGCCCACCGCTGACCGAGGCCTGCGAATCGATCACGACCTGCGTCACCGCCGCCTGGCTCGCCGCGCCCCAGCCCAGCAGCGCGCCGAACAGGGCGAGGAACCTGATCTTGAGCCCGCTTTTTCCGCTCTCGCGGCGAAAGAAGAAGGCCAGCAGCACCAGCGCCACGACGAGCATGCTGCGCGAGGACGGCTCCGGCACGCTGGAGACCAGCGGCGCATCGCAACCCGCCAGGGTGCTGCCCATGCAGGCCAGGTGGTGGCCCGCCGCATCAGTCAGCTCCACGACGAAGGACTGCGGCAGGCTCGGGTCGGTGAAGGTCGGATCGAAGCTGAAGGTTTGCGAGCTTCCCGGGGCGATGCCCTTGCCCGCGCTGCTGTCGGTCAACGCATAGCAGAAACCGGTGCCGAAGCTGTAGCCCGAGCTGCCCTGGCAGTTCAGCTCGTCCGTGCCGAAGAAGAAGGCCTCGGCGCTCCAGCCCGGGCGGTCCGTGCCGGCGTACTGACCGAGTCCCGTGACGAGCAAGGCCGTCACCTCGAAGCTGCTGCTGTTGTTGGTGATCGTGAACTGTCCGTCGCCGCTGGCCGGAATGATCTCGTTGAGCGTGAACTGGGGCGTCGGGTCGGCGGCGAAGGCCGGTGCGGTGCAACACAAGCCCAAACCCAGCCCCAGCGCGATGCCGGCCAGCCATGCACGAACGGGCTCTCTTGAAGACTGCGGCCTTGTTGTGGCTGCCGCATCCACGGTGAATGGAATTCCCACGTCGTTGTCTCCTGTACCTTGTAGGAGGCCGCCGCGCCTGTTCAGAACCAGGACACCCACAGCCTGTGGTGTTCTCCCTGCCTGTCTTCTTTGTCTGCCTGGACAGGTGTCGGAAGGAGCTTATGAGTGGGTTCGGCGCAGCATCAATCAACTCGCCGCAACGATCATTTCGACGCACGGAAGGATCGCGGGAATTCCCTTGGCGATTCCGTACGCCAATCGCCCAGAACCCGCATGAACACGCCAATCCCGGCGATTTCGGCGTGCCAGATCGTCCGCCCGGAACACGTCTTTGCGTGCCTTTGCAATGCTTTGCAGAAAGCCTCAGCCGAGGGCGCCCGCCGCCCGCAGTGCCTGTCGCTCGGCGGCCTCGCAGCCCAGTTCGCCCAGCACCTCGTCGGCATGCTGTCCCTGCAGCGGCGCGGCGAAGGGTTGCGGGCCCGGCGTGCGGCCGAACTTGATCGCGCGCGTGAGGCCGCGGTAGCTTCCCAGCACCGGGTGCGGCATCGTCGCGATCATGTCTTCCGCCTGGACCTGCGGGTGATCGAACATCTCCTCGATCCGCCGCGAGGCGGCACAGGGCACCTCGTCGCCGAACAGCGCCTCCCATTCGAGCGCACTGCGCTGACGCAAGGCGTCATGCAGGCGGGGCACCAGTTCGGCCGCGTGCTGGGCGCGCTTCTTGACGGTGTCGTAGCGCTCGTCGGCGGCCAGTTCGGGCAGGCCGATCTTCTCGCACAGCGCCGTCCAGAAGCGCGCGGTGTTGGCCGAGATGTAGAGGTGGCCCTGCTTCGTCGGATGGATGCCGGTGACGCCGCCGGAGCGCATGTCGCGGCCGACGTCGAGCGGCTCGCCGTCGGCCCAGACGAGGCGCGCGGACTGCATCGTCAGCGCGCTGCGCAACAGCGACACGCCGACCGACTGGCCGAGGCCGCTCTTCTCGCGCTCGTACAGCGCCGAGGCCACGCCGCCGGCCAGCAGCGCCGCGGCGTAGTAGTCGACGACCGAGCCGTAGAGGATCTCCGGCGCATGGCCCGGCTTGCCCTGGAAGGCGCACATGCCGGTCATCGTCTGCAGCACCTGGTCATAGCCGGCCTTGTCCTTCATCGGGCCGGCCTCGCCGTAGCCGGTGACGGCGCAATAGATCAGCCGCGCGTTGATCGCGCTGAGCGTGTCGAAGTCGATGCCCAGGCGCTTGGGCACGCTGGGGCGGAAGTTGTGCACCAGCACGTCCGCCTCGCGCACCAGGCGCATCAGCAGAGCCAGGCCTTCGGGCTTCTTCAGGTCCAGCACCAGGCCGCGCTTGCTGCGGTTCACGCCCAGGAAGGCGCGGCTCTCGTTGACGAGGGTGGACGGGTAGTTGCGCAGGTTGTCGCCATCGGGCGACTCGATCTTCAGCACCTCGGCGCCCTGGTCGGCCAGCAGGGTGCAGCCGTAGGGGCCGGCGATGTAGGCACTCAGGTCCAGCACGCGGATGCCGGCCAGCGGGCCTTCGTGAACAGCGGTCTTCTTCATCATGGAGCCTCTTCGGGGGCCAGTGACAGCCAGGTCAACCGCCAGGCGCCGTCCTCTCGGCCTCCCGTGCGGTAGTACGGCGAAAACTTCAGCGGCGCGCGGTAGCCCAGGCGCAACTCGATCTCGGGGCCTTCGGCATCGGGCGCGGCAGGCTGCTCGACGAGCCAGTCCGGATCGCCCTCGGGCGGGCGGATCGTCTCCTCGGTCTTGAAGCCGTCGATCAGCGGCGTGGCGTAGACCAGCGGGCCGCGCGTCAGCGCCAGCCAGGCGTGGTGCAGCACCTGCTGCGCCACCGGCGAGCCGTCCGGCGCGCGCGATTCCTGCGTGTTCTGGTGGACGCGGCGGTGCGTGCGGATCACCATCGGCAGCTCCAGGCAGACCTCGTCGCCCTTGCGCCAGCTGCGTTCGATCTGCGCGTGTTCGCCCGGCTTCAGCTCGACGGAGCTCAGCTCGCCGTTGAGCTTCAGCCGCGCACCTTCGGCCCACGAGGGCACGCGCAGCTGCAGCGCGAACTTCGCGCCGTCGCGCTCGATGTCCACGACGCGCAGGCACACGAGCCCCGCGAACGGGTAGCGCGTGTGCTGCTCGATCTTCACCAGGCCGGCTCCGGGCAAGGTGGCCGCGACGCTGGACGGGCCGTACAGGTTCACCGCCAGCGCGCCGGCCGGCGTCAGCGCATAGGCCAGCGGCGGCAGTTCCTCCAGCGCCATCGCGCCGCTACTCTTGCAGCAGCGCCAGTAGGTCGTGTGGACGCGCCGGCCGTTGGCGAAGGAGTAGTAGCACCAGTCCTCGCCATTGGGCGCCAGCGCGCCCAGCAGGTCGTTGTAGGCGCTGCGCTCGGCCTCTTCGGCGTACTTCGCCTCGCCGGTGATCGCCAGCAGTTCGCGGTTCAACTGGATCCAGGCCAGGGTCGAGCAGGTCTCGATATAGGCCTGCGGCTCGAAGCTGCCCCGTGCGTTGAACACCTCGCGCGAACGGTTCGCCACACCGCCGAAGGGGCCGCCGCCGAGGCTCAGGTGGTGCTCGCGGATATTGGCCCACAGGCCTTCGATCGCGCGCTTCAGGTCGGCGCGGCCGGTGGCCTTGTGCAGCTTGGCCAGGCCCACCAGGTTCCAGGCCAGCTGGTAAGCCTTGCCGGTGGCGATCTCGGCCGCGTCGGTGCCGGCCAGCGCCTTCGTCAGCAGGGCCAGCTCGGGGTGTGCGTCGGCCTGGGCAAGGATGGTCTCGGCCAGTTCCAGGTAGCGCGGCTCGCGGGTCTCCAGGTACAGGTCGGCGGCCGGGTCCAGCAGCACGGTGGCCGACATGCCGTGGTGGTTGCCCATCGTCGTGATGTTGAGGCCGCCCTGCACGATCGTCCGCCAGCAGAGGTCGCCGATGCGTTCCGCCGCGTCCAGGTAGGCGGCCTCCGGCATCGCGCGGTGCAGCTCCAGGAAGCCGAGCATCAGGTAGGCGTGGGTCCAGATGTCCCAGGTGCGCAGCGCGGGCTCGCCGTTCCAGCTGAGCGGCCTGGGCGGCTGCGGCACGGTGAAGCGGCGCTCGGGCGCATAGGTGCCAAGGTAGCCGTCGGCATCCTGGCGCTCGATCAGGTAGGCGGCCACGCGCCGCAGGTTCTCGCCGAGGGTCGGGTCTTGCGTGCGCGCGAACGCGCGGGCGGCGGCGGACAGCCACTTGCCGGCATGCTCACCGTACCAGTCGCCCTCCTGGTTCTGCATCACGCGCGCCGGGTCGAAGATGGCGATGGCCGGGCTCTCGGGCCCGGTGATGAAGGTGGAGAGCCGCCCGCGGCGGTTGGCTTCGAGGGCGCGGCCGAGCAGGCCGCCGAGTTCGGTCTTGATCATCATGGATGGAGGTAGCCGGCGACGGCTTCGATCTCGCGGGCACTGAGGCCTGCGGCTTGCACCTGCATCGCGCCGCGGCTCAGCGCCTCGACGATGCGCGCGTGGCCGCGCGAGGCGATCCAGCTCTTCGGCGGGATGCTGCCGGCCGGGGCGTCGTGGCATGCGGCGCAGCGTTGGGCGTAGGTGGCGGCGCCGTCGACCGGGCGGCCATCGTCGACGGTCGCGGCGGGTGCACTCGCTTTGGGCGTTATGGATACGGCAGCGCGCGTTCCTCCGAGGCCGAAGGCCTGGATGCGATCGGTGCCGACGATCACCTGCCCACGCACGACGATCGGCTCGTTGTACTTGCCGCTGGCCGCCAGCTCGCCGGGCGCGCTGTGCCACAGCGGCTTCATCGTCATCGCGTCGACAGCATGCAGTACCGGCGCGGGCTGGTTGGGGCCGTTCAGCGGCGCCGAGCGGCGGGCGTTCTCGTCCAGCACCCAGGCGATCGCCTCGCTGCCGTCGGGCCGGCTGCTGACGACGGGCGAGCCGGGGTTCTGGAACACCAGCTCCATCGCACGGGCGGCCGGCTGCAGCCGCTTCGCCGCGACGCTCAGGCGCACCAGCGAGGGCGCAACGCTGTCCGACGAGCCAGCCGCCGCCTTGCTGGTGCCGCTGGCCACGATCTGCAGGCTGCCGTCCGGCGCGCGGAACGTGGCCGGCACCGATCGGGCGCGCGCCAGGTCCAGCGCGGCATCCAGCTCGGAGTACGGGCCGAACACGTTCAGCGGGCCGCGGCCGTCGTGCAGCGAGGCATCGCCCGCCGCATCGCTGCTGCAGGCCGGGCGGCGGTCCAGCCGGCCGGGCAGGTGCGCGCGGTCCAGCAGGTAGACATTGCCCTGCTTGCCGCCGAGGGTCAGTAAGCTCGAGCCGGGCAGCAACGCGACGCCGCCGGAGCCGAGGTCGATGTCGTTCTCCGCGGTGATGCAGTGGTTGAACGGCGTGTAGGTACCGAGCAGCTTCAGCCCGCGGTCCAGCTTCAGCAGCGATTGCGTCCAGTCGTTCGGCTGGTCCTTGTAGCCGTCGAAGCCGCTGCCGGTGACGGCGTAGACAGCTCCGTCCGCATCGACGGCCGGCCCGCCCGCGCCCCATATACCGCCGCTGCCGCGATGCGGCATCGCCACGGCGGCGAAGGCGCTGTCCACGCGGGGCTCGTTCGTATCGACAGCAGCAAGCCAGCCGGTCTCGGTCTCGCCGAAAGCGATGTACAGGCGCGCGCCGTCCGGGCTCAGGTTCAGCGCGCCGCGCTGCACGCGGAAATCGAACTTGCGCGTCGGCGGCACCGGCGCGGGGCCGGTGTTGCGGTTGACCTCGTTGAGCCGCTGCTCGTCCAGCCGCACCGGCCAGCCGGCTTGCACGGCACCGCTGCCCAGGTCCAACGCATAGGCCTGCCAGCGCTGCGTGGTCTCGCAGGCGGTGACGTAGAGGCGCCCACGCGCGGCGTCGATCACCGGCGTGGAGAGGATGCCGGTGGGCACGCCGTCCAGCGGCGCGGGCTGCAGTCGGCAGGGGTCGGCCAGGTGGGTCCGCCACAGGATGCGGCCGGGCGCGATGTCGCCCTGCTTGCGCGCGTTGATCGCGTAGACGTCGCCATTGCTGGTGGCGGCGATCACCGCGGCGAAGCTCTGGCCGCGCAGCTCGCCGGCCGTCAGCTGCAGGTCCTCGACGTACAGCGGCGAGGCGTAGAGCCGCGCGTCCTGGCCGTCGAAAGAGGCCAGCGGCGGCGACTGCCAGAGCTGGCCGAAGCTGGCGGCCACGGCGGCCGGCGCCAGCGCGGTCTCGTTGGCGAACCAGCCGCTGCGCTGGGCATCGTGATGGAAGGTGGTGATGTCGGCGCGCGCCGGCACATCGAGCCCGGCCGTCCAGGCGATCGCGTTGACGAGCAGCGGCCGCAGCGGCGCCAGCGCGGCCAGGAAATGCGCGCCGGTGTAGCCGAACGAACGGCCGCCATCGGGGCGCTGCCAGGTCCAGGCCACCGTGCGCGCTTCGGCCTCGTTGGACAGCACGGCCTTGCCGTCGCGGTACTGCGGATGCAGCGCGGCGCTGAGCACTGGCGTCGCGCCGGGTGCGAACTTCAAGGTCGGATAGAACTCGTCGAGCACCTCGATCGGCCGCAGGCCGCGTGTCAGCGGTGAATCGCCGACGGGCTGCAACAGCGTCATCTCGGTCGTGCGGTCGTACAGGCCGGGCCGCACCGCGCCGAGCCAGGCCTGCAGTTCGTCGTTGCCCGTCGATGCCTGGTGCAAGGCGACGACACCGACGCCACGCCGCATCGCCCCCTCGAACGCACGCCGCTTCACCGGATCGTCGAGCGGATGCGCCTCGGCGCCGTCGAGGTAGAGCACCAGCGTCGAGGCATGTCCCAGATCGGCGGGCCAGCCCTGGCTGATGCGCAGCTCAGCCTGCGGCAGCGCCTCTTTCAGCCAGCCGGCAATCTGCGCCGCGCCGGCCGCGTACTCATGCCGGCCTGGACCCTCGTGGCCGCTGCCAGCAATCAACAGGATGCTCGTGGCGGCCATGGTGGCGACAAGACTCATGCAGCGTCGACGACGCAGCGGAAACCGATGCCCGCCGAGCGGTCCTTGGCGGGCGCCATCAGCAGCAGCTTGCCGTGCTGGTCGTTGCGGTAGGCCTGCGGAAAGTACCAGTGCGAGGTCTGCGGCTGGTAGCTGCTGCCGCCGCGCACGATGGCGGCGCGGGTGTGCTCATCCTCGTACTCGTCGGTCCACTGCCAGACGTTGCCGACCAGGTCCTGCACGCCGAAGGGGCTGGCGCCGCGCGGATGGGTGCCGACGTCGGCCGGCGCGCGCATCGTGCGGCCGCGGTCCGGCGCGGGCACGGCCTGCGGGTCCCAGGTGTTGCCCCAGGGGTAGAGGCGGCCATCGCTGCCCTGCGCGGCGTACTGCCATTCCCACTCGCGCGGCAGGCGCTTGCCGGCCCAGGCCGCGTAGGCGCGCGCATCCTCCAGGCTCACCCAGGTGACCGGCTTGTCGGCCCAGCCGGTCGGCGGCATGCCGGCGACCCAGTGGCGCAGGAAGTTGTGAGCGTCGCGCGGCGCGTAGCCGCTGGCGTCGATGAAACGCTTGAACTCGGCGTTGGTGACCGGGTGCCGATCGAGGTGGAAGGCCGGGATCTGCAGGCGGTGGCGGTGGCCGCGGCGCGGGCTGCTCTCCCAGGGGTACTGCACGTCCACGCCGTCCCAGACAAAGCCCTCGATCTCGACGCCGCCGACGACGAAGTCGAACTCCGCCGCCGGCACCGTCACCATGCCCTGCGGCGCGGCGGCCTGGGGCTTCGTATTGGCGATCGGCACGAGGCGCTGCGGGATCGCACGCCAGACGTTCGACAGGGCCCGCAGCGGCGTCTTCGCCCACTCGGCGGCGCGGGCCAGGTAGGCGTCCAGCCCGGCCGGCGGCGTGCGCGTGGCCAGCACCGCGCCGTAGCCGCGCGGCTCCAGCGCGAAGCTCAGCAGGGCCTGGCCGGCGATGAGACGCGGCTGCAGCTCGGTGCCGCTCCAGGCGTCGAAGTAACGCATTCCTTCGGCGTGCTCGATGGACAGTTGCTCGCCGGCAATCTCCGACTCGTGCCGGTTGACCAGCGTCCACAGCACCGCGCCGTCGTCGCCCGGGAAGCTGCTGGCGAACACGCCGGCCTGCAGCGTCGGCGCGTAGGGCCGCCAGTCCATGCTGACCATCAGCGCGGGGAAGAAACGTTGCAGCGCGGCGATGCGGCGCAGGGTCTCGGCGTCGCGCGGGGTGAACTGGTTCCAGATGCCCCAGATGTTCTCCCAGGCGTTGTAGCCGACCCCGTTGAAGAAGATGTACTGCAGGTCGTTCGTGCGGTCGCGGCCCCAGCGGTTCTCGTAGTTGATCATGTGGCGCGGCTCCAGCCACTTCCACTTGGCAACCGAGGGGATCACGCTGTCGGGCACCTTCTTGCCCCAGCTCTGCACGTTCCAGATCAGCTGTTCCTCGGACGAGATCGTCGACTCGGGCTGCAGCACGACCGGGCAGCCGAGTGCGTCGCAGGCATCGAAGAAAGCGCGCGGCACGCCGTTGTAGGTGTCGCCGTTGATGCCGTCGGCACCGACCGCCTTGACGATCTGCGCGATCGCGTCCCAGTCGCGCTGGCCCTGCGGCCGCGTGCCGTTGTCCCAGGGCTTGGTGGGCAGGAAGACCCTGACGCCGCGGCGGTGGAAGGCATCCACCGC
>Ga0247779_1000260_pt1 | contig 38235 bp, 30 predicted proteins | sample UWRJL221509R5_FD_179925 | JGI IMG/M metagenome (GOLD analysis project Ga0247779, IMG submission 179925) | Plant litter microbial communities from Arlington Agricultural Research Station in Wisconsin, United States - UWRJ-L221-509R-5 | ecosystem: Environmental > Terrestrial > Plant litter >...
GTCGGCGCGCTGGCGAAGGTGTTGGTCTCGGTGGCGAGGAAGGCCGCGAAGATCTTCTTCTTCATGCGAGGTCCTTCTCGCGCGTGATGCGCAGCTGCCGCAGCCGCGTGGTGTCCAGCCGCAGGCCGGTGACACGGCCGGCTTCCCGGTCGACGTTGATCAGCCCGCTGCCGCCGATGGCCGCCAGCATCGGGTCCAGCGCGTCGGCGAGAAAGACGTCGGCCGAGAGCGGCTTCAGGCGATAGGCATTGCGGCCCCGCTGGCCCTGCAGATGGAGCGTGATCAATTCACCGTCCAGTTCCACATGCGCTTCGGCCTCCAGATCGGGCGCGCGATAGCGGCCCACCAGTTGTTCGCCGAGGCCGCCAGGAGCCACGTCGGGCAGTCGCTCGCAGCGCAGCAGATGGCCGCCATCGCTGATCAAGAGCGCCTCAGGAGTGCGCTCGCACTGCAGCTGCTCGAGCGAGATCGACACCGGGTTCAGCGCCGAGTCCTCGCTGGCCAGCACCGCGCTATCGCCCTCGCGTCGCAGCGGCGCGCTGCGTCCGCCGAACCACGACATCGCCAGCTTGCCGGCCACTGCATCGAAGCCGATCACCGCGCCGCTCGCCGCCGCGTGATAGCGCTGGCCGAGCAGGGCTTCATGTCCGGCCGACGGCAGGTGTTCGACCGGCGCACCCAGGTGCGCGTCGCCCAGCAGCGCATCGATGATCTGGAAACCGAGCGCCACCGTCGAGACCGGCGCGCCGTTGGACATGACCATGATGTCCAGCTCGTGGCTCGGCACGGTGATCATCTGCGAGGTGGCGCCTAGCACCGCACCGGCATGGTGGATCACCTCGACGCCGCGATACGGGTGGCGAAACAGGCCCAGCCCATAGGGCATCGCCATGCCGGTCGAGAGCGTCGGCAGTTCCAACATCCGTGCCCAGCTCGCGGCGCTGCCAACGGTCTTCACCGGGCTGCGCAGATGAGCCAGCCAGCGCAGCATGTCGTCGATGGTCGAGACCAGCGAGCCGCTGCCGCGCAGCTCGCCCGGGTACATGCCGCGGCGCAGGCCGCCGCCGGGCTGCACCTGGTACTGCAAGGCCATGCCGGGCCGGACCTCGAAGTCGCTGGTCAGCGACTCTGTATCCAGCATGCCCAACGGCGCGAAGATGCGCGCCTGCAGGAAGTCCCCGAAGGCCTGCCCGCTGATGCGTTCGATCACCCGTGCGAGCAGCTGATAGCCGGCATTCGAATAGACCATGCGGCTGCCCGGCTGGAAGTTCAGCGCGGTATGCGGCGTGCGCAGCGGCAGGCTCCAGTCCGCAACCGGTTCGAGCGCCAGGCCGTTCACGAAGGCGGCAAGATCGGTGCGCCAGCCGCCGGTGTGCTGCATCAACTGGCGCAGGGTCGGACCCTCGGGATGCAGTTTCGGCAGCTCCGGCAGGTGCTGGTAGATCAGGTCGTCGATGTCGAGGCGGCCCTCTTCGGCCAGCAGCAGCAGGGCCAGCGAGGTGAAGTGCTTGCTGGTCGAGGCGATGCGCACCCGCGTGCGCGGGGACATCGCCACGCCCTGCTCGATGCAGGCCAGGCCGACGCCGCGGCGATAGATGGCCTGTCCCCCGCGCGCGATGCCCACAATGAGGCCCGGCGCATCGCTGCGGTTGAACGGCTGCAGCAGCGCATCGATGGCCGCCAGGCCGGTGGGGGACGGAGTATCGGAAGGAGTCATGGCGTGAGCGGAGGGGAATCCGGCGAGTGGGGTCGTCCCCTGTTCAGACGAACGACAGAGCGGTTTCCGGCACGTCTCGACGAGGGGCTCCACGTCAGCTCAGGGTTTGTGTCTAGGTGCGATGGCTACCGGAATCTGCGGCGGCGTTCGTCTCAACAGCTAGCAGTCATCGTTTCCAACCAAGGATTCCCCCATGAAGAAAAACATGCGCGGCCAGACGCTTCGACATCTGGCCATGGTCTGCACCTTGGCGCTTGCGGCTTCCGCCTATGGCCAGGCTCGTGATTTCAACGTCGCGGCCGGCGATCTGAAGAGTGCGCTCGATGCCTACATCGCCCAGGCCGGGGTGCAGCTGGTCTACAAGGTCGACGACATCAAGGGCCTGTCCACCAAGGGCCTGAAGGGCCAGCTGTCCGCCGAGGACGCGCTGGCGCGCCTGCTCGAAGGCACGCCGCTGAAGGTGCGGCGCGACCCGAGCGGCGCGATCGTGCTCTACACGATACCGCCCGAGGATCCGAAGCCCCGCGCCGACGTGTCGACGCTGGAGTCGGTCGTCGTCTCCGCCGCGCGCCGCCGCGAGCCGGTCAAGGAGGTGCCGCTGAAGGTCGACGTGCTGCAGACCGATGCGCTGGAGCGCAAGGGCGCCCGTGAGCTGGCCGACTACGTCGCCGACCTGCCCGGCGTGACCCTGATCCACGGCGGCGCCTATGCGGGCGCGCTGAGCATCCGCGGCCTGGCCACCGCCTCGGTCGGCGCGGCCTCGGTGGGCGTTTACGTGGACGACGTCGCCACCGGTTCCAGCGCGCCCTACGGCCTGGGCTCGGTGACGCCGCTGGACATGGGCCTGCTGGACCTGCACCACATCGAGGTACTGCGCGGCCCGCAGGGCACCTTGTACGGCGCCGGCGCGATGGGCGGCGTGATCAAGTACGTGACCAATGAGCCCGACAGCAGCGAGTTCTCCGGCAGCGTGCGGGTCGGCGCCTCGTCCACCGCGGGCGGCGGCACCGGCTACACGACCAGCGGCGTGGTCAACGTGCCGATCAAGGAGGACGTGGCGGCGGTGCGCGTGGCCGCCTACACCACTCATTTTGGCGGTTATGTCGACGCGATCGGCCCGGCGGCCGAGAAGAACGTCAACCGCGGCACCACCACCGGCGCGCGCGTCTCGGGCCTGCTGACGCCGACCAAGGACCTGACCGTGCGCCTGACCGCCACCACGCAGGAAGCGCGGCGCGATGGCGTCGACTATGAAGACATGAACCCGGTCACCGGGCAGTTTCCTTCCGGCCAGGGCGCGCGCCGCATCGGATCACCCGAGCCTTACAGCGTCCGCACCAACCTGCTCGGGCTGGACATCGAATACAACCTCGGCTGGGCGCGGCTGAACGCGATCACCTCCGCGCAGGACGTCGACCTGCACGCACAGCAGGACGCCAGCGTGCAGCTGGTGCCGATACTGACCCGCGCCGGCGTGCCCGCCACCTCGGGCTGGGCGAACAGCCTGGGCACCCAGCACCGCATCAGCCAGGAGTTCCGCCTGACCTCGCGCGCCTCGCGCGAGCTGGAGTGGCTGGCCGGCCTCTACATCAACCGCGAGCGCTCCAGCGTCGCCGGCGACTTCCGCTACACCACCGCTGCCGGCGTCGGCACGCTGAACCTGTACGAAACGGTCAAGCCCGCGACCTACCATGACCTCGCCCTCTACGGCGACGTGACCTGGCACGCGACGCCGAAGCTGGCGCTGACCGGGGGCGTGCGCGTCGGCCGTATGGAACAGAGCTACAGCAACACCTCGTCCGGTCTGCTGGCGGGCGGTACCTCGACCAACGGCGGCAATTCCAAGGAGACCGCCACCACCTGGCTGGCCACCGCCGGCTACGCGCTGGACCGCGAAAGCCAGCTGTATGCGCGCGTCGCCAGCGGCTACCGGCCCGGCGGCCCGAACGGCCTGCTGGCCACCACCGCGGCGACGATCAAGCCGATGTTCACCTCCGACTCGCTGTGGAGCTATGAGGCCGGCTACAAGGCGACGCTGCTGGACCGCACGCTGTCGGTCGAGGCGGCGGTCTATGAGATCGAGTGGAAGGACATCCAGCAGCCGATCAACGACGGCATCTTCAGCTTCCTGACCAACGGCGGCAAGGCGCGCATCCGCGGCGGCGAGCTGAACCTCAGCTGGCTGCCCAGCGCGCACTGGCGCCTCGACGGCGCGCTCTCGCTGATCGATGCCAAGATGCGCGCCGATGCCAACGGCCTCGGCGCCCACGCCGGCGACGCGATTCCGAACACCCCGCGCACCACCGCCACGCTCGCCGCCTCGCGCACCTTCGAGCTGGCCGGCCGCGCGGCCTATGCCGGCCTGAACGCGCGCTACCTCAGCGAGCGCCATGCGGGCTTCCCGGGCAGCGCGGTCCTGCCCGACCTCCCCACGCCGTCCTACACCGTCTACGGTCTGCAGGCCGGCATGGACTTCGATCGCTACAAGCTCTCCGCCTATGTGCGCAACCTGAGCAATACGCAGGGCATCGCCGCGATCAACGTCACCGGCGCGACCACGGCGAAGGCCGTCGTGATCGAGCCGCGCACGATCGGCTTCGCGGTCAGCGCCGCGTTCTGACCATGGCCGCCGTCATTCCCCCCGCCGCGACGACAGCGGCGGAAGCGGCCACGCCTGCGCCGATCGAGAAGAAGGCCGGCGCCGCCTCCTGGTATGCGCTGGGCGTGCTGCTGGTCGCCACGATCCTCGGCTCGGTGGACACGATGCTGGTCACGCTGCTGACCGAGCCGATGCGCCACAGCCTGTCGCTGTCCGACACGCAGATCGGCCTGCTCAAGGGCGCGGGCCTGGTGCTGTTCACCGGCCTGGCCACCTTCCCGCTGGGCTGGCTCGGTGACCGCTTCGACCGCCGCTTCGTGCTCGCCGCCTGCGTGCTCGTCTGGAGCGCGGCGACCGGGCTGCGCGGCACGGCGATGGACTACAGCATGCTGTTCATCGCCTCGATCGGCCTGGGCGTCGGCGAAGCCGGGCTGCAGCCGATCACCAACAGCCTGATGCCGGACCTGTTCCCGCGCAAGCAGCGGGTGCTGGCCAATGCGATCTTCGCGATCTCGTCGGTCTTCGGCGGCGCGCTCGCGGCGGTGCTCGGCGGCAGCATCGTGACCGCGGTCGAGAAGTCGCGGCATTCGCTGCCGCTCGCGCTGCAGTCGATGGAGACCTGGCGGCTGACCTTCTTTGCGATGGCCTTCTTCGGCCTGCCGGTGATGCTGCTGGTGCTGACGATCCGCAGCAAGCGGGTGCAGCCCGCGGCCCGGACGCAGGACGCGGCGGCCGCCGGCCAGCTGAGCTTCGGCGACTACCTGCGCGAGCACTGGCGCACCCTGCTCTGCCTGGTGTCGGGCTCCGGCCTGGCAACGGTGGGCCTCAGCTCGGTCGGCAGCTGGATCCCGATCGTCGCGGCGCGGCAGTTCGGCGTGCAGCCGGCGCAGCTGGGCCAGGGCATCGGCCTGGCCGTGATGGCCGGCACGCTGGTCGGTGGCGTGCTCGGCGTCAACGCGATGCGGGTGGTGCGCCGCCGGGTCGGCCTGGCCGCGCCGGTGCGCGTGCTGATGCTGGGCTACGCCACGGCCGCACTGATCTCGGTCGGGCTGCTGTTCGTGCGCTCGGCCACCGATGTGTTCGTGCTGCTGGCCACCTTGCTGGTGCCGCTGATCTGCGGCCACGTCGTGCTGCCCAACGTGCTGCAGGAAGTCGCGCCGCCGCACCTGCGCGCCCGCGTCATCGGCTTGCTGGCGATGGGCAGCCTGCCCTTCGCGGTGCTGGGGCCGCTGGCCATCGGGGTGATCTCCGACGCCGTGAAGGAGATTCCCAACGGCCTGGCCATCGCGATCGTCTGCGCCACGATGAGCGGCTGCCTGGCCGGCGCCGCCCTGCTGCGCGCGGCCGAGCCGGCCTTCGTCCGGCTGCTGAAGAAGGTCAATCCGCCGGATTGACGGCTGGTTCGAGCGAGCCCAATTCCACATGACCACCATGACTGATTCGACCCCTGCCGATCCGATCAAGGCGATCGACGCGCTGTTGGCGCCCTTCAACCGCAGCGACGCGCCGGGCCTCGTCGTCGGCATCCGGCAGCAGGGCCGCTGGCTCTGCCGCCGTGGGCTGGGCCTGGCCAGCATCGAGCTCGGCGTGGCGAACACGCCGCGCACGCGCATGCGGATCGCGTCGACCAGCAAGCAGTTCACTGCGCTGGCGGTGATGCTGCTGGCCGAGGACGGCAAGCTGTCCCTCGACGATGCGGTGCAGCGCCACCTGCCCGAGTTGCCGATGCTGAGCGACAAGGGCCCGACCCTGCGCCAGCTGCTGAGCCACACCGGGGGCTGGCGCGGGCACGACGAGCTGTGGGCGCTGGCGCAGGGCTTCACGCTGGCGCCGCCCGGCATCGGCCTGGCCGCAATGGCGCGGCAGAGCGAGCTCAGCAGCGAGCCCGGCACCCGGCTGCTCTACAGCAATGGCGGCTACCGGATGCTGGCGCTGATCGTCGAGCGGCTCAGCGGGCTCGGCTATGGCGAGTTCCTGCGCACGCGCGTGTTCGCGCCGCTGGGCATGGTCGACACCGAGTCGGTCGCCAGCGATCTGGACGTGCGGCCCGGCATGGCGACGCTCTACCTGCCCGAACTCTCCGCGGCAGGCCCCACCGGGCGCTGGCGCCGCGGTGTCTACCCCTGCGAGTTCGAGGGCGGCGGCTCGCTGGTCTCGACGCTGGACGACATGCTGGCCTGGCTCGCCCACCTGCGCAGCGCGACGAAGACGGTCGGCAGCACCGGCAGCTGGGCGCAGATGCTGGCCCCGACGACCTTGCGGTCCGGCGAGGAGCTGCCCTACGGCTTCGGCCTGGTGCGGCATCCGTATCGCGGCGTCGAGGTGATCCACCACAACGGCGCGGTACTCGGCGGCACCTCGCAGATGATCACCGTGCCCGCGCACCAGCTGGACATCATGATCATCGGCAACGGCGCGCCTGTGGTGCCGGCGCTGCTGGCATTCAAGTTCATCGACCTCCTGCTCGGCGATGCGCTGACCGAAGCGCCGCCACCGCGCGCGGCCGCCGCCGATTACGCGGGCCTCGTCGGCGCGCGCTACCACGCGCCGGAGAGCGGCAACCTGGTCGGCTTCGACAGGGTCGGCGACCGGCTGGGGCTGTCATGGCTGGGATCCGGTGCCATGCCCCTGCGGGAGCGTGAGGACGGGCGCGGGCTCTGGCTCGGCTTCCTCGACCTGGCCTCGAACCGGATCGACATCGACCTCGAAGGCGTGGACACGAGCACGGTGCCTCCGCAAGACCTGACCCTCAGCGAAGCCGGCCAGCTGCAGCGCCTGCACAGGCTGCCCGACACGCTGCCGGATCCCGCCGCGCTGGCGCCGCTGCTGTGCGGCCGCTACCGCAGCGCGGACCTCGACGCGAGCGCGCAGATCGAGCTCGGTGCCGAAGGCCTGCTGATGACGATCGATGGCCGCCATGGGCAGATGCGGGGCCGGCTGAAGCCGCTGTCCGATGCCGTGATGATCATCACCCCCACCGAGCCGCTGCTGGCCGCGATGAGCCCCGGCAGCCTCGTCAACATCGAACGCCGGGCCGATGGCCGGGTCACCGGCCTGCGCTACGACAGCATGCGCACGCGCCGCCTGCGCTTCCAGCGCGAGGAGTCCGCTGCATGAAGTTCTTCACCGCCTTCCTGGCCACCGAGACCAACACCTTCGCGGCAGCTCCGACCGGCCGCGGCAGCTTCGAGGAATACGGCATCTTCCACGGCGACGCGAGCACGCGCGACACGCAGGGCTATGGACAGTACCCGCTGGCCCTGCGCCGCTGGCTGGCCGAGGCCGGCCATGAGCTGGTGGAGAGCGTCACCGCCTTCGCGATGCCCGGCGGCCTGACCGTGCGCCAGGTCTACGAGCAGTTGCGCGACGAGATCCTGGCCGACCTGAAGGCGGCGATGCCGCTGGACGGCGTGCTGCTGATCCTGCATGGCGCGATGGTGGCGGACGGCTACGCCGACTGCGAGGGCGACCTGCTCGCCCGCGTGCGCGAGATCGTCGGCCCGGGCGTGCCGATCGGTGTCGAGCTGGACCTGCATTGCCATTTCACCGAGCTGATGCGCGTGTCCGCCGACGCGATCGTTGCGTACAAGGAGTATCCGCATACCGATGCGGTCCCGCGGATGCGGGAGCTGCTGACGATCGTGCTCGACGCCGCGCAGGGCCGCGTCAAGCCGACCACGGCGGTGTTCGATTGCAGGATGGTGGGTCTCTGGCATACGACGCGCGAGCCGATGGCCGGCTTCGTGCGCCGCATGCAGCGGGTGGAGCAGCAGCCGGGCGTGCTCTCGGTGTCGCTGGGCCACGGCTTCCCCTGGGCCGACGTGCCCGAAGCGGGCGCCAAGCTGTGGGTCGTCACCGACAAGGATCCCGCGCTCGCCGCCCGGCTGGCCGAGCAGCTCGGGCGCGAGTTCTGGGCGCTGCGCGAGCAGACCCGAACGCCGGGTCTCGGCATCGATGAGGCCTTCACGCAGGCACTGGCCGTGGAAGGCGGGCCGGTGGTGCTGGCCGACGTCGGCGACAACGCCGGCGGCGGCGCGATGGGTGACAGCACCTTCATGCTGCGCGCGCTGCTGGATCGCGGAATCGATGACGTGGCGATCGGCGCCTTCTGGGACCTCGGCGCGGTGCAGATCTGCCGCGATGCCGGCGCGGGCGCGCGCCTGACGCTCAGGCTCGGCGGCAAGTGCGGGCCGGCCTCGGGTGAGCCGATCGATCTGAAGGTCGTCGTCAAGGCCGTGGACGAACAGTTCTGGCAGCCCGGTCTCGGCGGCGACGGGCAACGCACGCCGCTGGGCCCCAGCGTCTGGCTCCGGCTCGACGATGGCCGGCACGCCAACGTCGACATCGTGCTGACCAGCCGCCGCAGCCAGGTCCTGTCCCCTCAGCTGTTCACCGGCCTGGGCATCGAGCTGGGCGACAAGAAGCTCGTCATCGTCAAGTCCGCGCAGCACTTCCACGCGCAGTTCGCGCCGCTGGCCAAAGCCGTCGTCTACGTGGCCTCGCCGGGCACGCTGGACACCGATTTCGCTCGCCTGCCGTATCGCGTCCGCAGCCTCGACTACTGGCCGCGTGTCGCCAACCCGCATCGCCTCGGGCCCACGATGCCGGCGCCCGGTGAGTTGCACCGGATCGGCGGCCTGCAGATGCACCTGCGCCGCAGCGGGCCGCCGCCCGGCGCCGAGCATCCGGTGACGATCGTGATCGAGTCCGGCGCCGGCGCCGTCTCTCCCGTCTATGCGCGGCTGCAGCAGGCGCTGGCGCGCAAGTACCCGGTGTGCAGCTACGACCGCCCGGGCCTCGGCTGGAGCGAGCCGGACACCGAGCCGCTGGACGGCGAGCGCAACGCGCGCCGCTTGCATGCGCTGCTGGCCGCGGCCGGCATCGAGGGCCCGCTGCTGCTGATCGGTCATTCGCTGGGCGGGCTGCTGAACCGCGTCTACACGGGCCTCTATCCCGAACAGGTCGCCGGGCTGATGATGCTGGACGCCAGTCATCCGGAGCAGTTCAAGGTCCTGGGCAACTCGAGGGACGCGCAGCTGGCCACGGCGATAGAGACCGAGCGGGCCAAGCGCCTCGATTACCGCCTGAACGGCACGCGGCAGCCGGAGTTCGCGATCGTCGAGGCGCTGTTCGCCGACATGCCCGAGGTGATCGCCCAGATGGCCGCGACCTACACGCCGGACGCGCTCGACACGACCTTGCTGGAGACCCGGGGCCTGGCCCATGTGGGCGAACAGGCCGCCGCGGTCACCGACCTGGGCACGCGCCCGCTGGCCGTGCTGTGGGCGCCGCCGGGCAAGCCGAGCGGCAACGCCGGCATCGACGCGGTGCAGCTTCAGTGGCCGGCCTACCAGCGCGCGCATGCGGCCCTGTCGACCCGCGGCTTCGAGCGGGCGGTCGTCGGCTCCGAGCACATGAGCCTGCCGGTGCTGCCGCCGTTCGTCGCGCTGATCGCCGAGGAGGTCGACGCCCTGATGGCGCAGATACTCGCCGACCATGAAGCTGACTGAACTGAGCACCCCCTGCCTGCTGCTGGACCTCGACCGGGTGGAACGAAACTGCGCCACCATGAAAGGCCGGGCGCAGGCCCTGGGCGTGGCCTTGCGCCCGCATCTGAAGACCGCCAAGTCCGCCGACGTGGCGCGCCTCGCGACGCAGGGCGGCATCACGGTATCAACGCTGGCCGAGATCGACTACTTCGGCCGGCATGGCTTTCGCGACATCACCTACGCCGTCGGCATCACGGCGCACAAGCTCGACACGCTGGCGGAGCTGCAGGACAAGCACGGCTTGAGCCTCTCGCTGCTGGCCGATCACCCGGCCACCGTCAATGAGGTCGCGCGGCGGGCGGCGCAGCTCGACCGGCGTTTCGCGCTGCTGATCGAGATCGACTGCGGCGGCGGGCGCGGCGGCCTGGCGCCGGACGGCGCCGAGCTGCTGGCGCTGGCGCAGCTGATCCGGTCGAGCTCGCATCTGCGGCTGCACGGCGTGCTGACCCATGCCGGCCAGAGCTACGCGACGCCGGGCCGCCAGGCCATCACCGCGGTGGCCGAGGCCGAGCGCGCGGCGGCGGTGCTGGCCGCCACGCGGCTGCGTGCGGCCGGTTTCGAGATCCCCGTCGTCAGTGTCGGCTCCACGCCGACCGCGGTGTTTGCGCAGGACCTCAGCGGCGTCACCGAAATGCGCCCCGGCGTCTACACGCTGTTCGATCTGGACCAGGCGGCGCTGGGCGTCTGCAAGGTCGACGACATCGCTGCCTCGGTGCTCGCCAGCGTGATCGGTCACAACCCGCGGTCACGGCGCGTGCTGATCGATGCGGGCGGCCTGGCGCTGTCGAAGGACCTCAGCGCGAACGGCCTCGGCAGCGGCACGCCCGACGTCGGCTACGGCCTCGTCTGCGCGGCCGAGGGCGGGCCGCCGCTGGCCGGTCTGCGCGTGGCCGAGGTGCACCAGGAGCATGGCTTCATCGCCGGCAGCGGCGATACCGATCTGCTGTTCCGGCAACTGCCTATCGGTTCACGCGTGCGCATCCTGCCCAACCACGTCTGCATGACGGCGGCGGCCTATGACTGTTTCGAAGTGCTGCGGGCCGGCAGCCCGGAAGTGCTGGCGCGCTGGCCCAGGGCCGGCGGCTGGAACCCCTGATCGATTCACGACGGAGACCCGATGGCTCAACTGCACGACCTCACGGCCGAGGCGCAATGCGCGTTGCTGCGCAAGCGCGAAATTTCCTCCAGCGAGCTGACCGCCCACTATCTGGCCCGCATCGAGCAGCGGGGCGAGGCGCTCGGTGCCTTCGTCAACGTGTTCGCCGAGCAGGCGATGGACGCGGCGCGCCGGGCCGACGGACGGACACCCGAAGGTCTGCTGCACGGCCTGCCGATGCCGCTGAAGGACCTGCACCCGGTCGCGGGCCTGCCCACCTCGCTGGGCAGCGCGGCGATCGCCGGCTGGATCCCCGAGCAGGACGGCACCGTCGTTGCGCGGCTGCGCCAGGCCGGCATCGTGCTGCTCGGCAAGACCCACGCGCCCGAGTTCGGTCCCTGCTGCTACACCGAGAGCCACCTGGCCACGCCGGCGCTGAGCCCCTACGGCGAAGGACTTTCCGCCAGCGGCTCCAGCGGCGGCTCGGCAGCGGCGGTGGCCGCCGGCCTGGCGCCGATGGCCCACGCCAGCGACGGCCTCGGCTCGACACGCACGCCGGCGTCCAACTGCGGCCTGGTCGGTATCAAGCCCAGCCGCGGCCGCATCCCGGCGGTGCTGCCCACCTGGTACCAGCTCGGCAGCGAGGGGCCGGTGGCACGGACCGTCGGCGATGCGGCGCTGTTCCTGGACGCCGTCGGCCCGATCGGCCCCGGCGACCTGTGGCGCCAGCCCGGCTGGGCGCTCGACGCGCACCGTGCCGCGACACGCCGGCCACCGGCGCGCCTGCGCATCGGCCTGCTGACCGACCCCGGCAGCGACGAGACCGCCGCGCACCCGGACTGCCGGCAGGCCTGCGCCGAGACGGCCCAGGCGCTCGAAGCGCTGGGCCACGAGATCGTGCCGCTGCAGCTGCCCGAGCCGCTGCGCATCTGGGCGCTGCTGGAACCGCTGTGCGACGTGATCGGCGTCAACCTCAGCCTGACGGCGCAACTGATGGTGCCCGAGGCCCGGCGTGCCGAGCTGATGCCCTACACGCGCTGGTACCTCGAGCGTGCCGCCGGCATCGGTGGAATGCGCTATGCGCAGGCGCAGCAGCGGCTGGCGGCCGCCGCATCGGCCTGGCTGAAATGGCAGGCCGGCGTCGACGTGCTGCTGACGCCCACCAGCAGCGCCCCCGCGCTGCCCGCCGGCGCCCTGCGCCTAGACGACGGCTGGGAATCCAGTTGCGCGATGCTGCGCTGGAGCGCGTTCACGCCCTGGGCCAACTTCTGCGGCGCACCGGCCATCAGCCTGCCGGTCCACCAGACCCAGGCGGGAATCCCGGTCGGCGTTCAGCTGATGGCGATGCCCGGCCAGGACGAATGCCTGCTGGGCCTCGCCGGTGCGCTGGAACAGGTATTCGAATGGCAGCGCCGCCATCCGCGGGCTTGGTAGGCCCGCGCCGATCTGCGGGTAGCTGACTTCGATTCAGGAAGGATGTTCAACGCGTCGAATCTCGATGCGGTTCGCCAAAGCACCTCCATCTGCCGCCGCTAACCGCCGCACGTCCTGAGGGGACAGCGTAGCGCGGCGTGCCAGCTCATCGCAGTCGTCGAATGGAACGCGCTTCCTCGCGGCGACGATGGGGCCAGCAGCCTTGGACTTCAGCCTTTCCACGAGGCACGGCCCGAGCCGCACGGCGGGCATATCGTCGTGCGGGGGCATCTTCGATGGCGCTATCCACGAAGCTATTGAGCAGAACGACAGACCGGACCTCGACCCCGCGGACGATGGCATTACGCTGACGCGGGCTGTAGAAGCCCATGGGTTGAGAGTTCAACATCGCGCGTAGGAACTCCGCCGGGTGGCGGCACTTCAACCAGCGGCTCGCGTAGACCGGCAGAGACGCTGCCGGCATGAGCCTCCGGGAAACCGTAGCTTGAGAAGCCCTTCACCTGCTCGAAGATGCACTGGGCAAACTCGTCGGGGTAACCGTTCCAACACATCGCTAGGCGGTGTTAGAAAGCGACCACATCCTGACGCTCTGCTAGGCCCCTAGACAATGTGCGAGCCCAGCCCGCCGTGAAATGCTTCTGTCCTTCGGGAGTTCTCGTGTTCGCTCAAATCGCCTCCGTCATCCAAATCGTCATCAGCGGGATCAAACCCACCCTTGAGTTGAAGGACCGCACCGCCAAGGAGGCCGCGTTGACGGACATGCTGCGCTTCTATTTCCTTCTCAAAGACACCGTTGACGATGGTGAAGCGTTGATCGTGGACGCCGGCAGCAACCCGGCCGCCAAATTGAAGGCGATGTCGGTGGAAGGAGCGGGGGAGGCCATGAAGCGATGGGACATCACTCTGCGCAAGCAAGGGGGGCGTTTGCAGATGTTGGAGGGGATGCTCGTCGGTCAGCAGCATCTCGCGGTTCTGAACCCAGCGCTACAAGACGAGTTGACCAAAGCCATCGGGTACAAGGGCGATCGCATCGTGACACTCCAAGGTATTGGTGCGGCGCTCTTCTTCAACGCAATGATGGGCGGCCCGCGTAGCATCGAAGATAAGTCGAATCTCGTCTTGGCAATGGCCGGCGAGGCTGGCACTGGAAACACCCTCGACCTTGCTCGCATCCGCTGGGAGGTTGCCGAGATGCGGCGGGTGTTGGAGCAATACCGAGCGTTGACCGAGCAACTCATGAGCAAGGACGAAGTCCTACGACTCAGCAAGATTGCCCGTGCGGACACGCTTCTTCACGCCCCCGATGTCTAGCGCGAATGCCCCGATTCGACTTCTAGGATTCAGTAGGGTGTGGGAGACGCAGTGCCTTCGTCGTTGCTGGCCCATCCCGGCGCGGGACCTGCGGGACAGGCCTATTGGATCGCCCGTTCGGTTCGCCAAAGTACCCCCTACGCCCCGGCACCCCTCCCGACTTCAAAATCGGACCTAAAGGCTCGACTGCCGTTGTTGTTGTTCGATCTTCCCGGTGAGTGCGTGTCCTGGAGAAAACGAAACGACCTGAACTAGACCCCCTGGGGTGGGCGGGGGCCTCGCTGGCGAAGAAGGGGGCCTTTTCTGCCATGGCGTTCACCCCCCGGAGGGGGCGGGATAGACCTGCGGTTCATCAGCGATCATGAGTGTGCCCATGAACTCCTTGTGCCGGGCTGCTTGCTGAGCCTGCCGCTTCTCGATGTCGGCTATGACCTCGGCAAACCCGTCATCGCGGGACCAGTCGCCCTTGATTAGGGTTTCGTTGGGAAGTCCACCCGCCGCTCGAACCCGAAGCGCGATGCCCGTGACTTGCTGTCCGAGCCGCGCATATAGCAGTCGTCGATTGTCGAAATAATCGCTGTGGTCTGGAGGATCGTCGAAGCCATCACTGCTCAGGTACCGATCAATGTGCTCCTGACGGCTGGGGATGGCGAGGATGTCGTAAATCAAATCGGGTGGGAGTGCGTTCCAGTTCAGCTTAAGGGCATGCGGATCAAACTGAGGAGGCGTGGTCGTAGATTGGCAATAGCCATCGCCTCTGGCGGGCTGTCCGAACTCGTACCCGTCGTCGTAGGACACGGCAGAACAGCCATTGATGAACCGCTCAAGGTGCTCAATAGCAGTGCTCGCTACGAAAGCCCTCTCACGTTCGGCCTGTTGGGCTTCCTGTTCTGCCTGTCGTGCGTCTTTGCGTGCCAAGTTCCGCTGGCCATACCAGACACCGCCAAAGCCCGCGCAGGCCGTTATTGCCGCCGAAATAATTGTCTTGGCTACGTCCCACCAGTTGTTTGCGTCCATACGGCTCCCCCAGTTTCATCCTAAATCGAGGAGCAAGTGGCGGTCACAGGGCATTCATTGCATCCCGCACTTCAGCGAGAGATTGTGGCCGCGACGATGGGTCGTCATCGATCATTGCCAGCACCAGTTCTCGCAACTTGCCATTGGCGGGGCATTCGCGGCGTGACGGAACACCCGCAGAGATTTTCGCGGTACCCAGATACCAGAGCACCTTGCCCAACTGGAAGATGTCCGACCTAAAGTCGACTGGGTGAGCCTTGTTCTTCGAATACTCGATCAGTTCTGGGGACGAGAAGAAGACCGGGCCAACGAATTCGGTCACTTTGGTAAACGCATCCATCGGTCGCGCCGAGACATCCTCGCCATGCCGCTTTGCGATACCAAAGTCGATCATCATCGGAGCGGTGTGAGGGGTTGTCCTCCATACGAAGTTATCGGGCTTCAGGTCGCGGTGAATGAATCCCTTGCCGTGAAGGTGCTCAACCGCAGTGGACATGCCAAAGGTGATGCTCTTCAACTGAGCGACGGTCAACGGGCCAACGTCTTCGACATGCTGTCGCATGTTTGGCCCGCCGAGTTGCATGGCTACCCACGGCACGACCCGCGCATCGACTCCGTGTTGCTGAGGAGTCACCGTTACCTGACCTGCTGCGGAAAACTTCGAGATATAAGGCGAATCCAGTTCTTGCAGGACGCGCACCTCGTTGTTGAAGCGGTCTACTCGGGCTGTACTCAACTGCTTGAGCACTTTGACCGCATAAGACCTGCCAGTCGCACGGCCATCGACGAATTCCGAAGCGTCGAACACGACACCGTTGCCGCCCTGGCGAGTAGCACCGTAGAGGCGAAATGACTGATGCTCGGTAGCCACTACGTGATCTGGCACATCGAAACGACCGAGGAGATGGTTGCCCTCATACAGATCGATGTATCGCATTTCAGCCCCCGCTTACGAACGCAATAATTGACGCTACTTCTGCGATTGTGGTGTCGAACCACTCTGTTCCTGGGACGTTCTCTCGCCACTTGCCCCTCGCCTTCAAGACGTTGTGAGCAGCCTTCTCCGTTGCACCTACTCGGTTGACTTGCCACCGTCCGAGGATGACCGGATTGTCGAATGTGGCCGAGCCCTTGCACTGGAACGTAACCCGCTCCTCCACGCTCCCGGTAGTCATGCCGATCTTGATGGGGAAAGGAGCGTCGGGCCGAACTAGCACCGGAAATGAGAAGGCGTAGACCCAGCCGTCGAACTCAATGGCCTCCGCGTCCCCGTCCGCGATGGCTGCATCTTCGATTTGAGCATCGGTGATCCCTTCCTCGGCCGCTGCAATCTCTTCCTCGCTGTGGGCTCGATAGATGCCAGGACGCACCCGGACAAACAGATCGTTCTCCTTCGCAATGAATGAGGCGAAAAACTTGACGATGGAGTGCAGCGGTTCGGTCTGGTCTGAGTTGGCCTTCTTGATGCGAACCTGCTGCTGATCCGGTGTCAGGTATTTGTCCAGAATCTGCTGGGCCAAGATGACCATCCTGAACTCAGCGCCGCCCTTGACCTCGGGCATCGCCTCGATTTCAGGAAGCACCGTGTACCGTCCGAACTGGTAGCAGAAGGAACGTGTCGCCTCGAAGGGTTGCGGCATATCCGAGCTAGGAATGGTTGCGGGAGCGCCTATTGTGGTGCGGCTGCGAGTCGGAGCACGGACCCAACGCGGGTCTCTATCGCTTCACCCGCGACGACAGCCAGAAGAACCCCAGGACGGCCACCAGCGCCGGCCAATAGTGGTAGGAGTGCATCGCAGGGTCGCGGTACATGATGATTGCCAGTCCAGCACCGCCAAGCAACATTGCGACGGGCAGCAGCAGCCAGACGGCAGCACCCACGATGACGGCACCGCCCAGCGCCAGCGGGATCAAGGCAAGGAAAATCAGGACTTCAAACATCGCGCTCCTTCTGCGAACGAAAGGCGCGGATGCTATGAGCGGCAGGGACCTATGAGGGTCAGTTCGTGCCCCCCGGTCTTTCCTACTTTTTTCCTACGACCAAGAAAAAAGCACCTAGAGAATCCTCTAAGTGCTTGATCTGTATGGTGCGCCCGGTTGGGATCGAACCAACAACCCCTGCCTTCGGAGGGCCGGGTTCCAGGGAGAAATCTACGACCAGAGTTTGAGGTTTCTCCTATGAGAATGGTCCCAAGATGTCCCACGAAGTCCACTGACGTTTGGCCCACTTTTGGCCCACTTTTGGGCCACAATGGAAGGGCCTTCTGACGTGGAGGAAAGCATGGCTGCCAAGATCGATACCGTCGACGCGCGGACCAGGGCGAAGCCGAGGTCGGAACCCTATTGGGTCAAGCTGGCCGGCGGCTGCATGCTCGGATATCGCAAGCTCACAGCAGGGTCCATCGGGACTTGGTACGCGAGGTACAGGGACCCTGAAACTGAACAACGAACCAAGACCAGCCTTGGCGACTTCTCCAACCTTCCCCCCGCCCAGCGCTATGACGCTGCGAAGAAGGAAGCAGAGCAGTGGTTCACGCACCTAGGCCGAGGCGGCGCTGTCGTCGCTTCGACGGTCAGGGCGGTGTGCGAGAACTACGTCAAGCATTTGCGGGCGACAGCGGGCAAGGGGGACGACACGGCAGATGACCACCAAGCTCGATTCGCTCGCTGGGTGGATGAAGCGACTATCGGGCGGGTAGTGATCACGAAACTTACCCGGCGCCAAGTCGAGACTTGGCGCGCAGAGCTGGCGGCAACCCCGGTTGTGATTGATCCTCGCGCCAAGAATCCTCGAACGCGCACCCGTGCCGCGTCATCGGTGAACCGTGACTGTGCGGCGTTTCGCGCGGCGCTCAACTATGCACACGACATGGACGAAGTGACGACGGACACGGCCTGGCGTGTGGCTTTGCGCCCCACGAAGGGTGCGGATGGTCGCCGCACCGTGTACCTCGACCGTGAGCAACGACGGAAGCTGATCGGTTGCGTAGACGAGGAGTTTGTCGAGTTCGTCAAAGGGATGACGCACCTCCCTCTACGGCCAGGGGCGCTTGCTGCATTGACCGTTGGTCACCTCGACAAGAAGAACGGCGTGCTGTGCATCGGCAAGGACAAGGCGGGACAGGATCGCAGGATCAAGCTTCCCAAGGCCACCGCAAGCATCCTCGCGAAATTGACCGCCGAAAGGCTGCCGGCTGCCCCGCTGTTCGCGCGTGCTGGTGGGGGGGCCTGGAACAAGGACGCCTGGAAGAAGCCAATGAAGGCCGCGGCAGCCGCGGCGGGCCTGCCGGCGGGGACGGTCCTGTACACCCTCCGGCATTCCACGATCACGGATCTCGTTGTTGGCGGCCTTGACCTACTGACGGTTGCGCAGCTCAGTGGTACGAGCGTGGAGATGATCGAGAAGCACTACGGACACCTGCGCGCGGATCATGCGGCGGAGGCGCTCGCGAAGCTCGTGCTTTAGGCTGGCCATTGCTGTGATGGCAGTACCAGCGTATTCGCTTTCGGAATAGAAATGTTGGAATATTGCCCGCTTGACCGGAATAGTTGAGGTATTTATATGCATTCGCGCAGTCGACGACTTGTACTCAAGAACTGGCGTGCTGGCCGATCTAGCGTGGATTCGGAATAGAAAAATCCATAACATCCACCTGAAATGGGAACTTCGCCATCATTTATATTCCGCGAGCTGCTGCCAGAGGTGCCGCGAGGTTCGCCGATGCCTACCACTTGGCTGCAGGCGCGTGGATTGACCGCCAAGCAGGTGTCAAGGCTTGCACAGGATGGCTGGCTTGAGCGTCTCGGGCATGGCGTCTACATCCTCCCCGGGGACCAACTGGGCCGCGATGCCAGCTTGGCGTGTTTGGCGGAGTCCATCCCTGGCCTGCACGTCGGCGGGAAAACGGCGCTTGCGTGGCGAGGCGTGCGGCACAACCTCGCTGTCAAAGATCGGCTGATCCTCTGGGGTGACAAGTCGGCATCGTTGCCGAGCTGGTTCACATCCGCCTTCCCTGCGGACTATCAGGCGACCCATCTATTTGATCCAGGACTGCAAGCCAATGTTGGCTTGGCCGCATTGCCTGGAGGGCGGCCTGACGTGCTCGTTTCCACCTCGGAGCGGGCGTTATTCGAACTGCTGAGCGATGTGGGCAAGGGCCAGGAACTTGAGGAGGCTCGCCACCTGGTCGAGAGCGCGCGAGCGTTGCGCCAGCCCGTGCTGGAAGAGCTCCTTACCCATCTCAAGCGGATCAAGGTCGCAAGGCTGGCTCACACCCTGGCTGAGGAGCTGGGGCTCTCCTGGGCGGGTCTTGCTCGCAAACATAGTGAGCGCCTGGGCGGAGGCCGTCGCTGGGTCTCAACAACCAAGTCCGGCGAGCGCCTCAATCTGAAGCGGCCGACGTGAACGACATATACGTTCGAACAGTCCAGATGCTGCTGGACATCGCACCGTCCGTCTTCGAGACGCCGGTGTTTGCGATGAAGGGGGGCACGGCGCTCAACCTCTTTGTCCAGGACATGCCGCGCTTGTCTGTGGACATCGACGTAGTCTTCCTTCCCTACGATCTGCCGCGCTTGGATGCGCTACAGACGATCGGCGCCGAGCTTGCAGCCGCACAAGGGCGCGTCAAGGCACTGGGATACGACGTCGAACTCCGCAAGAACAGGGATGGCACCGAAGCAAAGCTGTTCGTTCGGAGCGCCGACGCGGAAGTCAAGGTCGAGGTCAACTTCGTCTTTCGTGGCACGGTGATGGATCCAACGCGCCGCTCGCTAACTGCTGCGGCCCAGCAAATGTTTGCTGCGGACATCCAGGTTCCAGTCCTTGCCGACGCGGAGCTCTACGGCAGCAAGCTGGTGGCGGCTCTGGATCGTCAGCATCCGCGGGACCTTTTCGATGTGCAGTTGATGCTCGAAAGTCATGGCTGGGAAGAAGCGCTGCTGGACTGCTTTGCGGTCTACCTGGCAGGCCACAACCGGCCAACCCATGAGGTGTTGTTTCCGAACGAGAAGCCGCTGGCGGACGTGTTCAAGGTGGAGTTCGAGGGCATGACGATCGAACCCGTTGTGTTGGATGACTTGCTGTCGACACGGCGTCGCATGCTGGAAGAGCTTCCGCGTCAGTTGCTGCCCCGGCATTGCGACTTCCTGCTCTCCATGGTGCGAGCGGAGCCGGATTGGTCGTTGCTGCCATATGCTCATCTCAGGCAGCTGCCGGCGCTTCAGTGGAAGTTGTCGAACCTCAACCGGCTGAAGAGGAACGCGCCAAAGTTCCAATTCCAATACGACGAATTGAGCAGTCGCCTCGCGGCTGCGCGTGGCTGACAAGCAGTTGACATCTCTTCTTGTGCTGTCCATCGCATACGACGGCCCGACTCCGGATTGGATGTGTCTTTGCCTGCACCATGCGCGCCGCCGTTCAGCAGGCCGCCCGCTCGGCTGACCTACCTCGAGATCACCTCGCAGCATGGCGTGAGCATCTCCACGATCGGGACGCACGCCGGGCCTCGCCGAAATCCAGGGCGATTCAATGGCCGTCGATGACACATGCTCCAATGGAGAGGTTAGGCGACGACGCAGTCGGCTTGTTACCGCGATCAGTCCTTGACGATCAGGCAGGCAGCCTGGAATACGCACTGCCGGGCTATACAGGGAGCACGACACTTTGAAGACGAATCTCCAGCAACCGTTGACTGCGGCTCTAAATAGCGCGGCGGTAGCCTTCAATCAGGGGCGCCTGAATGACGCTGCAGCCCAGTACCTGGAGCTATCAAAGCGGGCGCCGACGCTATACGCCGCTCGTATCGGTCTGGCCGTTACCAACGAACGGATGGGGCGTACTGGCGAGGCTATCGATGTCCTCAAAGCTGCAGCTCATCAATTTCCGCGAGAACCGGAGGCCTACTATCGGCTCGGCAACCTGTTCGCTGGTCTTCAGCGCTGGAGCGATGCACAACCTTGCTATGCGGTGGCGTGCAGTCTGCAGCCCGCCAACGCATCGGCCCAGCACAACCTGGGGGTTAGCCTGCTGGAGTTGGGGCGGCCTCAGGAGGCTGTCCAAGCGTTCGAGCGTGCCACCGCGGCGAAGCCCGACTTTGCCAATGCGTTCTGTTCGCTAGGCCTAGCCTATCAAGCTATCGGTTCTGCGGATGCCGCGCTCGTTGCCTTTGAAGTGGCAGTGAGCATGGAGCCCCTGAATCAACGCTTTGCCCTAGAACGCGCGCGCACGCGTGTGACCCTGGGCCAGTATGCGCAGGCGCTTGCTGAACTTGAGCCTCTCTCCCAGCAGCTCCCGAAAAACACGGTCGTCCTAAATCTCAAGGGACTTGCGCTGAAAAACCTGAGGAAGACCAAGGAGGCGATGGAATGCTTTGACCGTGCACTTGCATTTGATCCTCGCTTTGTCGACGCAGTGAACAATCGCGCCAATCTTCGTGTGCAGTTGCGGGACTTCTCTGCTGCTGTTGCGGACTACGATGCGGCGCTTGCCCTGAAACCGGACCTGCGCTGGCTTCCTGGAATGAGGCTGTACGCAGCCGCTCATGCTTTTGAATGGACCGGCTACCAGGCGCAGGTCGATCAGATTGTTCGCGGCGTTGAACAGGGCCTTCCGGTCATTCAACCTCTCGCGCTACAGACGCTTGTCGATGATCCTGCAGTGCAGCAACAGGCGGCGAAGATTTGGACGCAGACTTCATGCCTACCCGTTCGTGTGAATGGACAGGTCTCACAGCTTCGTGCCCAAAAGGAGAAGATACGCGTCGCCTACGTATCGAAGGACTTCAAGGCCAATCCGGTGTCGTATCTCATCGCAGAGGTTATTGAATGCCACGATAGAGAACGATTTGAAGTGATCGCAATCAATTACGGCGCGTCGAGCAGCGATCCCATGCAGACACGGTTGCGACAATCCTTCGATTCATTCATCGATGTGGAGCGCGAATCTGACCAGGCTATCGCCAAGTTGAGCGAGAACCTCAGTGTCGATATTGCCATTGATCTTTCGGGCTTCACGGACGAGGCGCGCAGTTCGATATTCGCATTGCGGATGGCTCCCGTTCAAGTGTCGTATCTTGGTTTCCTGGGCACCTCAGGTACTCATTTGTACGACTACCTGATTGCTGATGCGCAAGTTGTTCCCGCAGAGTTCCGTAGCTGCTACACGGAGAAAATCGCTGAGTTGCCGTCCTACCAGGCGAACGACCGGCAGCGTCCGCTGCCCGCTCCTGTGGATCGCGCGGCCGTCGGCTTACCTCCCTCCGGCTTTGTCTATTGCTGCTTTAACAATCCTTGCAAGATCACCCCTGAAGTTTTTGGGCGTTGGATGAAGATCCTTGCAAAGGTGCCTGGTTCGGTACTGTGGCTGCTCGAGGAGGATGCTGCAGCGCGGGATAACCTTGTCCGACATGCGGTAGCGCATGGAATTGACGGGAAGCGCATCCTGTTCGCCAAACGCGCGAGCCGCGAAGCCTATCTTGCGAACTTGGCGGCCGCCGACCTCTTCCTTGACACCCTCCCGTACAACGCAGGCACGACTGCGAGCGATGCCCTGTGGGTTGGGCTGCCGGTTCTCACGCAGCCCGGCAAATCATTTGCGGCTCGCATGGCCTCGAGCCTGCTCACTGCCGTTGGCTTGCCGGAACTGATCGTCAACACCGGCGACGAGTACGTCGAAGAGGCGGCGCGCCTGGCGCTGCAGCCGGAAGCGCTCGCCGGCATGCGCCGCCGGCTTTTGCAGTCGAGATCGTCTAACAGACTGTTCGACACGGATCGGTTTACTCGCAGTCTTGAGGCAGCCTATGCACGCATGCAAGCTCTTTCTGAGTCGGGTCAGCCACTTTGTGACATCCTTATTTCTGACGAGTCCGTCGACTCGGTAAATGGGAATTAATTCTGCGTGATGTGCGCATGTCGCCTGATGTGAAAACCTAACAGAGCCAGTTTCCGATTTCCACTTCCGGGGCCTCGCGAACCCGAGCAGACTCCCTGGTGCGTATCCAATGGTGGGTGCGCAATTTGACCTCAGGGAGATGAAGATGAAAATTGGAACACTGAGAAGTCTTGTCGGCACGGCGTTCTCGGCGACTGCCATGCTGGTGTCAGGGACTGCGCAAGCTTCTGTAGCTCAGGAACTGAGCGCTGGCTACAACCACGTTTGCGCGACGACGACAACCGGCGCCGTCTACTGCTGGGGAAGTAATAACCTCGGCCAACTGGGGAACGGGAGTACGGTCAACAGTTCCCTTCCTGTTGCAGTCACAGGTCTGTCATCGAATGTGGCCGCAGTTGCTGCCGGGTATCAGCACACATGCGCTGTCATGACTGATGGAACCTTGAAGTGCTGGGGACGCAATGACTTCGGCCAGCTGGGCAACAATTCCACGACCAATTCGACGACCCCGGTCACCGTAGCAGGACTCTCAGGTGTTGTCGCAGTCGCTGCGGGAACCTCGCATACCTGCGCCGTCTTGAGCACCGGGGCGATGCAGTGCTGGGGTCTCAATACCAGCGGCCAATTGGGCGACGGTACGACCATAAAGCGCCTCACCCCCGTGGCGGTTGCCGGCGTATCGGGCGCTGTCAACGTGGCGACCGGCCTGGCTCACACCTGCGCTCTTTTGGCTGTCGGTACGGTGCAGTGCTGGGGCTTGAATGGTGACGGAGAACTTGGAAACGGCACTACTGTCGGCAGCTTCACCTATGTCAACGTCTCGGGACTTACCGGCGTCGTGAGCGTCACGGCTGGCCAGTACCATACCTGTGCATTGACGTCGGTCGGCGGTGCCAAGTGCTGGGGCAGCTTTGCTTACGGTCAGCTCGGCAACGGTACCCTGGGCGGAAGCGGACCGAAAGTATCCGTCCCGACGGATGTGATCGGACTGACGTCCGGCGTGATGATGCTGACGGCCTCCAGCGGTGGGGGCAGCACCTGCGCCATCCTCAGCACGTCCACAGCACAATGCTGGGGCTACAACTCTGCGTCACAACTCGGCACCGGTGATCACGTCAACCATGCCGTGCCGACGGCCGTCTCGGTCCTGACAGGTACTTTGGCGACCATGACGATCGGCGGCACGGACGCATGCGCCAAGATGGCCGCGGGAGGCGTCCAGTGCTGGGGCAACAATAACGTGGGCCAGCAGGGAGCGGGAAATACCGTGACCTATAGCTTCCCACAGAGCGTCGTGGGTTTCTGACCGGCGGCTGATCGCCATTTCGGGAGGGGGCGTTGGACGCTAATCGCGGCGATGCCCACCTCACCCATTCAGTGACACCTAGGGCGCGCCTGGTTCCAACGACTCACTTCTGACTCGCGCCAAGCGACCGCCCGCTCGCCGATTCGGACGGGCTTCGGAAACTTGTCCTCGGCGATCAGCTTGTAGATCGTCGATCGTCCAACCCCTGTGAGTTGTCGGACTGTCGGCAAACGCAACAGGGCTTCGATGGCCGACTCGGCTACTGTTGCACTGTGGGCTTGTGCTTTCATGGCGACTCCCTGCGCTGAGTTCATGGCTTCAACTCTAGGCGGCTTGCGCGCCGCAGGGGCGATGAATATTGAGGCAAATCTCGCATGCGCGTTTTGACGTACATGCCTAGGCGCGAAGTCAGTGAATAAAAAGCTGGCAATCGCGACGTAAGCTCAGCCGAGCGCATCGCGCAGCTGCTTGGCGCGCTTCACACGTTGATCGGCGGACAGTTGATGCAGAGCTTGCAGCAGATCCGCGACGGCATCGTCTTCGCAGTAGAGGTATGCAAGCGGCGCCTGGAGCGCGTGGGCGATAAGCCTGGCAGTCGAGACCGGCGGCTCATGAACTCCAAGTTCGTACCGACTGATCCTGGCTCGGCTACTGGACTCGTCGATGCCGATTAGCACGCCCACCATTTCCTGAGACCAGCCCAGCGCTTCTCGCCTGGCGCGCATTCGTCGCCCGACAACATTGGCTGAGGGATTCTCCTTATGAGGCATGTCACGAGTCTCGTAACAGCGTCATAATCTGTCGTCACGAAAATCGTGACAAGCCCGGTTTGTGGTCGGGCTTGCATTTAGGAGGATCGCGATGGGCTCAACAGACCTCTGCAAAGCGCCGGACCTCAGCCATTGGCACAAGCAACCGCTTTGGCATCGGTGGGCCACGCGGCCCCTCTGCACTCGGTATTCCCTGCTACTGATCGCTCCCTTTAACCTCGGCCGTCTTGAAAAGGGGTCCCGCGTCCAGGTGTCATGGCGATGGGGCTATGGGATGCTTGCCGATGGCGAGGGCGAAGCTGTGGGCGCTTGGCCCGCGACGGCCGAGCAAGATCGGCTTCTGCGCGAAAGTCTGCGGCAACGAGGCGTTGAGCGGATTGCCGCCCTGTTGGGCGAAGAGACGCTCGCCCACGCAATGGACGTGCCGGTTGCAACGCTGCCCCTGAAGGCGTCCACCCTCGCTGCATTGGCTGCTGTGGCCCGCCTGCACGCCAAGATCGAGCGAGCCGTCTCGCGCGAAGCGCCATTCCCGGATGAGGCGTCGGCGGCTGCCTGTATCGCGTCGGTACTCCAGAAGGCCGAACTTTCAGAACTGGCAGCGCAGCGTCGCCGTCTCGAGGGTCAATGGCGAGCGCAGACGCGCGCATTGCGCGCTGCGGCCTCTAACGTACCGCGGGGGTGACCGGCCATGGCCACGCGCTCCGGCAAGGACTGGCTTGAGGTCTTCTCGCGCGTTCGATCCGCGTTGATGCGGCGGGGGAGAAGCGCTGAGGATGCGGACGACTTCGTTCAGGAGGCGTGGATACGGCTAACTGTCTATGAACAGACCCAAGTTGTGGAGCAGCCCGACGCGTTCCTGATGCGGATCGCCCAGAACCTGTCGATCGATGCTCACCGTGCAGCGATGAACCGCGGTGAGGCGGTCTGTGTCGACGACGTGGTGATCGTCGACTGCTCGCCGAGCGCTGAGGAGATCGTCATGGCGAAGGAGCGCACGGCGCGGCTGAGCAACTGCCTTGGGCGCCTGACAGCCAAGACTCGGGACATCTTTCTTTCGCATCGAGTCGACGGCATGACCTACCGCGAAATCGCCGAGCGTCACGGCCTGACCATCTCGACCGTGGAGAAGCATATCTCCCGGGCCACGGCGTACCTGGCCGCCTGGATGCAGGACCGGTAGGACCGCCAATCGCCACCAACTGCAAGGAGCTGATCCGTGCTGTCGCCGGAGATTGGGTGTGCAAAGAATTGTGAACACTATCCGGCTGTCGGGATGCCATGGGACGCCAGTGGAAGTCCTGGGATGCCCCGGGAAAAAAGGCGCGGCGTCGCCGCCGTCTTCCCCTTGCGGAACTGCCGGTGCACCATCGCCCCATGCGCTCCGCTGTCGACGCTCAAACCACCGGGCAGACGCCCCTTCAGGGCATCCCTGCTTGCCTGCTGTCAGTCGATGCGCGCCTTGAGCGGCGGGGGAAGGGCGGCGCACGCGAACGCATCTCCGTTGATCTGCGAGGCCTCGGGCCGCGACTGAAGGCCTATGCTCTTGCTCGCGGGCGAGCGCCGACTGCGGCGATTCGTCACGTCCTCGTGCAAGCCTTGGACGCGGAATCAGCCGAGGTGAGCCTGATCGCCAGTGGCACCGGGCCTACGACAACCAGGACAACCAAGGTCACGCTTCGCGTTCCCGCGGAACATGCTGCGCTCCTGGCGCTGCGTGCCCGGAGATCCGAGATGGCGCAGGGCGGCTATGTCTGCGCGCTGCTGGACGGTGAGAGTCCGGCACCCTTGCCCTTGAACCACGACGCTGCCATCAAGGCGTTGATGTCCTCAACGGATCGCCTGGCGGTCCTAAGCGCTGACCTGAACGGTTTCTTGCGGGCCGTAGGTCATCTCCCGAACGCTGAGCTTCAGCGCTATCGCGCGAGCGTCGTCTCTGTCGTCGAGGATGCGCGCAAGCATCTGGCATTGGCTTCGGCACTGATCGCAGAAATTAGGGCATCGAGGCGAGGGCGTCGATGAACGGGTCCGAAGTCGATGGCGTACTGGTCACGTGGGGCGAACGACTCTTCTATCCCGGGAACAGGATCGTCAGGACGCCGCCAACGGCACGGTTGGACGCGATGACGCGGCGCAAAGCCTCGGTGATCCGTCAACGCATCACCGCCCTGGCGGTGCGGCGAGCGCCGCAGGTGATGGTTAAGGTCACCGGCGGCGGGCGGGGCGTGGGGGCAATCGCCGCGCACTTCCGCTACATCAGCAAGCACGGCCGTCTGCCGATCGAAGATGACCGAGGTGTCACGCGCACCGGCAAGGAGGCCTTGCATGACCTGGTCGAGCAATGGCGCTATGGCGGCTCCTTGATCGACGAGGTCAGCGACCGGCGAGAGGCCTTCAACATCATGCTGTCGATGCCGGCAGGGACCAACGCCGACCTGCTGCAGAAAGCTGTGCGGGAGTTTGCACAGGCCGAACTGAGCGGACATCGGTACGTCATGGTCTTGCACGAGCACCAGGCCAATCCCCACGTTCACCTCAGCGTTCGGGCCGAGTCGGCGACCGGCAAGCGCCTGAATCCTCGCAAGACCGATCTGCATCGGTGGCGGGAGACCTTCGCGGAGAAGCTGACGGGCTGGGGCATTGACGCCGAGGCGACGCGGCAAGCCACGCGCGGGGTGACACGCAACTACGAACCGTTGTGGCGCCAACGGGCGCGGGAGGATGGGCGCTTGCGCCGCCAAGGCACTCCGAGCAAGACCGGACCGAAGCAGGCGGCGAGCCGTTCAATGGCGGCCCAGAGCTGGGCCCACATTCTCAAGGCCCTGGCAACTTCGGAATCGGTGGGGGATCGGCAGCTTGCAGTGCATGTTGCGCGGTACGTCAAGGGCATGCCGGCGGTGCGAGAGCGTTTCGAGCAACGACAAGTAGATCGCTCGCCTGAACGCCAGCAGGTCGCGAAGCCGGTGTTCCGCGACCGCCAGCCGGGCACGGATGGGCCAGACTTCAGTCGATGATGACCGCTTCCGGCGTCCGCCGGGCCTATTGGGCGGCGCGACAGCGAAACCAGTGGCCAGCCGATCCCTTCAGCGCTGCGCAGCTCGCATCGAGTCGACGGGCTTGGTGCCGCTGGACTGCGGCGATCGGTCCGCAGGCACATCACCGAGCACCGCGGGGATTACCGCGGGCCGAACCTCGGCGACGTCCGGCACCTGCGCGAAGCGGACGACGCGATAGCCAGCGCCTTCGAGTAGTGCATCCCGCTTGGCGTCTGCGCCTTCGCGCCCACGGTGGCTGGCGTCATCGATCTCGACGACTGCAATGACTTGGAATGCCTTCGAACAGACGACGAAGTCGCACACTTTGCGATCGAAAGTAGATCGGGTCGGCCGGTCGCGCGTTGTGACCAACGAGGAGAACGCGACCTGGGCGAGGATCACGTGCTCGGGCAGGGCGGATTGAAGCCGGTAGAACATCGCCTGCTCGCGCGGGGTCAGGGGTTGCCTTGCCGACAGCTCGCCGCTTGCCTTGCGGGATCGGGGTTTGGCCTTCGCCAGCAGCAAAAGTAGCGCGATGGCCGCAATGACGATCAGGATCAGTGTTGGTTTCATCATGCCCTCCCAGGCTCTTGTGGCCCGAGTATCGCGGACCGAGGCAGGGTGGTTGATCCGGTCAAGTCAAGGCATAGTAGGAGGCGTGTCCGAGCCTGGCGGACGACGGCAAGGCAGCGGGAACTGCCGGTCGACGCTGGAACCTCCGCCGGCAGGTCTCGGCCAGGAGCGGACGGTGACGACCGGCTGCTTTCTGGAAGCTCAATTCGTCATCAGCACGAGGCCTACGGCAACAGCTTCAACCCCAGCTCTTTCAAGAAGCGGTTGTGCGTGTCCTTCGCAGCCGCTATCGCCTTCTCGAGATCCAGCAGCGCCTGGTGCGTGTCATCCAGATCGATTTCCGCCTCACCCACCGCCGTGCTGATGTAGCGCGAGATGTTCAGGTTGAAATCGTTCTTCTCGATTTCGGCCATGTCTACCCGGCGTGAGTAGCGGGCCTCTTCCTCACGGAACTGGTAGGTCTTGATGATCTTGGCGATGTGCGCAGGGTTCAGCTGGTTCTGGCGCTTGACCTTGTCAAAGTTCTCAGGACCACTCGCGTTGATGAACAGCACGTCGTCCGGCTTCTTGCACTTCTTCAGCACCAGGATGCAGACCGGAATGCCCGTGGAATAGAACAGGTTGGACGGCAGACCGATGACGGTGTCGATGTGCCCGTCCTTCAGCAGCTTGGTGCGAATGCGCTCCTCTGCCCCGCCCCGGAACAGTACCCCGTGCGGCAGGATGATGGCCATCACCCCTTCGTCCTTCAGAAAGTGAAAGCCGTGCAGCAGAAAGGCAAAGTCCGCCGCCGATTTGGGCGCCAGGCCGTGGTTCTTGAAGCGCACGTCGTCCGCCATCGCCTCGCCAGGCTCCCAACGCAGGCTGAAGGGTGGGTTGGCCACAATGGCGTCGAACTTGGGCTGCTTGGCGGGGTTCAGCTCGCGCAGCTTGTCCCATTCGTTGGCCAGGGTGTCGCCGTGGAAGATTTCAAATTCCGTGTCCTTCACCCCGTGCAGCAGCATGTTCATGCGCGCCAGGTTGTAGGTGGTGACGTTCTTCTCCTGGCCGTAGATCTTGCCGATCGTGCCCCCAGCCTTTTGCACGCGGCGGCGCACGTTCATCAACAGCGAGCCCGAACCGCAGGCAAAGTCCATCACGCTGTCCAGCCGTGGCCTCACCCCCGTCTTGGGCTCCTGGCTGTCCAGCGTGACGATGGCCGACAGCACGTCTGACACCTGCTGCGGCGTGTAGAACTCGCCCGCCTTCTTGCCCGAGCCGGCCGCGAACTGGCCGATCAGGTACTCGTACGCATCGCCCAGCGTGTCCACGTCGGTGGAAAACGACGCCAGCCCCTCGGAAATCTTCTGGATGATGGCGCACAGCTTGGCATTGCGCTCGGAGTAACCCTTGCCCAGCTTGTTCGAGGTGAGGTCGATCTCAGAGAACAGCCCCTGGAAGGTGCTCTCGAACGACTCCGTCTCGATGTACTTGAAGCCCTCTTGCAGCGTGTTCAGCAGAAACGCGTCCTGCGTGCGCGCCATGTTGGCCACGGCGCTCCACAGGTGTTCAGGCCGAATGACGTAATGCACCTTGCGGCGCATCTGCTTCTCAAAGGCCGGCACGTCATCCAGGTTGGTTTCGTACCAAAGCTGCAAGGGCGTCGACACCGAGCTGTCAATCTGTGTCGGATAGTCGCTGCCCAGCTCCTTCTTGGCGGCGGCTTCGTAGTTGTCCGACAGGTAGCGCAGGAACAGGAACGACAGCATGTAGTCGCGGAAGTCGTCCGCGTCCATCGCCCCGCGCAGCTTGTCGGCAATCGCCCACAGGGTCTTGCCCAGTTGCTTCTGTTTTTCTTCGGTCATGGGTGGTCTTTTGTTCTTGAGGTCACGCAGCGGCTGCCTTGGCATGCTTGGGCGGCGGCGCAAAGATGTCCGGCAAGACGAACTGATAGCGACCCAAGAACGCGTCCAGAATCTGGCGGAACAGCTGCTTGTTGTCGTCCACCATCTCGGCGGGCTGGTAAATGTCGTATTTGCCGTGGCTCAGCAGGTTGAGCGCACGGGCAAAGAGGTCTTCATCGTCCAAGCCGTGAATGCAGGCAGAGAAGTCGTCGTTGCCAAAGAAGGTGGCGGTCTTCTCCAGGATGCTGCGCAGCATGTTGAAGTGGAAGGTGAACAGCTGCCCGCTCTGGGCTGCCTTCTTGAGTTCGGCCAGCATGGACACGTGGTGGAAAAAGGGCGTGTCATCGGTGGCCCGCAGCGTGTACGTGTCACCGCGCTCCGGGCGGTGAAGGAAGTACTTCTTGTGTGCGTCCTTCTTCAGTTCGTTGCACACCACGTTGAAGAACAGCGCGTGGTGGGACGACACCACCGCTTTGATGGGCGCCGGCACCTTGCGGGGTGGGTTGTCGGCTTGGCCCGGTGCATCTGCGGCTACCGTTTCGGGGCGCGTTCTGCTCTTCGCCTTGCGCAGCAGCTTGGCCAGGTCACTGGCCACGGCAATTGCGTTGTTGTCGTCCAGTGAGGTGATGGGATCGTCGATGTAGAGGTGTGTCACCCACTGATACGCCTCGGCCCCGTCAATGACCCGTTCGCAGATGGCCATGAACACGCACCAGATGAAGATGTTCTCTTCGCCGCGTGAGACCTTGATGTGGCGTGTCTCACCCTTGCGGAAGCTGACGGTCCACGCGTCGTAATCGATGTCGAACAGAAAGTCCGCATAGCGCGCCAGGTAGTGGCCGATGCGCTCGTCCAGGGCCAGTTCCTTCAGGCCCTTGAAGAACTGCGAATCGGTGTTGATGTGCAAGCGCCGCTCGCTGTCTTTCTCCAGGTCGTTGTCCCAGGAAAACAGGTCTTCGGTGAAGGCGTTGAAGTACAGCGTGTCGGGCTGGCCCTTGTTCTTGCGCTTGCCCCCGTCCTTGAAGGCCATGGACAGGCGGGTCTTGCCCGTGCCGTTGTAGGCATAGAGCAGCACAAACTCCTGACCGCCGCCGTTCAGGTCGTCGCGCAACCGGGTCACCAGGCGGCGCAGATCGGTGAAGCGGTGAACCTTCGGCTTGTCGCTCATGCGTCAAGCGCCTCCGCCGAAGGAAACAACTGCTGCATCAGGCCCTGCTTGTGGGTCTTGAGGGCGTCGAGGGTCTGGGTGGCAGCGGTGATGAGGGCGTCGAGGGACGAGAGGCAGTCGGCAATACGTTGTTGTTCATCGCGCTGCGGCTGCAACATGGGAATTTCTCTCAAAGCACCTAGAGAAATCTCTTGAAATGTGCTGCCTTTGCTTGCTGCCAATATCTTGTCTTGAATGGGTTGATGACGAAGCGCGTAGAGAAGAAACTCGGCTGAGCCCTTGGCTCTAATTCGCGCTGTACCCTGCGTCAAGTTGGCGACAGGAAGGCTCTTGGGAACGATCCGAGACGCACCAATATTTCCACGCAATGAAAAAACGATGTCGTCAGGTATTACTTCGGATCTCCGGTACTTCGCTGCAATCGCGTCTGATGTTCGAGACAACTGCCTCTCGTTGAGTTCGGCGTTCAAGTCGGAGCTCTTGATGTAGGGCGTTCCGCCGGGTACATGTGGTCCAGCTTGAACAATGCCATAGGAGATCTTCGCTGCGCACATGCTCTCCAGCGATTCAGCAGACCAATCGCCATCGTTCTCGAATTCACGGAAGCGCAGGCGCGGCCGGGTTTCGCCTTCACGGGGGAAGAGTTGCTGCATCAGCCCTTTTCTGTGGGTCTTGAGCGCCTCCACCTTGCGCCCTTGCGCGGCGATCAGTTCGTCCAGGGAGCTCAGGCAGTCGGCGACTTTTTGTTGTTCGGCCGGGCTCGGGGTGGGAATTTCAACGCCGAAAAAGTGTTCTTTGCTGATGTTCAGCAGGCCATTGCTGCGCGCGCCACTCGTGATGTGCTTCTGCAGCTGCTTGCCGTGCATGTTTTGCTCGAAGCAGTTCTGAAAAAAGACATCCGAATAGCCGTCTTTGAGCCGGAAGGAAATGAAGACGTTCGGTGCCGCCACCTGCCCCCAGCCTTGCAACTGGTAAACACAGCCTTGTGGAAACTTGAGCGAGTTGCCTTTGTTGTAGACGAAGTCGCCGTCGCTGACCAGGGTGTAAAGCTGATATTGATTGCCAGAGATGTCTCGCCCGAACTTCTCGGCTTGCGGCACAAAGCCTACGCCGGCGGAAATGCTGACGGGCGTGTACTTCCTTTCGCCAACACGTTCAGCGATTGGGATGGATGCGTCGCCCAACGAAACGAGGCTCCAAGGTTCGGCCCCCCGAAACGCTGGAAACCGCAGCTTCGGCACCAGCCCGGTCGTGGCGTGATCCTTCGTGGCCTTGGTCTTCATGCCCCCGCCTCCTGGCTGATCTGGGTGATGAAGCGTTCCATCTCTTCCTTGCGGGGCAGCTCCACGGCGTAGCGGGAGACGAAGACCTGGTTGTTCAGGTCGCCCAGGGCGAACTCGACCAGCGCGTCGTTCTTGCGGGTGCACAGCAGGATGCCAATGGGTGGCTGGTCGCCCGGGGTCATCTGGTGTTTCTTGTAATAGGCCACGTAGGTGTTGAGCTGGCCCAGGTGTTCGTGGCGGAAAGCATCGGTCTTGAGCTCGACCAGCACGTGGCACTTGAGGATGCGATGGTAGAAGACGAGGTCGATGAAGAAGTGCTCGTCGCCGATGAGGATGCGCTTTTGCCGCGCCTCGAAGCAGAAGCCATGGCCCAGCTCCAGCAGAAAGTCTTGCAGGCGGTCGAGCAGGGCGTCTTCCAGGTCGGACTCGGCCATCACATCGCGCGAGCGCAGGCCGAGGAATTCAAAGACGTAGGGGTCGCGAATGACGTGGGCGGGCTGCAGCGTGTCGGCCGCCGCGTGGGCCAGGTCGGAGAGCTGGGCCTTGTCTTTGGACAGGCCGCTGCGCTGGTAGTACAGGCTGTCGATCTGCCGGCGCAGCTCGCGCACTGACCAGTTGCCGCGTAGGCATTCCATCTCGTAGAAGCGGCGCTGGGTGTCGTCCGGCAGGTCACACAGCTCGGCCAGGTGGGAGAAAGAGAGGTGGCGGATCAATGTGGGAGACGCCGACTCCCGTTTGGGCTCTGGCTGTGCGGCCAGCGCCGCTGGCAAGGCCGCAGCCCCGGGGCCAGCCAGCCATTCGGGAGACAGCGTCTCCCGAATCTGCGGGTACACACTGTAGAAGAGCCTGAAGCGGCGCAGCTCGCGGGCGTCCACCCGCTTGAGCCCGGCCGCCGCCAAGCGCTGCGCCAAGGCGGGCAAGAGCCTTTCGCCATAGGCCGCGCGGTCTTTGCCCTGCTGCTCGAACGCCACGATGCGGTGGCCGATCAGCCAGTTGCGCATGGTCAGGCTGGTGTTGACGGCCTTGGCCGCCAAGGCCTGCGATTGGCCATGGATGCGGACGATGGCAGACACCAGCGCATCAAAGTCGCCGGGTGTGGCGGAGGGCGCCGAAGGCTTGTTCACGGGTATGGGCGCCTTCTTACTGCTCATAGGCGCTGAGTCCTGAAATCTCGCGCCCCTGGGCACGCTTGTTCAGCAGGGGCATCAGTTGGGCCATCAGCGCGGTCTCGGCGTGCGCTCGCGCCTTCCAGCCGAGTTGAAGCGGCTCCATGAGTGCACTGAGGGCGTCGCCGTCGAGGATCAGGCGTTGCAGGGTCTGGTCCACAAAGGCTTGAAGGGCGGGGGTGGCCAGGCCGTGCTGGGTGGCGATGGTGGCCAGCTCGGCGCTGTCGCGTTCCTTCTTGAAGCGGAGGTAGCCCTCGCGGATGGCAGTTTCGCTGAGGCCTGCGCCGGCCTTCAGGGTGTTGATGTAGGCAGCGATGTCGTCGCGCTCGCTCATGAACTTGGCGTCGGCCGCGATGATGCCGATGAGCTGCTCGCGGCTCATCTTGAGCTTGCTGCCGCCCGTGCCCTGCTGGGTGAAGCGGGACATCAGACCCATGATGTAGTCGTAGTCGATGACGGCGCTGGCGAACAGCACGAACTCGAAGTCGAGCTGGTCCACTTCGTCAGCGGTGGCTTGGTTGTCTGCGCCGGGCGGTGTCTTGCCCTGCTGGGCCTTGAGGCGCTGGGCGGTGTCGAGGTACACGCCACGGAAGGCCTGCAGGTCTTCGCGCGGCAGGATGGCTTCGATGGCGGCGGCGTTGTCGGTGGTGAGGTCGGTGTACTGGTCCAGCTGAGTCTTGAGGCGCTGCACTTCCTTGAAGGCCTTGATGAAGGCGGCGCGGGCGTCGTCACCCTTGAGCTGGGGCACGGCTTCGGGCGCGCAGGGCAGGCCCTGGGTCTGCATGAAGTCGGCCAGCTCTTTCACGGCGGCGTCGAGCTTTTCAATGACCACGGGCGCCTTGTCCACCAGCCAGATCTTGCGTTCTTCCTCGGTGGCGTTTTCACCTGAAAACAGGGCGATGGCTTCGTCCACGTTGGCTTGCTGTTGGCGGAAGTCGAGGATGTTGCCGTAGGGCTTGCTGCCGTTGAGCACGCGGTTGGTGCGCGAGAAGGCCTGAATGAGCCCGTGGTACTTGAGGTTCTTGTCCACGTACAGCGTGTTCAGGTACTTGCTGTCAAAGCCGGTGAGCAGCATGTCGACCACGATGGTGATGTCGATCTTCTTGGCGGCGGGGAAGTCGGCGTTGGGCCACTGCTGGTCTTTGATGCGCTTTTGCACGTCCTGGTAGTACAGGTCGAACTCGCCGATCTGGTGGTTGGTGCCGTAGCGGGCGTTGTAGTCGGCCAGGATGGCTTTGAGCGCGGACTTCTTGCCTTCGGGGTCTTCCTCGTTGTCGGCCCTTTCCTGCTGCAGGTCCTGCTGCAGTTGCTTCACGTCGGGGTTGCCTTCGGCCGGGGGGGAGAACACGCAGGCGATGTTGAGCGGCTGGAAGGCCGGGTCGGCCGCCTGTTTCGCTTTTTGCAGCTCGTCGAACAGACCGTGGTATTCGCTGGCGTCGTTGATGCTGGCGGTGGCCAGCACGGCGTTGAAACGGCGGCCGGCGGTGGCGGTGTCGTGCTTGGCCAGGATGGCCTCGATCACGGCTCTCTTGGCCAGGGCTTCGCCGGGCTTGGGCGGATTCTTGCCTTCAGGCTTGTAGTAGTCCACGTGGAAGCGCAGCACGTTGGCGTCTTCAATCGCGTGGGTGATGGTGTAGGCGTGCAGCTGCTTCTGGAACAGGTCTTCTGTGGTCTTGAACTGCCCTTCCTCGCCTTCAAACTGCTTGGCGGTGGCGTTCTTCTCGAAGATGGGCGTGCCGGTGAAGCCAAAGAGCTGGGCCTTGGGGAAGAAGGTCTTGATGGCCTCGTGGTTGTCGCCAAACTGCGAGCGGTGGCATTCGTCGAAGATGAAGACGATGCGCTTATCGCTCAGCGGTTCGAGCTGTTCCTTGTAGGTCTTGAGGTCGTTCTTCTTGCGTTGCTTGTTGCGCTTGCTGTTCTCGTCCAGCGCCAGGCCCAGCTTCTGGATGGTGGTGACGATGACCTTGTCGGCGTAGTCGTCTGACAGCAGGCGGCGCACCAGCGCGCCGGTGTTGGTGTTCTCTTCGACGCAGCCTTCCTGGAAGCGGTTGAATTCTTCGCGGGTCTGGCGGTCCAGGTCTTTGCGGTCGACCACAAAGAGGCACTTTTCGATGTCGGGGTTGTCCTTCAACAGTGTCGACGCCTTGAAGGATGTGAGCGTCTTGCCGCTGCCGGTGGTGTGCCAGATGTAGCCGTTGCCGCTGTTCTGGTGGATGCACTCCACGATGGCTTTGACCGCATACACCTGGTAGGGCCGCATCATCAGCAGCTTCTGCTCGCTGGCCACCAGCACCATGTAGCGGCTGATGGCCTGGCCCAGCGTGCACTTGGGCAAGAAGGTCTCGGCAAAGTGGTCGAGGTGGGTGATCTTCTTGTTGGCCTCGTCGGCAAACTGGTAGATCGGCAGGAAGCGCTCGTCGGCGTTGAAGGCGAAGTGCCGCGCGTTGTTGTTGGCGAAATACCAGGTGTCGGTTCGGTTGCTGACGATGAACAGCTGCAGGAAGCACAGCAGGGTCTTGCTGTAGCCGTTGCCGGGGTCGTTCTTGTAGTCAACGATCTGCTCCATGGCACGGCGTGGGCTGATGCCCAGCGTCTTGAGCTCGATCTGCACGCAGGGCACACCGTTGATGAGGATGAGAGCGTCGTAGCGGTGGTGGCTGTAGTCGGTGTTGATGCGCAGCTGATTGACGACCTCGAAGCTGTTTTTGCACCAGTCCTTGATGTTGACGAGGGTGTAGTTCAGCGGGGTGCCGTCGTCGCGGGTGAATGTCTCGCGCTCACGCAGCTTCCGGGACGCGGTGAAGACGTCGGGCGTGACGATTTCGTCCAGCAGGCGGGTGAACTCGCCGTCGGATAGGTGGACCCGGTTCAGGGCTTCGAACTTCTCGCGGAAGTTGCGTTCCAGCGCTGCGCGGTCCCGGATGTCGGGGCGGTACTCGTACTTGAGGCTCTGGAGCTTGCCGATGAAGCCGTACTCGATGTGCTCTTCTTTGACGACGCGGCTCGGTGCTCCGGACGACAGGTCGTAAGCAGACTTGGACGAAGGCATGGGGTAACGAACGGGATAGGCGATGGACCGACAGGCTGCGCGACGAGCGGGCGGCGACGGATTATGGCCGTTGGCCCATGAAGTGCGACGTCCTGAACGCCTCCATTTTGGCGTGAGAGGGCCCAGCATCGGCTGGATGCGTTTGCAGGCCGCCAACGCTAGAGCCAAATCTACGGCAGTACCTGAACCGTTTCGTGCCCGAAGTTGCAACGAACGCCAATGGCCGCTTATTGGCAGGCTCGACCACATGCTTTGTGTCGGAATTTGGTCGAAGGACTAAGCCGCTCGCGCGGCAGCCGCTCCGGCAACGATCGTTGATCTCGACAGGGCAAGCCTGCCACCGTTGATCTGCGAGGCAATCACGCCTCGCTCTTCAACAGAAGCAGGACCATGAAGTCATCGTCTGAAGTCGTCTCCCCGCTGCGCCAACGCATGATCGACGACATGCGCATGCGCAAGCTGGAACCGAAGACCCGCAGCGCCTACCTGCGAGCCGTCAAGAAGCTCGCCGATTTCCTCAAGCGCTCGCCCGACACCGCCACTCTTGAAGACCTGCGCAGCTTCCAGCTGTACCTCGTTGACCAGGGCGCGTCACCGATCACGATCAACGCCACGATCTACGGCCTGAAGTTCTTCTTCGGCATCACGCTCGGGCAGAACGACCTGGCGCAGAAGATGGCGACCGTTCGCGTGCCACAGAAGCTCCCCGTCGTGCTCAGCCGCGACGAGGTCACGCGGTTGATCGCAGCAGCCCCCAACCTCAAGAGCCAGACGGCTCTGTCCGTCGCCTACGCCACCGGCCTGCGCGTGAGCGAGGTGGTCGGGCTGAAGGTGACCGACATTGACAGCAAGCGCATGACGCTGCGGGTCCAGCAGGGCAAGGGTAGCAAGGACCGCTATGCGATGCTGCCGCCACTGCTGCTGGAGCGACTGCGCGGCTGGTGGCGATTGGCCAACACGCAGGGCAAGATGCCGCCCGGCGGCTGGCTGTTCCCCGGCATGAACCCGACAAACCCGCTGACCGCGCGCCAGCTCAACCGCGCCATCTGCGCGGCCGCCGAGACCGCCAGGATCGACAAGCGCGTGTCCATGCACAGTTTGAGGCACGCGTTCGCCACGCACCTGCTGGAGCAGAAGGTCGACATCCGGTTGATCCAGGTGATGCTGGGTCACAAGCGGTTGGAGACAACGACGGTTTACGCCCATGTCGCCACCGAAGTCCTGCGCGAAGTGGTCAACCCATTGCAAGAGGTTCAACCGAAGTAGCGTCCCGTGGCACACGCCACGCTGGAAGTCGCTGACATCTTCCGTACCCACGGCCCGGCCTGGCGAGTCGCCCTGCGCGGCCACCTGAGCCTGGGCCAGCTCAAGGTCATGTCGGCCGTAGGGCA
>Ga0247779_1000261_pt1 | contig 37988 bp, 39 predicted proteins | sample UWRJL221509R5_FD_179925 | JGI IMG/M metagenome (GOLD analysis project Ga0247779, IMG submission 179925) | Plant litter microbial communities from Arlington Agricultural Research Station in Wisconsin, United States - UWRJ-L221-509R-5 | ecosystem: Environmental > Terrestrial > Plant litter >...
GGCAACGAAGCAAGCTCTTGTCGGAATAACGAGAAGCTGGAGAAAGAACGAGGTTGGATAACGAACGGGGAGAATCTTTGACTGTAACGACATGAATGACAAGAAAATAAAATCAGAGACGAGCTCATATGGAGATCCTGGACCCTCTGGAGATCTCTGGCAGTCAAAGGCTTGAGGACAATATGACTCTCCCATGGCCATGGAAAAATACATCCGCCAAGTCGCATATTGTCACCCAAGGTAATACATCAAGCCAAATTGCAGCCACCTCTCAACGTTCAACACGAATACCATGGCCAGGGCGATGAACAGTTGTTGGAGTAATTTTCGTATGAGGAGCGGAGGGACGGAGGGACGGCGGCATATCGGATTATGGCTTGCTGCTGTGACATCATGATGAACGTCTTCTTTGAGTTTAAAATATAGGTTCGTTCTTGCAGGCCCGGAGGTTCTTGATCAAAAGCTTGTTTATATAATGAGATTGTTTGGCAGAAATTTATTCGCAATATATATATATATATATGCATGGCATGCGAACGTACGTTGCCGCTCGCGCGGTCCGTTTCCTACCCCGGAGCAAAGGGCTTGCTCCGAACCTATATGCATACATGTTTGATTAAATTTAAGCCTGGATTTGTTGGGATTTCACGTAAATGCTGCATAAAATCTATATAATGTCTTGGAAGGCAGATTGATATTATAAAATACATTTATTACAGAACAATAAGATATATAGATCTAGCTAGCTAGATCTGGAGCATGATCATGAGACCTCTTATAATTAGTGCGCGCAGGCCGTTACGTATACACACACACACACACACACACATATATATATGCCTCACGAACATGGTCAGGATCTCGCACCTATATATATAGCTAGCCAGTGGCCACCGCCATAATATACGCAACATGGCTGGTACTGGTCTCCTTGTTCTTCCCGGGAGTGATCTGCCCGAGTATGATACTACCCTTATCGACACTGTACGTATGTGCTATTTTCGTCGTTGTCTGCCGCGCTAATATCTATTAGCTGGAACGCCTGAACTTCGAGTCGCAGCATGAGGTTGCGTCGTTGCATAACTTGGTGTTCGCCACTATCAAGCAAAACGCGTTCGATGCTCCATCCCCGATAACTCCAAATTTTGGGGTTAAATTTGTGGAATCTGCACTCGTGGAGAATGCTGACGAGCTGAAGGCTCAGAGCTTGTACTGTTTCATGTGCATTATGGCTAAGTCTCAGTGTTAACTATTAATATTCTAGCGAGAGCCCCGTATATGTGGACCGTGATGATAGCAGACTCGGAGTCATGACCTCCGAGAACTCGGTTCGCGATAAAGGAAAGAGCAAAGCAGACGACAATTCCAGGCCTCCGCTGGAAGTGGTAGTTCCAGAAAGCACTTATAAGCAAGAATCCATTTCGTTTAAGGCAGAAGGGTTGGGTATCAAGCTTGAAGGAGCACATGTAAATCGTGAGTCTTAAAGTAAATGCATGAACGCTATTGACTGTGGCTCAGATAATCTCTTGGACGACAACCATCCATCCCTGTTCGACTTATCCTCGTCTGCCATCGTAAACGACAAATGGTCCAACAGCAAGAAGAGTCACTGCACTCCCGATCCTGTGGATACATCCAACTTGTCACCGCTGTTTAATGTCCAACGAGAGATCCCGAGTTTTGAAGGACTGGATCCTTGGAAAGGAGGCAATGCATCAAACTATCAAAGCCGCATAGCTCCTTCCCCCAGCACATGGGCGGGAACTGCGAGACTGAATCCTGTTTCTGCATCAATAGGAAATGAACCAGGATGGAACGCAACGCAGAGGATCACGTCGCAATATACACCTCCGAGTCAGCATCTCCCCTCTCCTGTGACTTTCTGCCCCGACAAAGCATGGGTTAGCACCCCTAGCGAACACCGCCAGTCTCTAGTTACTGAAAGAATGCCAAGCCCAAGCCCACTTCGAGTCGCGCCATCTTCTCCCGCCAGCATCGCTGGTATCAAAGAAACTGCCACTTCCAGCGCAGGCGAGCAGTCCATACCCCTTCTCACTTCACGTATTGGGTTTGACCATGAAGGCTATGAGTGGGACCTTACAGCTTCTCCTACGGGGGATGGTCAAGCAATGCACCCGCCCAGCCCTCCAGCCCTGGAGTACTCCGACACAGCTACACCTGCAAGCCTCGAAATGGCCCCTCATGCATATTCATCACATAATTCCTTTCGCGTAGATACGTCTACGGCAAGAAGAAACTCAACTGCACCCAGAAGCGTGTTCCATAGTTCCGGCACACGCACGTTGCTTCCAATTGCAAGTAGATCAAAGTTGACCACACCCATCCGCTCGTCGCAGAACTCTTCTTACATACACCCGTCAACTGCAAGAGGAAATTCCACCGCTCCCAATGCCTCGTCATTGTTGTCGCGTCACGCATCTTCAGAAGCCGCTGATGTTACACAAACCTTCTCTCATTGCCGTGCCCGAGAGATTACTGGTCTCTTTCCAGGTGACTATTTCCCAGGTCCTAGGAACGGTAAGACTATAATTTTCGCTCGCGCTTTCATGAGCTTATAAATTCCTGCTTAGAGCACACGATGGGCATCATATCCAGAAGTCGGGAGCCAATTACTCGTGAAAATAAGGCCGTTGGTGAAGTCTGCTGGACAAAATCAGATGGTTATTTGGACCTTTTGCAGCCAACGCTACCTATTGAAACCTTGGACTTGGGCCATATTCATTTTCATCGAAATCGAGAAAATGACATGATCACTGTTTGGCAGCTTGGAACTGGTAAGATTTGGAAGAATGTTACTGAAACATACGGCAGGGATACCAATCAGCCCATACGGCACCCGCTAAACCCAAGCATTGTCCTTGATACATACGGAAGTGTGGGCAGCTGGGAACCAACCTACATCTCGGAGAGGACATTTAACGGAAGGAGTCATCCATACAAAGGCATAAATGACTTTTCGGGGGCCTAATATGTAATATATTACTCCGCGATAACGAAGGGACACTCTTAGATAAGATAAGATGAAGCGAAGATTGGTTTGGGCATTCCAATGCCCTTTTCACATCTCTCCTTTCTTTACGCTTCTCTGATAAATTAAAAATCTAGGTACATATAATAAAAAATTGTCCTTTGCTGCATTTTTCCATCTTTCCTCTCCCCCAAGTCCGAAAGACTCGTTCCAAATCACTCTCGACGCTCTCACATTGTTTTTTTCTCCCACCCACCTCACCTCTTCTTCTTTCAGTGTTTGGTACAGCCACAGGGCATCCGGATTGGTTTGCCTTGGGCCTCCAAGCACTCAGGTTTTTGGCGGGCCTTGCCCAAACGCGCGCTCCACTCTCAAGTCGCGTCGCGTAGGCTATGCCTAGGGAAAGTCACGTGCAACTTTGCACCTACTTTTTCACATCGCCCGCCAAAACCTCCACAACTCACCCAGCTATCAGTCCACAGTGACAGCCGGTCTTACTTATCCTCTCCACATTGCCTACTAGCACACTCCTTCACCTTTCCTCCTCACTCCTCATGCCCTAATTAGGTGAAATCGAGCAAATCTGAATATCTTATTTGAAATTTTCAATATATTTGCCGAAATTTCTTTCTTTTAAAATTTCTCGTCCTTGATCATGAATCTCTTTTAATCTCCAGAGCCTCGTCTCGCTCCGTCCAGCCAGGCGATAATAATTAAGTCTTAATTTTCGGGCTTCCGATGGCGGAAATGAATAAATTCCAGAAGCTGCAAGTACTTGTATATAGCTGGCAGATCCTGCAGCCACCACAATTTGATGCGATTTTGAGGCCTACTAGGCGGCGGCCAACCTTCTTTTACAATCACGAGAAAATACACCATCTTTTGAAGGTTATCCATTTTTTTTAACTTTTACAAGACTGACCAGCCGTTGGAATTTTTTAAATAATGGCTTCGGAGGGTACTAGGTGAGAGAGGGAGCAGAGACCAGCAAGCTTAAGGGTTGAGAATTGAATGCATCTCCTGCTCTGAAGGTCATCACTTCATATCACAAGTAAGCTTTAAATATTTAAGAAATTTAAAGCGCAAAAAATCGACTTACATTGATCATGACCGCTACGCAGATAATTATGCATTATATTATGTGCCCGACGAGAAATTTGGATCACCTGGAAGTGGAATGTGTCAGGGTCAATATATGTGCTGAATCGAAGAGACGAACCGGTTCGTCTATTAGCGATGATCATGATCATGACGATGACAGAGCCGTGCTAGCTATATAATGTCCAGCGGCCCATGTATATGATCATGAATCCTTGCATGACATGCAGACTAGTACTTACTGGATGCGGATTCCACGAGAAATTTAACCATAAAATCCCGATGAGTCGAGTCAAATTTCGCTGGGCTGAAAGTGGGTTAATTATATTATAAATAAACATTCAGAGAACGATGAACACTAGTACATCACTGGATTATGGGCAATATCATAAGGGTGCGCAGGGGTACGTGAATTGCTGTCGGATAATTTGAATCATTCTAAAATCAAAAATTTCAGACGTGTTCCTTGAGTAGGGATAGCCTGCAGGGCTTACTTACAGGTTCGCCTACACGGGAAGCGGAAGGCCAAGGTCAACTATCGCTGTTCGTGATAAACAAGATTGAAGTGTACATGTACAACGACGGCTATAACACGGAGGGGGAACAACCGCTTGCTCATCATGACAGCCCAGCCGGGTCGTGAAACATATGAAGTAAGTGCTCTGTCCAAAGCTTTGACCACGAAGGAACAATACGTGGATTGATCATGAAGCTGTGGAAGTGCGATCATTTACTCTTGTTCAATTAGCCCCAAGGTCGACTTCCGGGTAAGCTGGGTAATATTTCAACTAACATCAAAGAAGGCCCGACGTATGATATCATACCTAGTATATCCGGACTTGGAGATCTCTGCACCAGAAACTAATGGATTTTTTGCAACGATAGCCAGGCAAAGAGGCTCGACGCACGCAACCAGAAGATATGTTCTGATTTGGAGCAAGTAATCAATATGTATGCATCGACAATATGCTTTATATATATATACCTTCAACCATGCTAATTAACTGCGATCGCGACTGGCGGTGATTCCGTAAGAGGCGATCGTTTTCTACAGGAAAGTATCCGTCATTAATCATCATATAAAAGCAAGTAAACGTACCATATCTGGAACTGAACTCGTGCAGATCTTCTGTTATTTCCCAAAGATAACCGTTATGGATGGGCTTTGAGGATGGCCGGTGGGTAAATTCCGCAATCAAATTTGGAGGTACGTATACGTATGAGCGTCAGACCGAAGGAGACTTCTATGATTGATTCATTGTGAGCCACAGATCCAGAGGTTGCCTCGACCTTCGTATCCACTATATAACTGGTCGTTTCAAATTCTGCCATAGGTAAATTTGGGTTGTTTTCGATGTAGGTGTATATAGGCGCTTGTTGGATCACTCACTATATCGTCGACCCAACCCTTTCTCTTTCGACCCACTATATCCCAGCAAGGAATCTTCATTCGGACGGCAAAAGGCCCTTGTTCTGTAAGGCCCTTGATAAAGATGGCAAATGTGAGAGGTTATTGCAATTGCAACTGCAACTGCCACTGTTTGACCGAGCGCCAAAAAGAAGTCTCCGCTTTCTCAGAGATGTTGGTTGATATTCGGGGGACGGTAGGAAAGATTTGAGGTTGCACAAGCGTATATTGATGACTGACAGATCTATGGTGAATGTACCCCACTGGGTTCGCCTCCATCTGTAGCTGAGTTCACTCGCGGGTACCGACGACTGTATTGGCGAGGTTAAAAGTGATATGATTGCGTTTTCTGGCCAGAAAATGAGTCATAAGGCGAGGGAGGATCCAGAGATGATACCAGAATTAAGTCGCAGCTTCTCCAAGCTTTTCCCTTGTAAAGACAAGGTCGACATGCAAGCTTGTCGAGGAATGAGCGCATGACTAAGCAAAGGCAAACATTCAACATTGCCAGAAATATTGCGCATGCATGCGCATATAAATGAGCATGTAATTATAGTCGTTGTGGATGTTACCTGCATTCTGGATTACAAACCGCATTATAATCTCTTCTCGTCCTTGACTCAGCGTGGGACCAAAAGAATCAATTGACCGTTGTCTACATGTGCAGAGTCCATGACATTGTTCAAACGTTCGACAACATAGCTTGGCCGCGTAAAATCATTCACATATGCATAGTAAGTGGTTGTTTATGCAGAACCTTTCACAGTTGAGTTTAAATCTTTACAGGTTGGGGTGTTGCATGGCGCTCTCCCAATTTGTCATCATGACTACAGTGTCTCAGTCTCCCACCACTAGTACTTATACTCCTCCCGATACGAATCCACGACACAAGCATGCAGCTCCAGTTCTTGTATATGGCATCCACCACCCATGATAATCAATTTTCTGGCGCACGCAGAAAACTTGTACGCAAATGCACTTAGAAGAAGGCAAACGCATAAGATGTCTACAAGAATGCAGTTCAAATCGTGCAGCTCAGTTACAATACAACCGGTTGTGCAGCTCTCAGTCAAAGAAGTGTACCGGCTGTTCTATTAAGGTATCTTATCCAAGGATGCGATAGAAGTAAGTAAGCTCAAGGACATCTAGCTGTGTTGATAACAAACCCCATTGATCAGGTTTTTTTTCGTATTCTTGCTATCCAACTGGACTACCGGTCATAAATATCCTCAGCTACATAATGGGCGAACATAGGAAACGATCACTCACTCGAAATTTGCTCGGGCTGCCAGTAACGAAGCGTCAAAGGTATCTGACCTTATATAACGGACCTCAACTAACCTTCAACATGGTGCCCGGTTGTCGATGACAAATTTTCACGTCAACTTCTGTCGAAAAGAAGAATTGCTCACTTTCCTAGTCAAGAGGTTATATGAATATCGGTGTGTAGATTCCACATCCCCAACATATACATCCTTGATGCCAGTTGAATCTTCGCCAGACTGTTACTTGCGATCAAGTACTTCAATTACTACAAACTCACCTCTCACCTCTCACCTCCGAATTTCGATCCGAACTGTATTCCCACCAATGACGCCGACGCCGGAGAGACCAACTGATTGCAAAGCCAATCAAACGCACCTCATGTGAAGAACAATACATACGCGTTCGCCCAATTCGTCCAGACATTTCTGGAGCCTTGTATCCTTCATCCTGAGGCTCCCATTTCATACTTAACTTCCGAACTTGGCATACCAACAAATTCTAAGAAGAAGGAACAACATAACACAACATACAACAAGCCTCGCATGCGCAGCTCTTATTGAGCCATTGTCTGCAAATGATCTTACCTTCTCTTCGAACTGTCCAATTGGAAACCAGTTAGTCCTTCGGTCCCGACTTTGCTGCTGATTGAACATCCAGATATCCGCTTCTTAGAACGTACCTCGAAGAACGAAGAAATGAAGCCACTGGAGACGGCAAGTAAGACAAGAAACCGAAAAGCGCCACACCTCATTAGAATGCAATGTCACTGTCTGACGTTGTACATTATAGCTGCGAGGTTTTAAAGATGCTTCAGATCTGAGGCAATTGGTTCCAGATGGCGGTTGGTCATGAAATATGAAGTTTTTTGACATCAGCGTCAAGAACGACAGAGATTAAAAAGGTATGAATCGGTTCACAAATTTGTAACTCCGTGATAACTTAACGTGCGACCGTTTCTAGTGTATACAAGTGTCACCCCATAGTCGCAGCAGTTATTTATTTATTTTGGCCAAGAATTGAAGTTTAAAACAGCAAATTCACTAATATTTTGGCCTATCGACATACTTCAAAACTTACCGTGGACATGTACAGACACGACCGGTTCTTTTCTAGTCATAATTACCTCTACCGGTCGGCGAGCCGCTTCGCTGGGGCCATGGAGCGAATCAATTATGCTGCTTATGTGACCAAACACATTTCTTTTTCGAACCAGTCCACTATTGACTCTTTATTTAAATTTCTGTCTCCTCGCGCTGCCGATGCCATGATATTGTCGAGAACCGCCCATCTCACGCTAATGCCCCGTGCGTCAGGAACGCCTCCGAACATAAAAGAAGACACTCCCCAAAAGAAGGTTGGATTATACCCCAACATCCCTCTAGTTTTTTCTTCGCTGAAGTGCACACGTCAGACTCCTGCTACACTCTTGACCACACATTCTCTACCAGATCCTAGCTATTGTCTTCAACGCCCTTTCGACACACATACTGGTGAAAACCTCCCTTTTTCAGCATGCTTTTAGTGTTTAGTACGTGTTACCTCCTCCATATGGCACATGTTACATGTTATACAATGGACTTGCAGCGTTCGTTTATATTGCAAATGGCATTGCTCTAAGTAGCGCGGTCTATCGACTGGCTGCTAGGTTTGGAGTTCGAGGAACGGGGTGGGATGATCCCTTTTACATCGTTGCTGAGGTGTTCAACCTCATCCTAATGGGGGGAAATATTTCTGCCCGTGAGTAGCTATCCTAGATTGTTATACAATGATCATGATCATGAATCCTGGTCAATTCTTACAGATATACACTCGGGCCAACAAGAACTCCAAAGCAGCACATCTGTCTCAAGTTCTATCCTTGCCTACTTCATGGCAACATGGTACGAATAATTGCGTCCTGTTGAGTAGTGTTTTGCTGTAACCGAACTTTAGGACTATGCGCGCTGGCGTATTCGTTACGTTGATTCGATACTCCCGTGTGATGACGGATAGGATTGCTGAACACATTTTCTTTTCTTTTCTCTTGATAATAATAGGCGTCATGTTTTCAGTTGGTGGTATCACAGTATATACTCACAGCTTTACACACGAGCAAGGAGGGTTCCAACATTTTCCTTTTGTATTCACATTGTTGGCGATTTCCAGTGAGTCATTTATTTTATATCCTGCGAAATGAGTCATGGAAATTTATCCTATGTTTGTTAGGCGACATTCTTGCAGACTCCTGCATTATCTTTGTTGCCTATAAATTTTTTATAGCAACCACATTCCGTCCAATCAGGAAGCTCTTCCTAATTGTCGGTCTATGTGGACCTATGTCGGCCATGCTGATAACAATTCCATCGTGGCTTTTATCAGTCACAAAGTTTTCGTCGAGTTTGCGTACAAATATATGTATGCTGAACGTTTCTGTGAGTCGTCGCGTCAAGAAACCCCAACAATGGATGGCTTAATCGTTACTCTAGGCTTGTTATTCCATCGCTATGGGTTCTATGCCCGCCGTCTCGGCATACTTGTATCGCCGATACTTCCCAAATTATGAAGAGACCACAATGGAGAACACTCGACCAGACATCGTATTCATACGCCCCGAAACTCCTGATCACAATCCCAATCACGATGATCAAGCTAACAGCTTCAGTTCTGCGCCAATTCGAGTGAATCTTGTTCATATCCCGCATGATCATGATCAGTTGTCGCTGACCGAAATAGATTCACCTACAGAAAGTAAACCTCTGTAATTGACCAATTAGATTTACTATATATGTTCTCCTTCACTTCGATTTTTTTTTGCCTTTCTCTTGCTTTCGACTTACAAAAAGGGATGTACATACAGTTCGCTATTCAAAGTACCTCGTGCCTTTTTCATGGTTGATCATTAGTACATCCACAATTTACGCTTTGCCAACGACTCCCTGTTGCTAAAATTTGGAGAGGCGCCGGGCCCTGTACATGTACGTCCTCGGTCAATTATGATCAGTCGGGGTCCCGGTCCATACATCACATGATGTACACATATACATGCAGTACGAAGTGATATATATCATGATTGTGATTGCTGTACTATTCTTATATATGTATATACAAGTCCATAAATTTATAAAATGTGTGCCCTCAAATCAAGAGGACACAATATCTAGGCGACCAACATTCGCACTTCACGTGTATATTTGTCAGAATATGTCACCGAGCAGCTGTGTCTTACTTACGATACTTGAAGTTGCACAATAGCGGTGCTTTCGCGTAACTCGGCCAGAATCAGAAATTGAAGTTGGCCATCTCTGACTCCCAGTGGGATCTAGAGAGGTGTGAAATTTAACTATGATTAAGATGGACACCAATGGCATACCAGATGTGTTACTATAAAATACCCATGATCAATAATGTTGATCATGAAACGTACAGGTTGGACTTACTTTCTTGTAGCTTACGGCTACCTCTACCATCGGTTCTATAGGTTCCTGGGAGTAGCAATGGAGGCGGCTCATTAGAGATCGAGTCTTCCTGGCCATCGTTGGTCCAACTTCCTGGCAAGATGGCCACTCTGCCCTCTCTATCATTAGCAATTATGGTGTGTTCGTCAATGAATGCAGCGCCGACGGGACGAAACGAATGCATCGTGTTAGTAGAATCTGTCGGGGTTAAATCAATGGAAAATAATTTCTTTGTCGCCTTAGTGTACGGATGGAATGCGTAGCGCATGAATTGATGTTCGTCCGTAATGACTATTAGTGCATCAGCAGAAGGAGACAGAAATGGAGGTGAGATCCTAAATGATTATTCAAGTCAGTTCTCATCTGCGATTCGCGACTTGAGTACTGATTACTCACATTGCGTCTGGCCTTGGAGTGCGTATTACCCAAAGGAATCGGTAATGGTTCTCTGTGGGTGTAACTGCACTAATAAAAATGTTAGATGTACGTCAGACCCTCGATTATAGATGATTACAATAAAGTGTGACGATAGCTGAGAACAATATCGTTCTCGTTGAGATAAGCCAGCCCGATGATTCGCGGGTCTTTCAAGAGCTGCTTGGAGTAAACCAAATTGACAGGATAAATGGTTTTTGAACTGGAACTATTTCGGGCCTGGGCCGTTTGACGCTTGAACACTTTAGGAAGGCCCACCCTTGACTCTCCCTTGCCTATTCTCTTGAGTAATCCCTCGCTGACTAGTTGTATTCGTATCATCCCCTGGAAAGAAAAAAGAATTGTAACTTACTTGATGCCACAAGGTCTTTAACGCAGTGTATATGAATAACACTATCAACAGCAACGGCTAGCTGGTGACCAGTCGGACTGAAGGCCATAGAAGAGATGTAACCTTTATGATCTACAAACTTGCATGACCTTGTCGGAGCAGGCTGTATGAGGACGTCAGATATATAGATTAGGATCGAATGATTCTTCACGTACATTTTTCTTTATGTTTACATCGAGAAGGTGAACATGACCAGAGACTGTAGCGAGTACAAGCATGTGATGATCGTCCTCCAATGGCTCCCCGGGACACCAAAGAATTTTGTGGACATGGAACGAATCGTCTGGGACGACGAACTCGACCTTTATCTGACTGTCCCAGTTACCTATGGTGATAATCTATGGCAATTATAAGTCGTATATTGCCCCGCCATTAGCTAGTATACCCACATCAATTCCTTGGTCTAGATTAACGGCGACCAGAAGCGTATTATCAGGAGACAGCGCAGCTGTTAGCAGCTTCTTTCCTTCGAAATTGGAAAGTAAAGAGAGACTCCAAGTATCGTGCGGTGAAGACATTGGAATTCGCGCGAGGGAATAAATTAATTCGACGAAGGCTGGAGGTATATGAATTTGCGTTAATATATATATCGCGCTTTCCCGGATAGTTTATTTCGCAATCTAAATCCTGATCAATTGATCATGAGGACATATAATTATAATTTGTCGAGTCTCTCCCAAAGCCCGGATCCATGAAAACGATGTGCCGGATGACATGTCAGTTTGAAAAAAATAGACCTTCCGCCTTTATAATTAATTATTACGGAAACTCCAAACTCGGAGAACACGGCTCTGGAACATGTGGAATATTTGAATTCGAGGCGGAGCATCATGAAGGAGGATCCGAGGAACAACGTAATTACATCTCAAATTCGAGTCGCGCGCCAATATGCATGTCTCTTTTAGAAGTCTTTTAAATTTGGAGTCGCGGTGAATTTGTGTGGAAACTCCATGGAACAATAAGGTGGGAGAGACCGGTACCGATTGACAATCAATTATAATCAGACCCAAGCATGTACGTATGTAGATAAGCGTACATAGCCATAGCTAAGTGCGTACAGAGTCAGGCCGGAACAATCTAGAAATAGGCAATGGATATGCGCGCTTTTTCAGCGTCTCTAACTTTACAAAATTGGGCGACCAGCTCTTATTGCCATATGTGGTGAGGTAAAGGTCTTCAAATGTAGGGTGACGAATGGGGATTGAAACTTGTTGTGCGTAATCCTTGGTATATTCATACCAACAGTAGTCTGAGTGAAGCATCCACACGTTTATATAATTCCCTTCCCAGTTGTGATGAAAATGAACATGACCGGGTTTTATATCGGGGATATCGTGGCAGCTGAGCGGATGGTTCCCCTCCGAAACAGACCAGGTCATATATTCCTTTTCCTTGGAATAAATCTTTCGAGAGTATCTCTTGAAATACACGACAATTTTCTTGTCTGAGTCTGAGGATTATAGCGTCAATAGGATATGTGTTTGAAGGCGTGATTATTTACCGAAGGAGTCTAACATGCGACCGAGAAGTTCCTCAACTTCGTACAGGACCTGTTTGGAGCTACGATAATGAGTTATAGCTAGCTAATTAAAGAGAATCTACCTGTCTTCTGTCCTTTGTGCAGTGCTGGAAGATACGTCAATGTTTGAATATTATGACTCTCATATAATATCTGTTATCTCACCGTTTCCTAGTAAACTTAGACGTCGATACCGAGCTTAGGACCGTCCTGACTTCCACCACATCTCGTCCATATTGCTTAGTAGCGTTGGACCCCGAGCGCGGGTTCTTGCTTGCCTTCATCGACTGCGTGCCTAATTCTTGAGGTGCAGGGTTCTTGAGCGCCAGGTAAGGTATTCCACGTTGTCGTTGTCGTACATGAACTTCACTCGAGCGGCGGCCGAGCTCAGATACGTCCTCGATGTTCTCAATTGGTTCGGGTTTTGCGGATGCTCGGATATGTGTTGCCCCCGAGCGCACTGAACTGTGATGTACGACTTGATCATGTTCGAAGTCTTCTCTTTCAATCAGGGTTGACTGGAAACTACTGTCCTTTGAGTCAAGGGGCACTTGAAATTCGGGAGATACTAATTCCCAGTGAACGTCGTCATCAAGAGGCATCTTCCGGCGAGATTGAGCGAGGTGGCCAGTAGAAATGCTCGCAGAATGATATACTGTGGGTCGTTTGTGATCAGGACGATCGTCCATTGGTTTGCGACGAGATCTGCAAGAATGTCTGGGAAAGATTAAACTAATCTTTTCGCACCACTTACGAAGTAGGCCAGGCATCCTGATTGTGAGAGGGATCTATGTTGTGATCTTCCCTATGTTGATCAAGAATGAATGCCTGAATCTATCTAGAGCGAGCTTCATCAACTTACCGGGAATAAAAATCTTCTCTCCCGCTTCCTCTGTTGCTAGTGAATAGCCTCAGCTTTGAGAAATGGTTCTCAAACGACCCGACCTGTTAAAGAGGGACGTGTGAGCTGGATATATCTTACCGCGGATATGTTTCAATACCTGATCAAGATCGTCGTCGTCGTCTATTTCTTCCTTTCCCTTTCGACGACTAGACATTGAGATGATGTGGCCAGGAGTTGATCGCGAATTGAGGTGAAGTATAACAATGTGCGTTCGAATTTAATAAACAATGTCAAGCTGTTTGGTTATAACTGCATATTCAAAACAATAACTTTTATTTGGCCAAAAAATACAATTCCTTACCATATGATCCTTATCATGAGATGGCATGAGAATTATGGACGACGCGACGCATGAACGTTCACGGATCCCAGCTGTGATCATGAATCCTTTTTTTTATCCCTGTATCCTTACAAAACAAAAATTCACCACCAATGAATACATTCGCCCCTGACCGCCAGGGATACAATCCGGATCCACATGTACAGATGTTTCTCGCCATTTAAATTGACGTGTAAGTTTTGAGAAGTTTCTAGCCTTACCATTTCTGGGACCTGGTCAATAGTCGCTCTCGCATAATCGAGATATCTAGAAGCAGGATCTCCGGCCAGGAGTTATGCATATATATGGGATCCGGAGCGAAGAGGTGCGAGCCTTTAAATTTCTAGATTTGGAGGTTCGTATTTGATCACAACTGGACGCTCCGGATCCATAGTACTTGCTGGCCCATACCTCATGGAGCTGAACAGTCCTGCCCAAGCGCCGAGGAAGGGCGGGTTAATTGCTATCTTCCGGGGATTTGCGGGATAAATTTCTTTGAAGCTCCTCGATCGCGAATTCCAAGGTATGGCACGTTTTCGAACAATAAACTCATAATTGCTATAGATCTAGTATGAATAGGCTAGTACGTCAAACTAGGTCTGCGACCGGTAAAAATCGTGTCAGAGATGTATTGGCGGTCTCCATGAGCGAAGGTAATTATATACTGCGGGTACATGCAAGCCTCATGGTTGCAATCGGTAAAAAGAAAAACTCAGAACATATATACAGACCAGGTTTGATGAATATCTACCAAGCAGGGCTCGCAAAAGATGACATCATCTATAATGCATTTTCAAAATAGGCGGTGAACCGGAAGCCGAATTGAACTCACCTGATCCAATGGCAAGACGTGTACCATATTTTGCAAAGCGAACTTGGTCATAATGAAGTGACAACGTATGGTGGAGAAGTCAATGATGGAGACCTGCCCTCCATCAGCTTCGCAAAGCCATCCAGCTGCAAATCCAAACCGGGTATATGGATCAACTATATCTTGACGGACAATTGGCTGCAGCTCACGCACAACGGCGTAGATTTCCAAAGTTGTGGAGTCGTCCCCCGATGGACTAGCTAAGAAAGGCCGGAAAATGGATTGTAGCAATCCCGCCTTTAACTTTTGATTTTCTTCCGAGTTTTGGAATATGATGGTGCTATCAGAAAAATGGACCGAGTTGTATACTCCATATTGGAGGCCTCTGTAGGAGATCTTCTCGAATGACAAGGCACGAATGGACAATGGAGCCTGTCCTTTTGTGGCCCTAAGTTGCTGAAGGAAATGCATGATTTCGGTTTCGATATTGATGAGTTTCTTCTTTGAAAGATCTATGGCAGGGGAATCTGCATCAAAGATGGCCGCAAGTTGGTATCCACGAATATCTTCTTTCTGTACGGCCTCGATCGTCTTCAACATTTCAGAGACGGTCGAACGTATGTCCAGATCATCGGAAAGTAGGGCACAAAGGTTGGCACCTCGACCAGCAGTGCGAAGAAGGGTGTTTTCCAGTTGACCTAGAATAAAGGTCGGTTGGGCTTCTATCAACGGAGATTATATGACACACCTATAGTATTATTGTTATTCATTTTATGGAATAAGCTGATATACCGCTCGTAGAAGGACGCAGAATGAGAATGATCAGGTCCAAATTTTTGAAGGCCTTCAGAGATATGGAGCGCTGCATGTTGGGCAGGCCTCAATTTTTGTTGTGGAAATAACTCTTGAATTCCTTGGAGGTACTGTTGGATATGACTGTCGTAAGCGGTGATTTGAGAAGGTGAAGAAACCCTCATTTTAGCGATTCTAACAGCAGAAACGAGGTGCATAAAATTCTCTAACAGAAATTTCTTACGTCCTGTTTCGTTTCTCCAGGCCCAGATCAGTGTTATGGGCATATGAATGGTGCATATTACGTTCCAGTTGCTTGCGCTTAATTTGCCTCTTTTTGAAGTGCCCCAGTTTGCTGGAGCAGGAGTAAGCCAAGAAGGTAGACGGGTTGAACGCATATTCGACCAAATCTTTGTCATAAGATCCTTTCCAAGGATGGCTCCATGCCTCTCTTTCTCCGTCAAAGTAAGATTCACAAGAATTCCTCGATAGGTTTCCTGTTCGTCATCTATCTAAAAATTGGAATATATGTTGAATGTGATGTGTTCCATCTGTACGAATAACTCACAATTTCTATCATCTTCTGATGGAGGAGACCTTTGTTGATGTTTGTGTCAATAGGTATCTCGAGGGCGCCGAAGATGGCGCGATAGATTTCGATTGTACATTGACGGAAGGCAGTGTCGCGCCTTTTGGATTCAGACGATAAAAGATGCCTTACGACTCGGAAAGCTTTGGCACGGTTCTGTGGAGTAAGAGAAGGTAGAAATTCTCCCAGCGTCGTCTCCTCCACAGATGGAACTTCCTCCCTAGTGTGATTATCCTCTTCTTGAAGATATACGTCGTCATCCTGATAAAAGTCTGGTTCATCTTGTTCATCTTCGGACTCTTCTCCTCTATCGCAGTCTTCAGCCATGACTGAAGACATCTGAGGAATGTTTTCTAGGCATCCTAAATCAACTAGCTCTTTGCGCTAATGGAAATAAGTAATAACCAAGAAACGAAAGGAAAATCTTACCCAGGCATAGATATTTTTTGCCAAGACCCATTTACTGCCCAATATATGACTACAGTGCTCTGCTTTAATGTCATAAAGCCAGCAGAACGTATAAAGAACTTTTCGGTGAAGCTCCAGAAGTTGAAAAAGCAGATGTGAGTCATCCTTTCTGACAAGGTGAAGACACTTCTTCATATCTGCACTACCTGCCAGCTTATTCTTTCGTGTTGGTAAGGCGCCAACCAAGGCAGCACCGTCTCCTCCGGCAATCGTTAGATCTATTTGGAAAAGAACTCTGCAATGATGTTGAAATAGATTGAGGTCAAGTGCGTGCATCGAATCAACAACTGTGTATATCAGAGGGTTCCAGTAGTCAAGCTTGAATAGGGCAGACCATCGCCATCCAAATGCTCGGAATATCGAGAGTTGATTTTCGGCACTGTCAGCATCTCGCCACGCTTGACTGAAATAACGGACATCATTTATATTCTTTCATGGCCATTGCTGGCGGTCGATAAAGTGGATATCATCAATGTCCAAATCGCAAAGCATACAGAAGTAATGCGATGTCGTTGCATTAGCGTAGGCTATCACTTGACGGATAGACAACATGTCGCAGACAAGAGGAACAAGCATAGCTCGAAATAACCTTCCAGTAGCGCATTCATGTGTCCGTGAGTAAAAAATCCCTGGACCCCAGAAATCCAACAAATCAGATACGACCAACTCTAGGTAGTGATTGATTTCGTCAGTTGAGGGCTTATTAGGCCCAGGAATTATACCAGCGAGATAAATGTTTTCCGGGAGATAACGCATGTACCATGGCAGATTGAGTAATACCATCCAAATCCCAGTTGAAGAAGCAGTTTGTTTCGCTATCTTGTTTCCAAACGTTTGAAAGCCGTCAATGGAAAGGCTGAATACCAGGCGGCCTTCTCCTTGAGGTCCAGGAACAAAAGGCTGTCCTCGAGAGTCCTTAAGATTCTTAAAAACTTCGCACCCCCATACATCATTGGCCAACTCATCGTCTCCCATTTGAGAAAGAGGGTATTCATCTAATATTTTCTCCATACGAGGGCGACATATCAGGCGGCCAACCCATGATTTCAAATCTTGGTGTTGATATACCCGAACAGGTACCGGCCTAAACTGACCCCCTGCTACTGCACGATCTTTCCAGAGAGACGTTCCACACGGAGGACCGTCAGGCGTGGAGGTATGGCTGCAAGATGAATTTAAGGCAGTTTTTTCGAGGCCGAAGTACGGATATAACTTGTGGCAATTTGCGCAGGACAAATAGTGGCTAGTAATGGGGTCAAGATTGAAGTGGGAGTGCACAGATCGCGGGTCTTTTGGGAAAGCAGTGTCTATACCGTGTGAAGCGCCGGTTTGGCTCACGATGTCTCGTAAGCCGGATAGCTGCGATCTGAGTGCACGACGTGAGACGAAGTGAAGATTCTCCAGGACCAACATTGTAACAAAGGCCGCCCGAGCCACAGCATCCGGGGGACCTGATTTATTAAAAAATGAACCTGTTTTTTTGTAAGCAAAGGTAACGACGGATTTTTGAGTGAGCCAACCCTACCTGTATTGAAGAAAACAGCACCATGCTGTGTTAACGTCCCGTTGGCACATGTTTGTTGAGTCCATTGGTTTCTCTTGATTTGAGAAAGCTGGTACAGCCCATCGAGAGCCATATCGACCAATTCTTGTACATCTAGGCCAGAACCAAGGCGTTCTAGAGTCCGGTATATCATGTAATATCGCGCTTCTACCCAAAGAAAAAGGTGATTTTGTCGAGCGGATGCAATTCCATCATCGAGTGCAAAAGATCCTGTATTCGCAACGAAGAGCTCCTGTTTTGTAGGCCACACGTAAGGTCCATGCTGTTTGGGATCATTCTTGAAGACGAGGGTTAACGCGGTTATAACTGGCGTTTCTGCCAGCCAATTCATCTCGTCTCGTATGATCTTGAGTTTTGAGAGGAACAGCGTCGACTTAGGTGGTCTAAGTGGTAGTTTGGCAAGCTTCTGCTTTGCACGATGGGCGGCTTGTAGGACTCTATCATTGCAGACGTGGCGATCGCGAGTACTTCTGGTTGTCCATTGCCCCTCTCCGACGTACTTGCCAGAAGGATCGATAACCCGACAGGTCTTGCATTTACACAGACAAAGCTTTTCTCTCTTTCTGCTTGCTGGGGGCATTTGGTGTATATTATGTGTGGAATGATCAGGTTATATAGGTATATATTCCCAAATATTAGGCTCCACCGGATCCTAAACCGCAACCCTTTTGCCTTACGTGCATTGATCACAAATATGCATTATAATTAGTTCATCGGGTTCGAGAGCAGCTGTCTAAATTAGATATTTATTTGGTACGGCTTCCAAGCTCAAGTCCCTTGATGATACTAGATACGTTAAACGCGGTATTTAGAACTGAGAGGAATAGTAACATCCAAAGAATTTGCTAGCAAGGATAAGTGAATAAAGACTCGATTTATAATTCACGATAAAACAGCACTCACATGGTCAAAGCTCCGTGGTTGACAATTGACCGCACGGGGAACTGTTTGATGGGCCATCCGAATAATATATACGGCGGATTCATTCCCTTCGCCATTGAGAGCTACAATTACAGGGAAACCATCAATGCTTCCAGTAATCTGCTTCAACCTAAGCCAAACTTTTCTTAATAACTGATCAGGACCACTTACCACTTTTCGCGTGCGCCTGTCTCCGTTGTTCAAACTGATATATCGAGGACGCCTATGTATTTCACTCGCGTTCTCGTTGATGTTTAATAAAACAACACGAGAATGATTATGTCCTGTAACCACGATGTCTTCGTCCATAAATGCCACGCCGAAAATTTGATTTGGGCCTTTCTTCCCGTACGTCAGTCGAAAAGGCTCGGCACGTATCAACTCCTTAGTCATCAGACTGTAAATGTCTATTCCTTGTTCCAAATTGAGAGTAACTAGTTGGCGACCGCTCGGAGAAGCTGCAGATGATGCACTGATGCGTAATAAGTTAATGTTAGCAGCTTGAGCGAATAAACATTTACAGCCAAGCTCCATCGCCTTGCACTTTCCATAAGTACTCTCCCCTTTCCTTAGTAGAGTAGGCACTGTGTCGCGTCAAAGACTTATAGCAAAACATTGAAAGGTGACATACACAGCTTGATCCAAATAGACAACAAGCAATATGCCTGGCCCTATAAAGTGAAGAGACAGTGGGACATATTGGATTAACATTGCATCTTGCTTTGCGAGACCTAGCATAGAACGCGAGTCCATCCATTTCAGGTTTGAAAGTTGATCTAGGTTGCTCGTAAATAACAGTTTCTCGAGGCAGGATATCTCTCACCTAGGTCAAGAATGCCCACTTTATCACCAAAGGCAACAGCAATCTGCGATCCATTCTCGTTGACGACCAGTGAATGTATTGCAGCCTTTACATGGGAATGAACATATGTGTCTTCCTCCTGCATGAAGTCGGGTGAATACAGGCCTACATAAAGAAAAGTCTGCGTACCACGGAGGTGCCAAGACCCACGAAATTGATGGTTCCGTTCGAAGAGGCCAGGACAAGCGATGGCCGGGGTTTCGCAACCCAGATTATATGACGTACCGAACCGCCTATCTTTAGGGTTCGAAAGAGTGACCATGGTTCAAAAGTTTCCCGAATCTGGAATATAATGTTAGAAGCTGAAGCCTCCGATCATGATTGTGAACTTCTACCTCAGCGTAGCCATTGTCGTAACCCAAGGCAATGTATCGGCCATCACAGGAAAGGGCAATAGAAACGATATGCTTTCGAGAGTCTACCCGTTCAAATTCTAGTTTATACGTATGGACAAGTCGTAGGTTGTTCATCAGAGGCATCGCTAACGCTGATTGATCAAGCAATTGAGCTCTTATATACTCGTGCAGTTCCGAAAACGGGCGTGTAATCTCTTCATTAAGATCCATTTGAGATCATTCGGGCGTGAATCTCTTCAATAGATCCATTTGACATTGACGTAAGTATATATGGCCAAACCCAGAATCCGTCTTGGTTATAATGTGTATCTCAAGGGAAAGGTATTGGCGTGTAAATCATAAATTGTACAATTATTGGACAAAATTGGAGTTAACGAGGCTTAGATTTTACAGTATTTGGACAGAAGTTATTGAAGTTTGTCTTCTTGGTAGATTTTACAAGATTTGGACAAATTGTAGTTATCGAAGTTGTTCTTCGTCTGTTTCGTCTTCGTGTTCGTCGTCACTATCATATTCGTCGTCTTGATTGTTCTGGGCGTATATATATCTGCATGGATTGTTAGCATACCCATTAGATACGATAACGAGCTACGGACTCTAGAAGTCTTGGGTCATGCGAAAAGTCGTAAGGTGCGGGCGTCGGGCATACGACAAGGTCCAAGTCGGTCCGGCCATCTATCCAGGAAGGGCGATATGTGTTGAGGGGCAAACCTGGAATGAAAGCTTTACGCTTGCTATATCTCGGTCTACTATTCGAATGTATGCGCGTTCTGAGGAAAGAACCCGATTTCTTTCCGCTACTGCGACGCATCACAAAGCTAACAGTATCGATGGCATCGAGGAACTCGCCTACTTCTGCACGTCTCCAAGCCGGAGCCAGTACATAAAAGCGTGTTGCTCGCGTCCGTGCTACAACATTTGTGCCCAGCTCCTCGTGATCAGACTCGTCGGTGGACATACCATCACGACCAAGATTTTTCATAATACCGACATGACGTTGCAAGAGAGGATGTTGCATACAAGTGGTTAAGCGATTCTGGAAAAGCTGAGAAGGGTGTTATTTCACATATGGCATTAGATAGATGACATACACACCTTCTCTTTTCTGCTAGTCCTCCGACTCCTTTGGTTTATCTTGTTAATTCTATTAGCGGCTAGGGTGCTTTTCCTGCTGCTTCGAATGATTCCTTTTATCCTGACGAGCGCCTGCTTGATGATAACCCGCATTTCACCGTAGACGGGGTCGATGCCATAAGCATCCCTAAAGCTTCGGGCAAAGACGGCGGCCGCAGAAAGATTCCATGGGCGCCTTGGAGCGCCAGTCACAGCGATCTGAAAATTTTCGACTGTGCAACATACGAGGTTTTTGTCAAGTAAGCGTTGGTTTTCAAACGCCTGTGCAACCTCCTCTCTCACCACCCCATCCTGCTTCATCAAGGTTGCCATATGTTCTCTGATTTCCCTCTTTATATTGTTAGGAAGGGAGAAAAATAATATAATTGAAGCCTTACATGTCTCCGTACAAGCCCTGGCGCCCTTCGCGCTGGAAGTCCTCTCATTCTCGCGTGGGCACGAGGTACCTCAATAGGTTGAGCCTGGGGAAGTTCAACGCCACCTTGACGAGCGTCAGTCCTATCAACGATGGTGGCAACTTTTTTCAGGAGAGCACTCTGTGCTGCTAGATGAGTTTCGCATCTTCCTAGTCTTCTGTGTAGAGCAGCCATCTAGAGGACGCCGTTAATACTGTGATGAGATTTTTTTTTGGAAAACTTACATCATCTCGACTGTCGTCCTCATCCTCGTGTCTCTATTCCAAATCATCAGAATTAAATAAAGTAAATCGTGCACAACAACGAACACTGTCGGCGTCTTGTTCCAAATCATTGTCACTTTCTGGCAAGGGGGGTAGATCGCGGGGTGGGTGTTGTGTAGGCGAGCCCATGTCAAAATCTCGTCGGTGATTCGGTTCAGAAGTAATGGGCGCGATGTGCGGAGGTTGTACTTGAAATGAACCACCATCTACGGATGGACTCAGCATGGGACCACCTATAGGCATGCTGCTGTACCAAGTACCTGCATGCGCAGCGGGTTGGGATGTGGGATTGACACGGTTTTTCGCGGAGAACGCAGAGCTTTCCTTTCCCTTTCTTTGCATGACTGAGGGTGGATTAAAACCGAAGCATTGGATTATCGACAAGTCTCGCCTTAAATGGTGCGAATTTTTATTTATTTAAAATATATAATTATCTGCTCAGAGCCGCCCTCCAACAATTTCCTTCCGTTTTGCACTTTCGACCGCTTCAACCCACATCCGTCCTTGAATGAAACGAATAGCATTGGCCTCATTAAACGGCCTCCACAAGTGCGTGATTAAGATCTCATCCCAGCCACAAGTTCTGAAAATCCAAGCTTGGATCCTGTCAAGTCTTTTGTTGAGGTGAAAATGAATATCTCCGGGACTGCTTTCTGGATTGAGAATCCAGCGTCCATCGAAATCGGAGTCAGACTTCGACAAGGTTAGGCTGATTTCGTGCTCGCCAACGTGGGTAATAGTTCTGTCATATGGAGCTAGATTTGAAAACATTTTTAATGATGATTATTCCCTGAAATCTAATTAGTCTATGCGCGAAGAAATGACAGGGTGCTCACAAGAGACAAAAACTAATACCTTGATCAAGGCATTGCAACCTGGGAATACCGACTTTATCGTCTTGAGCAGGGTTGGTGATGCGGCGCAAATATGCACAAGACGCCGCCTAGTATGGTTGGTATGGTTTGCGCTCCCCTACCCTCGTATCCCGGGGCTGCATGATTTCGTTATATCGAACAATGGCTCCGTTCGTCCCTGTAATTTTTTAGTTCCGACGATAGTGAGAATCAAAGAAAGCGAGACTATCTAAGTCCAAGTTCCATTAACATAATGGAAGTCATTGTTTTGTTCAAAACGCAACTGAATTCGAGACATCAGAAGCGAGTTATAATGATCTACCAGTAAGTTCGACTTCAAGAAATTATCGATAGATAAATAAAGAGACAAACCTCCGTCCCTGCAATATTGTCTTCTAGATCCTGGTGCGAGAAGTATAACCGCCGTTTCGAAGCGGTGAGTTTGTTTTCAAGAGGTCCGAGCCCACCGACCAGGATCATTCATCCAAGTTCCAACGTAACTAGAAAAGATCCGACGCCATATGTTGTTATAGTAAATGCGAAATCCCACTGCAGCTGGATTATTAGGGCTGGATGATAGTATTCAATTTCAAACTTAGTGGTATAACCGTCTTCCAGAGCTGTTCATGATTAACTGCTGCAGCATAAGATCAAGTTGGATCACTTACTGATATTCGCACCCACAGTACCCACCACGCAAATCTTATTCCTGCTTGGTGCAATTCTACAACCCCGAGTCTATGATCATGAAGAATGCAATGGATATGCAGAATGACGGGGATGCATATGGATGTGCACCATATGTGAACATGTATAATGAGATGTATAGAGCGTAATCCTAATCCTTGACTGGATTTCCATAGTTATGGTGTTCAAAGATTTCAACATGTATATGTAAATTACCATGAAGTTCTCGTCGGATCGATCCCAATACGAGTAAATCACAGCTGCTGATCAGAGCCCGACGTACGTACACAATCTCTCTCGTCGGATGAATCCTATACGAGCGAGGTCATGTACTAGTACTGGACTCAAGAATTATGTGTTAGCACGCATCCCCAGGTTTGTACGTAGTACATGGGGGTGCGCATGCTGGGGTCGTTGGATCCATGGCCAGGTAGAGTGGAGTTTACATTCCGGATCTCGGTGCTATACGCCTTTACAATTAAACACAACCATACTGTGCTCGGTCCGCCATCCGGATCCAGACGGAAAGGTTCGGAAGCCTGTCATGACTGATCATGATCATGATCAGCACACGTTAACGTTCTTCGGATCCGCTGTACATCCGGCTATATAATGGAGGTTGGATTTTTAGATAAATTTAAACTAGATTTGTGCGTCAAAATTGTTAGATCTATATCTACGTATATGTACATGAATCAGTTCTCGTATATAATGTATCTAAGCTATATCACAAAAATTATAGCATATGCATGGACGACTCAGCTACTGGACTTTTGCGCTACTGGAAAGTCGTCGCCGGAAAATCCTCTGGATCCAAGTCCGGATATATATCACCCAAGAACGATCAACCTCCAAAACACAGTCCTTCTAAACGACGAAAACTTACAGTACTTTTTTGATTCTGTCCTTTGAATTTTGACTTGAAGACTCATATTATTTAAGGAATTAACGGGCTATCTTGAAGCCGACTCAATCGAGGAATCAAATTTCCGGGCAAAATATCGCAAATGCAAGGTCGAGGTACGTCTTACAGAACTAGGCTATACCTCATTTCTATCAGGAGTACTTACTCTTAATCAGGCGTACAGGGGGTCGCCAATTTTGAATTCTTCCTCCGATATACATGAGTCAGTGCCGAAGGACAACGAGAATTTGTCGGACGCTTGTTTTTCAACTTTATTATCTCTTCCCTTCGACATCATATCGTCTATTATGGATCATCTGGGGGAAGATGAAATTCTTTGTCTTTTCCAAACCTGCCGTGCCTTGCAACCACACAGCTCTAGACTATGGCTAGCACGTACCCAAGTTCTAGATACAACATGTGCCTCCACAAGAATACGAACGCGGGAGCGCATCAGCAACAACACCTTCGTCCTTCTTTCTTACCTACTCCAACACGAATCTCCGAGCATCATTCTAGATTGTGACCTGGTATCTATCTGCACGTACCACTGCCAAATGTCGAATTTTCTTTCCTATTGGGGAGAAAACATCGTTTCGGTTGAAGTTTCATTCAGCGAAGATTCGAGCCTCTCCGGGTCCACAGCGTCCATGGCCAAAGCCCTACTCCTAGTGCTTGGTTCCTTGACCTCGTCATGCTCCTCCATCACGATTAAGCATGAATCGACCTTCGCTGTCAAACCACAAACACAGAGGCGCAAGACCATCAAGCTGAAGCAGCCACTTCAGTACTACAAATCGAGGTTGCAGCGCACCATGACCTCGGTCACCATGTTGCACATAAGCCTGGCGCTCTTTCAGGCTAATTCTTCCCTGTTATCTCTTATTCTCTCAGCACTTTTGTCCGGCCCGACTGTGAATTATCTGAACCTAACTTGTCCAAATCATCAGCAGTATCACGACTTTATCTTTCGAGCAAACTATCCACTGTTGCACTCTTTCCATGCTCGCATCAACAATTCTTGTACAATCAAACTAGATAATGGCTTCCTCGCTCGACACCCAAACCTTGAAGACCTTAGCATCCTAAATGCAATCAGCCAACGGAGAGGATCGCCCGAACTTCAAACACCATCTTGCTCAATCAAGCTCCCGGGATCGTTACACCACGCCCACATATCTGCAAACTATACAGGCTTGACAATGGATGATATGCCCCTCCTTAGCTCTTTCACCATACAGCCTGTATACCGATTAATTCGACCGCCGACAGAGCTATACTGTGAAGCCATAAGATCTGTCACCAGCCTCATCCTCGCGTCAAGCCATCTTTGTTTCAGCCCCTATCTGACGTTCAGTATTCGGTTTCCCGAGGATCTTTCGCGACATATTCACGCTTTTAAACGAGGTGCCGGCTACTGTAGATGTCCGCCAAACGGAGTCCATGAATCAATAATCAACATTCACAGTCTCGAACTCAATATTGACATACTGGACGATAGTTTTCAGGTGTGTAGGCCGATTGCCTGTCTTTTTCTTTGAGCTAACTACACTCTACAGGATTATTTACAGAAGTGGTTGGGCTGGTTTCCAAAACTAAGATCCCTCAAATTAATATACGAAAGACTTTCGCAAGAGATTTTGCCAGAGAAATTAGTCTCTCTGCGTAGGGTGTGTAACGATCTTTCGATATTCGCCTACAGTAACGACTTGGGATTGGGATCCTCTCAAATTACTTGGACCTTTGAACCCGAAGGAGGAAAAAGAGGGTCCTGGTCAAGGACGGAATGGTGATGAGTTTAACTACCAAATGATGTACATTATGATCAACTAAGAATTATATATTAATTGTACATTATTTTTATCTGTACGATGATCAAATACCCTCGTGCTGTTCATGATACTTTGCATTCGGTGCTGCTACATTCCTCCTATAATCTGCGAACGCTGTACTTGAGACAAGTTATGATCGCTGGGAGTAGCTACTTCTGCTACCGTGTCAACGTTGAGTCCCAGATTATCCAACGAGATTATAGTTTCGAGGCGCTGCCGATGAATGTATGATGCTAACACAGAAACATTGCAGATCAATACATTTCATATCACCTAAAGATTTCATTAATTAGTGCTATACAGTAATGTATATTGCCCTTCATGTGTGATCAAACCTTAGCATTAAGCAAACATATTGTCGTTTCATGATTCAAGTGGGGTGATAATGTCCAGTAACAGACATATGTTACGACATCACACAAGAGAAACCATACACCGGCAGAGAAGCCTACGTTAACGACGACTTGCTGGACGAGATTCAGCCTTATTTCTCGTAATCTCGCACGGGGAATAAATGCCACAAGGAAGTCGACACTGCACTCAACTTCATGAAAATTTCAGGTATAGAATTCATGAGCAATTTCGTAGGACAGTCAACGCACCACAAGAAGAGGCCACTATTAGAGCGGTTTTCACAATGTGGTCTTTCCTCGAAGATTGTGTATCAATCGCGAATACAAAAAAATGTCCGATGACGCATGAAAATAGGCCGAATGCAACAAGAGCACCAGATAATCTCCGTAAAAGATCAGAATTATGGCTGTGATGTTCCAGGACCCTAGCCACGGATAGTAGGCCACTTGCTCTGGAAGTCCTGCAAAGATTTTATATATAAATACATGGATTTCAACGATGGAAAAGACTTGCCACGTGGTAAAAATTGAGCTGTTCAACGTTATAACTCTTGTCACACTTGTGTTTTCATGACCAGAGGGGCCGAAGGCTGAATCATGACGGTGTAAGATGTAAGATTACACTTCCTGCAGAAGGTGAAGGGGGTTACTTATCAACAAGAAAGATGCAAGAGCGGCAAGAGCTCCCCCCGACGAAAGAAAAGCACAAAGGTCATCCCACGATAGACCGACTGAAAGACGATCAACGAAACGGAAGGCAGTCACCGATGTGCTGACGATGAAATGTCCGGTTGAGATGGCGACTAATAAACTGTTGGCTGAGGTTGTACCACATGCTGCGAACCCTACCTACACAACCCCAAGCCGTTCTAGAACGTGCCTCCTTAACGAGTATACTGTTTTGTTAATGTTTTGTTAATGTACTGTCGAGTTCATACAGCAGGAAGCACCTACGGATGGATTTACACTGTGCTATAACAATGTATGGTCAGATAAGTAAACGAAACTTTGCGCAAGTTCAAATAAGGAGCATAAACCTGTACATGCCCAATATTTATACAGCTAATAGTTCAGGGTCACGAATGTGCCAGTTGACGACGCGAGCTACAAGCTTGTTGCGCCATGGCCAGGTGCCGAATTTATAAGTTGGAGCCGATAGGTGACCCGCGTTCTTCAGTTGAGACACATGCGTACGTATATCATCGTCGTCTCGCTTGATCCTTACGAGTGGCATACTTTAAAGTAATTGCCTACGGAGATGCAAAGGTAAGTGATTTTTTCCGTGATATATTATCTAACCTTGGATTATCTAAGAGAAGGTACGTACCAAAATCCGGTCATAGATACTGTAGTTTCAGCGTAGAGGACTTAAGGAGGGTCATGAGTAAGTCAGCTCCATCGATTGTAAGTGAGGGCGTTGATTCCTCTATCTCCTTCTCTTATGATGCTGAATCTCGACCGTAACCGTGCATCCACTATGGCACGGCCCAAGCAACAACGATGAACATCTTGGTTGGTCCGGTTTTCGGATTGGTGTCTGGCCCATCATGCATCCGTCGAACCCGTTGTTTGGCGTGTTCCGAGGCATCAGTCACTTATCTACCATCTAGAGCGGTGAGTAGTCAGCTAAGTTTGACTTGGCGAATGAGGAGTATTGGTGTATCGAGCAAATTCGCTCATGATCATGCCGGCCAATGGGTTCAACGTTGTCGCACGTTTTCGCGATCGATAGGTATCCTGAGAGGAATAACCTCATAAACAGAGTTGCATTCGGGGGCAAGCGTATGCACATGCAGGAGTGATCCATATGGTGATATTCCGGATAATTTGAGTCATCCAGAGTCGGATTGTCTGCCAGTGCATATATAGCAGGCAAATCTTCTCCCTCCCATTTTGAAGAACGTTGGCCTTGTGGCATTTTGAATAACATTTTCAAAACCACGAGCAGCCTATGTGTATCCTATCAGGTCAGGTAAGATATGAGTACCCATTTATGTAATGAAAGGAGTATGACGGACTATATGGTTCGAGCTTATATCCCTATATCCAAGCCACATATAGTCTTCGTGCTTTTCATGTTGCGTCATCTGCCATCGAGTAGGTGTCTCCTGTATATTCAAAAAACATAAGCTAAACTTGCTTTGCACCGTAGGCCTTGATCAAAAGGTGATGAAAGCAGTGAGGGAGAAGCAAGAAGCGAATATATAGGCACTTGTTCTTACACGTTATCCAGTATATTCAACTCTTCCAATGCATTGGTTTCCTACGAAGGTTGCATTCGACGAACTTGATTGTTAGCATGCATTCATTGGGCTTCGTTTGTAATGGCGAAGGTCAAGTTTATGCTGTCGAACGCGACGTTTGGTTGAGCGCCAAAAAAGGATTTCGAGTTCCCGCAAAGTAGCAACCACGCCAGCTTTGCGATAAGCTAAGACTCCGGTAGGATGGGTAGTTGGACGTCTTTGGAACGATGTTTGCGAAGGTTGATTGGCACTAATTAACCGGGGTGGAGGGAGGGCTTATACGCCGTAGAGATGTGAGGTGAATGAAGGAGCTTCATTAGAAGTAATAGACCTATGAGATTGGTTGACTAGCAGTGGGCGATGTAAGAAACGAATTTTGAAAGGGAATGTATGGTTCAAAGATTTTAAAATTATTACAGAAAGAACGACAGGCATATAGACGCGTAGACCTACTGTCTACCAATGACATAAGCAGAACCTTTTGTCCTTCATGACTGCAACACAATAATTCGCACATATACATTCGTGTTCTTAATGATAACCATTGCATGTGCCTTTAAATTTGGCTGTTAAAAGACAGCCTTTTTATCGACGTAAGTAAACCATTCCAATTATTGCTTGTGTTGTTTATTTGAGTTCCCTCTAGATCATATAAATACCCCTTCGCTCTCACCCAACAACTTTATTGATTCTGAATGTACGGCCGTATGGATCCGGTCGATATATCGACCCGTTTACAAACTTCTTGGACGCTCCAGAGGTTATGGAAAAGGAAATTATGTTGTACAACGAAGATTCAAAAACAGGTCTTGGGCAGGCGAGAAATTAGCAAAGTTCGCAGTCTCTCCTCAACCTCATCGGCTACAATCCTCAAATATCAAACGGCGCGAATGTTCTTTATGCCTTTCTTCAGCTCCTGGTCCAAGTGATAGAAAGAATGACGAGAGCGAAGTTGAATTGCGACGGAGGTTGACGGGGAGTTTCGATGAACTACGACGGTAAGCACACCTTTCTCTCTACATTCACTTGTGCAATAACATATCATAAGAGACTTTGTTCATTCCTACCAAATTCCCATCCGAAGCACCCAAAACGTGCCTTTGTCGATACAGACATACAGCAATGGAGTTTGCGACAAATTCCCAACGATTTTGCGACATCCACAGCGGCTTTGCGATACCAACACAAAACCTATCGCATTCCTCGTGCACGTCAATGATTAAACCTCGACTTTATGCCGCGGTGGCATATCCTGAACAGCACGAGCAATCGGTCCATTTTCAGTATTCTTACCCCGTGGAACTTCACCTTTAATAGCGCTCATCCAAGCCAGCCTTGGATATATTTTTTGCCGAACAGCGACGTACCTGGACAATCAAATAACCTTTTTTTTTCAGTTTTGATTGTTCTATGGATGGATTTCCTCCTTGGAAAATCAATTTAATTAGGCGGCGAAGAGAAATGCAGGGGTTGGTTGATGCTCGAAATGTTTATAAACGGCGAGCACTGTTACTTGTTAAGTCCCTAGATCTTTGGTTTTCAATAGAAGTGCTCACTGATCGATAGCTGGTCGATTTTTATTCTCGATAGCAAAGAAGCACTGTTCTCCCGTTATCATGGTACTTGGTGGTATAGAAATCTGCTTCCATGGTTTTGAGCTTGCAGTAGTCAATCTAACGTGCTAGATATTTGACCTGTGTATGCATGCCACTGCATACACATGGTGTATTCACCTTTCGAATTATGCAACGTATCTAGATCTGGGTCCAAAAGCACTCTAGATCTCAAGCAGGGTGAGTCGTAGTGTCTGAGATATATTTCTAAACGTAACCTCAGTTCATTTCCATGACACAGTACTTACTTGAATAGACGACGTACCTCTCCTTACAAACAGATCTTTTACCGGGTGGCTTCCCGCACGCCCTTCGATTCTTATCTTCTGCGTTCATACCGAAAATGTGCGGAGGTTAAACAACAAATTCGGTCTAGATAGCCCAATCAAGACCCCCCGGTACTTTGCGATCATCGCCCCGACACCTGTACATGTACATGTATTTCTAGGTGTGGCCGCTGGGTGCCATGCTTGGATCCTCATTATAGTACCGGCGCCGTCTTCTTGCCCTCCCGAGGCATAATGAACGTAGCCAGTGCCGTCTCAGCAGCAGATGAAGCTTGGGAAGACGTACCGAAGCAAGACTGAGGTGATACGGGACGTGCGCTGAATGTTTCGTTTTTTTTGCGACACATATATCTTTCGTGTAACATCGAGGTCGTCGAGTGATGTAGCTGACATCAAGTAGATTGGGTCCCGAGGCCTAATAACATGACTGGCCCAAGCCTCTCGAATTTTCCACATCAAGAAGAAAAAAACGCAACCGAACCGGTATGAATTGGGTATGAATTAGCTCATCCCATAACTCCGTATCTGATGCATGCGACTGCTTCTAGGTTCAAGGTTATGTCGCCACAACCGCTCTCACGCAATTAATTATAAGCCGCCCTGGAAAATTGATGAATTGAGGACAGAGGAAGATATGGTTAAATATTAGGGTGCGTCGTTAGTCATTTTAACAATTTTCTTCCTATCTTACCCACATCAACACGCTCTCCTTTTAGGCTGTTTGAACGCTGTCCACAATAGTGAACAATTTATGGACCATTTACTGACTCAAAAAGGGGGTGACATTCGACATCCTTTTAAATTATTTATCTGTAATAAGCTCATGCCAACCCCACAACGTTGTATCTCACGCTAAAGCGAATCCCGTGCATCAGGAACGAGCTCCGAAGTACATAAAAACCCATTCTTAAAAAAAAAGTTAGTTCGGTATCCTCCTACCTTCTCTTTCTCTAATACCTCCACCATTTTTGAGAGGGCAGGTGTTTGGGTCGGACTATCCATCTTTAATCCAAGTAACCGAGGCTGCATCCTCGACCCAAAAAAATCGCGCATTCCTCAAATTTCAAGAACCCTTCCGGATCCTACATGATTGATTCATTGTGGTATAGTGCGTGTTCAAAGGCCCTGTCGAGCGAACTAAAGACTAACATACTCTCGCCAGCTTTTGTGTACATTGGGCATGCCTTTTCTTTCTTGAGCTCTGTTCATCGTCTCAAACACCAGCGGGAGTCGGGAAGAATGTGGTGGGACGACCTTCTGTACATAGCTGCAGCGTTGGTCAACATCGTCCTTCTGGGAATAATGCTTTGGATACGTGAGTGCTGCCTGCCACTTCTTTCAACCCAATTTTTTAATAGGCGCACCTAGATATTCAGTCCTACGAAGTCCAGTTCTTCCCGAAAGCGGCGTACGTGATTACCCTCAATGGTTACTTTATCGCGACATGGTAAGTACATCATCCATTTGGTCGGAGCACATTTTCATCTATAGAAACTGCAGGGTTGTCCGTGCAGCCGTGTCTGTCTCACTCGTTCGCCACCTTCTCATCGTGACCAGCAGGGTTCATATGCAGATGGCGCTTTCATTCTTTTTCATAATGACAGGTATCGCATTTTCGGCCAGTGGCACAGTCGTCTGCATGCTCGGCTTTGCACGAGTGCAAGAATTTCGACACAAGCATCTTCCGCTCGCATTTATAATACCTGTAATATCCGGTAAGCAATAATTGCTAAAACGCAGAGGACTGCGGACTGAGTACTGCTATTTTCTTAGGCGATATTCTCGCAGACTCCTGCATGTCCTATTTGGTCATCAGATTTTACATGAAAACCACCTTTAATAAGAAGATGAAAGCCTACATTATTCTTGGCGTATGTGGCCCTCTGTCGACGACATTCATTACGACAGTCTTTTGGACTCTGTCACTCACAACCTTTTCTTCGAACACACTTGCTCAGATGAGCCTGCTCAATTTAACAGTAAGAGAGTATGACCTAGACGTATATACAAGCTAATTATCTCATAGGTCTCTTATTCCGTGGCTATGTGCTCTATGCTCAACTTCGCGAGCTTCCTATACCATTATAGATTTCCGATCCGTCGAACGGTGCGAATGAATAATGTTGCCTCAGATCATGTAGTATTCGACAACTACCGAGCAGCAAACGACGTTCCTAACTCTAACCAAGATGACAACAACAATGGCGTCATCCCACCGGCAGGAATTCAGAACAACATCGCTCAAGATCGTGTCGATTTTGGTCCCGAGTCGAAGCACTCGTCCTCGATTCCGACAGATGGCATAACTATTTGTTTCTCGCACTCCAAGTTTGATATGAAAGTGTAAACACGAGCGTATTGTTTCAGATACCCCTCTTTAAATTTCTTTCTTTCGATCGCGAATTCAAGCGTCGTATTTTCAGTTTCTATTCTTTTCACAAATTAAAGATGTACATTTGCAAATCTCCTATATGTATATGCTCGAAATATCATCACATACTGCGCTCGGCTCAGATCCCTAATTCTTAGAACTGAGCAGACGATTTACACCGACAAAGCAATTCATTATAAGTAAAATTCAATCAAATTATCTTTAAACGTGTGCACCTGTGCATGCGCGTGCGTACGACGTTGTCAGATAAAGATGATCATATAGACCCACGATTCACAATATTTACACGACCAGTACGAATTCGAACGCTCTTATTATATATATTTGCCTTATATATTAATTGGCTATATATGTACAGGATATATATATATAATGCCACTTTGATTCACACATGTACATTGCAGGCAAATTAATTGAACTCTTTCATCCCGACTCTCATTCGTGGCGCGATCACCGCACCACTGACCAGTGGTCGACCCGACTGATTTGTTCAAACGTCGATCATCGCGACAATATAAAAATGCCTGCGGGTAGATTCCATCGGTTCCATGGCCACGGCGTATACTACTCACCGAATTGCACTGAACATGTTTATCTTCCTCAAAAAAGCCGCGAGGAAGATTCACAAACCAACATATTCCTTTCAGAAATCAAGCAACAGAGCGCGCAGGTTCCATGGGGAGCTCCCATAAAGTATAACTTCGCTGAAATATGCTTGTCAAATTACCAGAAGCCTCGCTGGTGGACACGCCTCTGGGGATGGACTAGCTTCATCCCCATACTAGCCGACTTCGAGGGGATCTTGAGACCGTTGCGCTGCCATCAACTCCCTGCTATAATTCCAGGTTCGGAATACTACTCGATGAACCCAGAAGATATCCAAGATTGGTTGGAATTGGAGAATGATCTTTACCGCTTTTATCAACTCTTGGACAGGCTTTTACTGCTCGGTCAAGTTTGTCCGGTTTTGCCTTGGGTGTTTGGATACAAAAGAAAGTACAAGTCATTTTCGCGGGCTTTTCAAGCGATGGAACGTTCTCGAAATTGGTTCTTTGTCTGGATTGGGCTCATATCTTTTGCCATCGCAAAAGCCGAGACGGAAGAACTTGCTAGAATGGAATACCCAGGTCTGCGTATTCTGGGTTGGTATGACGCAGCGCTCAAATATGGATGCAGTGCAGCTTGGCTGGATGGTCTGACGTCGTCGTGCATATATGCATTTGATGGAAGTGTTCGCAGGACAGGAATTTTCCTACACCCGGATTCCGAAAAGGAAGATCAACCTTCAGTTGAATGGTTCCACGAATATTCCATTCCCATATGGTTTCCTTACGACCTCACAATTGGCAAGAATCCTAAATTCTCGAAAGGGCTTCCCTCTGCTACTCAATTACAAGCGCTACAAGTATCTCATGGACCTTCGGCGGACGTACCTACTTACAGCTGGATATCTTTCTTTGAAGCCCGAACGACACAAATTGGAGAACGCATGAGGCTTGCTACGAAGATGGACCTAGATATGTGGGAAGCTCGAAAAAAGCAAAATAGGGTGCAAATTGTACAAGACGCATCGGTGTTCGAATGGAAGGAAAGTGCATCGGGTGAATGGGTTAGGGAAAAGCTATCGCGACGTCTGGCAGAATGGGCCCTTTTGGATTATAGATCTTCCCAAGTCAAGTATTGCCCGTATTTTAACGAGTACGACTGTTGTGAATTTTTTTTCGGCGCAGGAGGGGAAGACCGAGAGGAGAGCAGCTACTTCGATTCGGACTACCCATCACTTCAATCGCCTAATGATGAATGCATATTTTCTGGAAACGCAGACGAAGAAAATAGGATTGATTATGACGAAGAAGAGTTTTCGTATTCGTTGGAAAGCATCCATGCAGAAAATGAGGAACTTAATCTGGCGCATCCACTGAAATCCTTCAACACTTCACACCGTACCCGAAAAGAAGACAGTGCATTAGCTGATTCCTTGAAATCATCACCCCTTCATATTCACTTGCAATTGGCAAACCCCGACATGAAAGATCGCATTGTTGCAGAGATTCTCTCTGTTTTGCGACTCTATTTTGGATTTACAGGGGCTTTACCCAATCCGCGCCCCACCACTGAAATGGAGTTGTCAGCTCAAAGAACGGCAGACTTTTTGACAGTTCTGGGGTTCAAGTGGCAACAACGGTGGCACGATGCTATTTGCAGTGTCCCCAGCATTCAAGTTGCAGAGGACTTCATATGCAAACTCTCTTCAGGACACGGGCTTTCACCCCAAGACCTAGAAAATTGGGATATCAGCGAAATTCACCGAGAAAGCATCTCCTTGAGTAAGCGATTCAAGTGCATTCACCGACTAGTGCTTTCGAAAGAAAAAACCCTGTTTTTATTCGATTTCGGACAGGTTGCTACGGTGCCTTGGAAACTTGCTGTAAAAAATGCTTCAACCGCTTTATTGATATGCCGCCTGGAAGATAAAATGGATGAACTTGAGATACTGAGGCTTTTACTCCAAAACGGAATTCCGTTCCATACATTCGCTCCCACGAAGTCTCTATCTCGCACACGAAAAGTCACTCCTACTGTGCTACCGTTGAGACGCGAGGATCATATTTTTACAGTGGCCGACTACGATGCATTTCAAACTCGGCTCTCTGACTTCCTAATGAACAGCAGGCGGGCTAGAGCTGCTTTAATGAGAGGAGGTCACTCTTGGAGAGTAAGTGTACGATTCGTCGACTTTGGCGAGGTGGAGAGTGGACCTACTGGGTGGTGTTCGGATAGGAGCGAGATGCTCATAGTTAATGACCCCGTCACGGGTGAAGAGCTTATGGACGATGTTCTCACTCCTCCTGAAGAAGAGCTTGTATCTGGGTCGTATAGATGTCTTATGGGTGCGTCGGGTCACCGCTTTAAATGTAGTTATCAATTGCTGAAAATCTACTGCACACATTTAGGACAAGGAGAACAGGTCGCATTTAAATCATGGTTTCCCGATCCTGGCGTATTTGCTCGGTCCGGTCTCGACTACGGACGATGGACCGAATTGTCGGAGAGGTTGTATAGACAGATAGTAGAGAAGACAGGAAATAACACAGATCGCTCCGATATGCCCATCGAGCAGCCAAAAAGTTCGAGGACATGGAGGAAAGCCCTGCACGGAAAGGGATTCATGCGCCGGGCTCTGCATGCTTTGGATCATAGAAGTGATGTCTTGCTCAGGGAGAACGGAAAGTAAATGAAGATATGTGGTTTTTGTCTCTTCATATACATAGCCATGTACATCACTGATATTTGAATGAGTGAAATTTACACAAAGCTGAATTTCAAACATCGAAGAGAAAAGGATTCCTAACATACAGTACCCAAAAGCTATAGCAAACCTGATTGAGAATGATTATCAGTTTCCTTTTTTCGATGACGGCAATTTGTTCCCCACAACGATGAAACGGCGATGTAAAAGAGAGGTTTCATGATCATTACGTCTGGGGGAAAGATGACTCGACTCACATCTTCCAGCTTTTCTAATCAGGGCGACCATTTAATCCCCCATTCGGCAGCTGTCGCTCTGATAGCCACCACCCTAACGTGTCCACATCGACCACGTCAAGCCGATCAAGGATGGCCAACGCTGCCACACACAAAGACTGAACGAATGTTGATAAGTAGTCAAGATATGGCATGAAAACTGCCATTGCCACCTTGCACTGCATGACTTTCTGCCCCCACGCTGCTGCCAAAACCACCGTCATAATTCTTACAACGCTCGATATACTCCACTGCTTTTTCCTTGTTCACCAAGCAAGGACAGGCCATTGACAGCGCAGTACAAGAACCTGGTATCCGTTTCCCCGAACCTGTCCCCCACAAAGACTCCGGAAAGTTGCTGTAGCGATACAATAACTTCGCGAATGGGTATAGATAAAGCACCCGCGCATGATTAGATAAATCACGGAAACGCACATTTCACAACCCTCTCCACATCCATTCTGTGCAATGCATCCTGCATGACCAAAATCTGGATCGCACTCAGCGTAGAGAGCAGATCCGCATCGTGGTCAGGGTGTGCTCCAAATCCACCTATATCATCCAGTAGTCAGTCTCGCTGAAGCAATTAGATAACGTAGAATTCAAGGGTCGAGTCATAATCGAAAAGGAAAGACGCGAAAGACACAATATATACCTGCCTGCCTCTTCGTCCCAACAGCTCATCACGAAATTAATCATCTGTGCATCGGGTCGTCCCAGAATGAGTGTTGCGGTCAGTCCCTAGTAAATAGCGTTCAGTCGTAGATGAGATGTAAGGTGATATGTCAAATCATCTTTACTCTGGGAAAGACAGAACACATTCGAATCGAGTCAGCAGTAATTAAGTATGATGAGTTGGTGGTAAAAACAGGGTTAATTAGACGAGCCTGTCCGAGTTTCTGGATATACGAAATAGAATTAATGGTGAACTACCATAAAAATATGCAAAAGACCAAGAGTTCACTGAAAAAATAAGGAAAGAAACCGGCCCTGGCACTTGCCGGGTCCTGATAAACGAAATTTGATCACGGTTCAACTGAAATCGAACCGCGACCAAACGGCTTACCCTAGGATAAGAGTCGAACGTTAAGGCTCCTGAGTTTTGAGATCTTGACCAATGACCATATATTAGATCTATATTTGAACACGCGCGGTCGCGTTCTATATTTGATAACACAGGCAATTTGCAATTTGCAATTTTTGGAAACGCGCCCATTTGCGGACGCATTTCGAATTGACGCTCGTTACCGACTCCTTCACATCTTGCCATGCGTTCGTTTAACGAGCCCATTTTTCCAACGAGAAGTATTCCAATTATTCGGGATAACCACAATCATGATCAACGAGCACTCACGTCGA
>Ga0247779_1000262_pt1 | contig 37914 bp, 27 predicted proteins | sample UWRJL221509R5_FD_179925 | JGI IMG/M metagenome (GOLD analysis project Ga0247779, IMG submission 179925) | Plant litter microbial communities from Arlington Agricultural Research Station in Wisconsin, United States - UWRJ-L221-509R-5 | ecosystem: Environmental > Terrestrial > Plant litter >...
GACGTGGGCGCGCACCTCGACAAGTCACTCGGGCTTTATCAAGAGCTCGCGCGCAGCATGAAAGGGTTGATGCGCCAAGAAGCCGCCGAGATCGCGCTGCGTCCTGCGCTGCGCCGCGCGGCCGCCGGCGATCAGGGCGCGCTTCCGGCCGAGCTGAAACGAGCGTTCGTCGACCACCCGAGCTTGGTCTCGCTGGCCGTGCGGGATGCGGACGGCAAACTGCTGGCCGAGGTCAAGCGCGACAAGCCGCTCGACCCGAACCACGAAAACCAACTCGAAGTCGGCAAACCCATCGGCGACGGCGATGGCCCCGAGGCCGATGACCTGCCGCAGCTCGTCGCCGTGTTCGCCGCCGACAAGAGCCATTTCGACGAGCTGGCAGAAATGAGCCAATTCGTCGATGCTTACAAGCAGGTCGAGCGCCGCCGCGAGTCGGATGAACGCAGCTACGTGCTCGCGTTCACGGCGCTCTTGTGCATTACGATCGTGGCCGCCATCGGCGTCGGCAGTTTGCTCGCGCGGGGCGTGTCGCGTCGCATTGCCGAGCTCGCACGAGCCACCCGCTTGGTGGGCGAAGGCGATTTGACCATTCGTGTCCCGGAAGGAGGCGGCGACGAGATCGCCGATTTGGCTGGGGCGTTCAACCGCATGCTCGGGGAAGTCGAGTCCAGCCGCGCACGCATCGAGTACTTGCAACGGATCAGCGCCTGGCAGGAAATGGCGCGTCGACTGGCCCACGAGATCAAGAATCCTTTGACTCCGATCTCGCTTGCCGTGCAAGAGATCCACCGCCGCTATGCGGGCTCTGATCCGGAGTATCAACGCCTGGTCGACACCACGCTCGAAATCGTAGAGGACGAGGTGGGCACGCTACGACGCCTGGTCGGTGAGTTCTCCGACTTCGCTCGCTTGCCGCAGGCGAGCCTGTTTCACGCCGACCTGGCCGACTTCCTGCGCGAGCAAGCGGCGCGCTTCGGCGTCCGCGGCGCCGAACGGGATAGCTCGGAGAACGCCCTGGATGATTTGCTGTCGCTTGGGCAAGTCTCTAATATTGCAGTAGAATTCGTCGTGCCCGAAGGCCCGTGCGAAGCCCTGATCGACAGCCAGATGCTGCGTCGCGTGCTGTTCAACTTAGTGCGCAACGCGGCCCAGGCGGTGCTGGGTCGTGCTGCCGAAAGCGGACGAGTGCGGGTGCGCCTGGCTCGCGAAGGCGAGTTTTGGAACCTGGACGTGGACGACGACGGACCCGGGATCCCGATCGAGCTGCGCGAAACGGTGTTCGATCCGTACGTCACCACCAAGGACGAAGGAACCGGTCTCGGCCTGTCGATCGTGAAGAAGATCGTGATCGAACATGGAGGCACCATTCACGCAGGCCAAAGCGAGCTTGGGGGTGCTCGTCTGCGTGTCCGTTTGCCAGTGCTCGGGACGCGCGCCGCCGAGCGTGCGTTGGAGGACGCGCCCCCGTCACTTGCCAATCGTGCGGAGCTCGAGCTACGCCCGGGTGCTCATGAGTAAAGCGCCGCACTCGAAGCGGGAGTCGCAGCAGGGCTACCTCACCGCGTTGCTCGTGGTGGTGGTCAGCGTCGGCTTGGGCCTGTTCGGACTGCCACGGCTGAGTCGACGTGCGGCACACTCGGATTCCGCCTTGATCGGCCGCCCAGCACCGGATTTCATGCTGCGAGTGATTTCGGAGAGCGGTCTCGGCAAGAGCCAGCGGCTCTCGGATTTGCAGGGAAAAACGGTGGTTCTGGATTTTTTTGCCAGCTGGTGCGGTCCCTGCCGCCAGCAGGCGCCAATCGTCGAGCGCGTCGCACGTCGCTTGTCGGGCCCGAAGCTCGCGGTGTACGGCGTGAACACCAGCGACGAGCTCGCCGATGCTCAGCGCTACCTCGATGCTCACCGTCCGAGCTACCCCGTGCTGTTCGACGGAGATGCCCAAGCAGCCAACGCCTTCGATGTTTCTGGGTTGCCGACTTTGCTCGTGATCGACAAGCAGGGCATCGTGCGTGCCGTGGAAATGGGTGTGGTCGGGGAGGGTGAGTTGGAGAGTTTGATTCGCGACGCCGATAGCAGCGAAAGCGCCGCCCCAGAAAAATCAAAACCCGACCGGGCCGGGCCTGCGCTTTAACGCACTGGCCCGCTGGCGACCAGCGCAACGTCCAGGGGCACGAGTCGCGGGACCATCTTGATCTCGGCGAGCGCGACGGTCAGGCGTTGCCCGCTGAGAGTGAAGGGAAAGCGCCGGCTGATACCCGCCGCAGACAGCAAAAGCTCGCCGCGCACGGTCCCGGAGTGGCCGCCCGAACGCACGATTTCTATCGCATATTCGCCGGGTTTTGCCCCGCTCAAGGCCAGGCCTTCTCGGCCATGGTCGAGCACGTCGCGTGCGCTGATCAGCTCCCGGGTCGGTGCGCCGAGCCACGACACGCGCTGACCGTCGGGGTGCAAAATCGCCAGATCCAAATCCGCGTCGTCCGACCACGTGGCTTCGACGCGCAGATCGCCGAGCAAGCGCGTATCGTCGGTAGCAGGTTGCGCCGCCAAGTCGGTCGCTTGGCGTGCGGTCTTTTCGTCGATTAGCGAAAGTACGTCGCTGGCCCAGCGGGCGCCGCCTCCGGCGCGCGCGCAGCGGAGTGCATCGGCGAGCAGTTTGGGGTCGGTCGCGCGCAATTCGGCAATCGCCATCGCATGACGGCAACCGAGATCCGTCCGACCAGCCCAGCGATGCAGGCGCGCCAAGCGCTTCTGGCTCGCGACGTCATCGGGGCGCATGTCAACCACGCTGCCCAGCATGCGCACGGCCAGCTCGCGCTCGCCACGGCGCGCGGCGAGATCGGCCCGCGCGGTGAGCGCGTCCGGATCGAGGGGTGCCTTGCCAACCCAGCGCTCGACCAAGCTCGTGGCCCGCGCCAAATCTCCGCTGGTCGCGTACAGCGAATATGCTTTTTTTACGTTCGATCGGCGATCCGGCTCGGTCGAGAGTGCGCGCTCGGCGTTGGCCACGGCGCTGATGCCGGCGTTGCGCGGTCCGCGCTCGGCGCTGTCGAGCTGCGCTTTGCGCTCCCAAACGCGGCGCATCGGGATCATGCGCCGTGCTGGCGGGCGCGAGCGCGGTAGTTCCGGCTCTTCGAATTCAGCGCGGCGTTGCGGCGTCGAGGCGAGTGCGGGCGGGGGCGGCGCAAAGCCTTCGTCCAAGCGAGGCGCCGGCGCCGCTCGTACAGCGGAGGGGGCTTTGGCTTTGGCCGGGGCGGCGGTTTCTGCTGCACCGAGCGCACTCGGCGAGCTCGAATCGGCGGCGGCGAATGCACCAGATCCGTTCGATACTCCACTCTTCTCGTTGGCCGCGCCGAATGGCCGCGAGTCCGCGTCCTGGGCGACGTCGGCATCGTCCCACGGCAACTCCGCCTTGGCTTCGCTCTGCTCGGCCAACTCCTCGCCCGTGAAACCAGGCGCGCGGTTTGCGGCCTGCAAACCAAACGCACGGATCATGGCTTCACTCTCCAGCACCAAAAGCGAGCTGTAGCGGCTGGCGACGGAGAAGCGCGTGGACAGCGCGAGCGCCTCTTTTTTGGCTTGTGCGCCGCCGTTGCGTTCGAGATCGGCGATGCGCGCCGCGGCGTACATGCGCGGTACGAACGCATTGCCCGGGCTGTCGCTGGCTGCGACGTGAACGTCGTAGCGTCGTTCGAATGGCGCGTCGCCTAGCTTGCCGCGCACGATCACGGCGCCGTCGACGTGGTCCGTGTCCATGCGGGCGCTGATGTGAGCTTCGCTGCCGGCCAAGATCGTATCGAGCTTCTCCGGTGCGCTCGCGCGCAGGCCTTCGGGCAAGACGACTTCCACATCGCGCAAAGCGCTGCCGTAGCTGGCGTTCAGCACGCGCAGGGTCGCCTGGTTCACGCTCTGCCCGGGGACGTAGGGCAAGACCAAGCCACCACCGGCACGCGCCAACGCCTCGAGCGTGTCTAGGTCCGAGGCGCTGCCGACCGCGACCGCCGTGATCCGCGCCTGAGTACCCGCAAGAATGTCTTCTACCGCGGAGGTCACCGTGGCCGGGCGAATCGGTCCGACGGTGGGTGTGCCGTCGCCGATGAACACGATGTCCTCGACGTGGCTGCCGGGGATGGCCTCGAGCGCGTGCTTGGCGCTGGCAATCGCTTGCGTGGGATCGGAGGCCCCCTCAGCAGGAATTGCGCTCAAAAAGCGCTCGATGGCCTGCGCTGCCTGCGCTCCCGGAGTGAGAAAACCGCCGGGCAAGTCGCGGCAGGTGCTGTCACAGGCGAGCAGGGTGAGCGAGCCCCTGGGATCGAGCTCGCGAGCGAGCCGGACTGCCAAGCGCTTGGCGCGCTCCAGGCCCTCGCCGAACATGGAGCGGCTGGTATCGATCACGATCGCCGTGGCATGCAGCTGATCGACGGTCGCGCGTGGCAGCTTGGGTCGCAGGCTGAGTAGCGCGTAGCGCTCGTCACCTGCGCGGTAGCCGAACGCAGACAGCTCGCTTTGCCGCTCTGGCAGTGCCCACTCGATGCTCAAGTCGCCGTTCGGTGTGAAGTCGTCCGCGCTGAACGAAAAGGCGCGCGCGTCGTCGCGAGCGTTGACGATCAAGGGGTAGCCGAGCGTGCGCACGGCAAACTTCGGATCTTGACCGCGCACTTCGACGTCCACCTCGAAATGGCCGATCTTGGTCGTGCCTCCCGGGTCGACGGGCAACGGGTAGCTGAAATGGCGAACGCCGCCCACCGGGCGCACGGCCTCGGTGTACGCGAGCACGATCCGGCGCTGGCCGTGCTTCGGGATCGGAAATATCTTGAGCTCGAAGCGTCCGCCGCGCTGCCACTCGAGCAACGCGGGATCGCGCCAGGGCCCAGGAACCCACACGATTTCGTCCTTGATTTGGGGCCGCAGGCTGGGCGCGGCGTTGACGATCGCCCCACGCCAAATCGCCGCCGCACGATCGCGGTCCACGAATGCTCCCTCCTCCAGCTTACCGTCGACCTCCAGCGCGAGGCGTTCGATCTTGGCGTCGGCCGGGATGGGGAAGCGATAAATCCCCTCCAAGACGTCGTCGCTGCTGTTTTCGAACACCTCGTCGACCTCGGTGCGCGCCATCGCGCCGGTGATGCGCACCCGCACGCGATGCGCCGCGAGCTTCACGGCGGAGCGCAGCTCCTCGCTGCTGCCGGGCTTGCGCCCGGTCAGCTCACCGAGTCCGCGGGTGCTGGCGGCCGACTCGTTTTCGTCGAGCAAGCCGTCAGTAAAGGCGACCGCGTCCGCGAGCGTTGCGCCGGCGCTGACATAGGGCGCGCTTCCTCGATACAGCCGCGCTTCTTCACCGCTACCGACGTGCAGCGGGCTCGCGCCCTTGGCAGTCAGCGTGGCGCTGCCGCGCACGACGTCCAAGATCGCAAAGTCACTGCCCGCACGCAGCGCGATCTTACCCGAGCTAACCTGCAACGCGGCCTCGTTCACGTCCAGCTCCGCGCGTGCGTTCGGCTGGCTGCCCACGTCGAGCAGGAGCGCGCCATGGCTCAGGCGTGCTCGACGCGACCCGCCCGAGCCGCTCGCCAAACGCAGCTCGCTATCGTGGTCGAGCGAAAGCGCGGTGCCATCGCTGAGCGCGATTCGCGCGCTGCTGCGCGGACCGGTGCGCAGCAGTGAGCCCGCCGGGACTCGTGCCCCGACGGCGGCGGCCGTGCAGGCTCCGCCTTGCGGGTCGCAAATCTGCAAACCGACTCCGATGTTCGGTGCGACCAGCCGCACGACGCTACCGCGTTGGGCCGTCGCCTCGAGGGTCCTGGGCTTGCCCTGGCAGCCGGCGAGCGCGAACGCGAGCAGTAGACTCGCGACAAAGGCGGGCAGGCGAGCGGATACGCTTTGATCTTGGTTCATGGCTGGTCCCGTGCTCTCTGAACGCGAGCCAGCGCTCGGAGCTTTCAGTGCATACGCACGGTGCGGGCGATTGATTTGCCGATTCGTGAAAGCTCGCCATTTCCAGGGTGATGGTCGCGAGTAGGGTCAGGTAGGTGTACGCCGCGCCACGCTTGGCTAACCTAGACCGAGATGCCCGAACTACCCGACGTGGCGATCTACATCGAACGCTTGAGCGCGCTGTTTCGTGGGCAGGTATTGGAGCGGACTCGGCTCAAGAGCCCGTTCCTGGTCCGTAGCTTCGAGCCGCCGCTGTCCGAAACTCATGGCCAGCAGGTCACCGGCTTTCGGCGCATCGGCAAGCGCGTGGTGTTCGAGCTGTCGGGCGAGCTATTTTTGGTTTTCCATTTGATGATCGCCGGTCGCTTCCACCTAAAGGACAAGGGCGACAAGCTCGCGGGCAAGCACTCACTCTTGGGCCTGGATTTCGCCGAGCACACGCTGGTTCTGACCGAAGCCGGCAGCAAGCGCCGGGCCAGCCTGCACGTCGTGCGCGGCGCCGAGAATCTGAGTGAGTTCTCGCGCGGCGGGTTGGAAGTGCTGGGTTCGAGCTTCACGGAGTTTCAGCAAGCGCTCGTGCTCGAGAACCGCACGCTGAAACGCGCGCTGACTGATCCGCGCTTGTTCAGCGGCATCGGCAACGCTTACTCGGACGAGATCTTGCACGCGGCGCGCTTGTCGCCGGTGAAACTCACGCGCAGTTTGTCCGAGCCTGAGATCGCGCTGCTACACGCGGCCACGGAACAGGTGTTGAACGCCTGGATAGCTCGACTGAGGCTCGAAGCGGGTGCGGGCTTTCCCGAGAAAGTAACGGCATTTCGGCCAGAAATGGCGGTGCATGGCCGCTTCCAGAAGCCGTGTCCGGTGTGCGGGACGCCCGTACAGCGCATCGCATACGCGGCCAACGAGCTGAACTATTGTCCGACCTGCCAAACCAACGGCAAGCTCTTGGCCGATCGCGGGCTCTCGCGCTTACTCAAGAGCGATTGGCCGAAGAGCCTGGAAGAGCTCGAGGAGTACAAGGCCGCGCGCTCTCTGCCCAAGTCGTCGACCTGAACGACGTCGCTTCCCGAGCGACGTTAGCCGCCGAACGGGCGCGGTTCACGGCGTGCCTTGACGGCCTTCAGCGCTGCGTCCAAGTCTTTGCCATCGCGCAAGCAAGCGTAGCAATCTTGGCGCTTGTTCGGGCCGCAGCCGTACTTGCGTGTCAGCTTGTTCAGCAAGTGGAAGGAGCGGCGATCGCCATCGCTGCTCACGCGGCCCAAGAGATCGCGATTTTTTTCGCACGTCTCGGCGTCGCGCAAGTCGAGCGCGGCGGCCAAGGCTTTCGAGGCCTTGGCCCGCACTTCCTTGCTGTAGATGAGCGAGCGGGCAAGGTCGGTGGCGGTGCTACGGGAAGCGGTTCCGGTCCAAACCTCGTAGATCAAGTCGGCGCTGATCGGCCCCGGGATGCTCGCCATCGCGGCCAAAGCGTCACGCGCGGTCTCCGGGTCGTCGCTGTTGCGGCGGAGCTGTGCGAGGACCTCCGCATCTTTGATCAAGCCAGGATCGTGAGCCACGCGTTCGCGCAGCGCGCGCCCGGCGCGCACGTTCTGCGCGCCTTGCCCGAGAGACAAAGAGATCGCCTCTTCGATGCGCAAATCCGCGCCGGGTTTTGCGCTCAGTTCCTTGATTGCGGAGTCCTCGCCGAGCGAAGCCCGTTCAATCAGGGTGAGCGGCTTGGGCTTTTCGTCGGTGCTCGCGCTGGCGACCGGCGGAGGCGGTAAGGGCGAGGGCGTGGGTGCCGCGACGGTCACCGACGCGGATGGCTCGGGCACGACCCTCAAGGCCGCACCCGGATCGGCCGGAGAGGTCACGGCCGCCGCCGCGAATGCCGCGCCCAAGGCGACCAGCAGCACCAGTGGCGTGACCAAGCTCCAGAGCGGCACCTCACCGCCAGCGAAGCGCACCCGTTGCCGGAGCGCGCCGGCAAATGACGGCAAAGCTTGCGGACTGAGCGACGCTCGCGGGCGCACCAACGTGGCGGCGCTGCGCGCGGCTGCGATGCCGCCGGCATCGAACGGTGCTGGCGTCGCTGTCGCGGACGGCGGCGCGTAAGGTGCAGGTGCAGGCGCGGCATACGGTGCAGGCGCGCCGTAGGGTGGAGGCGCGCCGTAGGGTGGAGGCGCGCCGTAGGGTGGAGGCGCGGCATACGGTGCAGGCGCGGCATACGGTGCAGGCGCGGCCGGCGCACTGGCTGGAAACACCGAGCGCTCCGCGGTCGGCGGTGGTGGCGGTGCGGGACGCACACTCGGTGGCGGGGGACGGACGCTCGGCGGTGCTTGGCGAACGCTCGGCGGCGGAAGCCCCTGTGGGCGCGAGTGCGGTACGGGTGCCGGCGCTTGCGGGAAGGCCGAAGCTCGGCGGGGCGGCGGTAAGGTGTCCTTTTCGCGCATCGCGCGGGCGCGCGATTGCACCTCGCGATCGACCAGGGTCACGTCGCGAACCCCGCCCATTTCTTGGGCGTCATAGCTCGGCAATTGCCGGGTGGGCGGTGGCGGCAGCGCAGCTTTGGGCTCGCTTGCCGCGGGTGGAGGATCCGACCAGCCCGAGTCGACGATCGACGGTCGGATGGCTTTCGGATCGGGTCGTGGCGGCGCCCCGTCATTCATTCGACATCGACCCTAGCACCGCTCGACGGGGTGCAGCTAGCGCACAGCCGCCGCCTTCACTTCCGGGAACACGTCCGAATTGAGCTCGGGCCCACGTAGGATGGCGTCGGCATTCGGCGGAATACGGCGTGGGATGTGGTTGTCATCCACGCAGGCGAGCAGGGTGAAACCTTCCGCTACTAATTCATCCGGTTTGACCAGACCACCGCGCAGCAGACGATAGTCGAAGCGCACCTTCACGCGCGTGAGCTCCGTGAGTCGTGATTCGACGCACAGCACCTCATCGAAGCGAGCGCTCTTCCGATAGCGGACGTGCGCTTCGACGACTGGCAGGTGGATGCCGAGCTCGGTCCACGAATTGTAGTCGAGGCCGCGGCGGCGCATGTACTCCACCCGTCCCACCTCGAAGTAAGAAATGTAGGTCCCATGGTGGACGATGCCCATCAAGTCTGTTTCGCCGAATCGTACTCGGACGACGTGGCGAGACACGCAGTGGGCTGGAAGCTGGTTTGTCACAGGGGGGCGCGGGACAATACTAGCGCTGCGCGCGCCAGGCAATCGTCACCGCGCCGCCTCGTTCCAGGCACCGGTCGATTGGGACGTGCCCGGACAAGCCCGGACGTGCCCCTGGTCCGAGACCCGCCATTTGGCTTCGGATTCAGCGCTCTTTACCGGCTCCACGCGCCCTCAGCCGCGACCCGGAACGGGCACGGTCAGGACCGGAACCGGCGACAACCGGACCAGCTTTTCTGCAATGCTGCCCAAAAGCAGGTGGGCGAGGCCGGTGCGCCCATGGGTACTGAGGACGACCAAATCGTGCTCGCCTTTCTTCAGCTCGGCGAGTAGGGCAGAGGCCGGCTCGCCGGAGATCAGGCGACTCGTGGTCGAGAGCGCTGGCGGCAGACTGACTTGGCTCAAAAACTCCGCCATGTCGTGCTGTGCGTTTTCACGGATCAGCTCGCCGATCGGTTTGTGCGCTTCACCGGGCCGCTGCACCATCACCGCGTCGGTCAAATACGTCGGCCGGTCCCAGACGTGCACGATGTCGAGCGAGGCACCGAAGCCCAGCGCGAGCTCGGCTCCGTACGCCAGAGCGATCTTGGAATTGTCGGAATAATCGAGCGGAACCATGATGCGCCGAATGCCCATGGCGCTCATCCTACTCGGTTGCGTGCGGCGCTCAAGCCTGCTGGCGATGGTTGTCCGTTCGAGCATGCCCCGCATTGGCTTCGGCTCGTCGCTTCAAGGCCTCGTTCATGTAGTCGAAGCCCCGCGCCACCTGAGTCAGGGTTCTGCCAGAGAAACGCAAGAGCACGCCGCTGAAGTCCTCGCCTTGAACGAAGCGAGTCAGCTTCGGATTGAGCGTCTGGAGACGCAAAAAATGCTCACCGTCGAATAGGCCGGGGAACAGAAGATGCGCTCGAAAACGTAGCTCATAGTCCTGTTCGATACGCAACAGCTTGGCCTTCAGCCGGTGGTCTCGCCCTTCAGGCAGGCTCAGTAGCAGCTCGAGCGGGTTGCCCACGATGGCATCGCATTTGATCTCCGTGATGAACGGGTTCCACTCCTGGTAGCGGGGAAAGTCCGTCAGAATGCCCCAGACTTCTGCCGCGGGTGCCGCGATTGCAAGCTCGCTTCGAATCTCCATCGGGGCGTGACCTTATCCGATATCAGACCCCGGAAAGGCTCGGGCCTTTGAATGCCGTACCGAAAAACGCTAGGCTACGCAGGCTCGCATGAAGCTCCTGCAGGCGGTACTGGTTGGCACAGGTCCGTTCGAAAAGCTCGTGCTGCCGTTTGCGGACGAGGCCGGTGAAGCCCGAGCCATGACCGTGATCCACGGCGCAGGCGGTGTTGGAAAGAGCAGCGTCCTCGCCGCCTTGGCCAGTACTCGTCCCGGACATTGCGTCGTACAACCCTCGCGCTGGGAAGCGCAAGAGTCGGCTCCGCAGCCGTTCGCCGCTTGCGATTGGGCGCTGGGCCAAGACGAGCCCCTCCGTCCACATCCGCTTTCCATCGTCAGCCCCAACGCGCGTCTGAGCGTGAGCGACGAACAGGAGGCGTTACGGCGTCGCGAACAGGCGTTGTTCGATCGCCTGGCGGCGGAGGGCGGCTTTGCGTTCCTGACCATCCCGAGCACGCGCTGGTTTTCTCGGCAACCGATCGCCTTCAGCGCCCCGGCACGCACCGTTGCTCGCTACGACGTGCGCGCCGCAGCCGCGACGGACGACGCGACCCGCTCGGATCTGGCGCGAGAAACCAAGCAGGCTTTGGCCTACGCCGCGATCTCGAGCGCGCTCTCCCTGCACACTGCGCTCCCGCCTCGCGGTGAGCGAAGCTTCGACCTGCTCGGCGCGTCCATGCAGAGCGCGCTCGATACCCTGCTTGCGCTGGTCGGGTGTTCGTATCGAGGCCTCGATCCGTTCTCGTTCGAACCCATGTTTTCGATCCAGGGCAGCGAGCGCGAGTTGCCTTTCGACGCGCTGCCGACCCGGGCCCGACACTTGGCGGCGTTCGCTGCCCTGTCGGTGCGTACACTGTGGGCGGCCTACCCCGATCACGATCCGCGCGAGTCGGAAGGGGTGATCGCGATCGACGACGTAGACCTACATCAGGATTCTCAGGTCCAGCAGCAGCTGCTTCACGCACTTCGCGAGGCATTGCCCGGGGTGCAGTGGATTTTGACCACCGCGTCCTCGGTTTTGGCGAGCTCCGCGGACGCTCGTGCCGTGCTGGCGCTCCGGTCGCTGCCGGAGGGCAGGGTCCGCCTATTTGCAGGCGATCAGGCGCGCACGCACTAGCGCCATCGAAATTCAGCTCTCCTCATAAGCGTGCTCGTGGCCGATCGGGCGCCTGCGATCGACGACGTAGACCTACATCGAGGCCACGGGCGGCCGTCCGAAATTCGGCTCAGCCCGTACACGCGTCCCGGCCCGCCCTCCCGTTCCCAGCCTTTTGGTGTGACGGAGTGGCATGTGGACGGAACGAAGAGTGTCGTGAACGCCCACTCGAGGCGGGATTTCAGGCGGGGATAGAACCCCAAGCCAAGCCTTTCATCGGGCCGGGCGAGCGAGCACCGCCAACGAGAGCTATGATAGTGTCAGAGTCTCGCGGACACGCATGCTCGACGACCTCACTGCCGGCCAGGTGCTCGGGCGCTACGAGCTACTGCTTCCAATCGCCAAAGGCGGCATGGCGAGCGTGTGGGCGGCGCGACTACGTGGCACGCGTGGCTTCCAGAAGATGGTCGCGATCAAGACCATGCTGCCTGGGCTCGTGGACGATTTGCATTTCGAGCGGATGTTTCTGGACGAGGCGTCACTGGCCTCGCAAGTTCGTCACCCGCACGTGATCGAAATCCTCGACCTGGGGGAGGTCGATCGCATCCTGTACCTGGTGATGGAGTGGGTGGACGGGGAGCCGCTCAACATCATCATGAAGTATGCCGCGACCCGTGGCGGGATCCCGCTCGCGATTGCCGTCAGCATCACCGCGCAAGCTTGCCGCGGCCTACACGCCGCTCACGAGTTGCGCGACGAACATGGCACGCTGGTCGGTTTGGTGCATCGCGACGTGTCTCCGCAAAATGTGCTTTTGACCTACGACGGCGTAGTCAAAGTGGTGGATTTCGGCGTGGCCAAGGCGACCGGCCGCGCGGCGAACGACACCGAGGCGGGGCAGTTGAAGGGCAAGATCGCCTACATGTCGCCCGAGCAGCTGCGCGGCGAGCGCATCGATCGCCGCACCGACGTCTTCGCCATGGGCATCTTGCTGTACATGATGACCACTGGCACTCACCCGTTTCGCGGCGACGACCAGGGCGAAACCATTCGCCGCATCAGCGATGACGAGCCGGTCACCCCGCCGAGCGCGATCGTGCCTGGCTATCCAGCGGGGCTCGAAGCGGTGGTCATGCAATCCCTGGCCAAAGACGCCTCGAAACGCTACCCGACCGCAAACGACATGCTGATCGGGCTGACGCGCGCGTTGCCGGCCTCGATGCGCCCGAGCACCGACGAAGAGGTCGCAGAATTTCTGCGCGCGCTCTTGCCCGATCGGCTGGAGAAGCGGAAAAACGCCATCAAAGCCGCGCTGGAAGCGGCCGACCGCCGCGAAGCGGGCAAATCCGCGCCGCGCCTGGCCGATGGTGACTCACCCGACGAAGCGCCGACCGTGCTGGAGGGGTTGGTTTCCAGTCGTGAAGTGACGCCCAGCGCCGAAGGCCAACAGTCGTTGCCGGGCGCCACCACGCGTGAAGCGCAACCCGCTAGTCGTGACAGCCGCGGCACGCCGAGCCGCAATCGCATGCGGACTGCCCTCTCCGCGGCGTTGCTCGCCGCGCTGGGCGTCATCGTCATGTTGCTGATGAGTCGTCGCCCGGGTCCCGCGGTCGCAGCGATCGATTCGCCAGCCGTGCCGCCGACCCTCGGAGTCGCTCGTGACCCCGCTCCGCCCACCACCGAGCCCGCGGTGAAGCCGATGGAGCCGTTGCCTCCGCTGCCCGCGGACTCCGTCGCGCCTGCGAAGTCAGCCGTCCCCGCCAAGCGCTGGGTTGCGCCGATAAAGAAGCCGGATTCGAGCGCTGCCAGAGCGCCAGGGAGCGGGGCATTCGTCTCCCCGATCCGCTCGCCTGGTTTCTAAATCCGTCAGAACTTTCCAAACAACGTCGCACCGCCCGCGTTCGCGCCCACGGCGCCCGGTGCGATCCCGACGCTGGCTCGCGTGCTCGAGCGTCCGCCCAGCACGACCAGCGTTGCGCCGACTCCGAGGCCGAGCGCGCCCACGACCAGCGTCACGTTGCCGAGCGTGGTGTACAGCTCGCCGCGGTCGATGGTGCTGCGCGCGCTCTCTGGGCACTCCGTGCGATCGGCACCGCACTGCTTGTCCAGGTCGTTGATCGTGGTGTGCCGGAGGTAGAACATCGTGCCTGACGCAATCAAGCTTGCAACACCTGCGCCGCCCACGATGAAACCTGCGGTACGCATGGTCTGAGCAGGGGGCGGTGGAGCGGCGGGTACCGGCTCGGCTTTCACGGGCGCGAGCTGGAGCTTCACTTCGATCGTCGCCGTCTGTTGTTCGGCGACGCGAAACGCTTGTTTGAAGGGCAGAAAGCCGATGCCTGCGCCCTCGACCACGTGTGGTCCGGGATCGACCGGCAAGGGGCTATTGAGCACCGAATCGCCCAGCGCTACGCCGTCGAGTGAGATCGTCGCAGAATCTGCGCCTTCGCCGCGCTTGACGACGACCCGGGGCACGCGCGCTTTGAGCGACTCGAGCCGCGCGTCCACTTCTTGCCGCACCTGATCGGCCTTCTGGGCCTGCGCGTCCGAGCCTGCCAGCTCGTAGTCTCCGAGCGCGGCGACGAGCAGCCCCAGTTGTTCTTCGCACAGCGCGATGTTGAAGCGAACTTGTGGGGTGGGCTTCACGGCCGCGACTTCTTTCAAGAGCGCGAGCGCCCCCGCCCAATCACCGCCGGTTTGCAAGGCAAGTGCCTGCGCAAACTGCTCTCTGGCGCGCTTGAGCCCGTCGCTATCGCTGGCCGGTCCCTGTGCCCAGGCTGTGGCGGGCGCGACGCCCAGGCTGCCGAGTGAGCCGAGCATCAGGCTGGAACCGACTAGCCAACGCTTGAGTGACCTATGGTGCATGCAATCTGCCTCGGCGAATCCACGCGGTTCGACCGCAACGCGGGAGTGTAACGCCCGTCCCGGCTCCGCACAAACCGCTCCGGTCGATCGCCCGGGATCGGGCGGAGCGCGCGCTCGGGCCCCTCGCTTTCCCCGGCCCGCCGGCGTGCTCAGTGACCGGCGCGGGCCTCGGCGGTTCGCACCGTGAGCACCGCGCATGGCGCGCGACGAACGACTTTCTCGGCCACGCTGCCCATCAGCGCATGTGAAAGGCCGGTACGACCATGTGTGCCCATGACCAACAAATCGTAGCCCCCGCTGCCGGCGCGCTCGATGATGGTCGTGGTCGGGTCACCCAGGTCGCAGTAGCTCTGTGCGATGGCGTAGCCAGCGCTCTCTGCCTGGCTCACGAACTTGCTCAGCTGCTCCTGCGCGTTGTTGCGCAACCACTCGAGCAATGGCAGTTCCGCGGCGCCCACGCCCGTCAGCATCGCCTCCGGTGCCTGCAAGGCCGGCGGGGTCCATACGTACAAGAGGTCGATCGTGCCAGAAAACTTGGCCGCGAACTCTTGAGCTTGCTGGAGCACATGCATGCCCGCTGGCGATAGATCAATCGGAACCAAAATTTTACGCATCGACAGCATGGGCGTGCTCCTTTGAACGGGGAGACCGGGATCGGACCATGGCTGCCCGCTCGCTGCCAAGCTTAGCGCGCACGAGCAGCTGTTGCGCGCTTGCTGGGGCCGCGCTCGAAAGCCACGTCCGCCGGCGGATCCGGCCCCGACAGCCGTGGTCACCTGGGTTCTCGGGTTTTGCGGGGACCCATCCCCGGCTCGAGCGCCGGCCGAGGGAAACTGGCTGAGAAAGCCCTTTCGTTGGGCCACGACTTCCGGCAGGATTTTTGCCGTATGGCCAAACGCCCTCATGTGCTCGGAGTGGTTCTCGCTGGCGGCGAAGGAAAGCGGCTTTGGCCGCTGACGCGCGATCGTGCAAAGCCTGCGGTGCCCTTCGGCGCAAACTATCGCATCATCGATTTCGCGCTCAGCAATTTGGTGAACGGTCGCTACCTGCGGATCGCCGTGCTCACTCAATACAAGAGCCACAGCCTCGATCGGCACATCGCCCAGACTTGGCGGATGTCACCGCTGTTGAACAACTTCGTGATGACCGTGCCGGCACAGATGCGGCTTGGCCCGCGCTGGTTCGAAGGCTCTGCGGATGCGATCTTTCAGAATTTGAACCTGATTCAGGATGAGAACCCAGACTACATCTGCGTGTTCGGGGCGGATCACATCTACCGCATGGATCCGGAGCAGATCATCGATGCGCACATCCAGTCGGGCGCGAGCGTCACGGTGGCGGCGATTCGCGTGCCCATCGACGAGGCCTCGCGCTTCGGCGTGATCGTGCCCGGCGCCAACAACAAGATCGCGAGCTTTACCGAGAAACCGCAGAATGCCGTGGGCTTGCCCGATGACCCGGAGCATGTCTTCGCGTCCATGGGTAACTACGTGTTCAACACCAAGGCGCTGATCGACGCCGTGCACGCTGACGCGGAAAATAAGGACAGCGCGCACGACATGGGCGGAAACATCATCACCGCCATGGTCGATGCCGGGCAGGCCGCGGTGTATGATTTTCACTCGAACAAGGTGCCGGGCGCGACCGAGCGGGACGCGGGCTACTGGCGGGACGTCGGCACGCTAGACGCCTACTACGAAGCGCAAATGGACCTGATCAGCGTCCATCCAATCTTCAACCTGTACAATCACGAATGGCCGATTCACTCGTCCTTGGGCGCGCTGCCGCCCGCGAAATTCGTGTTCGATGAAGAGCAGCGCCGCGGTATGGCCATCGACTCGATGGTGGCGGCGGGGGTGATCGTTTCGGGTGCTGCGGTGCGCCGATCGATCCTATCGCCCTTGGTATCGATTCACTCGCGCGCGACCGTGGAAGATTCGGTTTTGATGCACGGCGTGGACGTGGGTCGCGGGGCGACCATTCGCCGCGCCATCTTGGACAAGAACGTGAAGGTTCCGCCCGGTGCTCGCATCGGAGTCGACGCCGAAGAAGATCGCGCCCGGGGCTTTACCTTCAGTGACAACGGCATCGTCGTGCTCGGCAAAGACGACGTGATTCGCATCTAATTAGTAACGGCTCGCCAAGTTCGCCAAAGTTCGCCACAGAAATTTTTAGCCATGAAGATCGCGCTCTTGAGCCGCGAGTATCCGCCCGAAGTGTACGGCGGCGCTGGCGTGCACGTCGAATATTTGGCCCGTGAGCTCGCGCCGCTGGTCGAGCTCGCGGTGCATTGTTTTGGCGGGGCGCGTAGCCTGCCGGAAGTCGCTGGGGCGTATCAGCCTTGGTCGGCCTTGGACGGCGATGCGCCAGAGCTGGCCGCGCTCCGCACCTTGTCGGTCGATCTGCTGATGGCCAAAGCCGTGCGCGGCACGGAGCTCGTGCACACGCATACCTGGTACGCGAACTTCGCCGGGCACTTGGCCAAGCTGATGTACGGCGTGCCGCACGTGATGACCTCACACAGCCTGGAACCGCTGCGGCCCTGGAAAGCGGAACAACTCGGCGGTGGCTACGCGCTCTCCAGCTATTGCGAGAAGACCTCGATCGAGGCCGCCGACGCGGTGATCGCCGTGTCGGCGGGCATGCGCAAGGATATCTTGACCGCTTACCCAGCGGTCGATCCTGGGCGCGTGCACATCATCTACAATGGCATCGATCCCTCGCAATTTCAGCCGGATCCCAAGACGGATGTGCTCGAGCGCGAAGGCATCGACCCGAGTCGCCCGTACGTGGTGTTCGTCGGTCGAGTGACCCGCCAAAAGGGCATCGTGCACCTACTCGAAGCAGCGCGCTACTTTGCGCCCGAGGTCGACTTGGTCCTGTGCGCGGGTGAGCCCGACACCAAAGAGATGGGCGTGGAAGTGCGCGGGCTGGTGGCTGAGCTCGAGCGTTCGCGCGGGCCGGTGCATTGGATCGAGAAGATGATGCCTCGGCCGGAGTTGATTCAAGTGTTGAGTCACGCGCGGGCGTTCGTCTGCCCTTCGATCTACGAACCGTTCGGGATCGTGAACCTGGAGGCCATGGCTTGCGCCGCGCCGGTGGTCGCCTCCGCGGTCGGCGGCATCCCAGAGGTCGTCGTCGATGGTGAGACCGGCTACCTGGTGAACTTCGAAAGCGACGGCACTCCGCTCGGGGCGCCCAAAGATCGCGACGCCTTCGCGCGCGCTTTCGCGGCCCGCGTGAACGAGCTGGCGTTCGATCCAGTGCGAGCTGCCGCCTTCGGCAAGGCGGGCCGCGCGCGCGTCGAAGCCATGTTCAGCTGGTCGGCGATCGCCAAGCAAACGGCGGATTTGTATCGCAGCCTGCGCAAATAGCCCGCAAAGCTCTCTCTCCCGTGCCCGTACCCGTCTCACGATTGGTCACAACTTTCCGCGTGGCGATCGGCGGAATTCAGACAGCCCTCGCTGCACCCAAATAGTACTGTGTTCACACAGTATTGTTCGCTCATCCGACGCAGACAGCCCTCGCTGCACCCAAATAGTACTGTGTTCACACAGTATTGTTCCCTCCGCGCGCGGAGCCCCTCGATTGCGTGGCGCCGGGGGGTGGGATCAGCCGCCGCACGTCGCGCGACAATGCCTCAACCGTGCCAATTTGCCTCCGTAAAAAGCCCGCTAGAACGCGGGCAATCCGCCGCCGACCGGGTGCGCGCTGAAAAAAGTAACTCGGCCCGGCTCATGCATCATCGGGGTGGTGATCCTGACGAATGCTTGGAAACGCTGGCGGAGCAGCTTTGCTGCCCGTGAGCGAAGACGCGTGCCGCGCTGGCTGCGCGTCGTGCTTTGGAGCTTGGCGGGCTTCGAGCTCGTGTACTTGCTGGGCGCCAGCGTGCTCTTGAACTTCGGTCTGTTGCCGCTTGCATTCGATAGCACCGATCAGGTCAAAGTCACGGTTTCGAGCGGCTGGAGCGTGTGGCCTGGGCGCGTGCACGTCAGAAATTTGCGAGTGATCTTCAAAGATCACAACGTGCAATTTTCGATCGACATGGCGAGCGCGTTCATGGTCGTGCACTTGAGCGAGCTTGCGCGACATACGTTCCACGGCTCGCATCTGCGGGGCGAAGGCGTGGTGTATCGCATGCGGCATCGTGTCGATCCTTGGTCGAAGCACGAACCGTCCGTGGCCGCCTTGCCGCCCATTCCGGAGCTCAGCTCGCCCCCGGTATTCGAGGCTCGCGTCCCCGAGCCGCCGATCAGTGACGCGGAATACAATCTCTGGACGGTGCATTTCGACGACATCGACGCGCGCGTGTCCGAGGTCTGGGTGCAGGCCTTTCGCTACGTGGGTAAGGGACGCGTGCGCGGCCAATTTCAACTCAAACCTGCGCGTACGCTGTGGGTGGGGCCGGCTTTGCTCGAGCTCGAGCCAGGGCTGCTCACGGCGGGGACGTATCGCGTCGCGACGGGCGTGCACGGGCAAGTCGAGTGCATCGTGCATCCCTTCGATGTGCGCCCGGTGCAGGGCCTCGACCCTTTGCGTTACATTTCGGCGCGCATCCGTTTGGACTCACCGTCGCTCGATCCGCAGGCTTTCGACTTGTTCGCCGCTGAAGGTGCGCCGCGCGTCTCTGCGGCCAATGGCAGCTTGCACGTGGATGTGGAAACGCGACATGGCTTGCTCACGTACGAGAGCCGCATGGATGTTGCGCTGCGCGGCTTCGAGCTCCGGGCTCTTCAGGGCGAGCTCGTTGCCGAACAGCTCGAGCTCCACGCGGGCGTCGAGCGCGAGGGTGGGGCCCAAGCGACGCTGGTCATCGATCGCGGCACGCTGCGCGAACCGATCGCGCCCGGTCATCCGCCGCGCATCGATCACTTGTCGCTCGCGGTGGTGAGCGAAGACCGCGACACCGCGCGCCTGCCGCGCTTCCGGGAGGCACGTCTGAACGAGGCTCGTGTGTCGCTGGACGATGCGACGTTTCTCAATCGCTGGCTCGCGGGCCCGAGTTTTTCCGTCGCCGGCGGCGGGCTTTCGCTGCGTGCGCGCGGTCGCTATCGAGACTCGTTGATCGACGCCGACGCAGTGCTCGAAAGCGATGGCCTGCGCGCGCGCATGGGCGAGCGCAGTCTGCGCTATGCGGGCGGTCTGGCGCTGCAGGTCGAGGGCGCGGATCCTGAGCGCTTCACCGGCAAATTGAACGCCGATGTGAGTGGTCGTTCGCTCGCGGTGCAAACCAGCAACGGCGCCGACGAGGTCCTTTTGGCTGGGGTCCAAGTGCAGGTCCAGGCCCGACGCGATGCGCAGGGCAACGCGCTCTCAGGACAGGCCAAGCTCTGGAATCTCAGTGCGTCGAGCGACGGCTTCGTCGTTCGCGCACCCGGAGTGACTGCGCGCGTGCGCTCCGAGCAGGCCGGGGAAGGCCTGCAGCTCACGCATTTCAACGCCGAAATTCCCATGCTCAGGGCCGACGGCCGCGGTGCGCAGCTCAAGACCGCCGCGGTCGCTCATGGCACGCTCGCGCAACGAAAAAACCAACCGGAGAAGAGTCTCGAGCTGTGGGCGACCCTGCGAGGCCCGCGCGCGTTGCTCGGCTCGAAGCCGGCCAACACCGCTGCAACTCCGCGACTGGATCTGCACGCGGCGCTGCACAGCGATGCGCTCGGCGCGCTGACCGGAAAACTCGGGCTTTTGCCTGCGGCTTGGGTGGTCGAAGCGGGCAACATGCGCCTGACGGGCAAGTCGGCATTGAGCGCAGACTTCAAAGCGCTGGACCTCGCGCGGCACAGCGGTGAAGTGAGCGCGCATTTGCAGTCCAGCCGGGTCACGCTCGGCGACACCACGCAAAACGCGGATTGTCCCTGGTCGCGTGTGGAGTCGCTAGCGTTGGACGGCCAGGCGAAGCTGTTCCCGCGTGGCTCGACCTCGCTTTCTCTCGACGGTGATTTCAAGCAGACCGAGCTCAATTGGGGCGATTTTTTGACGCGCGCCGACATCGGCTTGCGCGCGCGCTTCGAGCAGGGGCTCTCGCCGAGCGATGGCGATGGTCGGCTCGATCTCAGCCTTCGCCGTGCGAGCTTGCAGAGCGGCGGCGGCGGCAAAGACGGTTGGGCCGCGAATGTGCCTGCGCTCGGGCTAGAAGCCGTCCTTTCGCGCAAGGCAGGCAAGCTTTCCGGCCGCGTTCGCTTGAACGCACCGGCAGCGCGCGGCCGCATCGGCGCGACGCGCGTGAGCACCGATCTCGACGCAGACCTCACGGTGGATGGCTTGGACCTCGCCGCGAGCAGCATGCATGGCTCGGGCGCGGTCCACGTGCGCAACGCTGCCATGCCCAACGCGGCTGACCCAGTTTCGAACTGGTGGGCGGACGTGAAGCTCGATTCGCTGTTCGGTCGCGCCCAGAAAAATCTCGAGCTTGGCGGGACCTTTCGCGCCCAACTGCGGGACGCCACGCCCGGGCTCGCGGTGCTTTCTGCGCAGGGCTCCTTGCCCTCGTGGGTCGCCAGCGCCTTTCCACTAAACGGCCTGTCAGTCACCGGTTCATTGGCGCGACGCTGCCGTCTGACCGACATTCACTTGGTGCAGGTGGAGGGCGGGCCTGCGGTTGCGCGTGGTCGTTTGCAAAGCGTGCCGAATGGCTTTCAGGGCGCGTTGCTGCTCCGGCTAGCGGCCTTCAAGTCGATTTCGGCCGGCCTCGATTTCGACGCCCAGCACACGCACGTGGGCTTGTTCGACGGGGACGCCTGGCTCGCGCGCTTCGATCAGAGCTTCGACCGGCAGTCCGAGGATGCAGTCAAATTGCTGTGTCCACCCGACCCAAACACGTGCAGCGAGCCGGCGGCGGTCAGCGTGGCAGCGAGTGACGCGCGCTGATCGAACCGTGATAGAAAGCGCCCCATGAAGCGCCTGTGCTGGTCATTCGGATTTTCTGTCATCGCCTGTGGGGGCGCGCAAGCGGCCCCGCCTGCCGAGCCTGCGGCGGCGGCGCCAGCAGCGGAAGCCGCGCCTGCTGCGTCTACGCCCAGCGCGGAAGCCAAATCGAGCGCCGAGTCTGCTCCGCTCACGGTGCCCACGAGCTGCGTCAAGTCGGGCCGCTTCTGTCTGCCCGATCAAAAATTCAGCAAGCGGATGTGCAACTCTGGCTCGCCATCGCTCGCGCTGTACCTGTTCGGCAACGGCTTCGGCTACACGCGCGGCTACCTCACGCGAAAGACCCAGGCTTGGAACGCGGCCGGTGGTGCATCCGACAACAGCTTCCTGGAGTTCGACGAAGAGGTGTTGTTGCTCGTCGAACGAGGCGCGGACAAAAGTGGCATGCAAGTCAGCGGCGCGGGTGGAGGCTACGAGGCGTTGCGCTGGAACGGCTTGTGCGTCACCCTCGCCAAAGAAGAGGTCACGCTCGACAAGCCTCCGGCTCCGAAGACGGCCAAGGTGGAGTGGCGCTTCCTGGACGACAACGTGCAGGCGGCGCTGCGCGAGGATTCCACGATCAATGGCGCCGTCAGCAAGCGGCGTCAGGAGTGCAAGGGCGCAGTCAGTGGCGACGTCAGCATGGCGTGCGTCAAAGCCGATGATCGGCTGACCCAGGTGCTGGTGGATTACCTGCGAAAGGGCGGCAAAGTGCCGGTTCCGAGCAAGTTGCCCGAGTGAGGGGCGCCCGCTCAGCGCTTGTTTGGATTGAGCCAGACGTTGCCCAGTTGCCAAGCGTCCAAGCCCTCGAACTCCGGGCCGTGAGCGCCTGCGACGCGCACTTCACCGACGATGCCGAGCGAGAGAGTGCGCGTCGCATCCAACACCGAGCTCAGGTTCTTGGGTGGGCGCCGCGCGAGCGCGGGATCGACCGCAGCGAGCAGCGCGAGCGCCGATTGGCTGGCAGCGCCGCTGTCGGAGCGCACGAAATCCAAGAGCAAGGCGTAGCGTCGTGAGCGACGCGCCTCGAGCCAAGTGGCTCGGGGTACCGGCGTCGCGCGGATCTCGTTGCCATTCGAGCTCAGCAGCGGTTCTAAGGCGCGCGCTAGCTCGACTGTATGCGCCGCGTCTTCACTGACCAAGAGTGGCGCGGGTCCGCCGCCCCAACGCACGCTGCTGCCGCTGCCGGTGAGGGGGCGCACGCCGAAGCGTGCCAGGGCGGCTGCGGGCAAGCCTGCGCTCACTTGCGCGGCAATGCCCGGCGCACCCCAGCTCTTCGCGTCGAGTCCGGTTCTGAGCACCATCCAGCCAAAAATTGGCCCATCCAGCGGCACCGCTCCGGCCTTGGCCCGGTACAGCCCATTGCCCAGCCAGCCGACGTCGACCTGGCCGGTCTCGAATGCGCGCAGCGCATCGGCCAAATCCGTGGCTCGACTGAGCTCGATGCGATCGAGAAACGCCGCTCCGCGCGCGGCGCTCTCGTTGCGCGTCAGACTGAGCGTGCCACTGCCGAAGCTGGCTTTGAAGGCGCCCGTGCCGTCCGGCAGGGACGGCGAAAAGCCGCGCGGCACGAGCGCGGTCAGCGGACTCGCGAGCGCGCGCGCCAACGCGTCGGGGTCCGCTTCCGGGACGAGCAAGGAGAGTCGATCTTTGCCGACCGCGCTGGGCGCCCGAAATGCGCCCAAGACGGCAACGCCGCCCAGGCCCTGTGCACGCTTCAACGAAAATATGGCATCCGCCGCCGACAGCGCTTTGCCTCGCCCGCTGATCAACTCGGGTCGCAAGCTGACAAGGCAGCCGGCCGCGGTCCGTTCGGGCAGCGCGCTGGCAAGGGTGGGGTAGGGCTTGCCGCTGCCATCCAAGGCAAACAACGGATCGGCGATCGCTCCCGCGAACAACGCCGACAGCGGATCGTCGAGCGAGTGCGGGTCGAGTCCGCCAAAAAAAAGCGGCAAACGCAGGCGCAGCGTGCCGGTGGTGGGCGTTCTGCCCAGCGCGCTCGCGGAAGCGGCCGCGCTCAGCGCCGCGAGGAACGTGCGCCGCCCCAGGCGATTCACCGGATCAGCCAAATGCCATCGCCGGTGGCGAGTACCAACGGTGCCATGGAGCGACCGTCACTGGGACAGATGGCCAGCGCATTGATGCCGCTCGGCACCGGGATGCGCAGCCGCTCACGCAGCTGACCGTTGTCCGTGAGCGTACGCACCAGCAGCTGATCGGCACGCCGATCGAGGCTCGCCGACGAGCTCACGATTTCCGGCACACCGTCTTCGTCGAGATCACCCACGGCGAGCTGGGCTCCGACGTCCGGAACCGTCACCTCGGGATGCAAGGAGTCGAGCGCGCGCGCGAAGTCGGCGCCGACCGCGCGGGCGACGCGCACGGTATGAATTCGGCCGCTGTGGTCGGTCAGCGCGCGGCTGTCGAAGGCGTCGACCGGGCTGCCGAAATCGACCTCCGGCGTGGGACTCGAACCGGGACAAGCCCTGGCTTTGCCGTCGTAGCCCAGGCCCGTGCGGCGCGTGCAACCGGCGCCTGGCCAAGGCATCACCGCGTGCCACCTGTGCTCGACCTGCAGCGCGCCCGAAAGATCGAGGGCGTCCGCGCGGTCGCTCGAGCCGACCCACAAGCGGCCCGGCTCGGGCAGCGCGCAAGCGGCGATCGGTTCGCGCAGCGGGCTTGCAGCAATCGCCGAGCTATCAGCCCAATTCAGGCTGACGCGTGCTGCAAAGCGGCCGTGCTCCAGGCGCCCGACCTGGACGCGGCGACGGCTCACGGCGGCAATCTCGCGCGAGCCGTCGCCGCGCAAGTCGCCGCATGCCAGCGCTAGGATGTCGTGCTCGGCGCTTTGCGCCTTGTCCACCCGCGAGACCACCAAGGGAATGGCCGGGAACAAGCCTCGCAGCTCCGGATCCAGCAAAGTCGTGGCGAAAGTGTGCCCCTTCAGCTTGAGCCCCGGGCTCTTGACCCGTTGCCAAAAGCGTCCTGCGCCGACGTACACGTCGGCGTTCACGTCCAAGCGGTCGCGATAGAGCGACAGCGTCAGATAGACCAGCCCGCGCGCGCTGCTGGCCTCGTGCAGTGCCTGCGCGAGCGTGAGCTGCTCGTGACTGACCTTGGCCGAGGCGCCGAGCTTGGCGGCCACGAGCTGTGCCAGTCGCTCGCTGACCGCTGCTGGCAGCGCGACGCGCTCGTCACCCAACGCCGCTGCCGCGACGACCAATGCCGAGTCTGCCTGTCCTGCAAGCGACTCCGAAAGTCGGCAAGCGCTGCGCCCGATCGCGGTCGACTCTCGATCGCAGCTCGTGCTCGACGCCGCCTTCGCAGGCTCTGGCTCAGCCTGCGCGGGACTCGTGAGCGCGCAGGGGAGCAGCATGAGAAAAGCGAAAATGCGGCGGTACATCGAACCAGGTAAGGCTAGCGCGGGTCGAGTGCGAGTGGGTCGTACTCGGCCCTTTCCGCGGCGAAATAGCGCCTAGTCGAGGGCTTGCCGGGCAATCGGCCGGTCCTGCGCGAGCGGCTCGCCGAGGTTTCGCCGAAAGCGTGCCTTCTATGATATCCGGTGGAACGACTTGCTGATCCGTCGTCCCCCCCGTTCTCTGTTCGCACTGCTGCTGTGCGCGGTCGTCGTGCTCGGCAGGCCATCCCGAGCGTCGGCACAGTGCGTGGACGAGGCGCTGAAGCAGCAACTGATCGGCGAGCGCGCCTATCGCGGGGTCGTACCGCGACTGATCCAAAAGTCGCTCCGCCACGAGCTGTCGGCGATGGGCGGTTGGTTCGCGGGCGACGTCACCGACGGCGCGCCCACTTATGGCGGCGCATACACCTTTCACTTCACCGAAGATTTGGGGCTCGAGGCCAGCTACCTGCGCACGCGCGAGCACTACGAGATCTTGGACGCGATCGTGGAGCGTCAGCAGAATCTGGTGGGCATCACCGGATCCCCCAACGACACCATGCAGTTTTTCCTGGGCCACCTGGTCTGGTCCATGGCTTACGGCAAGGTGCGCTGGATGGGCGGAGGGATCAGCCGTTACGATTTCTCCTTGTCGGTCGGCGGCGGCGCCACCGTGCAACCCTCGGTGACCAGCCTGACGGGTTCCTTCGGCTTGGGCATGAAATTTTACCTGACCGAGTGGCTCGCCCTGCGCTGGGACGTGCGCGACGCCATCCATCAGCAGAAACGCCTGGCACTCGGCCTGGAAAAGATCGTGAATGACATCACCGTCACCGGTGGACTCAGTCTGTTCATTCCCTTTCACAGCTGAGCGCTGACGCACTTTGCACCGGGCGGGTTTTGGTCTATCGAGGGCCAGAAGCGCGCTGTGCGCACGCCCCGAGGAACACATGAAAAAGCTCGTCTTGCTCCGTCACGGTTTGAGTCAATGGAACAATGAGAACCGCTTTACGGGTTGGGTCGACGTCCCGCTGAGTGACGCGGGTATGGAAGAAGCGCGCGGCGCGGGCAAGCTGCTCAAGGAGGCCGGCTTCCAGTTCGACGTGGCCTACACCTCGGTGCTCAAGCGCGCGATCAAGACACTTTGGCTCGCGCTCGAAGAGCTCGACATGATGTGGATCCCCGTACACCGCACCTGGCGCTTGAACGAGCGCATGTACGGCGGGCTGCAGGGCCTGAACAAGGCCGAGACCGTGGCCAAGCACGGCGAGAAGCAAGTGCTCACCTGGCGCCGCAGCTACGACACGCCCCCGCCGGCCATGGAAACGTCGAGCCAATACTGGCCCGGAAACGATCGCCGTTACGCCAAGCTCGCGCCCGGTGAGTTGCCTGCAACGGAGTGTCTGAAGGACACCGTGGCGCGCTTCCTGCCGTTTTGGGAGAGCGACATCGCGCCCGCCATCAAGCGCGGCGACCGCGTGCTCGTCACCGCGCACGGCAACAGCCTGCGCGCGCTGGTGAAGTACCTGGACAACGTGAGCGACGACGACATCGTCGAGCTGAACATCCCGACCGGCATCCCGCTGGTGTACGAGCTCGACGACAACCTGAAGCCGATCAAACCCCGCTACTACTTGGGTGATCCCGAAGCCGCCGAAAAGGCCGCCAAGGCCGTCGCCAATCAGGGCAAGGCTTGAGCTTCGTCGCTCGTGAGCGCGTGTGCCGAACGGTGCGCGCGCTCACGAGCACGCGATAAATACTGGGAAATATCGCGGCTCTCGGGCGCGCCCGTGTGCTTCTTTCCGGCACGGGCGCGTGATAGCGTCGAGCGTGCCATGCGCATTCGCTATGCACTGCTCGGGGCCCCGCTGCTCTTGCTGTCCTTCGTGGCGTTGGCGCAACCGAAGCGCGCCGCCAAAGAGCCCGAGGACAAGCCGGCGAAGGCCTCGGCGGACAAGGCCGAGCTGAAATCCGAGCCTGCGCCTGCCGCCGGCAATGACGATCTGGGCGGCCCCCCGCCGCCCAAGGCCGCCGGTGCCCGCGAGGAAACCAAGCCGTCGCCGCTGAACCCCGAGGCTAACGAATTCGCGGACGGCGGCACGCAGCCAGCCCCGGCCGAATACGACAAGTTGCTCGGTGACATCGCGACACTCAGAAGCCGAGTGTCCGCTCTCACTACCACGCTGTTTGCCAGCAAAGTGCGAGTGGTGGTCGAGACGCGCGGCAGCGAGGCGCGCGTTGCGAGCTTCACCGTCACCCTCGATGACGGTGTCGTGTTCTCGGCCCCGGAGCGCTTTAGCGCCGAAGACGAGCGCACCGTGTACGAACACTCGGTGGCGCCGGGTCATCACGTGCTGGGCGTGGACATCGAGCGCTTCGACACGCACAACAAGGAATACCGCAACTGGCAGAGCTCGCGGTTCTCGGTGGTCATCCCCGAAAGCAAACTGGTCGACGCGCACCTGATCATCGAAGACAGCTCCGACATGGGTCAAGATTTCCCGGCAGATCAGGACGGTGAATACGATCTTCGGGTGCGGCTGCGCGCGCGAGTGGGCAAATGAGCCGCCGCGGGCTGCGCGGCGCCGTAGTCGGCGCGGCGTTCGCTTGGGGCCTGCCTGTGCTGGCACAGCCTTCGAACGAGTCAGCCCCGGTCGCGCAAGCGCCGGCGGTCAGCGAGCCCGCCAAGCCGGGCGTCGCGGATTCGAGCGACACACGCGGCGCGTCGATGCGCGCCTATCAGGCCGCGCTCGAAAAACAGAAGCTCGGCCCGAGCGTGCCTCTCAGCCTCGCGCGCATTCGCGACGAGCTCGGCTCGATCGAAGAGAAAATTTCGTCCGGGCGAAGGGACGAAGCCATCGGCGATCTGGTGTACATCGTCGAATCGCCGCGCTTCGATCCGTTCAAGAGCTCCGATGAGGGGCGCGCCGCCATTTACTGGCTCGGGGATGCACTCGGTCGCGGTGGCGCGTACCAGCCGGCACGCGGCTACCTGACCATGCTGCTGGCGGCATCAGCGAGCGATATTTGGTACCGCCGCGCCGTGCACAGCTTGGTCGACCTCGCGCTCGAGAGTGACGAGCCCGAGCTGATGCTGAACGATTTGAAGGTCGTGGGACCTAGCGCACCGGATGAAGTGAGCGGCGATGTCGCGTACTTGACCGGGCGCGTCGCCGAGCGCGCCCAAAAGCTCGACGCGGCGCTGCAGGCCTACGCTGCAGTCTCGGAGAAATCGCGCTTCTGGGCGCAAGCGACTTACCTGTCGGGCGTGATCGCGGTCGAGCGCAAAGATTACAAGCGCGGCGAGGCCCTGTTCTGCAAAGTGGCCGACCCCAAACAAACGCCGAAGAAAGCCGCACTTTTTGGCGGCACGGACTTCTTCCAAGTGCGTGATTTGGCGCGTCTAGGCCTGGGCCGCGTGGCGCACGAACAGTATCGCTTCGACGACGCGCGCTACTATTACTATCTGGTCCCGCATGACTCGGACAATTTGCCCGAAGCCTTGTACGAGACCGCGACTACTCGCTACGAAGCCAAGGACTACGACGGCGCGCGCGACGCGATCGACGAGCTGAAGCGCCTGAAGGTCGAGCACGCCTATCAGGACGAGACGTACATCTTGGACGCTTACATCGATCTTGCGACGTGCCATTTCCCAACGGCCGATGCCAAGTTGAACGCCTTCCTCAAACGCTACGATCCGGTGCGTGACGCGGCTCGCCAGCTGAGCACGGACGAAGTGGCGATTCAGAAGTTGGTCTCCGCCGTGGGCAGCAATAGTGACCCCGCCAGCGCTGGGCTGGGGGTGCCCGAAGAAACCGCACGCGCGATCGGCGCGTTGCTGCGCGTGGATGCTTCTTATGGGCGCGCCAAGAGAAGGCTGGCGGAGCTCGACCATCAGCAAAGTGGACTGCGCCGCGCCATGGGCGACCTGGACAATGCCAGCGTGCGCTTGGCGTCACCGAAATCACTGCGCCCACAGTCGAGCGAAGCACTCGGTCAGAGCGATCTCGACAAAGTCGAGCGCATCGAAGGCCAAATCGCCGAGCTGAAGCGGCTGCTACGCGAAGCGGATCGAGCCTCGAACGGCAAACAATCCGCTGATCTCGAGGCCCTGAAGCAAGAGCTGGAAGCGTTGCAAATCCGCGCTCGGGCGGCCCGCGCTGCCTTGCCCTCCAAGATCGGCAGCAGCGGCCCGAAGGGCGAAGATCTGGCCGGCCTGCTTGCCGCCGATCGCGAGCGCGCCACGCTGCTGTACAACGAAGCTCAGAAACTGCGCGTAGCCGCCCTGGCGCAGGAGCTCGCGCTAGCCAAAGACACGCTGACCCGGCTCGACCGCCGGCTCTCGCGCCTGCTGCGGCGCGCCCGGCTCGGTCGCATCGAAACCGTCCTCGGCAGAAAGCGCTCGCTCGAGATCGAGGTAGAAGCCTTGTCCCAGGGCCTCCTGCCCCAAACCATCATCGATTCCCTCGACGCGGCCCGCTACCTGGGCGACGACGAAGAGTACTGGCCGTTCGAAGGCGAAGACTGGTCCGACGAGTACGTCGGCGGTGAAAACCTCAAATAGTCTCCCGCATCCGAGAGAGAGCAGGGGGGGATGGTCACGATTCGCGGCCCACATTGAGGGGTGTGCACGCGGTGCTAGCATCCGCTCGGAGGCTCGACATGATCAAATTGTACGGAAATCCGCGAAGCACTTGCACGCGCAAAGTCCTGATGACACTCGCCGAGACGAAGACGCCCTTCGACTTCGTGGTCATCGACTTCGTCAAGGGCGAGCACAAGCAGGAAGCGCACCTCGGACGGCAACCGTTTGGTCAGGTCCCGGCAATCGAGGATGACGGTTTCGAGCTGTTCGAGTCGCGCGCCATCTGTCGCTACCTGAGCGCGAAGGCGGATGATCTGCTCACTCCGCGTGACCCCAAGCAGCGCGCGATCATGGAGCAATGGCTCAGCGTCGAGCAATCGAATTTCTCGGGCGCGGCGATGAAGTTCGTTTACCACTATGTCTTTCAACGACCGCAGGATCAGGCGACGCTCGACGCCGCGACGGCGATGATCGAAAAGACGCTGTCGGCGATCACGAAACCCCTCGAACGGAGCAGCTTTCTTGCCGGCGAAGCGCTCACGGTCGCCGACGTCGGCTACATGCCGTACTTCGAATACGTTCTCACCACCCCAGCACGAGCCACCTTCGAGAAGTACCAGGCGCCCATGGCCTGGTGGAAGCGCGTGAGTGAGCGGCCGACCTGGCAAAAAATCGTGGGTCGAGCGTGAGCTGAACGAGGAGCGTGGGCGCAAAGCGGCGCTCCGCGCGCGTCCGTACAGACGTTCGCAGCAGCGTTTTTGAGCTTTTCATTCCGCGAATAGCGCCGCCCGCCTGTTTCGCCCCCAGCGTCTCACGGCCCAAACCAAGCAGCTCGCGGGCACGACCAGCAGCAGCAGGACCGGCAGCAAAAAGGCGAGCAAGAGAATGCCGCCGCTGATCAGATCCAGGCTGAAGCTCAACGCGTTGGACCACGCGCGCTGCACCATTCCCGAAAAATCCCTGCGGGTGACGGCAATTCGCGGCACCGCGGTGGACAGATGCACCGTGAGTGTGGAAAACGCGCTCTCTTTTTCCAGCAACTGCTGTCTCCCCTGCATGCGTTCGATTTCGACGCGAACCTCGGCCAATTCCTTTTGCACTTCCATGGCATCCTTGACCGTGACCGCGCGCTTCAGGATCTCGAGGTACTGCTGTTCGAGCTGCTTCTGACTGGCACTGCGTGCCACCAGGTCGACGTATTCGTCCGTGACGTCATCGCTGGTGATGCGCTCCGAGCCGACCCCGCGCCCGAAATGTTTGAGCTCGGCGATCGTGCTCATGAGCTCGGCTTGCGGCACGCGGACCGTGACTGTGACGCGTATATCGACAGCGGAGCCATGGTCGGTGTCGCGCGCGGCGCTGACGACATAGCCGCCGTGTTGCTCAGCGAGTCGCTCGATCTCGGTTTGGGTCGTAGCCGGAGCTGCGACCTCCAATTCGAGCTCCGCTTGGCGAATGATTTTACGGTTCGTGACGCTCGCTTTCTGTTCGAGCGGACCGTGCGAGGCGATTGCTGCTGGCTTCGCTGCACCGGTGACGCCGCTGGCTTCGCTGGGCGGCGCTGCGGGCGCTTCTTCCCTGGCGCAGCCCCCGAGGGCAGCTCCAGCAAGCAAAAATCCGACCGCGAGCCAGCGTTGCTTGTTTGTCATGGCTGAAGAACGCGCGAGCCGAGCGCGCGCTTACAGGGGGACAGGAGCCGGAGGAAAGCCCAGCTCACCCGCGAGTTTCAGCTCAAAGACAGCCCGCTTTCTGGTTAGTTGCAGCTCTTCGGGCAGCTCGCCTGGATCAGCGCCATGGAGGCGTCGAGCTCGCCGTCCGTCGCGGAGCCCTCGGCGCTCGTCATCGATCGTGCGAGCGCCCGTGTAGCCAACCGCGGCAGGCTGGGCGGCACGCGGGAGCTCGGCCGCGGTGAGTGGTAAGAATTCGTCCACGCACACGTCGAAGTGGCCCGCTCCGGGCGAGCTTCCACTCAAGCCGATGCGGAAGCCAGCATTTTGCCGGTCGGATCGTAGGCGGCCTTGGTTGCGCTGCCGGGCAGGCGGTTCAGGTAGAAGACGAAAGTGAAGCACGTGGCATGGCCCGTGCCAGATAGCACCGCAAAACGACTCGACGCCCGGTAGAAAAAGACTGTCGTTCCCCTGGCGGTCGCGAGTTTTTTTCGATCGGCGTTGAACGGATCCCCCGCGGCCGGGCACGCACTCGCGAAACTGATTCACTTGCTGCGGACACCTTTGGTTCGTCGTCGCGGGGCGGAGGTGTGTCGCTGAAAAAGCGCGAAAAGCGCGAGGGAGAGCCATGTACAAGTCCGTCCTTTTTGCAGCGGTGTGTGCCATGTCGAGCTTGGCCTGTGAGTTTACGTGCTTCGAGGACTGCGACGCCGAGCCGTCCGACGAAAGCGGAGACCATCAGCGCGCTGGAGGTAGCGCCAAGGCCGGGGACTCGAGTGGCGGCCGGAGTGCTGCCGGGGGTGCGAGCAGCACGGGGAACGAGTCGGGCGGCAGCGCGGCCTGCGCCGATTCGAGCGGCAGCGCCAGCTCTCCGAGCACGGGAGGTCATTCCGTACCGCCAGTCACGGCTTGCGCCAAGGAAAGCGATTGCGAGCGCGGCTTCAACTGCGACTACGAGCGCCAGGAATGCGTGGCAGCAGGCGCCGAGACCTGCGCCGAGCTGCGGACCGAAGCCGACTGCGACAACCGCAACGATTGTGTCTCGATCTACGCGGGCACCAACTGCAGCTGCGGTCCGGAGTGCACGTGCATCGGTGGTGAGGCGGGTTGCGTATGCGAAAGTTTCGCGTTCTTTACCTGCGAGCCTCTTGCGGGCTGAGCCGGGCCAAAAATAGCGCTACGGCGCAGCCAGTTTCAGGCTGTTTTCGTGGACGCTCTGACCGGTAGCTTCCACCCCGGTCGCGCGAAGTGACAGGTGTAGCCATTGGGGATCCGCTGCAGATAATCCTGATGCTCAGGCTCGGCTTGCCAAAACGGGCCTGCTGCAGCCACTTCTGTCACGACCTTGCCGGGCCACAAGCCCGAGGCGTCCACGTCAGCGATCGTGTCCTCGGCGATGCGACGCTGCTCTTCGCTGGTGTAAAAGATCGCGGAACGATAGCTCGCGCCGAGATCATTGCCCTGCCGGTCGCGCGTCGTCGGGTCGTGGATTTGGAAAAACAACTCGAGCAGGGCTCGATAGCTGAGCTTCGTGGGCTCGAAAATGAGCTCGATCGCTTCCGCGTGGGTACCGTGGTGCCGGTACGTTGCATTCGGCACGTCGCCACCCGAGTAGCCGACCCGCGTCGAGAGCACGCCCTCGCGGCGACGCATCAGCTCTTGCATGCCCCAGAAGCAACCCCCCGCCAGCACCGCACGTTCTTCAGTCATTTCATGTCCTCCACTGGTACCCCCGATGATTTGGCGTCTCCGCGCGCGGAATGCAAGCGCGACTTGTGCGCGAGGGCAGGCTTTGACACGAACGCGAAACAGAAGCCGCGGGGGACGCATGCGTCCCCCGGTTCGCCGCGCAAGCGCCGTGCAGACTCGGCTACCCTGCATTAGAGTGAGCGGGTGGCGGCCTCGAGCCTGCGATCGGTCGAACGAATCTACCGGGAAGCGCCCTGTGTGTTTCTCGATTGCGATGGGGTGATCTTCGACTCCAATGGCTTCAAGCTCGACGCGCTCCGTCATGCGCTGGCTGGCTTTCCCGCGCCCGCGCTGCGCGACATGGAAGCCTATTGGACGGAGAACGGTGGCGTCTCGCGTTATGAAAAGCTGGGCTACTTCTTTGCCGAGATCTTGCAGACGAGCGAGATCGCAGAGCACGTGGCGGCCGCTGCGCGCCGCTTCACGGAGTTCTCGCGCCGGGCCTATTCCGGCTGCTCGCCGGTGCCCGAGGCGTTGCTGTTCGCGCGCCTGACTGGAGCCGAGCGCTGCTTCGTCGTCTCCGGAACGGATCAAGAGGAGCTTCGCGACGTGTTTGCGGCAAAGCAACTCTCGCAGGCCTTCGCACAAATTTGCGGCTCGCCCACCAGCAAGCTTGCACACGTCACGCGCATCTTGGAGGAGCATCGCTGCCCGGGCGAGCGAGCGCTCTTCATCGGCGACGGCGGGGGCGACTTCGCCGTCGCGCGTCGGCTGCGCGTGCCCTTCGTCTACATCGAGCAATATTCCGAGTGGAAATCCGCGCACGGCAAGCTCAGCGGTGCGCCCGACGTACTGGTGTGCGAGACCTGGGACGATATCCTGAGCCAGCTCGGGCTTCGGCTCGAGCAGAGTTGACTCGAGCGGACGCCGTTCAGGCCGTGCTCCAGCGCGAGCCGAGACGCGCCAGGTCGCCGCCCCCGTCGCTGGAGGGCGATCCCGAGCAGACGAGAGCTCGACGCTGAAAGCGGAATGGGCCGGTGTAGGTGTTCTGCGGACGTTGCTTCGGCTGCGCTCGAACGGCTATCGTCGTTGGTCGGGGCCTCCGGCTCAATGTCCGATGACGCGCATGACCCATCGTCCGAGCCTTCGATTCCCGTGTCGCTCTGTCGCGTGCGTGTGCGCGCTCTGGTTGTCCTTTGCGTCCGGTTCCGCCTACGCGCTGGACGCGGGCGAGCCGCCGACGATGGCTGGCGAAAGCGCCCACATCAAGCCCGCGGGTGAACGCGCGATCGGTACGCAAGCACGGCCCACGATCAAGAAGCGGGCTGCAGAACAAGCCCGTGAGCAGCGCGGCTATCGGGTCAGCTTGCAGATCCCGCTGGCGCTGCGCGAGACGCTGGCCAAAAAGATCGATCGCCGCATTCAGCGCAATCTGATCCAGGAGAAGAAGCTGCGGGCCGAGGCGATGGGCCTGCTTTCGAAGTTCATCCAGGAATCTCCGGAGAGCTCGCAAGAGATGCCGGAGGCCTTGCTGCGCATGGGTGAGCTGGAATGGGAGGATGCGCGCGATACCTTCCTAGAGGCCTTCCAGAAGTGGGAGGCGCTACCGCCCGAGCAACGTGCCGAGAAGGAGCCGCCCTCTCCCAACTATGCCAAGGCTCGTGCCCGCTTCCTCCGCGTATTGAAGAACTACAAGAGCTTCAATCAGTACGATCTGGCGCTGTACGTGGACGGCTTTTTGGCCAACGAAGAAGCCAAGTTCGACGAATCACTCGCGCGTTTCAACAAGATCATCGAGTGGTTTCCGAACAGCCGCTTCATCCCCGACGCGCACATGGTGCGTGCCGAATACGAGTTCACGAAGGATGCACCGAACTACGAGACCGCGTTCAACGAGTACGAGCAGGTGCTCCGCTACAAGGACAGCGAGCTGTACGATTTGGCGATGTTCAAGAGCGCCTGGACGCTCTGGCGCCTCGGGAAACCGGAGGAAGCAGCCAAACGCTTCCTAATCGTGTTTCAGGCCGCCGATAGTCAGAACGCCAAAGTCTCCGGCAAGCGCAAGGACGAGCTGGACGAGCTGCAAAATGAAGCACTCAAGAACTTGGTCGCGGTATTCGTCGAAGACGAGAACAACCGCGCCGAGGACATGTACCGCTTCCTGACCAAAGCCGGCGGCGACAAGTTCGCGGGTAAGATCGTGCGCGCGCTGGCGGATGCCTTTTACGATCAAGCGCAGTACGAGCGGGGCATCGAGGCCTACCGCTTGCTACTCAAGCTCGAGCCGACGAGTCCGGAAGCGTACCGCTTTCAGCTGCAGATTGCCCAGGGCCATTCCACGCTGGAAAATTGGGCGGCACTCGAGGAGGACTACAAGCTCACTGTGCGCGAGTACGTGGCGCCCGAGATGACTCGGGGTAAATACCAGTCGCCGCCTTCCGCTTGGGTTCGTGCGCAACGCGCAGCAGACTTGGCCAGTGCCGAACAGGCCGGCGAACGTCAATTGCGCGACGACGCCGTTGGCCTGCACGCCAAGGCGCAAGCCGACAAGGTGAGCCGCGCCGAGTTTCAGGGCGCCGCGAACCTGTACAAAGTCTACTTGAGCCGCTTCGGCGGGCGGCGCGAGGCGTACGAGATCAATTACAACTTAGCCGAGATTTATTTCTATCGCCTCGACAACGCGAGCGGCGCGGCCGACGCCTACATGGCCGCGGTGCGGCTGAACCCGAAGGGCCAGTACTCGCGCACTGCGCTGTACAACGCGCTGGCAGCGCTGGAGGTAGCGCGCGCCCGCGAGTTCGATGCGGCCAAGGCGGCCGGAAAAAAGCCGGAAGAGTCGCCCACGGACAAACAGCTGACCGAGGCGATGGAGCTCTACATCAGGAACTATCCGGACGATAAGCAGATCCCGGAGCTGCTCTTTCGGCAAGGCAAGCTCTACTACGACTATCAGGTTTACGATCCGGCCGTGCGACAGTGGGGCCTCTTGCTCGAGAAGTACCCGACCAGCAAATACACGGTCGGAGCTGGAGAGCTGATCCTCGACTCGTTCAACAAGAGCAAGGACTACGGCAACATCGAGACTTGGGCGCGGCGCTTGAAGACCGCGCCCGCGTTTCAGGCCCCGGCCCAGCAAACTCGGCTGAACGCGCTGATCGTCGGCGCGGTGTTCAAGCAGGGTGAGCAGCTGAGCGAGCAGGGCGACCATAGCAAGTCGGCTGCCGCGTACCTGCGGGCGGCCTCGGAATTTCCGAAGGAGCCGCGCGCGGCGCAAGCGGCCGTCAACGCCGAGGTGGAGGCGAAAAAAGCGGGCGATCTGGAGACGCTGTCGGCTGCTGCCGCCATCTTGGTCAAAGATCACCCGCAACGGGACGAGGCCGCGCAAGGTGCCTGGATTGCTGCGACGACCTTTCAGGAGGTCGGACTGTTCAGCAAGGCTGCGGACTATCACGCGGCGATCGCCGACAATTGGCCGAAGAGCGAGCATCACAAGGACGCCGCGTACAACGCGGTGCTGCTGCGCACGACGGTCGGCGAGCACGACAAGGCCATCGAAAGCGGTCAGAAATTTCGCAAATACTACCCACGCGACGACGCCGCGGACGAAGTGATCTTCTTGATGGGTAAGGCACACGAGAAGGCCGGCAAGAAGAAAGAAGCAGAGGCGCTGTACGACCAGTATTCGAAGAACGCGCGCAGCGTGAATGGTCAGATCGAAGCCTTGGTGCGGCTGGCTGCGGTGAAGACCGACGACGAACGCGGGGCGGGAACCGCGCTCGATCGCGCGATTCACATTTACACCCAGCGCAAGAACCAGCTCAGCGACCGCGGTAAGTACTACGCGGCAAAAGCCCGCTACATGCAAGGCGAGGCCGTGCTCGCCAAGTACGAAAGCGTGAAGATCGAAGGTGACGTCAAGCAGCTCAAGCAGCGCCTGAAACAAAAGAGCGAGCTGTTGAAGAAGGCTGCCGAGACCTTCCTAGGCACGGCAGAAATGGGCGTCGCCGAGTGGACGACGGCTGCACTTTATCAGATTGGCTTCACTTACGAGTCCTTCTCCAAGGCCCTGCTCGGCTCACCGCCGCCGGACAAGCTCAGCGATGAAGAGAAGGAGCTGTACAAGCAATCGATCGACGAGTTCGTGGTGCCGATCGAAGAACGCAGCTTGGAGGCGTACGAGAGCGGTTGGCAAAAGGCCATCGAGCTCGGCATCTTCAATTCTTGGACCGCCAAAATGCGTGCCGCCCTCGGTCGCTTGAACTCCGAGCTCTACCCGCCGCTGAAGGAGACCGGCTTCAAACTGCGTTCGCGCGGCAACGGCGCCATGCCCCCGCTGATCGACGGCACACGCCGCACGCCTCAGGGCGGTAGCGAGACGTTTCTGATTTCGGCCGGGGCAGACAAGAGCGCGCCGGCGAAAGCCGTGAAGTCCGACAAGGCTGAGCCGCCGGCGAAGGCAGGTAAGAAATGACCCTATTCGCGATCCCCGAACGTGGGCAGCGGCTGATGGCGTTTGCCGCGCTCACCTGGGGCCTTTCGGCGTGCGGCGCGAGTCAGAAGAAGGCGGACGTTCCGGCGTTGCCGCCGGCCAACCCGCAGGCCGTCGGCAAGATGGTCCAGGGCGTGCAATCGGCGAAAGATGCGAGCGGCAAGGAACGCGCGATTCAACTCTTGCGTGATGCCGTCGCCGGCGATCCAGGCCTGTGGGAGGCGCACTACAACCTCGGTGTCCTACTCGCCGACAAGGGTGAGCTCAACGCGGCCGAACGCGAGCTTTCTCAAGCCGCGAAGCTCGCGCCGAACGCCGAGGACGTGGCGGTCGCGCTAGCCGAGGTGCGGCGTAGGCAAGCCGACCCGAGCGGCGCCATCGAGGCCCTGCAGCCGTTCGTGAAACAGCACCCCGACGCCAAGGTCGCGCCCATTGCGCTCGTGACCGCCCTGCGTGAAGGCGGCAAAGTGAAGGAAGCGATCGAGCAAGGCCAGCGCGTGCTCGTTTACCATTCGAGCGATCCGTACGCGCTGAGCGAGCTCGCGTTGTCCAACGTGGAGCTCGATGAAGTCGATACCGCAGAGCTCTTGATCGAAGAAGCCCTGAAGGCCGACGATAAGTCCGCCGTCGCCGAGCGCACCGCCGGGCTGATCGCGCTCAGAAAGGGCGACGACGCGGTGGCCTTCAAGCACTTCCAACGCGCCAGCGAGCTGGATCCCAAAGACACCACGGCGCGGCTCAACACCGGCACGGTGCTGCTAGAGGCCGGCGTCTACGACAAAGCGGCGCAAGAGTTCCGAGCCGTGCTGGCGGTCGAGCCGGAGAGCACGGACGCGATGTTGGGCCTGTCTGCGGCTCGCCGGGGACAAGCCAAGAAAGACGACCAAGCGGGCTTCCTAGAAGCCGAGAAGTTGCTCCAGGGCGTGCTCGAGCGGGAACCCAAGAACGTGGACG
>Ga0247779_1000263_pt1 | contig 37747 bp, 68 predicted proteins | sample UWRJL221509R5_FD_179925 | JGI IMG/M metagenome (GOLD analysis project Ga0247779, IMG submission 179925) | Plant litter microbial communities from Arlington Agricultural Research Station in Wisconsin, United States - UWRJ-L221-509R-5 | ecosystem: Environmental > Terrestrial > Plant litter >...
TTGCCTTAGGTACCTCTTGTGGTTTGTTTAGTGCAAATAGGGTCGCAGTTGTCGAGGTTGCTGCGATAAAGATGGCTGTTGAAATGATGATGATTTTCTTCTTCACTTTCTCTCCTTGGGTGTGATATACACTTGGGGGCATTGTACCACCTTTCGCTACATACGTCAAGTAGTGGTATACTAGGGGCATAAACGGAGTATCAATATGTCATTTACACTAATCATCGCGTTCGTCTTATCATTCTTGCTAGGTTTCTTGGGCCTGGACCACTTCCTGAAACGTTGTGGTGTTAACGAGAGGCTGTCCTTCGCTTTCAGCACCCTCTTCGGTATCTTAGTAGCAGTATTCGCAACTATCGCTGTTGCACCACTCGTGCACGCTTAGTATCATAGTCTAGCCCAGGCAGTATGAGAAACAAGAAGACCACCCATATTAGGTGGTCGTTTTAGGTGGTCGTTTCTTTTAGGTAAGGTATCGTGCAAGCTCGAAAGTGTACAAGCGCGATATTATCCTTACGTGTTCCGTCACAGGATCGTCCTTATTATAGCACAAATTAAAAGACGGCCGATGTCTATCAATCTTACGAAGATTAACAATAACAGTGACCGCCTTAAACCGTTAACCAGTGGCCAACTGTATCTTCAACATCCGCTAGCGTCATAGTTTCACGGACAAACTCGACTAGGGATGCGGAGTGGCTAACCTCCTATATCTTTATTATATCACAGGCTCTTTGTTGTGTTGTCGGGCATTATTCTTCTCCTAAGATTACTGTCTCTGGGATACTCACCACTATAGCCTCATTAGCGAGTATCTTCCTATAGACACCTAAGTTGGCCACCTGGAGTTCAGAAACGGGGGCTAGTAACTCACCCACGGTACTCAGGTGCTTTAGCGATTCCCAACAGGATTCCGAGCTTCGGCCACTTCTGCTCTAGCTTACGAACGATAATGTAGTATAGAGCCGCTGCAAGGGCCGTAATAAGCGCTGTAGTGGGCTCCACGATGTTTTCTGGTATATTGATACCTTTTCCTATAAGGAACGCTACCAGGGCTCCTACTAAGGCAGGAACAATCGTTCTGATATAACTTGTTATTTGATCTGACATTACTTTCTTCCTTTCAGACTGAGTTTTCTTCAGCCATTTAATTACTTCGTTTTGAGCTTTTGAAAAGTCACTCACTTTTTAACGTAGACTTCGGTGAGCACATAGTCTCCCGTTCCTTCCTTGAGCATACGGTATCTCTCGTCCCTGTTCCATACTAGGAGGTCGTCATTCATCACTCCCCAGGGTTGGTGGGTGTAGTAGTCCAGCTGCTCCTTAGTTGGGATTGTTGGGTTATTTGGGTCTGCTGATCCAAAGTTTTTGAATTGTGTATATACTGCTGCTTCGTCTGGCATACTAGCTCCTTCTTTAACTACTCTTACTGTTGCAATATCCTCAGTCCATCCAACGAACTTGGCGTTGAAGTACCGCTCGATTTCTTCAATACTATTTAACCACATCTGCCCCGCCTGCGTGCCTGAGCCGATAACCGACAAGAAAGCATTCTTCTCAGGCACCCACTGGACTACATGCCCCCAGTTACCATATGCAGGAGGTGTTCCATACGTGCCCCAATGTTCAAACCAAACAGGGACTGACACATTGGGCATCTCTCGCTCTGGGTGCTTATACTGGGCGTTCTCCCAGCCTTCCCAGGCCGAACGATAGTAGTGGGGGGCGAAGTTTACTTCTTCGTCAAACCATAGACACCAGCCTGGTAGGGCGGTCACTGTGAGGTTAGGGAGGACAAGTTGCTGATAAGATGTCATTTAAATACCCAATTGGCCACTATCACGATAATACCTAGTATGGCGCCGACTACACCCACATAGGCAATAAGATTGGTCTTTGTGAGCTGTACACCTCTGAGGGTGCCTTCATTCTCGTTCTGACGGTTGGCTATATCATTCACAACTTTTTCTAGAGCCTCAAACTGCTCTTTAGTGGCGACACCCGAGCGTAGCTCGTTGAGGAGCTTAAACCTCTCCTCGGCTGCATTCTCGGCCTTTATAACAGCTTTTTCTTGGGCAACAAGCGCTGCCTGGATAGCTTTGTCAGAATCGTCGAATCTTTGGTCGACGTAGTTCTTCCAAGATACTAGAGGTTTGTTTTCTAAGCCCGACATATGCTATACTCCAAGTAATGGAAAAGACGAAACGAGTCTGCGCTGGATGTGGCAAAACTATGTGGCTTCGGCCTTGTGATTTGCGAAAGAATATTAGGAACTGCTCCTATGAATGTAAGGGGAAGATGAGCAGAGGTAAGCTTGCTGGCTCTCATAATCCTATGTGGAAGGGTGAGGATGCTAGCTATAAAGCTATTCACATATGGCTGAAAAACAACTTTGGGAAAGCCGATAGGTGTGAGAGCAAAGGCTGCACCACTCTTAACCCTAAAAGGTTTGAGTGGGCCAAGATTAAGGGCAAGACCTACTCTCACAACAGGGATAACTTCCTTAGACTTTGCGTTAACTGCCACAGGAACTACGATGGCATGACCGAGCAGGGTCGTAAGAGAATATCTGAGGCCCTCAAGGGACATAAAGCCTGGAACGGACACGAGACAGCCCCCAGGGTAAACGGTAGATTCGTTAAAAGGTAGTCTTTTTTCTGCTGCAGCCTCTGTTTTGCGATTCTCTTCTTTCACTGCCACCAAGGCGGCTGCAAGGGCCTTGTCCTTTTCCTCAAGAATCTTTTCAAAATATTCTTTTAAAGAAACGTCGGTCATAGCGGTACACATGCTCCCTGGGTAGTGGTCCAGTCCTCATCTGCAGGGTACTTGTACTGCCACTTTCCGCTCGTATAACAACGCCACTCAGCGCCTGGGCCTGGAGGGCCTTGCTCTCCAGTATCGCCTTTGTCCCCTTTATCTCCCTTTTCACCCTGTAGGCCTTGTATGCTACTTCCGCCTGCTCCCGCATCCCCCGTATCACCTTTATCGCCTTGGGGGCCATCATTGCCTTGTTCTCCGCGTACACCCTGGTCTCCCTTGTCGCCTTTATCTCCCGAAAGGGGCTTAAAGCTATTGGAGTAGCCCTTGATAGTGTTTTGGATGTTCTGATTGAAGGAGGAGTCTGGGTTGAGAATTAAACTCCATATAAGTATAGCCATTACGACACTAGCTATAGACTGGACGATTATGATCGCTACGAATAGCTTATTGTTTTTCACTTCGCAAGTCCTATAAAGAGAAGTATTAGGGCAACAAAGAGCCCAAGGGAACTTGATACAAGCATCCAGGTCAGTCTTTTATTACTAGCGACAATCGGCGAGTACTTGAGATCCTGTTTTTCGATAGTATTCTTAAGGTCTGCCTGCATAGTAGCCGAGGCAGCGGTTATCTTATCGTCTACCTGCTCTAGAGTCGGTCGTGTTTGTACTACCGCGAGAATGGTCTCGAGTTTTGTATCAATCCTCCCGATAAGTCCTTCGTGGAGGTCTACCTGTTTTTGAGTAGCTTCGAGTTGCCAGTTTCGAACTGGCTGTTCAGCGGTTGTAACTTCTTTTTTTGTGGCCACCTAATCCCTCGCTATGTATCTTACCTGGAAGTTAGTATCGTACGCGGACAGATTAATGGTGAAACCATAGTCTCCACCGCCATTATCGTGGAAGTCTACAAAAGTTGCAGCAACGGCGTCAACAATGGTGGTTGAACGTTTATAAAGACGGATGCACTTATCCGTACCGCCCTTACATTGCATACCTGTTGAGTCGCTATAAAAAGTATCATAGCTCTGGTTGCTAGCTGTCGTCCAACCCCTAGAGTAGGTGATGTAAGTTGTAGCCGTAACCCCCGTCGCCGCCCCTAGAGAGAATTGTATCTCGGTGGGTAAGAATGTTAGACCATCTATAGATAGATTTCCTGTTGCGTTTGGTGTGAATGATCCTGCTTTAACTGACACGGTGAGCCTCCTTAAGCTGCCTCGTATGTGAGTAGCACGTTTATTTCGTCGTTGGTGGTCCAGGTGAAGGGAATAGTGGTTGAAAGCTCCGCCTCCGCGATATAACTGCCCGCCACGCTGTCGGCACGAATTAGACACTGATGGTTTGGAGAGGCAAAGAGATAAAGGGCGGCCCCAGAATACTTAGCTCCGGCTCCACGCCCTAGTATCGCAGAACCAAGGGTAGTGTTCTGAGAGGATATGTTCGTAGTATTAGGGGCAGCGGGGAGGGTGAAAGACAGCGCCCCTGTAATGCTCGAGGTTGAGCCATACACAAAGCGTAGGCGCAGTACAACTGTCTTACCTACCCTCGCCCAGTATAGGATATTGGTCGCGGCATTGCCGACAGTTAGATTCGTCCAGGTAGGAGTCGCGGATGTCCAGGCAGCTCCAGGCTCACCACCAGAGGTCGAAAGCTTCGCGTTAGTAATTGCTCCGTCTGCGAGTTTTGATCCCGCAATAGCCGCAGAAGCAGATAGGTTAGAATTATCTATGTTACCGTTGAACTCGTTAACGATCGTCGTAATGGGGGTATTGTAATCGGCGACATCAATCGTATCTCCGTCTGATGGTAGTGAAACTGAAATGTTACTCATTATTGTGCTCCTTGTGATTGTAGCAGCGCGTCTTGGAGACTAGGATCCTGCCCGTTAGAATACTGTTGATAGTTAGCGATCGGCATGAAGAACTGTCTCAGGGCCGCAATCTTCTGAGCCTGGGCGGCTGGTGGATCTCCAGGCTGAGGTAGGTAGGTCCTTGAGTAGAACGCCTCTTCAGAGGCTGGCATCGCCGCACCTGTATTGATACGTGCGATTGAGTTAAGGATGTTATTAGCAGCAGCTCTATACTGGCTCGTACCGGCCGCGCCAGATACAAGACCTCCAACGATCGGTAAGTCTTGTCCAGGTGTAGCGTTCTTATTCACGATGCTAGGGTCCTGAGATAGGATACCCTCTAGTTGATCGATCGAGGCTAGACCGGTAGTAGCTTGTGAGTAGAGTTGAGCCGATGGTCTCGTAAACGATGCTTGTGGTTTGGCTGGAGCTAAGGCCTTTTGCAGACTTTGGAAGTACGATATATATTTGTCGGCGTTTTTAGGGTCGCGCTGAACATCGTATAGTAGGTTGTCCTGGCTGTAAGGACTCTGTTGGTCAGCCTGCGGTTGTTGTTGGGGACCGGAGCCGAGGTACTGTGATGGATCCGTTCGTGCAGGCTGGTTTGTGCCGAACCCAGGAGATCCTAGGTATTGGTTCTCCTGTCCGGGTTGAGCTTGTACCTGAGGACCCGCTTGAGGAGTGAGCGCATTGCCTGCTGCGATTCTCGCGCCTGTTTGTACGCTTGGGTTTCCAATGACACCTAGACCTCGCCCTGCGAGCGTTTGTGCGCCTTGGACTACTCTGCCGGGGATAGGAACTGTTGCGATTGAACTACCGTTAGTCCTCGCGAAGCCTCCAGTTATGCCAGCCTTCTTGAGCATAAGTTCTTGTGCGTCGAAGGCGTTAGACAGATCAGACTTCAGGGTCTTGGCTGCACCCACTCTGCTTGCAACAGCATCTGTTACCTCTCTACGGGCTAACCTGAGTATCTGCTCCGTTCCTGGTTCTGGGCTTGCCGAGTTACGGGCGAAGTTGATGTTTTTATCTATATTCTTTCGCAGGGTATCGAGCGACTTAACGTCTTTGGACTGCGAGATACGGTCAGCTATATCCTTGATGATTGCTTGTTGACGAGGTGTTGGCGCAATGACGTCTGCTCCAAACTTGGTAGACAGGTTCTTGATAATAGCATCTTTACCTGCCTGGTCTAAAGCCTTGTTGGAGTCCCCAATAGCCTTGGACAGTTCAGTATTTCTCTTGGTAATGAAGGATTCGATACTCTGCAGTTGGGTATCCGAGCTTAGCCCCTTGACTTTGACTGTTTTCTCTAGAAACTGATTCAGTTGCGCGGCTTTAGCCGGGCCGATTCGTGCACCGTTTAGCTGCTCGCCGATACCTACGCCTCGTGCTTCACCTCTAAGGGTATTACCCGCCGTTGTAAGAGCTCCAGGAGCTGTGAGAGCACCCGCGAATGCCTGACCCGCGGTATCTTTAGCCACACCTTCAGCAGTCGCTTTACCAGCCCCTGCAATGACCTTAGCTGCTGCGCCTGCGCCCTTTAGAATGCGGAGGGGAGGGGCTGAGAATAGTCCACCCATCAGGGCTTCTTGTCCGACACCATTAAGCAAGTCCTTGTTCTCTATAGCGTTCTCCGCCACTTTACCACCACCAGACCCGAGTGCGCCGCCCAGGACTCCGCCCGCCAATCCTCCGATTACTGTACCAATCCCAGGGACAACCGAGCCGATACTCGCACCCAGAGCTGCGCCACCTAGTGCACCACCGATGCCGCCACCAGTGGGGATGAGGGATGCGAGTCCGTTATTAGTCTCCTGCGGAGGTTGTTTTGTCTGTTGCTGCCTCTGCTGATATGCCCTGAGTGCCTCAATAGAACCTGGCTGAGTCTGTCCGCCTAGTGGGAAGCCTTGGTTGAGATCATCGTGCCATGCCATGGTTATCTACCATAGCCCGGAAATATATTCCCAATTAGCGACTTGCCATTAGCAAATGTGCTTGGTTTCGAAGTACCCGACGTAGTATGGGTACTCGGCGCACCTGCGTAAGAGCCGCTGGCGCCAAGTGCCGAGAGTGCGCCTTGGTACTGAGATGGGGCATTGCCGAATTGAGCATCGTTGCCAACATATTGAAGAGCAACTTGAGCATTCTTGTCGCCATCTGCCGCCATCTTAGAGAGGAGTTCACGATAGCCGATCTGCCCACCCTGAGCGTTATAAAGCTGGACGTACTCGGCGGCATTAATAGGCTTACCGTAGGCATCCGTAAAGTTGTAACCCCCATTAGCAGTTCGGGAGATCTGTGGTAATGGTGCACCTCCACCAGCTGAGGCCCCACCACTACCCGACGAACCGTAGCCGAAGGTTGGTGAGGCTGCTGCAGCCCTTGCAGCAGCGGCCTGTTGTTCTTGGAACGCCCGGTCTTGCTCCTGTTGGTAGATTTGCTGACCAAGAGTATCTCGGCGCTCATTAATGCCTAGAATAGCATCTTGAAGACTGTAGGCCTGTTGCTGACCTTGCTGTCTTAAGTTGGCGAGTGCAGGGGCGTAGTCAGTGGCGGCGTATTTAGCTTGTTCACCTAGTGGGATTCCTGAGAAGCCTACACCACGTCTGCGCGCTCCATCTACAATATCCTGATAGGCGACATCTTTTTTTGCGTTGAGACCTTGTTCCTGAGAAGCGATCTGGTCCGGTATCAAATTAGCCCTATCTTGTAGAGACTGGACCTGGGGTTGGAAGGTAGGGTTTAGTTCAGAGATGATCTGCTCAAGCGTCCGAGCCATGTTTATATCCCAGATGCCCGTATTGACTTGATTATACCAGTAAGGATGAACATTATACAATACCTAACTAGGTGTTTCAAACAGGTAAGCGTTGGCCATCACTGTACAAGCTGTTGAAGTATGCGAGCCACCTGTCTTATTTACAAGAAAGAAGGTCAGAACAACATTATTCCCCGTCCTCGTCCCGACCGTTGCGATATTGAAGTTAGCGTCTAGTGAGTAGTCCCTAACGGGGAACTTGTACCAGTCAGAGCTGGAGGTAGAAAAGTTTACCTGTATCTGTGAGAAGTTATCGTTGTTATCTATTGGGATAGTGAGATCCCCCATATTCTGTGCTAGGCCCGCACCTAGGACGGTGGCGGGGATCGTCTTCGTACCCGTCATATTACCATAGTTAAGAAAGTATTCATACCTCGTAGAAAACAAGATATTCGAAGGACTAGGATCACTCATCGAGGTAAACCTTCCAGTAAAATGCAACGTTCTGTGGCGAACCGCTAGAGTTAGACATATCTGCGTAGACAGCTGACGAGGTTATTCTTAAACCTCCAAAAATACTCAAGGTTGTACCAGGGCCACCGTCGCTATTAGAATATGGATCGCGCACGAGGGGCCATACTTGCCCAGATATAGGGACGTACCAAGCCTTCACTCTCGGAATATAACCTAAAGAGTGAGTCGTCAGCAGAACGTCGTTCCTCCCTGTGGGCACACTAAATGCACTACTATTATTCTCATATATCTTGAGGAAGTTATACCGTGTTGAGACGATGACGTTTGTAGGCGTGGACACTATGACCTCCAGCTCGCTGTTAGAATGTATCGTACCGTCGCTGGTGAAGTAGTCTGATTCGCCGCTACCACAACAAATGTAGTGGTAGTTGAGTATGCAGCAATCGTGACTGTTTGAAACTTAGGAGCGGACGGAACAGATAAATTGGGGATCGGCATGTCCATGTCTTGCCAGGTTGTTCCTCCATCTAGTGAGTAAATCAACTCTAGGAAGCAGGTATCGCCGAAGCTATGCGTTATTGTGTCATGCGTTCTGTGTGACACTAGGGTAGAAGAACTAGCCGTAGCCGTGAAAGATCCGGTGTAGACCCCCACTATCTTATCCGTTGGATACCGGGTGGTAAACTGCATGTTCTTAGCCTGTGCGGGAGTCATCAGTATTGCTCGGTTATATTAAAGGTGGGTTTACTTACCCCAATATCGATCTCTCCATCGGGGGCGATACCGATAAGGATACGTGACACGTTGTCTGAGTCATAGTAAAGAGACCCGTAGCCTCCCTCGTATGGGAGTTTTCCCTCTACGATTGCATTCCCGCCAGACTGTTTAAACGCCTTCGTGGTCTGTTCCTTATTGAGTTGGCGTACCATATCATTTACCTGCCCGTAGTTCTGCAAGTTAGAGTTTTGAGTATTGAGAGGCTTGAAAGACATTATCGAAGTCTCCTCTTGTGGTATCGGTTCTTCTCGTAAATGTTATGACATGCTCTGCAAGATCGTCCTACAATGACCCTATTCCTCTTCACGTAGTAGGTGTTTTTATCGTTATATTCATGCCCTTTTCCGCAGTGAGTACGTGCCAGCAACTCTTTACCTACATTTGACCGAGCAATATTTTCCTGGGGCGTTACAGCTTCTAAATGGTCTGGATTGATGCAGTGGCGGACTTTACATAGATGGTCGATCTGATAGCCCTCCGGTATCTCCCCTTTGAATATCTCATAGGAGAATCTATGGGCTAACTTCCGTACTCCATTTAGTTTCGAGTGTGAATACCCATTCGGGGTAGTAAACCCCTTCCATACCCAACACCCACTGGATAGTTTATCTGTGCGGGTATCTATATACTCAGTAGGACTCATAATTCTATTCTACCTCAATCTACGCGTCTCTACTACGAACGTGTGGCCCAAGAAACTTTGGGGCTGTCTCGTCGCGTAGTGTTTATAACGGATTGCGATACGTCGATACCCTCCAGGAACGTATAGGTAGGACTGTACCTCTGAAGTTGTGCCGTAGGTCACCCCGCTCCCATACGTAGCACCGCTCCCGTAGGTAGTACCTGACCCTTGAACCGCTGGCGAACTATACGTCTGCCAGTTGTCTCGGAGGTCGGTAGCGTATTGAGCGGTTATTGTGTAGTCGCCACTTTGGGCACCGAAACGAGGCTCCCAATAGCGGATCTCCTTTAAGACTGCTGGAGAGGCCCCCACTATGTAGTGAGTCCTTAATTCGAACTCTATATCCCCACCTAAGTTAGTGCTGTCGTTAGAGTCGAGTTCCTGCCAGTATACTTGCCCGATCTGAGAGCTTGCGACTAGGAGGGCGTTGTCATCTCTGAACCCACTAAACGCCTTGCTGACGAAACTCTTTGTATCGTGACTCTCAGTAGTCCCACCGCCCTCGCCGTAGTTTAAGGCAAAGACAAAACACTCGCTATTGCCCACGCTCCCAGATGGGGTGAACCACACGTATAGTAGGCCGTCATTGACGACAACGGATGCGTCGTCCTTATTTGGCATCATGAGCACTTCGTTATAAATATCTTCGCTGAGGAGTTGTGACTCGTTACCGTTTGTACGATATACTCCGTCGTTGCTTAGGTAGTACGCGAAGTTATCGTCCGAGGTGATTGTGTCTTGTGAGTAAGTGCCCTTTTGGTCAGGAGCTTGTTCTAGGGAGAATGTAGCGTTGTCGTCTCCCAAGAGAATGTACTTATTATTCAGAGTTGGTATAAGTAGGTAGCCATTCAACGATGTGAGGGCGGTGACCGGGTCACCTGTCTTCGGAGAAGGAACGTATATGAAGTCAGTTGAAGTAAATACCTCGTACTCTCCGAAGTTAGAATAATCTACCCGGTTGGGGTCGTCTGAACGGACGAGGAACATTAACCCCTTATGCTCTCGAAGTGTGGAGTAGTTAGTCACATTAATCTGCGACTCAGTTGTGAAGTCCCATTTTCTGTACCCATCATACCCGTTAACGTAGTAGACAACGTCGTTTACAAGCCAAAACTCATAGTAGGTTGCTGAGGCGCTGAGGCCCGACTTAACGGTCGTAAGAGCGCCTGTGACGTTGTCTACAGAGTAGAGGGTTGTCCCCTGTACAAATAGAGTAACCTTCGTGCCATCACTCTTGTACGCCCTATAGAGACCTATTGCACCTCCGCTTGTAGCGTAGTACTCTTTGAAGTTCAAAGAGAAGGACGTACTAGACCAGGTGAGGCCTCCATCTGTCGAGGTCTTTGCAGTCGTCTCGGAAGTGTTACTGCTCCACGAGTATGAGTTTGCACCACTCGCCTGTATATACACAACAATCCAGTAGTTTGTCGATGAGGAGATCGCTGGTGCTTCAACAAACCTTGCCGTGAGGTATTGGTAGGAGCTTGTGATCGCGGAAGAGGCGACAGAAGACCTTGCCAACATAACCCCAGGTGCGCTCGATACGTTGGACCATATCTCTACCATAACGGTTCCAGTGCCACTAGCCGAGTTCTTGAGTCGTATGTCCACCTTACTAAGTCTCTGAGTAACAGTTGAAGTAAATACCTGAGCAAAGCGTATCGTTTGAGTAAATGCTGCATTGGACCCACCGGTAGTGGAGGTAATCTGGTCGTCTAGTGTCTCCCCAGCAGCGGCCGAGTGGAAGTCTACACCTTTTCTACTATCGTACTCTCCTAGGGTGGCAATGCGAGCGTTCTGCGCAAGTCGCCACATATTAGAAACGCCATTCTTGAATGGAAACTTATCGTTTGAAAGAAAAGAGTTATACCCTTTAGAGTAGTCGTTGATCTCGTATGTCTCAGGACGGCTTCCTAGCGTTGGAATGCCTCTGGTAGCTCTTTTGGCCCAAACCATGAGGCCTCCTAGAAGTATCTCTTACGAGTTACGTTACGGTTTATTCTCATACGCATAGGCTCTCCTACTTGAGGGACACTATACTTAACGACAAGCTTTTGGAGGATCTCGTCATACTTGTTTTGTAGGATTGCTGCTTGGTCGTAGTTGTCCTTCACCTGAAGAACTCGGTACGCAGCACCCATAATAAGCAGTTCTTCAAACTCACTCGGTAAGTCTGGCACATCAGCGTCTGAGTCGAGAGTAGTAGGCCTCTTATAGTAGCGCAACGATACAGTCAGGCCAGCCACGGGGGTAGGGAATACCTTAATAGTCTGTTCATACCAGTACCAGTAAATAGGTATCCCCGGAGGGTGTAGGACTGAGTCCTCAGGGTTGGGGTAGAAGCTATCTATGGAAGTGACGTCTACGTATGGAAGCACCATCTGGGTGCCCCCACTTGTAAGAGTGAGGTCTACAGCCTGTACGTAGTTGGTAGGAAGCCCCGCGCCGTTCGTAATGTCAGACTGGCCTGCTACAAGGCTGTACGTTTGGATATCCTGAGTGAAAGGCAAACGGTACTCGTTAAATGCATCGTTCTGAGCGTCATTGACATATCCCTTTATCTCTGTACTAGAATAGCCAGTGTCTCGGATACGCTGTTGGACCCTCGTAACTATATCGCCAAGTATGAAAGACACGCGTTAGCTCCGATGCCCGTATTACCTAAATAATACCACAGCGACGTGCCCGTGTACACTGACATACTAGACAACTTTCACCCATATATAAGCTGGAAGGGCTGACGCTCCCGATATGTTAGCTGTTCCAGCACCACCAGTTGCAGCAATCCCGACATTATAGGTCTTACTCCCTGCAGCGGGCGCTGAAACTCTTGTAGTCATCCCTAGCGGCGTCTCCTGGTTGGCAACGGTATTCAAGAAAGTCGCTTGGTTTATTTGGGTACCACTCCCGACTGTGCCATCCCATAGGCTAATAATCACATACCTGTTGGCAGTTGCATTATAAATAGAGTTAGCGTTCACTGTGATCTCTAGGTCGCGACCTCCTGGGGCGGTTACGGTGACACTCAGACTCGTTACCTGGACAGGGGTACTACTCGCGGTCGAAAAACCCGATGTGTTCTGTGCGTACCCTAGATTCCCATTGGGAAAGGTATTAGTACTACTGGTTAGGTCCTTGTTAGAGAGGCCAAGTGTATTATTAGCCGTGGCCACCCGGACGTTGTTTTCCAGAAGTGACCCACTACCCTTAGGCACCATATTAATCGAGATATTAGTGTCACCTCCGCTGGCAGTAATTGATGGGGGCGTGAGGGTAGCAGAGTTGGCGAATGTAAGTTCATTCACCGCAGAGGCCGTAGTGGTGAAGATGATCTCTTCGTTGCCATTGGCGTCGGCAATGAAGCCACCGCTCACAATCTTGGGAGCCGTAAGTGTCTTACCAGATAGTGTGAGGGTATTGTCACTCGTGGCGAAAATATGTTCGTTGGTTCCGTCGCTGATGGTCATGGAACTACCACCAGTCGTGGTGTACTGGATTCTACCAGCGGGCTCTCCTGGAGCGATGGTGCCTCCTCCAATAACTGGTTTGGTGAGAGTCTTATTGGTGAGTGTATCTGTAGTCGTCTTGCCTACAAGGGTATCTGTAGTAGCTGGGAGACTCAACGCGATCGTCCCAAGGGCTCCTGTAACGGGAGCGAGTGTAATCGTCCCGCTCGTGGCGTTACTGAAGACGACCCCACCGACGGATGACCCCGCGACCCCAAGGTTAAGCTGCGATGTACCGTTGGTAGTGATGCCTGCTACTACCTTTACGTCGCCAGTCCCCGCGCCCAGGACAACTGAGTTAGGTGTAAGGCTCCCACCTGTATTCGTGACCGTCCCTGCTGTCCCGTTAGAGGCGGCCGTGATAAGCCCTTTACCGTTTACGGTGACACTCGCATTAGTAAATGACCCTACATTAGAATTCACAGTAGCAAGGGTCGTTGTATTAGAGCCAGCCGAAGCCGCAACGTCCCCCGTCAGGGCATTCCTATCTAGAGTGTTTCCGCTTTTAGTCAGTCCCGAGCCTACAGTAATCTCGCCAGCTCCCGAGAACTGAGTGAAAGTGATGGCCGTCGTTCCTACGGTTGGTGGGGTCGAGTTGGTACAAACGAATCCAGCAGCAGCATTAACCGTGCCGCTCTCCACGAATACGAACGCGCCAGGAAACTCAGCGGCAACGTCCATATCGCTCGAACGGGCCAGGATAGCTGCAACGCCGACAGCACCCGCAGTCGTGACAGTATAAACACCATTTTTAAGTTGCGAGACTTCGTCCTTCACCAGTATGCGGTCGTTTAGCGAAGTGACCGTCCCGTCGACTGTCAGGGTTCCTGTGGCGGTTATAGTAATCACGTTGGCAAGGTAAGTATTAGTCGGAAGGGCTGCTGCGGTCGCTAGTAGGACGCTTCCTTTGGCAGAGAGTCCTTGGGCAACTGAGTCAACGTACCCTTTAGTAGAAGCATCGGTTGCACCAGATGGTGTCGGTACGGTCACGGTCCCAGTAAAGGTTGGTGAAGCAAGTGGTGCTTTCAGGGCGAGGTCAGAGACCAGGCTAGTCACTTGTGACTCCGCTATTTGAATGTTGACATTGGCGGCTGCTGTTGTGAGGCCTTTCCCATTAACAGTGTATGTCGGTACCTGGGTAGCAGAACCAAACGACCCAACGTTAGAGTTTACTGTTGCCAGTGTCAGAGTGTTGGTGTTGTTAGCTGCACCATCGAAGCTGCTACCAGCGCTCGTAACATCTCCTGTAGTTGTCCCGATCGTCCGAGCTGTCGCCAGCTTTGGGGCTGAAACAACTGTGAGGGCTGGGGTAGTTGTCGGGTTGGCAACCGTTAAGTCGGCAGACGTAGAGCTAACATTTGTGACCGTCCCAGTTCCGCCAGCAGCTATCCACTTTAGGCCCGTCGTCTGGGCTGAATCAGCAGCTAGAACTGTCCCATCTGCTCCAACTGGGAGGCGAGTATCGAGAGTAGAATAGGTATAGAGATCACCCTTAGTCGTAAGAGGAGAAGCGCTGCCTCCTCCGGTTGAGCTGACTATTGGGTTCTGCGGGTCGGTGTTGTTAACTGTGATATTCGATCCAGCAACGATAGACCTAATGCCCGAAGAACCTCCGCCTACATAGGTAGTAGAGTTTTCTAGAGATACGCCGTTAAGCGAGAAAGGATCAAGCCTGAACTTCACGGACAGCCTCGCTTAGAATGAGGTACCCAAATGTTGCGGCCTTTGGCCACGCGGTCTGGTACTTACCCTTGCCGAACTTATACCTCAGGCTATTTTCCAAAGAGTTATTCTCCATGATATACCAAGCGCCTGACTCGTCTACGAAGCCAATATACTGGATGTTCGGGTCAGTATTATCTATGTCGTGGGCTCGGTAGTCGTCTAGATCTATCCCCTCTGCTTCTGGAGTACTGAGCGCCTCTTTGAGAGTCTTCTCCAGGCCAGATAGGTCCACTTTAGATGGTGTTACCGTGACATTAGGACTGATATTGATTGCCTTCACTGCCCTTGCAACGTCTTCTAAGTAAGGGATAAGTTCCTCTGACTTATCTGTGGCCGCGACACGCTCAGGAAGGTCAGATAACTCTCCAAGTAGCTTCGTGAACGTTTCACGGATCTCGGATAGGCCACTATCTTCTAGGTTGTTTGTGGCGACTACGATGGACTTGAGAAGCTCTGTAAGATTCGTGGCGACCTCAGCGATGCGGGGGTCTTTGCCGATCATGGTTGCCATGAGGATATCATGCATAGACTTTGAGAGGGTGTCAGTTGTCTGCGCGCCACTCTCGGTCACTGCGCCAATAATAGAGTCGGTACGTCCTTGTTCAAGGGCGGCATCGGCCTGGGTCTGCCTCTGTTGTTTGATTCTTGAGATGGGGTCGTCGTTAGGTGGCATATCAAACCTACGCCCGTATTGAGTTCATTATAGCAGAACCTTTGCCAATTGATACATACTTCACGCCCTTTATCTCAGGAAGGTAGCGGAAGGCGTCAATTACTACTGAGCCTGTAGGGAACTCATATGACTTATAGACCGCATCCGCAGTGCCTATGAAGTAGACTGCTTTCTCTAACTCTTCGTAGCCGTTCTCGTGTTCTACTGGATAGTCGTACTCTCTCACAATGTTTGCAATGAGTATAGCTGGTGACCCCGTCTCGATATTCGTTTCGGGCTTGAACGCCCTCCCGAGGATGCGGAGTGGTAGCCCAGACCTCTTAGACTCTTCCATGGCGAGCGTCGCAAGCCACTCGGCGTGATCTTCTCGAGCGGCCATAAGGTCCTCAAATATATTATGGGAGAGCCCTACCTGATTTGCTATATAAGATAAAGCGATATTGTCTCGTGGGTGACAGCCTCCACCATCTCCTAAGCCAGCTTGGAGGTACCTTGGTGAAATGATCCTATCTGTGGCCATCGAGAGGGCCTTATAGATATCGTCGACATTCATACCAAGCTTGTGGGACATCTCTCCGTATGTATTAGCAAGTACGGTTTTCATCGTGATAAATGTGTTATAGAACACCTTGATTCCCTCGGCCGTCGTGATATCTGTCTCCATAAACGGTTTCTGATGAATTGTCCTGTAAAACTGCTTCAACGGCTCGTTGTCGCTTTTTGAGCCGATTAGGACAAACTCAGGGTTGAGGAAGTCTGCCAGAACCGTTCCCATAGCGATGAAGAAGGGATTATAGAAGTAAGATACGTACTCGTTCTCCTCGACAATAGGGGCGATGCGATGCTCATACGTACCCGGAAGGCAAGTTGAAATGACCACTAGCTGGATATGCTTCTTTAGGTTGCGGGCCATACGAGAAACTTCAGCGATGCCGCTTACAAGGTACTTATAGTCAAAGTCCTCGCGCTCTTTGGGAATCCTAGTGGAACCTTCAAATTCTGGGCCATGAGGAGTCTGAATGGGCATAAAGATGATGTCCGAACTCCCAACGGCTGCCTCAATGGAGTCGACGACTTCTACGGTGTGCTCATCTAGAAGCGGCTGCAAACCTGCTTCCTGGTAAGGTATCTTACGCTTGTGTAGGTATTCTTCTGGTTTTTGGCTGATATCAAACCCAACCACCTCGTGGCCCTTGCTATTTATTGCTACCGCAACTGGTAGCCCCAGCTTTCCTAGCCCGATTACCCCGACTTTAGCCATTTAGCTTCTCCTCTACTTTAGCTACATCTATCCTCCACAGCTCTTGCATTCCTGGCGAACTGTATTCGGGAGAAGTCGTCTTATACGCCCCCTGAGTTTCGTTCTTTACCTCGTCGTTTACCCTATCTCTTCGGTGCTCTATATGCGTACCGTTTAGAGATTGATGAACTCCACACTCATTCGCCAGGTCCTGTACCCAACTATCGCAGTGCGTCGACAGTGAGAAGTGGCCTATCAGCTCGTATAGCTCCCTAGAAATGACAGGGAACAGATTGTTATTGTCCACACCCGGGTTCGTAATGTTGAGAACCGTAAGTCCCTTCTCGGCACTACTTACCTTACCTACCCAGTCTTCGCACTCTATAAGGGCGTCGTCATTCCATAGCATGAGCCATTCGCCCTTTGCCTGCTCGGCTAGGAAGTTGATCATCTCATGAAACTTATGATAGCCGACGCGGGGCTTGATAAACGTCCTGACTGGTAGACCCATTAGCCCCGAGAAGTCAAGGTAGTGTTCCTTATCTGGGTCATCCTCATCTATATACATAAGGACTTCGTAACCACCGTCGCCTAGCGACAGTATTGACTCTTTAGCGAGTTCGTATCTCATTCTTGATGGCATCAAAACGCTGATCACTTTAACCCCTCCAGATACTCTACGTTCTCATCGTAGCCGCGATCTCGCATAGTCTTAATGTAGTACTCAGGAAAATCTCCCCAGTTATCCTTATTAGCAAATGTCCAGCTTAGCCTCTCGTCCATGTGCCCCACTAACCATCCATCGTTCTTGATCTCACGAGAGAATTTAGAGTCTTCCTGCAACTTAGAGTTGGAGCCCTCCCAGCGTTCTTCCGAGTACCTCGTGCCCGAATCAAAGATATCACGACGGACGATATTCGGTCCCCCGACACAGCCCGGGAACTCGATAATCCCCATACCATTGTAAAACTGTGGGGTTTTATTCCCTCCACCGTCGAAGTCTAGCCCCAGCTGACCTAAACGATCTATAGTCTTAAAGTATTCCTCGGCCCGAGTGTCCCAGCCTTGCTCGAAGTGCATGTCGTTGTCAAGGCGCATAAGGTGGGTTGCCTGAGGATACTCTTTTAGCCCTTCTGTCCAGCCAATGTTACAAGCCTTCCCTGGGTAGTAGTTCTCAGGGTTAAGAATGAGCTTGTCAATCCTGCCACGCTCTTTAAGACTTTCAAGGTACTTCTGCGTACCATCGTCCGAGTTATTGTCTACAACTACGAGGTAGTAAGGTAGTTCAATCGTATCCCACAGTCCTCTTAGGGTGCGTTTCGTATACTCGAGGCGATTGTAGGTTACGAGAGTTACTAAAAGTCTCATATGTCTATCCCTCTAGCCAGAAGATAAGTCTTCAAGGGCATTGTTAGCTGTATAGCGTCGTCCATCATCACTACAACCCATGTCCCACTTTTGGACTTTTTGATGAGCCATAGGTGTTCACCGTCTTGGATGCACATATTAATCATAATTCAACCTCACTATCATCAATTATTGTATATCTGCGTGGAGGATAGCTGGCCATCCCTTGCTTCACAAGGCTCTCTGCGTGCGCTCTAGTGGTGTTTATGCCCCCAGTAGGCGTATCAACGGTTACAAGTTTAGACTTAGCTCCCAGAGCCACTGGTTGGCTTAGAATATCGTCCAAACGTTTGTCCTTTACGATCTTTCTCCACGTCTCTATCTGATGAGCGCCGTTATTAGACCCAGCTTTGCCCAAAGCTATTAGTTTTCTCTGCCCTAGTCGCTGTTTAATAACGTTAATCTTTACCCCGTTGTTCCATAGCTTAATCGAGAAAGTGATATCATGTGTCCCATAACCCACATCCGCGTACTTGCCCACTAGTTTGATAGACTCCCCATAATTGAGCAGCGTCCAGCGGATCTTATCGGTGAAATAAGGCTTCTTGAGGTTATCGAAGACGCTTCGCTTAACTAGGAGGCACCCTGTCCCCGCAAAGACAACGTTCTTGCCCTTGTCGTAGAAGACTGAGCCTCTTCCGTCCTTTGTGACGGGGTAGTCGGCTGTTACCGCGTTACAATCTGCCTCTAGGAGCTTTTTAAGCGTGTCTGGACGTAATATCATGTCGTCTTCGCAGAACCATAGGTGGGTTGTTTCAGGGTCTTTCAGAGCTTCTAGTGTGGGACTTTCAAAGCATTCGGGAATAGGCCTCTTATGTGAGAAGTAGATCTTATGCGGGACACCCTTCAGATTATTCAGTAGCTCCTCGGCCGTCTGGGAGAAGACAAGTCCGCGTGAAGGGAATATAACCGCTACTTTGACCATTTTGATCCTTCAAGTGTTACCCCCTCAAGGACGTTGATTGTTAGAGGATAGTTATCTTTATCTTTTTCAAATATCATCGGTAGCATACCCTGAATCTGGTTAACATATACCTCTAGCCTATCTGAGGGCACGACTGCAGACCAAGCCATCTTGCATTCAGCGTCCAATACCACAATACTACTATCTAACTGTTTCATACTTCCTCCCATCGTTGAGATACGGCTGGTTGTCTTTATACGAGATGAAAGGTGGGGTGTCCTCCCAGAACTTCACATTTCTCACCCTATTTAACGCTCCTCTGAACATTTCGCTGTTCTCAGGCGTAATCATACCGCTCACAAGGTCTCTGCCTACTTCTGTAAGCTCATAGATGTCGTGAACGCCATTATTCGTGTGCTTCTCGCCTAAGGCCCTGAGCTTGTGCTGTCCGCCAGTGCGCTCCATAGGGAGGATCGGGACGCCCGCTGAGTAGAGCACCATCCCGAAGTTAAGGTCGTGGAGGCCATAATGCACTCCTTCTAGTTTACGAGGCCAGAAGTGGATCGTGTCTTTATCAATAAAGGGGTCAAACGTCCTGTCAGTCCGCCAGATAGGTTTCTCCATATGTTCTAGGATATTCTTAGCAACCAGCATAAATCCTGTCCCCGTCCAATAGGCAAAACCCTGGGGGTCATGTAACACAGTAGAGTCCCCGTTCTGTTGGAAGGGATAGTCTAGGGCTACCGCTGGGTAGTTCTGGGCAAATATCTCCTTTAGGATTCCCTTAGGTAGGATCATGTCATCCTCACAAAAAAGCACTGCGAACACGTCAGGGTCCGCAAGTGCTTTCTCTGTGGGGATGGTGAAACAGTCTGGGAGCGACTTTCCGTGGGCCCAGAAGATCTCGTAGTCGAAACCTTCCAGCTCGCCTAAGAGGTTATCTAAGGTCTCCGAGAACATCAGTCCACGGGACGGTACGACAACTGCCAGTTTAGTTGGAGTATTCGGACTGCGTGACACTTACAGGTCCTAACTCTTTTTCAAGCTCCATGAGGAAGTCTAGCGTCTTCGAAAGTTGACGTAAGTCATCCTCGAACCCAGCAACTTTCTTCTGATAGGCCGCTTTAGTCGCATCGTCTTTAGCACCGCTTAGCTCGTGGCGGGACATCGCAGTATCAACAATGAGGCGGTTGATAATAGCTTTTTGCTCGTTTACCTGAGAGCTCACAAATGCTTGCTTCAGGCGATCGTGCTGTAGCTTAGCACCGATGACTTTAAACTCTTTTGCTACTTCTTTGTATAGTTCTAATGGGGTTGACATAGGTTCTCCCACTCTAGTATCCACTCAAATTATAGCATAAGGATTTCGGCTAAACGTTACTTTTTTTACAGCGTCTACTTTTTACCGTGCTTGTTGTTTGTCCCTGCTGTTGGGTAGCCCTCGACGTCTCTGAGCTTGCCAGCTGCTACGGCAGAAGCGATCTCTGTGTCTATCTTTGCCCACATGTCGTTATCGTTAAGACCTTGGTTCGCTGGTAGAGCCCGTGTCTTATCCTCGATTACTTTAGGCGTGTCGCCTATGGGACCTGGTGTGATGAGCTGCGCCATGTTACCTCTGTTCCGGTGTTTTACGTTTTAATCGCTTCACTGCTGCTTTCGGTGTAGGGAGCTGAGTCGGGATGTCCAGCTTGCCGCCCTTATTCTTTCTTCCCATGTCTTTCATCTTGCCCATTATTTTCCCTCCCATTTACGAGTCTTCTCGTTGTTATCTTGAATCTGCTTATAGAAGCCCTTAACTTGGTCTTCTTTAGCATCTTTAGAGATGCCGTGGCCTCCGTTTTGGTTGCGCCATGCGATCTCTGCTGCGTCCCAGGCTTCTTGTTCAAAGCCTGAAGGTGCTTTAGAGCCGTTCACAGACTTCTCGCCAGCCATTTGCGGCGCTGGTGCGTCTTGGTTCTTCTTGACGTCTCCTAGAGCGCTGTCTGAGTCTTTGCCTGTTTTCTTTTCAAACTTCTCCTGTTGCGGCGTGTCGTTATTGTCGACAGCCTTTTTAACGTTGTCTGGTTCACCGAATGGGTATTCGTAAGTAGCCATAGGTTCTCCTTCTATCGCCCGTATCTATGCCTATTATAACAAAAAAGACTCCCGAGAGAGTCTTAATTGTGTTAACAGTGGGAATTAACTCTTTAGAACGAAACCGAAGTTTGTTCTTAAAGCATTGTGTCCGTAAAGGACGTCCACTGTCACCAACCAACCGAGGTACTCTTGCTTGTATTGGGCTTGAGTACGTGGGGTCTGTTGGAGTGCGATCGCCCATGCTTCCTTGTGGAAGAATAGGTGGTTGTATTCATCAGTAGCAGTATCTAGGTAAACCAGGTTCTGGCTCATGAAGACATCTGCGCCGTAGATACGACCAATCTTACCGTTCACAATCGAGTTGTTGTCGCCACCGACACCGAGGGCGTCGTAACGTACGTACTTGTCAATCGCGAGCATCTCGGCTTCACCCTTAGGGTGAACAACGATAGCACGGTCAGATCGTGGGGCTTTGTTTTCGCTCAGGTAACGGTTAACTGTCAGGATGAGGTTGTCATTCAAGGCAGTACCGTAGGCACCGTAAGCTTGTCCAGCTGTTTTCCATGTGCTGGTCATGTTAGTAGCTAGGTCAGAGTCAATCTTCTCTGAGATCGCATAAGCGGCTGCTTTAGTGTAGTCGCTACGAAGATCGTAGACTGATTGAATCTTTACCAGGTCTTCTACGATGAACGAGCTTTCATAGTGCTTGTTCAAAGTAATAGTTGTTTTAGTTTCCGTGTTGTAGTTCAGGGTAACAACGGTGTTCTGAGACTTCAAGTTAGCTGTGATAGCTGAAACGTTAGGAATCTCAAGAGTCTGACCGCCAGCTTGAACGTCTGCGTCGTAGTGTTTGATCAAAGGAAGGAGCACGAGGTTCGACTTAACGAACATGAGCACTTCTTTAGACCAAATGTTAGGACGGAAGACGTTAGCGGCGGTAGCACCGATGTTGACTGCACCTGAACCGTATAGGCCAGTTGTTGCCATTAGTGTATCTCCAAATTAATTATGATAGCGCCTTGTTGATCTCTGCTTGGTGATCTTGGAACCACTGAAGGTCATTCTCACCGACTAGTTTATCAACGTTCTGGGGGGTAATCGCCGCTGAGCTTGCGCCCGAGTTGACTGCATTACCTCTTGGCACTGCTGCTTGTTGTTTATGGGCTAAGGATTCGAGACCTGCTCGTTTCCCCTGTGACCTGATGGTATCTGTATTACCAGCTAACACCTCATTGTAGCTTGCCTTCAAGATTGCCTCTGGTGAACCATACAGACCTGACTCTTGAGCAACCTTCGCCATTTCTGACTCGTATTGCCGTGCTTCAGGGTGCGTCTCCCAGAAATCCCTAATCGAGTCTTTGACTTGAAGTCGTTGGACCGTCTTAAGTAAGTTTGGGTCTTGACCAGTTGCCTGCGCTACTTGTTCGGCCGATGTATCGGACATCTGTCCCATCGTCTTCTCAAGTTCGCTTGCTCGTTGGCTCTTGGCATGCATCTGCTTCTCAGCATTCATTGCCATCTTAGCTGCTTTTTTAGCATTGTCGCTGTCGAGTTCTAAGCCTTTCGTTGCAGCAAATTTAGCAAGTTGTTCATCCTCATCGGATGGCTCACTGGTTGCCTCAGCCTCTTGTCCCTCTGTCTCGGTGGTTTGTTCAACCGCCTCAGCTTGTTCTGTGTCCTCTGGTTCTGAAGCAGTTACTGCCATTCCCTGGTCGTCAATAGCGACCCCGTTAATGGTTTGTACTTCGCCAGATTCAACAGGAGCGTCGGTTGTGGTTTCGTCGTCCATCGTTGTACCTTTCTATCACTAGCCCGAATTGTAGCTTGGTGTTAATACGGGCTAGTATTAATAATATTCCAAGCTACAATTCCGAATAACGATCTACTTCTTCACCTCCGCCGTCACACTTTGGATGTGCTCTTGAACCAACCGGACACCTCTAGCAGACTGCGTATAGTCTCGGGCCCTATCAGCGTCCTTCTCGGCCTTCTCGTGCTCAGCATCAATCAGTCTATCTAACTCTTTAAGGAACTTCTGCCCCTCTTCATTCTTTAAGAAGAACGCTACGTATGCTGCGCTTTGTTTACTCATGCCTGCCCTATCCCTTGTAGCTCAGCGACCTTTTTGGCCATCTCGATAGTATGCTTCTCGTCAGCGTGGTCCATACCCTGTTGCATCTGTTGAGCCTTAAGCTCTGCTGTTGGGTCAGGAGGTGGGCCTTGCATCATGGCAGCAAGCTCAGGAGGGAGCCCACCAGGGTCTTGAGACGCACCCTCCATCCCGGGCACACCAGGCTGCCCCTGTGGGGCCATCAGGAGCTCCACCTCATCTGGGTCAAGATCAAACGAACGTGATAATACGAGCTTCTTCAGCTCAGACTGATTAACTTCAGGGTCGTTCAAGAACGCACCTAGTAGTTCCTTAGCGTCCTCAGCCTGCTTCTGCTTGTCGTTGTTGATAGTGGCCTCTAGTTGAACGCGTGGCTCATACTCACCCTTGAACTCGTCGGGGTCGAACTCTTCCCACCTCGCGCCATCCTTTCCAATAATACGTACCATCATCGGCTCTGTGACGTAGAGCTGAATCATCCTAAAGATGATTTTAGCTACCCTGTAGAAGTATCCATTCTCAATCTGAGTCACCTTAAGTGAGAAGCGCTGACCTGCACCAGCTACCTGGGCATTGATCTCTGTAGCTGTAGACTTGGCACCCTCTTGACTCGTTCCCCTCACGACCTCACTTGAAGCTGTAGTCTCCCTGATCTCGTTCTTGATGTTCTGCCGCTCTAGGAATGCGTCTTGGGGGATAGGACGCTGCTGGATCGGTACTAATGTGCCCGCTTCGACCGGATAGATAGCCCCTGGGATGTTCTCAATCTCACTCAGGAGGTGAGCGTACTTCGGGTCCAGCGTGTACATCTGGTTCAAAGTATAGGTAATGGAGTCGATATTCTGGTTAGTAATGTCGTTTAAGAGCTCCTGCTCATCTGCAATGATATCGATCTCGCCCTTAGCATAGAACAGAGATTCGTCCACGTAGTCTCTCGCGTCTGCAAAGGGGAGTAGTCCCTTAGGGTACTCTTCACCGTTAGCTTCAGACTTGGACTTGTAGTAGTTATCCGAATCCTCAATAATCACCGAACGGTTAGCTACTGAGATAGTCTTATCGAGCGTCCAGTATTCAATCACTTCGATCTGGTGCTTATGAGCTTCAGGAACAGTGGAACCATACCACATGTCCTTTTGTTGCTTATCGGTGTTCTCACCTTGCGAACCACTCTCGTATGAGATCTTATCAAGGTTGGTGTACTTCTTCTTCATAGGGTAGTCACCATCCGTGTCTGGTTTGGCGTCGAAGTCGACAATCTCAAATTCTTCGAGCTCTTCTTTTGAGATCAGGTACCTACGCCCACAGTAGCGGGCATTGTCTAGGGTAGAGGCAGTAGGGTCAATAAAGAAGTCCCTGATAGGAACGTTAATGAGGCAAGGGTGATCGCCCTCCCAGTAGAAGTAGTCCACGGCTGTACCGAGCTTAAACATGTTCCTACCAGTGTTTATGATCTTCAGAGACCACTGGTCTTTATCCCAGTAATAGTCTAGCAGGGAATTGAGAATGTCAGTCTTCTGGTCTTGTTTCTCTTGAGGCGGAAGGTAGCCGAACTTAGGCTTAGAACCAAATAGGCCTGAGGTGAGGGTTTCTACTGTTGAAAAAGACATCGGGACGAACGTATCGGTAATACCTTGATACCCGCGCTTCACCCGGTTGTTATTGTAGAGTTTATAGTTGTTCTCCCAGCGGCCATGCCAGGAGCTCTGGGTATACTCCCATGAGCGGTTGAATGCGCTGACGACTGTCTCTAGAGTAGAATCGGCTGGTTGTTTCTTCTCAAGCTTCTTAGTAGGCATCAGTCGTCCTGACACTCGTATCCAATGGTGGAATTATAGCACGACCACTTTAGAATGCAAAGTAATTTGTAACAACGCTGGGTTTGGATACTGAGTGTTTAATTACTTAGTCCCAGCGCTGATAGAAACTACCCTGTCATCCTCTTGGCCCTCACCATGTTTGCGGGTTTGTAGGCGTGGATAGACCGACTACTCACTCCCTCCCCCGTTACTTGCTCGTATATGCCCGACAACACATCAGGAGCGTCATCATGCTCGTTCTTGCCCTTACGCTGGTATGTGAGGAGCTGTGTAGCGAAGGCGGGCCACTTACTTATCCACCCAACAGGCATAAGGAGGTTCTTAGACACCCAGGCGCTGGATGAGATGATCCTCGAGTCTTTATTACCAAGCTGCACCTTATCGTTGATGACACACTTGAGATAGCCAGATTCCTTGAGAAGTCTGTCAATATTCCTGCCAAATCCACGCCCACCATTGTTCGATTCGATAGTAGCGACGTTTATCTCATTTCTCAGTAACATATCGGCAACGTTCGGCTCTGTGATCTCCATCGGTTCGTCACTCATCTCAACATCTAGAACGTAGACCTTGCCATCTACTTCGCCAAAGCACACCGAACATAAATAATCCGCACCCTTGTCGGCTGTATCTGTGTAGTTGTATTTCACGTCCATCTCTGGGAGGGAGTCGTAAGTATAGAACCCGTCGTAAAGCCTTCCCTCAACGTCGATAGGCTTTTGGTTATAGTTGGCCTCAACGATCTCCCGGGCCATCTCCTTGGTCTTCACATCGTAGCTCTCCCTACTGAGGATGTCGTCACAAAGCATCGTTCCGTCATCCTGCACCGCTTTGAAGGTGATAACTTCTACCAAATCTCCGTAATGACCAATGATCTTGCCTGATAAGTCCTCCTGTGCCCAACGAGTCATGACTGCGATGACCTTCCATTCGTTGCCTTCTGTACGACTCAACATGGTATTGGTGAGCCACTCCCAGTCCTTTTCTAGTTTCAGGGGATTGTACGCTTCTTCAGCGTTCTTAATGATGTCGTCTAGAATGATGTAGTTCGCACCAAACCCAGTGGCTGTGCCTGTGGGAGAAGTAGCTAGGTAGTTATCCTGCCCACTCCCCTCAAGTGACCATAGTGATTTAGATGCTTGGCCGTACTTTATCTTTGTATCGGGAAATATATCATTGTAGACTTCAACGCCTTCGCTCTTCCTCTCGTCAATACTATCTCGCACCTTCCTCGCAAAAGTCGTAGACAGTGTTTCGTTATAAGAACCTGTCATTACCTTCATGAAAGGATTAAGACCGAAAAGCCACTCTACTAGATTGGTGGCAGTCAGAGACTTGAGGTGACGAGGCGGCAGATTGATAACAAGGAACTGCTTCTCATTCTGTTCAGTGAATGCCTGAATCTTACCGCATACATCTTTCAGGTACTCACGATCACTAGCGTATAGGGTAGGGAATCTAAGTTGGCAATAGTCATAGAAGCTACGACGCGCTAGCTCCTTCTTAGCTTCTTTCTTGACTTCAGTCGGAACCGTCGCCATTCGCAAGCTTTCGTAGTTCGTCAGTTGATAAGTTTGCGTACTGACTTATGGACTCCCCCTTTGTCGTAATGTCCGTAGCTGTCTGCTCTACATACCCATGTTTGCCCGAAAGTATCAGTTTAGCGATAGAGGCGTTGTAGCGGCCTGCTAGTGCGTTCTGGATAAGTTTTTCACCTTGTTTGAACTTTAACTTGCTGGTGATGTCGGAAAACCGTTCGTCTTCTTTCTCCCATTGGTATAGGGTATCTCTGTGTATATCGAGCGCTAAGGCCAGTCCCTCAATTGTTGGAAGTAGTGTAGAGACACTCACATCCATAGTGTCTAAGTACTCCCATGCCCTAGTAACAAGCTCGTCAGTTAGCTTGGTAGGTCGTCCACCAAGATTTCTAGCAGTAGACTGAGTTGTAGCATTTGGCTGCTCTGTCATAATAGCTTTAGAATAACACTAAAGCTTTAGATTGTATAGTTACTTCTTCTTGGGCTTCACAGCTTCAGTCTCAGTAGCTGTCATCTTGTTTATATCGGCTCGCCTGCTCAGCTCCTGATTAATAATCTTCAAGTTGCTCTCGACTCGCTCTTTTTCAAGTAAGTTGTCATATGCGAGACTTTTAAGCTCTACCTCTGTCATTGTTGATACGTCTGTGTTCATGTTGTTCTCCTTATTAACCTTGGTCAGTATCACTGAACTTATCGACGAATATACTCTGGCTTGGGTCTTTAGGTCCTTCGTACTTGACGAGTGCTTGCCAAAACGTTGAGTAGGCTTCAATGGGGTAACCATATGGTTGCCACGTCTCAAGCTCATGCTCGGTAACGTCTGCTGTCTTTACTATCTTATACTTTACTATCTTTCTCATAGGTGCTCCTCCTTAACTACTGGGCTTCTATTCCAAAATCTCCACCATGGAGCAGGCTCTTTAATAGCTCCGCAGTCACACTTATAAATAGGACCTGACGTGATGGTCAGTAGATGCCACCACTGATGATAATGATAACGAGCTTCATACGTCCCCAACCTTGACAAAAGCTCCTGTACTCCCATGCCTTTGCTCATGACTTCTCCTCTGGCTTATGCAGGCCTAACAGCTTAATATGCAGTTCGGCTACGGCGTCTTCCGGGGCGCCTGCGTCCCCGTATAGGTGAGATGTGCCTTCTCCATACCTATGAGCCGCATGGTAGGTCCCGTCAAAAGAGTTCTTCATAAGTACAGTCCCGTTAGGTGTACGGTCGACCAGATACCCCAATGTGTAGGCGGGGTAGAACTTGTCTCCATAGACTACACGGCCAGCTTTGGCATAGCTGATGACTCTTAACCCATCATCCCAAATATACTCGGTCTCACTCCAACCTGATAGGTTATATAGCTCTTTTGATAACTTGTAGGATGCTGTGTTCATACTACTTCCAGTCCTTTCTCATTAAGTAAATACCGAATAAACATAACGGGGCCATCAGTGCCGCTAGTAAGTAGACTCCCACAATGAGGAATATGACCTCTAGATATACGGATAATCCAACAAGTATGGGGCCAGCGACAATCATATAGACGCCCTATTCCTTTGCTCGGCCCTCAGCTTATTCTGGAACTGTACTCTTGCGGTGTCCATATCAAAGTCCATGGTCCCCTCGGCACCATACTCAAGTAGTTCTCGAGCTATCGACTCCATTGTTGGTACGTTCTGTTTACTCATGGGTATCTCCTTTTCGGGCCCCAAGTTCAGCCGTAAGGCGGTCAATATCTCCTTGGATGATGTCGGCTATATATTCGCCCAAGATAACCGTCGAGTCCCTAGTAGGGTTCTTTGCATCGGCTGGTATCTCCGTGCGGCGCAATACTCTGTCCCTTGCCAGTCTCGTGGCTTCTACCTTGCCTTCAACCACCTTACGATTGATGAGGGATTGGATAGCTTGACGAGCACGCTTAAGCTCTGGCCGCCCGTCGGTATCTTGGTCGTAGGCAACGCCGTACTCTTGTAGTATCTCGTCTATCTCTTCCTCTAGTGTTTTCACGCTGTGGACTCCTTTATTCTTACTACCTCTTTACCGCACTCGGTACACTGCTGCCTAGTGATGTACTTATGTCCGTATACCGTGCCACTATCAACGATAACGAGGTCGACTGTCCAATGTTCTAACGTTTTCCAGTGATGTCTATGAAACCAGCTCATAGTTCGCCAGCCCTTTTCAGCGCTACTTCTGGGGCGGGGCCCACATCTTCCTTGAATGCAGACATTAAAGCTTCGTCTGAGTTATCAAAGCCTTCTTCGTGGGCCACTTCTTCTAGGTCTTTGTATGGGTTAATCATTATTCTTCTCCTTAGCTTCTAGTAGGATGGTGCGTACCTCAGTTAAAGCCTGGTTGAAGCCCCAACCAGATACAGTTTTGCCATCTCTCTCTTCTGGTAAAGCCTGTAGGATAGCAGATAAGATTGCGTTAGTCGCTTCGTTAATATCTAGCTCACCGCTAAGATTAGTCTCTCGGTAAGTATTCTTTGCTTTGTTTTGTAAGCGTCTAAAAACACGTTTAACTTCGTTTCTTGCCCACTCGGGAGATTTGCTACTCATTCTGTCATACCCCCTATAGATGAGAGCTGAGATTGAGACAGCTTACCTAAAAACCTGCGATAGCGTTGGTCGCTTGCGTGAATGTTTCGACACACACGACAAACCTTCCACTGCTGCTTAGGATAGATGTAGGTATTGTCATCAGTCATTGCATGACCCCTTTTACAGACCTTACCAGTCCAGTCTGCTGGAAACTCCTTGGCTGCACCAGCATCAAAGTATCTATGACAGCTGCGGCATAACCTTGCCCAATCAGATAAGTCCTTCTTGTACTCTCCGCTTATATTAGCCCAATCGTAGATACTTTCCTCTCTTGAACCACAGTTTTCACACTCCATTGGTCTACCAAGTTTAGCGTATACCCATTCATGAAGGTACTGATATTGCCATATAGTCAAAACGCCGTCCTGTACAGCCCTTACGACCCTCCATTTCATCCGTAGTTCTTCATTCATAGACTTTTCCTTATCTCTTTAATAGACTTAGCCAGCTCATAGTAGACCTTGAAGTTGATTTGTTTACTTACCTTCACGGTTCCACCTTACTGCCATGCCCTTACGGCCCCGTTCCTGGCGTTCCTCTAGGGTAAGAGTGGCTGCCCCCTTCTTTACTCCGGTTACTTTCCCGCCGAGGGCCCCAAGTTCCTTGTACTTTGTGGGGTTTTCTTTCTTCTCTTTCGCAACACGCTTTAGAGCGCTCTTACTGCGGTTATTCTTATACACCAGTACGTCTATAACGTTATCTGGCTTTGGTAGTTTGCTTGCTTCATCTCTGGTCATATTATATCCGTTCTGGCTTCTTAAGGCCCCACGTTGCTTTTTTAATCCTGTATTTAGTTGTCTGAAACATAATGGCTAGTTCTTCGTAGGTGAACCCTTCTAACAGAAGCTCCCTCATACGATCTACGTCTAGTCTATATCTCACAGTATTGTGACCCACTCTCCATCTCGCATCTCTACACGAGGCTTGGGGTTGACTATGGCTGCTTTCACTGCTTCGTGTCCCGAATGGATATCGCGCTCGCTCTCAAAAGCTTCTTTTCTAGCTTGGTCAGCTTCATCGCTGTACTGGATAAGTCCCATGACATGCAAATCCCTTCTTCTCCTTGTCACCGTCTCGCTTCTTGTAACGCGTGACAGGTTCCAGTATAGTGATTTACCGTCTTGCCATCCTTCTTTGATCCACACGGCCTCTAAAAGCCGTATATCATCGTTCTCAACGCCAGGGTTCTCCTGGATTGCATCGTAGACTAGTTGGAGCTTCTTATTCAGCTTCATAGCCCCAGCAGCTTTCTCCACCAAGGCTTGGGTGCTACATAGACTGGCATCGTATACCTCATCACCGTCGGCTTACGGTACTTCCCTTCACCGGTCTTGATTCCCTTACGAGACGACTTCCTGCCGCCTGCCGCACCAGCTACTTTAGCTAGTTCGCGGTTCATCGCAAAACCAGTCCCCAGACTGTTCTGGCCCCCAATAGTGCCGATCCGTTTATAGAAGTCTGGGTCTCTTGCCAGTATCTTAGCCTTTACCTTAGCGGCTCCTTCAGCAGTCCCACTCATGGCTAGTAACTCCGGTCCGCTTGCTCTTTAACCCAAGCATCGTTAATGGCGTCGTCTTTGCCTTCTTCAGCAGTGGCTACAATCTTATCAAAGGCGTCGTCTGCTAGTTGCGAGTAGGCTGAGGCGTCGTCGAATGAATCACCAGTGTAGCTAATAATAGTATCTCCATCCTCGTTATAGGCCCTGAGTTCAAAGATAATTCCGTTTTTCTCTATGTATTGTTCTCGTGCTTCCATGTGTATCTCCTTCTTAGATAGTCTCAGTATAGCACTTCCGCTTACACTATGCAATAGAAAAAGACAGTTTCTAGCTGTCTCTCCACATGATCTTTAGACGGGACCATTCTCTCTTAAACCACTGTGACAACATAGGGGGTATTTGCTCCATTGTTATCTACCCACTCAACACTCCAGGCCTTTGGAAACATCATCCATATACCCCGTGAGCCGTCTTCGTTGATATGCTCACGCTTGACTTCTTCGTATACTTTAACTGGTATCTTCACCTCGCTCCTTACTATTCTATTACTTAGAGTTACTCTTTATCTGATGACCCTATCGCTTTTCATTCGTGAAGCTTCACTATTAGTTATCTACTCTTAGGGGGTTAAGGTTTAACCAGTATCGTTGCGGTGTTCTGGTTATTGAGGACGACCCTCGTGAGCTGCCGTATAACCTCTGGTGTCCCCGTTTGTAAGACTAGGATTTCATCCGTTGCTTCGTCTTGTACTATGTACTGTTTCATAATAGTCTCCTTTCTTAATGTGTTATGTATTCTCTAGTAAGGAGGGCAAAGTGCTGGCAGCAAAGATAGGTTTCATATTTAGCCCGACGTATCAAGGCAGGCATCGGGGAATCATCTTACTACCCCGTAACTTTGACGGTATGAGCCGCCATGTGCTACTTCTTACACAAGCTCTTCATACGAAAGCCTTACTGCTAGCATTTCACTCTACTTACAAATGGTTTATTAAAGACAGGAGCCTGGCCTAAAGTTTTCTTCTCAGCCCCGCCTAGGACGGCCGATTGGTTACGGTTCGCTCGAGAAATGAAGGTTTATAACTCCTTCACCCTAAAGGCCACGATTCTGTCTTTAATGTATATCAAGGTACTAATCTCTGCACATATGTGGAAGCAAGGTGACGGACTTCCCCTTTAAAGCTCAGAAATCAACCCGAGCCAACAGACTTAAATATCTAACCAGAGACTAGGCTGGTCGGCTGAAAGTGTCCTACATGCCGTTGCATATTGAGTGACCGAAGCCACTACGATAGTCGCGCTTTATTCTGCGAGGTCTCACCCAGATACTCATTGATGTTATCGCAGGAGTAGGCATTTCTTTCTACTTCCACATACGCACAGAGATTTCAATGTACTTGGTTACCCAGTAATAGCATGGCCGTTGTACTCACTCAGCTCGAAAGCCTTGTGGTTCCGCGGGTTGCCCCTTTGGAAGCCCTCTATTACTGGGATGTCTAGTAGCACTGAGTCTTTATCTGCCAAAACGGTCCAGTCGTTTAACTGGTGACAGTACTGGGCGTTACCTTTTAAGTACACCACACTCATCATGTACTCACTACTAGACTTTGACCTCTCACCTAAGCCGAAGCTTTTAAAGTGATTGGGACCTTTTGTGTTGCCAACGAGGAGGCTAACAGTTTCAGGAAGTCTCTCGTTATGGCCCAGACTCCGCGTTGTAGCTTAGAGCTACCGGCCGAGTCTTTGGGCAACGTCTTTATTATAACCACTTAAGGTACGATTTGTTCTGAAACGCGCTCCAAGCTTTGAAACCCGAGCCTTTGTAGATAGCATACGCAGCGGCTACATTCTTCTCAGGGTTAAACCTGTCCTCTGAACTTATAAGCCCGCTATCTACATGGATACTATTCACTTGCCACAGGCCAGCGTCGTTTGTACCATTGCTGTTAGCTCCGTTATACGCCTGGGGGTTTCCGTGACTCTCTGCCATACATACCGCATGGGCCACAGTCACGTCCCAATCGTACTTACTGGCTAGGTCACAGTTTAAAGGTGCGGGTGTTGTCTTAACTTCTTCTACAGGAGCGACAACTACTTCTGGAGGGTTTTTACTACTTCGCGCTGTTCAAGGCGATAGTCTACTCGTGAAGCTACTTCTGCTTCAAAGTTACTACGGCCAATCCAGCCACCGATGAATGAACCGATTAAGGCTACAGCCATGGTGATCGCGATGAGCAGTGTCTTAACTTTAATAGTACGTGCTTGCTTCTGATCTTTAATGAACTTTTCTTTGTTTGTCATTGCTGACCTCCTTTTTATTTTGTATTAGGCTGCATGGTACCAGGAACCGCTGGACTACTGCTAATCTTCGTCCCTACTACAAATCTTCGGGATTCCCAGTGCTACTACAGCCTAATTGTTAATTGGTGAACCGTTGTGGGGTGACTTATACCGTAGTGTCCTGAGAGTCTGCATCTCGCCCTGGTTCTGTGCGATCCTTCTTTAGATCTGAACTCAGTGTAGCATAGTGTAAGCGGAACTACAAGTATGTTTTTACAAGTCTGGTGTATTTTTCTAGTAACTCCCTAAGCTCAGCAGGGGTAGTGTACTTTCCTGTTTGCTTTGACTTCACTTCTAGCTGGTCTACGAACTCTCTCCCGTAACGGTCAATCATATACTTTGTGTAGTTGATATAGTTCCCCTTGAGCGCCACATTACACCGGTAGTCTTGAACATGGCAGTTGTCTTCATCCCACCTCGTAGGTATTCTGCCCCTCGAATAGAAGTGACCATTTTGCATTTGTTTCCATGGAGCTACTGCACCACACGTTATACAGGTCGCTATACCATCTCTAGAGTCTTTGAGGCGGATGTATTGTGAGAACACGCTATCTAACTGCCTTACAAGGACTGCGCGGCTTGTAGCGCGGGCTTTAAACGGCTTGCGAGGTTTCTTATCAGGGAGTATTTCTTTTTCCCATGCCTTATCTCTGGTAAGCTTCACCGGGCCATGTTTGGTAGCTTTTTTGGGCTTGTGGTACATGGCTGTGTGGAAGATAGAACCACAGACCGCGCCATCTTCTAGTACGAACTTACAGGTTTGCTGCTTCATAGGCTCCTTTACTTAGTGCTAGGCTCAAACTTTTTCATGAAGTCTTCTTGACTCATGCTATAGGTTTCACGGGGCACGTACAATACAGCATCCTCTGGTAAAAGGATTATGGTACCTGGCTCTGTCAGCTTATCCCCGACCACGGCCTTAAGCCATGCCTCGTCCTTAGTAAATATGACTGGCGAGATTGTGTATACTGGTATTTCACTCATGTTATATATCTTCCTGTTGGGTTAGATTTTCCAGTTCGTTGTTAATCCAGCCTCGCATAGTTGCAACGCTTGGGTGGTCAGACTCAAACTTAGCTTTCATTCGTTCCAGTAAGTCGGCTTTCTCCCCAACAACGATTGCTTCGATAGCGTCAATCTGTGACTCTTTAACTGATAAATGCGTAACGGGAGGGTCATTTATCATTCCACTGCCCGTGGCTATCTGCTTCATCCAATTCTTCATTAGCGATTTGCCAATTCTGAATCTCAATTTTTCATCTGCCATCTTATTCTCCTTATACTACTTAGTGATTACGCTGATTCTTTTTCCATCAGGATTCGCTTCTGTCTTTTATCCAACGCTCTGTCAATCATGCCTGCAAGCCCACTTATTGGTTCGCCTTTTTCTTTTAACACCCATAGACGCCACTTCATGTTTTTTAGGTCTTCCTCAAGTAGTTCATCGTTCTCAAAACAGTCATCGAGAGCAACATACCAATGCACGACTTGCATAGACCTTGCCACTTGCACTAGTTCCCATATCTCATCTCGGACTTCTGAAATCTTTGTCATAGTTACCTTTCTTTATTACTTACTCTGTAGGGGGTCAGAGGACTTAGCGTTATTTTTGAATATTACATAGGGCTTTTTGAGATGTTTACTAGCTCTTAGAAACGATACTGCCTCGAACCAGTCAAATCGTGCGGGGGCGGGTTGTTCCTTGAACCAACTCATTAGTTCTCCTAGCACTTCTCTTTTCGCTTCAGTTGTTAGGTCAATTATCTCATCAACTGCTTGGCTATCGTAGCTACCGTCAGGGTAGCGAGACACGTTTTTCACTATTGACCACACCTTGCTATATAGGATTGGGTCATGCTTTCCCTCTGCTACTGCATCTCCATAATCTCGTTCTGCATCGTCTGTAAAGTCGCTCATACTATCCCTCTAAGTCCTTTAATTTCTGACTGAGAAGTTGTCCAACCATATCTAATCGCTTGTTCATTCCACGTTCGAAAGATTTATCTTTATCAGTCCAGCCACTTATTTGAAGTTCTTGGACGATATTTAGAAGTAATCGTCTTTGGGCTTTTCTAACTAAGTCTTTCAATTTCTCAACACGTTGAGTAGTAAATGGATAATTAACGTCCATTATTTCGTTCAATTCCCCTTCCCACCTCTCTATATAGCTAATCTCTTTCATACCAACTCCTCTACTTTATCTACATCGACAAACTCAGGTTGCTGAAAACTAGACCGCTTTAGCGCCTCGTCTATTGCCTGCTCTTCATCTCTAGCAAGAACACGGATTACTTCAACCCAATCTTCCCTAATAGCAATACTGTACTCCTTCATACTATCTCTCTTCTGTTGTGTTAGTTAACTTACCCCAATAAGGTGAGTAATGTATTTCTTCGTAACCTTCAGTTTCCTCGACATACTTAAATAAGTTAGTGAGCGTGTCTAGTTGTTCAGGAGTGACCTCGATTAAAAAGTTCTCTTTATTACTTGGTTGGTTCACTACTTATCATCCAATCCGTTTAGTTACCGAATATCTCAGTTAGTTCATTGTCGAGTGCGTCTGCTACGCTATTAGCATCTCCAATACTATCAATAGTCTCTTTTTTCAGCACCCCTTTGATGAATGCCTGCATCTGGTCTGGACGGGTATAATCCTGTTTAATCATCCGCTCTTTAATCTGCGCTTTGGCTCTTGCTAGAACTTCTTGATCCGCCCCACTAGTAGTAGTGTCTGTATTAGCTTTACGTTCTGCTTTCTGAGCTTTCTTGGTCTGTTCACCGGCCGCGTCTTGGTCTACATCTGTCACGAGGCCTAGAATGGCACTCAAGCTGTACCTCTTGTAGTAGGTGATCGCTGATCCCATAACTTGAAAGGTGTTCATCTTGGCCAGCGCAACGTCTTGTGGGATGTCTACTGAACTTTCGATGGTCTCTCCCGACTCGCTGTGGAACACAATCGTCTTAAGATTCGTCCCGTCCAGTAGTTGGGTGAAGCCTAGTCCGTGTCTTTTCATTCCAGGATTAACAATATCAAGTATCTGTCCCCAATCCGCGTAACTATAGCCAAAACCGGTCGTACCCTTAAAGATGTGCGGCACTTCTTGTTGGAAGGCCGCTAGCGACTTATATAATTCTTTCATCTAGTTTGTCTCCGATGGACGTACTCTATAGTCGGTCCCGTTTTGGGTCCCTAAGTAATACGTTGATGGCTCGATAATAACTTTGATCTTCATGCGTGACTCCTTCTTTAGTCTGTCTCTATAATAGCATAGTGTAAGCGGAAGAACAAGCATATTCTTGCTAGACATTATATGGTAAACCTGTTAAAGTAAGAGAAGCATCGGATAAGATTCTCCTGCTTCTAGAGAGGCCCACCTGATTTGGAAGCTATGTGTGTTATCCTTCACGTTCGGTGCTACAGAGACTCCTTCGGGAGTTTTCTTGTATTCTAGAAGCTTTAGCAGTATGATGTGTCCATTAGTTGCTCACGAGGCGACCAGGTACCTTATAGCTCCCACCAGACCTTTTATGTTGAGTCAAATAAGATTCTAGTAGGTGGGAGAATGTTCATTGCTAGGATCGAAAACAAATATAAAGAGCCCCATGCATTACTGAGGGGCTCTTTTGTTTAGAAAAGATAATTAAATAATTCTTTTGTTGGGTTCGCAAGTCGTTGTAGAATGCGCAATATCCTGTCAGATACAGGCTGGAGAAAACGAAAAATACTCTTCACTTTCTCTCCTTGGGTGTGATAATCTAAACGTAACCTAAAATGCTTCATTTGTCTAACATAAGAGGTTTTATAGGGGGTAAGTCCAAGAATTGAAGAACCCCGTCGCTAAAACGGGGCTAACACTTCATTTGTCTTTTTTCATTGTATCAAAGACTCGACGATTTGCAAATACTTTCATAACTAAAGTTCGGGGATCTGAATAAAACCCCACGTATTGTTTGCGAGTAGCGCTAAACCCAGGCTCTGATATATAGCCCTGCAACGTCAACCTGGTCTATGCGGTGCTTACAAGCGAACAAGGACGATATCACCTACTACTTAGGAAGAGGAACGGTCTCAGGTATCTGTTACGAAAGGTTTGTGCCGCTTGAATCCTAGCTAAGGAAGGGGCTCTCTATGCCCTATTTCTAGTGATTTAGACACGCTACCCATGGTGTACAGACCAACTAATGTATTCCAAGTAAAGGGCGACCTCTATAAACAGGGTCGCGAAACGGTTATTTTCGGGCGCTGTCTATGGGCAGTCTTGTCACTTCTTTGAGGTTGCCGTTCTGGATCAGCCGGTCAAGTTGGGCCTGCGCGTCTAGTTGGCCGCGGCGATGGCCGAAACTGTAGGTAATCACCGATAGAGTGATGCCCGCAACTACTAAGAAGACCTCCACTATTGCACCCAACTGTAGTAAGAGTTATCGATGCCCGTGAGCTCCCCGAGATCTTTCCAGGTCTTGGGCTGATAGTTGCTCTGCAAGTACCACCGCACCATCGAGATGCTATTGATCGTCTTAGGTTCTGTCCCAACGGTCACGTTACTAGTTGCGGCCTTATTCAAGTAATCAAAAGCAGTCACCCGCTCTTTATCGGTGAACCACTGTGGGTACAGGCTGATGATCAGGTCAATGCTCCAACGATCGTTACCGGTGCTCCATCCATACTTGGCAATAAGATCTTCATTGGTCGGTATTGCCTGCTCTGAGGCAGGCGCAGGGGCTTGTTGTGGGGCTTCTGGTGCTGGAGCTGGTTCGTTAACCACTTCTTGTTTCAAAGGCTCCTGTGGGGCCTGAGACGTGGTTGCCTTAGGTACCTCTTGTGGTTTGTTTAGTGCAAATAGGGTCGCAGTTGTCGAGGTTGCTGCGATAAAGATGGCTGTTGAAATGATGATGATTTTCTTCTTCACTTTCTCTCCTTGGGTGTGATAATCTAAACGTAACCTAAAATGCTTCATTTGTCTAACATAAGAGGTTTTATAGGGGGTAAGTCCAAGAATTGAAGAACCCCGTC